>Ga0209541_10001532_pt1 | contig 45680 bp, 60 predicted proteins | sample RifCSPlowO2_01_FD_184027 | JGI IMG/M metagenome (GOLD analysis project Ga0209541, IMG submission 184027) | Groundwater microbial communities from Rifle, Colorado - Rifle CSP2_plank lowO2_0.1 (SPAdes) (version 2) | ecosystem: Environmental > Aquatic > Deep subsurface > Groundwater | place...
CCCGAAGGGGATGAGAATGGCAGGCAGAATGGGAGGAGATCGCATTACCCAGAAGAATCTGAAAGTCGTTTCTGTCGATACAGAAAATAATATTATGCTGATCAAGGGTGCAATCGCCGGCAAGCGTGGCAGTCTTGTCGAGATAATTTCCCGACAATAAATTTAAATATTTAAAGATTTAAAAATAAAATGGAAGCAAAATTACAAGCAAAAATTTATGATCAGAAGGGCGGAGTGGCGGGAGAGATAAATCTTCCAGCGAGAGTTTTTGGCGCCGCTTGGAGGAGCGATTTGGTGCACCAGGTTGTACAATCCATGAGAAGCAACAAAAGAGCCGGTACTGCCGATACTAAAAATCGCGGAGAAGTTCGCGGCGGAGGCAGGAAGCCATGGAAACAAAAAGGCACCGGACAGGCTCGTCACGGATCTTCCCGCAGTCCCATCTGGGTGGGCGGAGGAGTAACTCACGGTCCGCTAGCGGAGAAAAATTATAAAAGAAAAATTTCGAAGTCAATGCGCGCGCAAGCTCTCTTTTCTGTTTTATCTAAAAAATTAAAAGATGGAGAGATACTTTTTGTGGAGACGCTCGCGATGCCGGGAGTAAAGACCAAGGATGCTGTGAAAGTAGTGCAGAGTTTAGCGAAAACTTCCGGCTGGAAGACAGTAGATGCTTCCAAGAAGCCTCGCGTATTGACCGCTCTTTTCGGACGCAGTGAAAAGACAGAGAAAAGTTTTAGAAATATACCATCGCTTGAAATCGTCTTCCTGAAAAATCTGAATCCATTTGATGTTTTAAATTACAAGTATCTTTTAATAGAAAATCCGGTCGAAAGCGTAAAATTTTTGGAATCCAGAGGATAATTCAGCGATAAATTTATGACAACAATCATTAAAAATCCAAGAATCACAGAAAAAGCGTCCCTGGCGCAGGAGCAAAATGTTTACGCTTTTGATATTGGGAGTAGCGCTAACAAGACAGAAATTAAGAAAGCAATTTTTGCGCTCTACAAAGTAAAACCAATAAAGGTAAATGTACTGCGAGTGCCGAGGAAAAATATCATATCGAGAGGCAAAGCCGGTGTCAAAGGCGGAGGCAGAAAAGCCCTTGTGTATTTAAAATCCGGTGATAAGATAGAATTCGTTTAGTTATAAAATCATGAAAACATATAGACCGACAAGTAAATCAAGGAGACAAATGAGCCATATTCCATATAGGGAGCTTTTGTCGCACACCCCACCGACTAAGTCTCTGACTTACGGCTTTCGTCGTTCTGTCGGCAGAAACAGTGCCGGACGCATCACTGTGCGGCATAAAGGCGCAGGGCACAAGCGTTTATATCGAGACGTTGACTTTTTATATAACAAGAAAGAAATTCCAGCTGTCATCAAGTCTGTCGAATATGATCCAAATCGTTCAGCTTTTATCGGGCTGGCCGTTTATAAAGATGGAGAAAAAAGATATGTTATCTTGCCTAAATCCGTCAAGCCGGGAGACTCTTTCATAGTATCAGGCAAGGCGCCCCTTACAGTCGCTAATAGACTTCCGCTAAAAGATATTCCAGTCGGAACTTTTGTTTATAATATTGAAATACAACCAAATGGCGGAGCAAAGATTGGCCGCTCTGCTGGAATTTTCGCGCAAGTCGTGGCGAATGCCGACGGATATACGAACCTTAAAATGCCTTCGACGGAGGTCCGAAAAATAAATGAAAACTGCTGGGCTTCTATCGGCACGGTTAGTAACGATGAACATCATCTGGAAAATTATGGTAAAGCAGGACGCTCTCGCTGGAAGGGAATCAGACCAACCGTTCGTGGTACCGCAATGAACCCAGTAGATCATCCATACGGAGGTGGAGAAGGCAGACAAGGCAGAGGCACTAAACGTCCAAAGACAATGTGGGGTAAAGTTACCGGCGGCCGAAAAACCCGTGGTCCAAAGAGATACTCTAATGTATTCATCGTTTCTCGCAGGAAGACTGGAAAGAATAAATAAACTTATCCACTTTTTCTGTTGCGCTATTTTTTATAGGTTGTATAAATATAAATGAATCGTTTAACCATCACAAGCGAGGGGAGGTGAGTTAGATGTACAAAGTTAGCAGGAAGCGTTTCCTCTATACGCGTGATCTTTTTAAGAAGATCTTGCGGAACAGGGATCGCCGGCACAAAGAGAAACAAGCGCTGAGAAAGTTGGCGCAATGTTACGAAGGTAGTAAGGCATAAGGTGGGGTGTTGGGGGAGGCCGTCCGTACATAGGCGATCTCCCCACTTTATTTTATTGACATTTTATCCATATTTGCTAATATCAAAACAAGCTCGCTTCGAGCTTTTTATTTGTCCAAAATATGACCCGATCAATCAAAAAAGGAATATATGTCGACGAAAGGCTCTTAAAAAAGATTGTCGGCAAGAATCCGCTTTCTACCGGGACTATTAAGACTTGGAAAAGAGCTAGTGTCATATCCCCAGAGATGCTGGGCTTCACTTTTGGCGTTTACAATGGCAAAGTCCATGTAGATGTGCTGGTGACGGAAGACATGGTGGGGCACAGATTGGGAGAATTTTCTCCAACCAAGAAATTCACCAAACATGGCGGAAAGATGCAGAAAGAACTTGAACAAAAGAAACAAGAAGCTGAAATAGCGGCTGCCAAGGGCGCGACAGCCGCCGCAGCTGATGCCAAAAGTAGTAAAAAGTTATAAAGTTCATAAAGTTATAAAGTAAAACAAATGAAAGCATTTTTAAAAAATTACAGACAGGCTCCGAGAAAGGTACGTTTAGTTGCCTCTTTAGTAAAAGGGAAAAGCGTTCCTCAAGCTATTGCCGAGCTTGATTTTTTGGCGAAGCGAGCGGGATTGCCGATCAAAAAGCTTTTGCTCTCTGCCGTTTCTAATGCAAAGCAGATGGGGATAGAGATGGAAAATTTATTTATAAAAGAATTGCGAGTAGACAAAGGCATCACCATGAAAAGAATGATGCCGGCGGCGATGGGCAGCGGACACAGAATAAATAAGCGCACTAGCCACCTGAACCTTCTTCTTGCAGAAAGAGTCGTTTCTGTAAAGAATTCTAAGGCCAAGAAGAAGGCAGTTATAAAGTAGAAAGCGAAAAAGAAATTAGTAAGTTATAAAGAAAATTCATGTCAAAAATAGTTCATCCATATGCGCATAGATTGATCATACTTAGAGACTGGAAGTCTCGCTGGTTTGCCGATCCGAAAAAATATGTTTCTTATCTCAAGGGCGATGTCCTGGTCCGCCAATATTTAGAAAAGAAATTGCGCGGGATGTATGTTTCGACAATTGAAATTGAAAGAAGCCGGAAAGCTACCAGATTTATCATCAAGACTTCTCGCCCAGGACTTATCATCGGTAGAAATGGCGAGGGCGCGACGAAATTAAAAGAAGATATCTTAAAGAAGATGGATCATCTGAAGCTACCTAGGCCCGAAGATTTCAAGCTCGAAATTATTGAAGTCAGCAATCCAGAAGCAGATGCCGCGATTGTGGCGTACATGATCGCTGAAGGTCTGGAGAAGAGGATGCCTTATCGTCGAGTTATCAAAACAATGATTGAAAAAGTCATGACCGCTCGTGGAGTAGAAGGTGCAAGAATTGTTCTTTCCGGCAGATTAGGAGGAGCAGATATCGCCCGCACCGAAGAGCTCAAACGTGGCTCTGTCCCCCTCCAGTCGTTCCGCGCAGACATAGATTTCAAACGCGAACGCGCCACTTTGTCTTATGGTGTTGTCGGTGTTAAGGTTTGGATTTATCGTGGCAGGATTTTTGCCGACAAAAATACGAAAAATAACGAATCATTAGCAACAGGAACCAGGGGAAACAAGACCAAGTCTGATTAATTTTTATAATACTCTTATGTTAACTCCGAAAAAAGTAAAATTTAGAAAATGGCAAACCGGGCGCAGTAATCCAAAAGCGGTTACGCCGGATACCCGCGGGTCCAAGCTTTCTTTTGGCTCTTATGGGCTCAAATCTCTCTCGCAAGCGCGTGTGAGGTCTCCTCAGATTGAGGCGGCTCGAAAAGTGATAGCTCGCACTCTCACCAAGGCTGGAAAATATTGGATTCGTATTTTTCCAGATCGTCCTTATACTGCTAAAGCTGCGGAAGTGGGCATGGGTAAAGGTAAAGGTGATCCGCAAGGATATTGTTTTGATGTTTTTCCCGGACGAATCATTTTTGAAGTGGACGGAGTAGAGGAAAAAATTGCAACCGAAGCCTTGCGTAAGGCCGGTAGTAAATTGCCGATTTCGGTGAGAATTGTTTCCAGGGCGCATAAGCAATAAGGATAGCTTGTAGTTCGTAGCTTGTAGCTTGTAGGAATATAAAAAATACAATGAAAACAAAAAAAGAAAATTTCAAAGATATGAAAAAAGACGAGCTCCTAAAAAAGCTTGCTATTTTACAGGAAAATGCGAGAGTGATAAGGTTTAAGGCCGAAGGATCAAGGTCAAAGAATGTAAAAGAGCTTCTTAATTTAAGGAAAGATATCGCTCGGATTTTAACGGTAGTGAATAAGAAATAATATGACAAAAAAAGCACCAGAAAAGAATACACCTGCCCGCAATGCTTCCAGCATAGCTGATGCAGGCGGGGCAAACAAAGGCACTACTCTAAAGGGGGTGGTTGTTTCAGACAAAATGGACAAGACTGTCGTGGTCGCTGTCTCTAGGTTTATCGAGCATCCTTTGTATGGGAAATTTTATAAAGTGAGTAAAAAATACAAAGCCCATGATGAAGAAAATAAATACAAAGTGGGGGACAATGTGGAAATAGCCGAAACAAGACCGATATCAAAAGATAAACATTTTCGAGTTTTAAAATAAATTTATGATTCAACCAAGAACATTAGTAAAAATCGCAGACAATGCCGGAGGCACACTCGGAGCTGTATTTAAAGTTTTAGGCTCTTCTAAAAAGAGATATGCAACTCTCGGTGAAGAAGTGGTTATTTCCATCAAAGTAGCGACTCCTCGCAAAGGAGTTAAAAAGAAAGATGTGCATCAAGCGGTCGTCGTACGCACTCGAGCTGCTTTTAGAAGAAAAGACGGTTCTTATATTCGTTTTGATGACAATGCTGTGGTGATACTTGAGAAAGGAAAAAAAGATCCGAAAGCTGGACGTGTTTTCGGTCCGATTCCGAGGGAGCTTGCGGAAAAAGGATATCAGAAAATTATTTCGTTGGCGCAGGAGGTCATATAAGTTATAAAGTAAAAAGTTTATAAAGTTCATAAAGTAAATAAAATGCAAGTAAAAAAAGGAGATAGTGTAATAGTAATAACCGGAAAAGACAAAGGCAAAAAAGGCAAGATCGTTAGTGTTTTAGTGCGGGAAAATAAAGTCATTGTCGAAGGAGCGAATATGATGAAAAAGCACCAGCGTCCAAAGAAATCTGGCGAGAAGGGGAGTATGAAAAATATCGAAATGCCGATCCACGCTTCAAATGTAAAGAAAACATAACATATTTTATATGAAAACAATAAAACAAAAAGAAGTAAATGCATATCAAACCATGAAGGGTACTTTTGGTTACAAGAATGTCATGGCTGTTCCTAAAATGCAAAAGATTGTGCTGAATGTGGGCACCGGGACTGCTATCAAGAAAGACAAGAATAAAAATGAGACGATCTCCGATCGCCTGGCTAAAATTACTGGACAAAAGCCCTCTACCAGAGGCGCGAAGCAATCCATCGCATCTTTTAAAACCAGAAAGGGCGATCCGATCGGCATCGTTGTGACTTTGCGCGGTAAAAGGATGTATGCTTTTTTTGAAAAACTTATCAACGTGGCGATACCTCGAACTAAAGACTTCCGCGGAATTTCCCGCAAATCAGTGGACAGCATCGGCAACCTCACCATCGGCATAAAAGAACACACCATTTTCCCAGAAACGGCTGATGAAGACATTCGTGATGTCTTCGGCCTTTCTATCACCTTAGTCTCTTCGGCAAAAAATAAAAAAGAAGGCACAGCCTTTTTTGAGCTCTTGGGCGTTCCTTTCAAAAAAGAAGAAGACAGCAAAAAGAAATAAAAATTGTGCGGGTTGACTCTAGGCTTATAATTTGCTAGTATCAGCTCAAGGGAGTATGACTTTATTAATCCACTTTTCTCCTTTAATTCTTTCAGATAGTCTTATTTGTAAAGGGTTAAAGAAAAAGAGTGAGATATTAACAAAGCGACCCCGTTTAATTATCTATGGCAAAAACGTCAGTAAAAGCTAGAGCTTTAAAGAAACCGAAGTTTTCAACTCGGCAGAAGAACCGATGTTTTCGTTGTGGCCGAGGCAATGCTTTTATGAGAGACTTCGGCATATGCCGCATCTGCTTTAGAGAATTAGCAAATGAGGGGATGTTGCCGGGAGTTCGCAAATCGAGCTGGTAGCGTGTAGCTAACTAGCTAATTAGGTAATCAGCAAATAAGCTTAAAAAAATGGATTCAATTTCAAACATGTTAATAATAATGAAGAATGGCAGTCTAGCAGGCAAAGAGTCTGTATCAATGCCTTTTTCTAAACTTAAAAATGCTATTGCGGAGTGTTTAAAGAAAGAGGGGTATGTTTTAAATGTTTCCAAGAAATCAAAAAATGATCAGCCCGTCTTGGAGATGGCTTTAGTCTATGTGGATAAAAAGCCGAAAATCACCGAAGTGGAAAGAATTTCAAAACAATCAAAGCGGGTTTATTTCGGGATGAAAGATATCCACAAAGTGCGAAATGGGTCGGGATTGCTTGTGCTTTCAACCCCGAAGGGGATTTTATCAGGCAAAGAAGCTAGACGTGAACAAGTCGGCGGTGAAGCGCTGTTCAGACTTTGGTAGAGAAGTAGTTATAAAGTTGAAAGTTCATAAAGTTATAAAGAAAATTCAAAAAGAAAAATATATGTCAAGAATAGGCAAACAAGAAATAATTATACCAGCGGGAGTGAAAATCACACAAAGTGCTTCTTCTTTGGGCAATGTTTTGACGGTGGCCGGTCCGAAAGGAACTCTGAATAAAACTTTTCGAGATGACATCACTATTGCTATCACAGATAAAAATGTGACTTTAAATATAAAAAGAAACGATAAATTTTCCAAATCTCTATGGGGCACTTATGCTTCGCATATTAAAAATATGATTGCGGGTGTCCAAGCGCCTTATCAAAAGAAATTAATATTGGAAGGTGTGGGATTCAAGTCTGAAGTCAAAGGAAAAGAATTTAATTTTGCCCTAGGATTTTCTCATCCCGTTATTGTCGGCATTCCCGAAGGCATCACTGCTACGGCTGATAAAAATAACATTACCATTACTGGAATTGACAAAGAATTAGTCGGAAGTTTTACTGCGTCCATTCGCGCCTTAAAGAAAGGAGAGCCTTACAAGGGCAAGGGAATGCGTTATGAAGGCGAAGTCATCAGGCGCAAACAGGGTAAGAAGACAGTCTAGGTAGTGAAAAGCAAGAAAAAAATTAGCAAGTTCGTAAAGTTATAAAGAAAAATGCAAAATAAAACAGACAAAAGAATAAGATTAAAGAGAAAAATTAGAACCAAAATAAAGGGCACGGCAGAGCGTCCTCGGCTGACAGTTTTTCGTTCCAACAAGTTCATCTACGCGCAGGTGATAAATGATTCCACAGGCAAAACCCTCGCGCAAGCAAGCGATATAAAAATGACTAAAGGTACCAAGACTGAGCGAGCGAGAGAAGTCGGTAAGATGATCGCCGAGATTTCAATGAAGGGCAAGATCCAGAAAGTCGTTTTTGATCGGAATGGATTCAAATATACTGGAAGAATCAAATTAGTAGCAGACGAGGCGAGGGCAGGCGGTCTAGAGTTTTAGTTATAAAGTGGAAAGTTCATAAAGTTATAAAGTAAAAATAATATGGATAAAGAAAAAACACAAGACACAAAAAGAGATCATAGCAGAGACAAAAAGGGCGGCAATCGCAGGGGGTCTTCTTTCGCGCGACCAAAGCCGGAATTTGATCAAAAGATCATAAACATCCGCAGAGTGACCAGAGTCGTGGCTGGGGGACGTCGGTTCTCTTTTTCTGTCGCTTTGGTAGCGGGGGATAAGAAAGGATCCGTCGGACTAGGCTTAGGGAAAGCCGGGGATACTGCTCTCGCCATCAACAAGGCAGTCAGGAATGCCAAGAAAAATATGATCAGACTAAAACTGACCAAGACGATGTCTATTCCTCACGAGCTCTCCGCTAAATTCTCAAGCTCATATGTAATGTTGAAGCCAAACAAGGGCCGCGGGCTCGTCGCCGGTTCAGTCATTCGCGACATAGTCAAACTCTCCGGCATGAAAGACGTTACAGGGAAAATTTTGTCTAACAGTAAAAATAAATTAAACAATGCCAAAGCTGTCATCTACGCGCTCGTGCCTATTTCATCCAAGCATTCAGACAAGGTAGTGGAAAGCATCCCTGCGTCAATTCCGGAAGTGCCTATACCGGCGACTTTTAGCGAAAAGATTAAAATAGAAGATTCAAAGTAAAATTTTATGCAGATACATAATTTAAAAAGGATTCATAAGAATAAAAAAGATCGAATCGTGGGCCGCGGAGGTAAACATGCCAAGACTTCCGGCCGCGGAGGCAAGGGGCAGACCGCCCGTTCTGGAAACAAGCGTCGCCCAGAACTCCGTGATATCATTAAAAGGTTGCCGAAGAATCGCGGGTACCAATTCAAATCCATTCAGAGCGATTTTATTCTTCCTTCGGACAAGCCCGCTCTCAAGGGAGAAAAGTTTTCAGAAATCAGAAAGCGCCTAGGAATCAAGGGGAACAAGATAGTTATAAAGTAGAAGGTTATAAAGTTCATAAAGTAAGATGCAAAAATTTTTTAATAAAATAAAATTGGTCTGGACAGATATTACTTTGCGCAAGCGGGTTTTGTTTGTCCTTTTTGCGTTAATATTATTCAGGCTACTTTCCGCTATTCCTATTCCGGGCGTTGATACTCTCGAGCTAAATCGTTTCCTCTCCAACAACCAATTCTTTGGCATCTTGAATATATTTTCTGGAGGCGGACTTTCTACCCTTTCTATAATCATGCTCGGGGTTGGCCCTTATATCACTGGTTCTATCATTATGCAGCTTTTGACGATGATGATTCCCGCTTTGAAGAAGATTTATCATGAGGAAGGCGAGGCTGGCAGAAAAAGATTTACTCAATACGGCAGATTGTTGACGGTTCCCTTGGCGGCCATCCAGGGTTTTGCTCTTTTGGCTATTCTAGAATCCCAGAATATTTTAGTGAACCTGACCGCTTTTGACAGAGTTACGAATCTGATCATTGTCGTCGCGGGGTCAATGTTGCTGATGTGGATCGGAGAGCTCGTATCTGAATTCGGCATTGGCAATGGCGTATCTTTGATAATATTTGCCGGTATCGTCGCTACTCTGCCTTCACAGGTCAGCCAGCTCATCTTTACTTTTGATACATCTCAAATCCCTCTTTATCTAGTATTTCTTGCGGTCGGGCTTTTAGTCATCGCGAGCATTGTTTTGGTCACTGAAGCGGAACGCCCGATTCCCGTAACCTATGCCAAACGGGTTCGTGGCATGAAAATGTATGGCGGAGGATCCACTTATCTGCCACTACGAGTCAACCAAGCCGGAGTGATCCCGATAATCTTCGCTCTATCGATTCTTCTTTTCCCGCAAATGATCGGCACTTTTCTAGCGAGATTTAGCAATGTGATCGTCGCCAAAATTTCGCAGATACTGCTTGCTTTCACTCAGACTTCGGTGCTCTACGCGGTGTTTTATTTTATTTTGGTATTTCTTTTTACTTATTTTTATACTGCCGTCACTTTTGATCCCGAGGCGCTTTCCACCAATTTGCAGAAAAACGGCGCTTTCATTCCGGGTATTCGTCCGGGTGTATCGACATCGCAATATATTTCAAAAGTCTTGACTCGGATTACTCTCTTAGGCGCTACTTTTCTGGGTTTCATCGCCGTTCTGCCACTCATTATGCAACACGCGACAGGCATGACCGCTCTCGCCCTCGGCGGGACCTCAGTCCTCATCGTTGTCTCCGTCGTCCTAGACCTAATAAAAAAAGTAAACGCGCAGATCTCCATGCGAGAGTATTAGTTTTTTGGAGTTTGCGTGCTTTTGTGTTATGATTGGCTTATATGCTTCAATCATATATTTCAACTTATTTAAATAAAGCCAAATACGAAATGATAGATGGTGGCAAAAAGTTTTACGCGGAAATCAAAGATTTGCGCGGGGTTTGGGCTGTCGGAAAAACTCTGGAAGAATGCCGAACCAACTTAACTTCCGCATTGGAGGGCTGGATTATTCTTCGTCTAAGGAAAAATTTACCGATACCGAATTTTAAAATTCCTAGTTACAAAATGAGTGCCTAGTCGTTTACTTTATCTTTTCTCTCCACTTTTTATATTCTCTCACGATGATGTCGACGACTTGGTTCAAGTCGTTTTTGTTTGTGTCTATGACGAGATCAAAATTGCTATGATCGGTATGATTTACGCCATATAGCTTCATATATCGGTATTCTTCGCTTCTTCTTCTTCTTCTTATCTGGCCATAAACTTCTTCGGGGGTAGTCGCATGTTCACTTTCTTGGCGCAGTTTATTTTCTTTTAAATTTTTCAAAATCCTTTCTTTCGCGATTTCCGGAGGAAGATCCAGATAAACCTTAAAGGATTTCGGTATCCAGTGAAAGGCCAGTCGGGAATCAATCACGATTTTATCGAGCTCGCCGGCTTTCTTCACCTCTTCATCTATCTTTAAATCTATGCCTTTGCTCGTCTGTGCCTGTAGGCTAAGTTCGTTTAAGGTCAAGCCCATATCTAGGGCAATTTTTCGCATGAAATCGCCTGAAGAAAATCTGCGGTATCCTAATTTTTCCGCAATTTTGTCTGCTACGCTACTCTTGCCGCTACCGATCGTGCCGGTGATTGTTATGATTTCTTTTTTCTGCATATTACTAACAATTAAAACATATTTTTTAGGAAAAAGATAACCTTGATTATTAAAGCTAAATTTTGTATTCTTAATTTATGCCAAATGAAAATAGCCAAACTTTCGTGTTTTTTGGAGTAGGGGGTTCTGGCAAGGGGACTCAGGTCAAACTCCTTACCGATTTTCTAAAATCTAGGGATGGCCGAGAAACTATTTACATTGGCACTGGGGAGATTTTCAGAAAAATAGTAGAATCTTCAGAAAGTAATTTTGATACGCGTGCTGTGAAAGAGTTGATGCATTCTGGAAGACTAATACCCGATGAAATGACAAACAAGCTTGTTGCGGAGGCCGTGGAATCCAATTTATCTCCAAATAAGCATATGATTTTCGATGGGTATCCAAGAACTGTATTTCAATCAGAAAAATTTACCGATTTGGTGAAATCCATAAAAAGGGAAAATATAAAAATAATTTATATTGAATTGAGTGAGGAGGAGGCGATGAAGAGAAATCTTTTACGTGGCCGAAAGGATGATACAAGAGAGGGACTCTCAAAAAGATTTGAAGAGTATAAAAATAATGTAATCCCTGCGATGAATTATTTTAAAAATAAAGATAATTACCAGATATTTACAATCAATGGCGAGCAGAGTATTGAGAATGTTCATAAAGATATTATAAATAAATTAGGCTATAGCTTGTAGCTAATTAGCTAGTTAGCTAAGAAGTTAAAAAGCTAAAATCATGGAAACAATAATAATTTCACTCGGAGGTTCGCTGATAATTCCAGACCAAATAGATACTGAATTTTTGAAATCTTTTAAGGATTTGATTCTTTCGCATGTTGCAAAAGGGAAGAAATTTATTATCGTGTGTGGTGGCGGTAAAATCGCTCGCAAGTATCAGGAAGTAGCTAAGCAGCTATCTAAAGTTTCGGATGAAGATTTAGATTGGATTGGCATCGCATCTCTCAAACTAAATGCGGAATTGCTTCGGGTAATTTTTGGAGAGAAGGCACACCCTAAAGTCGTGGATAATTTCTCGATTTCGCTTTCTTTCAACAAGCCCGTATTAGTAGGTTCAGCTTACGAGCCCGGCCACAGCTCTGATTATGACGCTATTTTAGCTGCTAAAAATCTTGGAGCAAAAAAGCTGATTAATCTATCTAATATCGATTATGTATATGATTCTGATCCGAAGAAAAACCCAAATGCTAAAAAAATTGAACAAATTTCTTGGGCGGAATACAGAAAAATCATTCCGAAAGAATGGATTTCCGGTCTTAATTCTCCATTCGACCCTACAGCTTCTGAAATAGCCGAAAAAGAAGGAATTCAAGTGATCATCATGAACGGCAAACCGATCGATAATCTAGCCAAGTGCTTGAATGGGGAGAAATTTTTCGGAACAATCATTAAATGATAATAATAAAAACACCAGAAGAGATAGAAATACTGCGCGAAGGCGGCAAGCATTTAGCGACGGTGCTTTACAAGTTGAGAGATATGGTGAAGCCGGGTGTTTCTACTAAAGATTTAGATTTGCATGCAGAGAAATTGATTCGTGAGATGGGTGACGTTCCTGCATTTTTAAATTATCGTCCAGAAGGAGCGAACAAACCTTTTCCCGCTTCCTTGTGTATTTCAGTAAATGATGAGGTAGTCCATGGAATTCCGAGCCAGAAAAGAATATTACAAGAAGGCGATATTGTTTCGCTTGATTTAGGTTTGAAACATAAAAATCTTTTTACAGATATGGCGCTGACTGTTCCGGTCGGTGTGGTGAGTAAAGAAAACAAGAAACTTATGGACATCACAGAGCAAGCGCTTGCTGTGGGTATTAGTGCGGCGCGCTCCGGAGGTACAGTCGGAGATATCGGACATGCCGTGGCGAGCTTTGTTCGTTCTCAAAACAAAAATAATAATATGCAGTATGGCATTGTCGAAGTTCTCTCTGGGCACGGCGTGGGGCGGGCAATACACGAAGATCCATATATTCCGAATTTTGGCAAAGCTGGCACTGGAGCAAAATTAGTCTCGGGTATGGTTATAGCTCTGGAGCCGATGTTAAATGCTGGCACAAAAAATGTGACGATCGATGCCGATGGTTACACTTTTCGCACAGCCGACGGCAAAAATAGCGCGCATTTTGAGCATACAATTCTTATCACTGATGGCGAAGCGGAAATATTGACTTGTACTAATACGAAGAAGGATCCGAAAGGTCTAGTGCCTTAGGAGCTTTTTCATTTCTAGTCGAATTTTATACAAATGAGCAAGGGTAGTCCTTGCTAAAACACATATTTTGGACATATTGACATTATCAACCTATATCTGCTAATATATAGGTATTCAGACGAAAAGGGATCCAAACGGTTAACTACCTAAGGAGCCCTTTTCTTTTTCAGCTCAATTTTATCTTTTATATCTTTATTCTCTAGATAATCAAAATATTCAGAACCAAGCTTTTTATATAAAGACGAGGCAAATTTTTTGTCTGGAAATAATATTTTCTCAAATTTATTTTCTTCAATTAAAAAATCAATCAACGGCTTATAATCACCATCTCCCGAAACCAAAACAACTTTATCAAAATTTTCTTTTTTATATAATTTCTTCATTATCGAGAAGATAATATCAGAATCAACATTTCCTTTCTTTTTTCCAATCATTGCCGGGTTGTGCTCGCGAAATAAAAGTACAAAATTAGCATTTTGAATTTCCTCATACAATTCCTGATTTTTTTCCTGAACATAACCCAAAAAATAATATGCTTTATCAACATTGTATTTTTTCTCCAAGTAAACTCGAAAACGTACGAGGTCAATTTTCCAAGCGCCAATTTCTTTCTTTGCCGTATTCATATATAAATTTTGCCCGTCTATAAAGGCAAGATTATTTTTCGTGTCCATTTGTGTATTTTAGCATAAAAATTGTATAATTACATCAATGAAAGAGCCATCCTTTTTCAAGGAAATGCCCAAGTTTAAGACTCCAGAGGAGGAGCTGCAATATTTGCGCGCTCATGTCGCGAAGCGGGAAGAGGAACTGATCAATGTCGGGCATTTTGAAAATGCGAAAGAAAATGCTGTTCACGATGTGGTCGGGGCATACAAAGACGTGCCGGCCGAAGAGGTGGTGCATAGTAGCAATATAATAAATGAAAAAGAGGCGCAGGGGATAGTGCTGGCGCTCAAGCCTGAGACTCATGACTCTGTGATGGAAGAGCTTTTGGGTATTGTCATCACCAAGGGCATTCGTAACGCATTGTCGGTATCCGAGGCGATGGGGAATCCGCATGTGGAAGATGACTTTCACCGGATTCTCGTCCAATATTTAAAAACCGGACAGACAGTGTCTGATTTAAAAGAAGGCACGCCACTCTCGAAGTCTCTCAACATGACTCTCTTTGAGATCACTCTTCCGCCGCCTACGGAAGAAGCCGACAAGTCAAAAGGTTTCAAGGAATTTATCGGCGCGATGGAGCAATTTTATGCTGGCATGCAGTCTATCTCGGCTGATCCAAAGAATACGAAAGAAATTTATTTCACATTAGAAGTAGCGCTCGATAGCGGGAGTGATGAGGTGGTGGTCTATGCGGGTATTCCAAATAAATATCTAACGCTATTTGAAAAACAAATTTTGGCGTTCTATCATAATGCAAAAATTCATGAAGTCAAAGATGACTACAATATTTTCAATGAGGGTGGCGGATCGGCTGGAGCTTATGCTCATTTATCGGAACGTGGGGTGATGCCGATCAAGACATATGACAACATCGAGCATGATCCCATGAATACGATCTTGAATGTCTTTTCTAAATTAAAAAAACAGGGCGAAGGTGCGGCGATTCAGCTAGTGGTGGCGCCGGCGGGCGACAAATTCATAAATGAATTTCATATGATCTTGGACGAAGTCAAGGATGGCACGTCCGTCAAACATGCAGCGGACAATTTTTACAAGTTCAATAAAGCATTTTTAAAAGCCGGCAAGGATCTTTTGTTTGGGCACAAAGCAAAAACCGAGGAAAATAATAAAGAAAAAAATATGAAAGGCCGCCGCGCGGTGGACGAGGGCGCTGTCGAGAAGATAGGGAACAAGGTCAAGAGTACGATCATGAAGGCAAACATTCGCGTCATCGCTTCGGGGGAGACGCGTGAGCGCGCCGAAGCTATTTTGACGGAGATAAAATCTTCATTCAATCAGTTTTCCGAGGCGGCCAGCAATTCTTTTATTTTTGAAGAAGCGCACGGAAGTGAGCTGAAGAAACTTTTTCACGATTTCTCCTATCGATCTTTTTCAGGCGATAATGTTTTGCCACTTAATTTAAAAGAGCTGGCTTCCGTTTTTCATTTTCCGATTGGCATAGGCAGTCAGCCACAGTTGAAAGAAGCCAAGGCGGGTATTGCTCCTGCGCCGATGGAGATGGGACAAGAAGGAATAATTTTAGGAGTAAACAGCTATCGAGGCAAAGATACTGAAATTCATCTAGCGCGCGAAGACAGGATGAGGCATTTCTATGTGATTGGTCAGACAGGGACAGGCAAGACAAACATCATGCTTAATATGATCACACAGGATATTAAAAATGGCGATGGTTGCTGTTATATTGATCCGCACGGCACCGACATTCAAACCATTTTGTCTCGTATTCCAAAAGAAAGAATTGATGATGTTATTTATTTTGATCCGGCGTATACGGCGCGACCGATGGGGCTCAATATGCTGGAGTATGATCCAAAATATCCAGAGCAGAAAACTTTTGTGGTGAACGAAATGATGGGAATTTTTAATAAACTTTTTGATATGAAGGTGGGAGGTGGGGCGATGTTCGAACAATACTTTAGGAATAGCGCTTTTTTGGTGATGGAAGATCCGGAATCCGGCTCGACCCTGCTCGAGATCACGAGAGTTCTGGCGGATAAAGAATTTCGCGATTTGAAACTCTCTAGATGTAAGAATCCGATTATTAAACAATTTTGGGTTTCCGCCGAGCAGACGACCGGCGATCAGTCTCTGGCAAACTTTGTGCCTTATATTTCTTCCAAGTTTGATAACTTTATCAGCAATGACATCATGCGTCCGGTAGTGCTTCAGCAGAATTCAGTTTTTAATTTTAGAAAGATTATGGATGAGAAGAAAATTCTGCTGGTGAATCTTTCTAAAGGCCGGCTGGGCGATATCAATGCGAACTTGATTGGGCTGGTTTTAGTCGGCAAGATTCAAATGGCGGCGCTCTCCCGGGTAGACATGTTTGGCAAGCCGATGAATGATTTTTATTTATATATTGATGAATTCCAAAACGTAACTACCGACTCGATAGCGTCTATTTTATCGGAAGCAAGAAAATACAGACTTTCATTAAACATTGCGCATCAATATATCACACAATTAGAAGAAAAAATTAAAAATGCCGTCTTTGGAAACGTTGGCTCGATGGCGGTGTTTCGTGTTGGCACCGAAGATGCCACTTTTTTAGAACCAAAATTCAAGCCTCAATTTACAGCACAAGACATCACAAAGCTGGATAATTACAATGCCTACATGAACATGCTGGTGAATGGCCAACCGACTAAACCTTTCAATTTAATAACACTCGCGCCAGAGAAAGGTAACCCAGACATTGTAGATTCTCTCAAAGAACTTTCTTATGTAAAATACGGCCGCGAGCGAGCGGAAGTGGAAGCGGAAATTATGGGAAGGTATAAAAGTCTCGAATAATGCTTATTCGAGGAAATTTAAAAATTTCAATATTTAAAAATTTAAACCTTCACCAAATAAATTAAATCTTTCCATTTTTAAGTATTTAAATAAAAATTTATGGCTACAATTTCAAAATTTGAAGATTTAATTTGTTTTAGTAAAGCAAGAGATTTAACAAAATCTATTTATAAAGAATTTAAAGATTGCAAAGATTTCGGTTTCAAAGATCAAATAACCCGAGCAAGTGTTTCAGTTTTAAGCAATATTGCAGAGGGGTTTGAACGAGGAACCAAGAATGAATTTTTAAATTTTTTGTATATTGCTAAAGGGTCTGCGGGCGAAGTGCGTGCGCAGCTATACGTAGCACTTGATACAGGGTATTTAAATCTTGAAACATTTAAATATTTAAATAATCTAGTATCCGAATGTTCACGTTTAATTCAGAGTTTTGCAGAAAAAGTGAAAAAGGGCGCAAGCGCTGGCACCCAGTTCAAAAAACTTGAAAAAGATGATCCAATGCGGGAAATTTTACGTCACCAAGCCCCGGATGTTTATAAGCGTTTTTATGAAAATTAAATCTTTCCATCTTTAAATCTTTAAATTTTTTCATATTTCTATCTTTAAATAAAAAATAATTGTATGAAACCTGATTTTCAACCTCAAAAAATTAGATCTGACTCTTCTGAAGCCAAAGAACGACAAGCTAGAGAAGGTGAGTTAAGAAGGGAAATGATTGGCGATAAGTATAAAGTAACAAAGCAAGAATCGATAGATTCTAAGGGTAAAATAAAAGAAGCACTCTCAGTGTTGGGAGAAAATTCTAATCCAGAAAATTTGGCAAAATTATTAGATACTGTTTTTGATGAAAATATTATTCGAGAAAAAGAACTCCGAAACGCCTTAGTGGATAGCTTATTAGGTAAAATTTCGGAAAGTATTGGGCATTTTATGCCTGCTGAAGCAAGGATTGATTTGGATTCATTACTAAATGTTATTTCAACACAATTACAGGGGATAGAAAGAAAATTTAATTCAGTTGACGATGTTTATATTGAATTAAAAAAATATGAATCTGTGTTTGAGAAATGTGGTTTAAATTTTGATGAGCTAGCAAAAAAATTCTTAGATGAATTAAGAAATTATCTAAATGAAACCAAGGAGAAATAAGAAAATTTAACTTGCCAAAATCCACTACGGGGTGCTAGTATAACTATATATGACAAAAGTAAATCATGAAAAATCTTTAATAATCTTGAAGCCGGATGCGATACAACGCAATCTAGTAGGGGAGATCGTAAGTCGTTTTGAAAGAAAGGGATTGAAAATTATAGGCATAAAGATGATGGATATTGAGACGGCTACATTAGATGAGCACTATGCCCACATAAAAGACAAACCATTTTATCCTGGGGTTCGGGATTTTATGAAATCATCTCCAGTGATCGTGATGGCGGTAGAGGGTATCAATGCAATTTCGGCCATCAGACTAATCGTCGGTCCGACCAAAGCGTGGGAAGCCAATGCGGGCACGATTCGTGGGGATTTTTCTTTATCTACTCAATCCAATATTGTGCACGCATCAGAGACAATCGAAGCGGGAGTTACTGAAGTAGCGCGTTTCTTCAAGAAAAACGAAATCTTTGAATACAAGAAAATTGACACTGATTTTGTGTATGCAGAACATAAAAAATAGCTCTATTTATAGCAATTTTATAACTAACATAATTCAGAAACAAAAATTTGTCTCTGTCTAGTTGATTTTTATTTTTGGTCTTGTTAGAATTTTAGTAGGGTTATTTCCGGTTATTACCTAGAACACTAATTTATGGGAGATTCGATTGGGTTAGACCTTGGTCTAAAACATCTATCACCCACCTAGCTATGAGCTACGGTAATACATCAGAAATAGTCCTAAGAAGAACTCCGCACTGGCGGATTTTTTCTTACTCAAAATATTTTTTTGTGATAAAATTCTGATATGGAACGCACCAAGCTTGTAAAACCCCTGATATGCTTAATTCTCTTAATTCTTGCAGTAAATTTTCTCGCTAATAAATTCTATTGGTATTCTGCCCTCTGGTGGCTGGATGTGTTGATGCACTTTCTGGGCGGATTTTGGATTGGACTCCTCTACCTTTACCTTTTTTCCCCTAAGAATATTTCTCGCGCACTAATTTCGAGAACATTATTTTTTGTGCTATTGGTCGGTGTCGGCTGGGAAGTGTTTGAAATATTGGTTAATGAAGTTTTGGCGCAAAATTCTTTCGATTATTTAGATACACTTGCGGATCTGATCCTTGACCTCTCTGGCGGATTATATGCTATTCTTTACCTATGGAAAAAACAGCTAAAGTAACGTTCTGCGGGGGGACCGGTTCGGTAACGGGCTCTAATTTTCTTTTAGAGGCGGATGGGCAGAAAATCTTGATTGATTGCGGACTGACTCAAGGCACAAAATTGGCGGACGATATAAATTGGGATCCCTTTCCCTATGATCCAAAAGAAATAGATATCCTTTTTATTACTCATGCGCATGTGGACCACGTCGGGCTCGTTCCGAAACTCATCAGCGAAGGTTTCCGTGGGAAAATTTATTCCACAGAGCCGACCAAGGCCTTGGCTTTGCCGATGCTGGAAGACACGGCGGGGATCTTGTCTAAAAATACGGATTTAAGTTTAGATAAAATATATTCTCTAGAAAATATAAAATTAACGTTTTCTCTATGGCAAGGATTTAAATATCATGACGCGATAAAAATTACTGAAAACTTAGAAGTGTCCTTCTTGAATGCTGGGCATATCTTAGGTTCAGCGATGATCAAATTTGTTTATAATGGCAAGAAGATCCTTTTTACGGGAGACTTGGGTAACAGCCCTTCACCGATACTTCCCGACACAGAAAAAGTCACAGATGTGGATTATTTGATCATGGAATCTGTTTATGGCGATAGAAATCATGAGTCTCGGGATGATCGCAGGAAATTTTTAGAGGAAACAATTGAAGATAATTACAATAGGAAGGGGACACTGATCATACCGACTTTTTCACTTGAACGTTCTCAGGAACTTCTCTTTGAGCTTAATGCCCTAGTAGAAAACAATCGCATACCGGTAATGCCCATTTTCCTCGATTCGCCTCTTGCTATCCGTTTGACCGAAGTTTTCAAAAAATTTAAAAGTTACCTGAATGAAAATGCGCAGCAGGCGATGAAGAGCGATAAATATTTATTTGATTTTCCGGGGCTGCATAGCACTCTAAAATCAGAGGAATCTAAAATGATCAGCAATGTGCCTAATCCAAAAATAGTTATCGCCGGGAGCGGGATGTCTACCGGTGGACGTGTGGTGCACCATGAGAGGCATTATTTGCCGGACTCCAACAACACCTTGCTCTTAACCGGATATCAGACGGTGGGCAGTCCGGGGCGTTTGATCCAAGAAGGAATAAAGACAGTGCGCATCACGGGTGAAGACGTAGTGGTGCGGGCGCATGTGGTGACGATCACCGGATATTCAGGCCACAAAGATTCAGATGGACTGCTTACTTTTGTTGAAGATACGCAAGAAACCCTAAAAAAAGTTTTTGTTGTGATGGGCGAGCCGAAGTCCTCAATGTTTTTAGTGCAGAAACTTAGAGATAACTTGGGTCTCGAAGCTTATCTTCCAGAGCAGGGCAGTACTGTTTCATTATCTTGCTAAATCATATATAATGGAAGGATGGATCCCTTATTTAATGTCAAACACGGACACAGCCAGATAAAAATATGCGTTTCTGGCGCGGCGGAGACGGGTCATTGCGGAGTGGATGCCTTAGAGAAAGCCAAAGAGCTAGGACGGGAAATCGCCAGGCAGGGAGCAGTGCTAGTGACAGGAGCGACGACGGGGTTCCCCTTGTGGGTCGCTATGGGGTTGAAAGAAGTAGGCGGCATTTCAATTGGAGTCTCTCCAGCCGCGTCGGAAAAAGAACATGTAGAAGTTTACAAGCTTCCGATTGATTATATGGACTTGATCATGTATACCGGCTTTGGATATGCTGGCCGCGATATACTACTTACTCGCTGCGCGGATGCGGTGGTTTGCGGTTGCGGGCGTATTGGCACGATTCATGAGTTTACTATTGCTTTTGAAGATGGGAAGCCCATCGGAGTTTTTGAAGGACCATGGGAAATGGGTTCCGAATTGGCAGAAATCATCGAAAAAAGTCATCGTCCCAACGCAAAAATTGTCACGGGTAATGATCCAAAGAAACTTGTGGCAGACATCATTGCTCTCGTGAAAAAAGACAAAGTAGTGGAATATAAGGTTTAGTAAAACCTTAATGCGACGTCATTCGGACGTCGTGAATATGAGTACAAATTCACACGCTCCTCACTAGTCGATATAAAATATAAAAAGTATGCCAAGAAAGAGTTTTCCCTATTTGACACTCTCCACGACTTTTGCAAAAGTAGCTGGATGATGCTCGGCGAAATCCGCGAGGATTTTGCGATCAAGCAATATTTTTTTCTTATTTAGGCCGTCAATCAGTCTGGAATAAGTCGTGCCGAGTTCGCGGGCGCCAGCATTTATTTTTATATTCCAGAGTTTACGATTGTGAGACTTTTTATCTTTTCGGTGCGCGAAAGAATAATTTCCAGCATGCAAAAGTGCTTCTTTTGCTTGGCGCTCTTTGGTGCTGCGCCCATGGCGCATTCCCTTTGTTTGTTTCAGGACGCTTCTGCGTCTCTTTAATGCATGTACTCCTTTTTTTACTCTGGTCATTGTATAGCTTATTAGCTTATTAGCTTATTAGCTTGTAGCTCGGTAGGAATTTTCCTAAGAAGCTAAAAAGCTACAAGCTATAAAGCTGTTATGTGAATGGTAATAAGTGCGATTTTGGCTTATTTTTAATAATAAAACTTTTACCTTTCTTTCCAGCGAGCTGTTTGGTGCGGGATTGTTTTGCATTGAAATGATTAAAACCAGGCTTGCGGGAAATTATTTTTCCGTTTTTCGTGATTTTCAATCTTTTGCTAAATGATTTATTTGTTTTCATACTCATATTATTATTTCGTTTTTTTATTTCTTCTCAATGGTTGTCGTCAAACCCTTCGGACCCTTTTTATAGCTATCGGACACTTTGTATTCCTCTGTAATTAAATGCAGAACTCTGTCTAAACGCTCTCTTAAAAATTTTTCATCCATATACTTCGCGCGTCCGGCTAGGAAAAGTTCAACTTTGACTCGATGCCCTTCTTTTATCCATTTGGAAGCGGTTTTCGCTTTTAATTCCAAATCATGATCTCCGGTTCCTATCTTTATCTGGATTCCTTTAGTCTCGGTTCTGTTTGCGCCAGCTTTGGCTTTCTTTAATTTCTTACTTGCTTCATATTGGTATTTACCGAAATCCATTAATTTTGCTAATGGGGGAGTCGCATTCGGCCCTATCTCAATCAAATCCAAGCTGGCCTTTTGGGCCATTTCCAGCGCTTCTTTTATTGGAAAAACACCGAGATTTTTATTTTCACTGTCCAAAACCCGAAGTTCCGTCGCCCGTATTTGGTTGTTTATTCTTTCACGCAATGGATATTATAAATACCTCAATAAGTCTCTTTGAAACCTTTGATTACAGGATAATAGCGTACTTAGGGCTTAAAGTCAACAATGTGATAATATATGACTATGTCTCCTTACGCAGAAAACAGAAAGGCGAGATTTAATTATGAAATTTTAGAAAAATACGAGGCGGGTATTGAGCTTTTGGGTACGGAAGTGAAATCAGTGCGAGGAGGTCAAATGTCGCTGGAGGGAGCTTTTGTGATTGTTCGCGGGGGAGAAGTATATCTGATCAATGCAAATATTCCCCCATATCAGGCCAAAAATGCTCCGAAAGATTATGACCCATTGCGAAATAGAAAACTGTTGCTAACAAAAAAAGAATCGGCCGGGTTGGCAGGAAGCGAGAAGAATAAAAGTTTGACAATCGTGCCGATCTCAGTGTATAATAAAGGCAGAAAAATCAAAGTAGAAATCGCTCTAGTGAAGGGCAAGAAAAAATTTGATAAGCGAGAGACGCTAAAAAAACGGGACACGGATCGCGAGATCAGACGCGAAATCAGAGGTAAAGAATAAAAACCTTGAAAGCAAAATATGGGGATGCAAGGCATAGACAGTAGGCCATTTGTTATTGATGCATACCGAGTGTGGACGCTAATCTCGTAAAACTTCGTCCAATAGCTTAATTGCAAAATTAGCTTCCAAAGTGAAAGCGGCAGTCTCTCCATACTTCGGTATGAATGACTTTGCTTTCGCTTCAGTTTCCGCTTCGGCGTAACTGATGTCTCTCTTATAGACTTCCGATATATAAGACGGGGCACAATATTATCGGGATAAGGAAATATCCGTTCGAATATTTCACGAAAATCTAGAACTCGATTAAAAAATATTTGGCTCGTTTCTTAATTTTTTAATTTAAACCAAAAAGCGCGCTACGTATGTAGACTTCTTTACAAAAACCTTCTGCACGGGGATTCAATTTCCCCCATCTCCACAAATTTACAACTGAAAAACATTTCACTTTTTTATTTTTTTATGCTACCATATTTAAATGGATTTTAATTTTCTAAATAAAAAAGCCAATCAGAACACGGGCCAAAATAAAGGTAAAAAGGGGAAAGGAATGGGCAACTTTGGGGGCAGTATTGCCAGCACGGTTATTATCTTCATGTTCATTACGGCGATATATTTGGCTGTGTCTGATACCGGCAAAGTTGCTCCGGAGATTCCGATATCGGATTTGGCTAAAAGCGTATCCATAGGAGAAGTAAAAAAGATTTTAGTTGAAGGAGAAAAACTGACGATCACTTATCAAAACGACGAGGTCAAAACATCCAAGAAAGAAGTCGGCTCATCTTTGTCACAGACACTTTTTAATTATGGTGTCACGGGCGAAGTGTTGGCAAAAACAGAAATAGAAATAAAAAACGAAAGCGGATTTATGTTTGTGCTTTTAAATCTTCTTCCATTTCTATTGCCCATAGTTTTTATTCTGCTTTTCTTTTGGTATTTATCGCGGCAGGTGCGGGGCGCTGGCATGCAGGCGCTTTCTTTCGGCCAGTCCAAAGCGCGCATCACTGATCCGAATGATAAGAACAACCGGGTGACTTTCAAAGACGTGGCCGGATGCAAAGAGGCGAAAGAGGAACTAAAAGAAATTGTGGATTTTTTGAAAAGTCCTAAAAAGTTTCTAGATATCGGAGCGAGAATTCCGAAAGGTGTTATTCTGACCGGAGCTCCGGGAACAGGCAAGACACTGCTGGCGCGAGCCGTCGCCGGAGAAGCCGGAGTGCCATTTTTTCACTTATCTGGAAGTGAGTTTGTGGAAATGTTCGTGGGTGTTGGAGCGTCCCGAGTGCGAGATCTTTTCAAAATGGCTAAAAAAGCGGCTCCAGCCATAATCTTCGTGGATGAGATAGACGCGATCGGACGAACCCGCGGAGGGGGATTTGGCGGAGGCAATGATGAGCGGGAGCAGACCCTAAATCAAATATTGGTGGAGATGGACGGCTTTGAGCCGAATGATAAAGTCATCGTGATGGCGGCGACCAATCGTCCAGATGTGCTCGATCCAGCGCTTATCCGTCCCGGTCGTTTTGACAGAAAAGTATTGCTTGATTTGCCGGATCGCGCCGATCGCGAGGAAATATTGAAAATTCATGCGATAAAAAAACCGCTGGCAGAAGATATCAATTTGAAATTAATTGCCGAACGCACTCCCGGATTTTCGGGCGCAGATCTGTATTCGCTGATGAACGAAGGCGCTATTCTGGCCGCTCGGGAGAATCGCAAGAAAGTTTTTCAATTTGATCTCATTCGAGCGATCGAGAAAGTTATGCTCGGGCCGGAGCGCAAAAGCCATTTGCTTTCTAAAAAAGAAAAAGAAATCACTGCGTATCATGAAGCCGGTCATGCGCTGGTGGCTTCGGTTTTGCCTTATGCAGATCCAGTGCACAAAGTGTCTATTATCGCCAGGGGCAATGCCGGCGGGTATACCTTGAAACTTCCGCTCGAAGAGCGACGTCTGCAATCTAAAAAAGAATTTATTGATGACATCGCGATGTCGCTCGGTGGATATGTGGCGGAACAAATGATCTTCGGAGACATAACGACTGGTCCATCCTCTGACTTGCAAGTGGCGACAAATCTGGCTCGGGCCATGGTTACCAGGTGGGGGATGTCGGATATTATCGGTCCGATCGCGCTCGTCTCCGGTGGTGGCAGGTCACAGTATGGCGAGTTGATAGAAAAAGAATATTCTGAATCCGTTTCCACTAAAGTTGATGCGGAAGTTTCTAGAATCATCAGCGATGGATTGAAATCTGCCGAACAAGTTTTGACCGCGCATCGAAAAGCTTTTGACGCCATAGCGCATCAGCTCATCGAAGTGGAAACTCTAGAACAAGAGGAATATGAAAAGATATTGACTCTCCATGGAATAGTGCTAAAGAAAAAAGAAATCATCACTCCCGCGCCAGTTTCAATTTAATGCTGAAAAAATTTTGGCAATGGTACGACAGAAATTATAAAGTCATCGCGCCCATCACGGCCATCCTTTTTCTGTTGCAGATTGTGCATCTATATTGGATGACCACGAATGTAGTTTTCTTGAGAGCATTTGATCATTCTTTTTGGAATCCGGGAGCATTTTGGAATACTGTCATTGCGTTGATAGATTATACAGAAATACCGGCGATTATTTCAGCTTCTATTTTCTATATTCATCAATATACTCTAGGCCAGGGTGCCCAGAGTGCAAAGTGGCGCAGTATACTTTTTCTTTTCCTCATTAACTCCCAGTGGCTCCATTTGTTTTGGATTACCGATGAGATTATTTATGCGCAATTTACGGGCACCGCAGCGATCATGATACCTGCTTGGCTTTCTTGGTTTGCAATTGTCATCGACTACTTAGAGCTTCCAGTCATGTATGATACCATCAAAAAAGCGATTGTAGCTTTAAGAACTAAAAGGGGAGTGTAGTATGTTTACTATAATATGCGAACCATGGTATACTATACCAGTACCTATCACCCATAGGTTCATATTTTTATGGCAAGGAAATTAGACAAACAAAAGGCTCTAATCATGCGCCGAAAAGGCATGAGTTATAGCCAAATAAAAGATAAGCTTGGAATAAGCAAAAGCACCTTAAGCGGGTGGCTTTACAATATGCCATTATCAGAAAAAAGAATTAGAGAATTGCAAGCAGACAGTCCTATTCGCATTGAGCGTTTTAGGAATACAATGCGAGCGAAAAGAGAAGCTCGTTTGGAAAAAGTTTTTCAAAAAGTTTCTAAAGATATAGGTGTTTTCTCTGAGCGGGAGATATTCTTATTAGGACTCTTTTTATATTGGGGAGAAGGTACTAAAATGCAGAAGGGTTCGGTGGTTCTTACAAATACAAATCCATCGATGCTTAAATTTTTCATCAAATGGTTAGAACTTTTTAATGTTAAAAGAAAAAATTTAAAAATAAAATTGCATTTATATTCTGATATGAATATCAAAAAGAGTATTGGTTTTTGGTCAAAAGAGCTTAAAATACCAGTCAGTCAGTTTAGAAAGTCATATATTAAAAGGACTAAATTAAGCTCAATAACTTATAAAAATGGCTTTGGAAAAGGGACTTGCTGTGTTATGTTTGATAATAGAGATTTGTGGGAATATATAGTGATGAGCCTTAAGTATATTTCTCGAATTAGTAATAATATCCGCCCTTAGCTCAGTTGGTAGAGCAGACGACTTATACTCGTCTTGTCCTTGGTTCGAGTCCAAGAGGGCGGACACCAAATATATGGAAAATTTAAGTAAGCAAAACAATCCACAGGAATTAGAACCGATTACTCTAGTAGAGGGTACTGAAGCAGATCTTGAAACCTTTTTTGCTTTAGAACAAAAACTCGCTGGATCGACTTATTGGCCCGAAACCACCAAAGAACAAATTTCCGGAGGTAACAAGTTTTTTTATATGGTAAAAATTGGGGATAAGATTGTCGGGCAGATTCAGTATGAAAAGCAGGAGGACAATGTGGTTTATCTTAATGTGCTGGGTATTGATCCAGATTTTCAAGGCAAAGGTTTAGGCAAGGAAGCCATGAAGCAGTTCCTTTCTAAAGTCTCGGATGCTTCAAAGATTTGGCTTGTGACCCACCCGGAGAATAAAGCGGCGGTTAAGTTGTATGAATCTTTTGGGTTCAAAATTACAGAGCGAAAGGAAAACTACTTTGGTAACGGTACACCTCGTGTAGTTATGGTTTTAGAAAATCTACCTAAATATCAAAGCTAATTATTAATGTTTACCAAACTAACGGCCGTCAGTGTAGTAAAAACATTACAATTACTCAAAATGAAATTCTCCCCGCCTGCAAAAGCTATGCTTTAGCATTGCGGGCAGGCAGCTTTTATTCAAAGTGGAATTCAGAAACTTTTGATTTAACTTTTTGTTTGAGTAGGGGAATTAAGATGTCAAATAGTTATACACATGCAAGCTTGACTTTCTGACATTGTTAGAATAACATTAAGGTATGTCTAATAAATATTTTGCATTTATTAAATCACTTCGCATAGAGAGAGGTTTTTCTCAGTTGGAAATCGCAAAAAAGTTGGGAATTTCCCGTTCTTCATATATTGCCTTTGAACAGGGGAAAAGAGAGCTTGCTTTGAAAGAAGCTGATGAGTTGAGTAGTATTTTTGATATTTCTATTATAGATATTCAAAATGGCAAAGTTTCTACACCTGAAGTTATTTTCAAAAAAGATAAGAAGATAAAAAAAATCAACCCTAAAGTAGCAGACCGTATTTCAGTTCCACAAGAGAGAGTAGAAAAATTTAAACAAGTGCTTTTATATATTCTTGCAAAAGTAGGAGGTAAGCCAAACATTGGCCAGACCGTGCTTTATAAATTGTTATATTTTATTGATTTTGATTATTATGAGAAATTTGATGAACAGTTAATAGGCGCACGTTATATCAAAAATACTCATGGCCCTACGCCAGTGATTTTTTCTAAAATAATAAAAGAGTTAGAGGATGATGGTAAAGTTGAAGCTATAAAAAGTAAGTTTTATCAATATGACCAGACGAAGTATTTAATAAATCCCAATATTGGTATTGATCTTTCAGCTTTGTCAGCGCAGGAGCTTGCCCATATTGATTGGGAGCTTGATAGGTTGTCTGATATGACAGCGAAAAAGATATCTGAATTATCGCACATAGATACTCCTTGGAAAATAGCAAAAGATAAAGAACAATTGGAATACGAGTTTGCTTTTTATCGACCAGAAGAAACTTCTGTGGGAGAATATGAACCACTCTAACTACTTGCCCGAGTTTAAAAAAGAGTTTGATCAGCTTCTTAAGAAATTTAGAAGTTTAAATGACGATATTAAAATATTTGAGCGTTTTATTTTTGAAAATCCGACAGGTTTCGGCAAGAATTTTGTAACAATGTATAGTGATGAAAATGTTAAGATAGTAAAAGCGCGTATACTATGTAAGTCTTTGAGAAATAGAAATATTAGGATTATTTACGCCTATCACAATGATAGATTTGAATTTATGTATATTGAAATATACTTTAAGGGCGATAAAGAAAATGAAGATAGAGAAAGAATAAAAGAATATTTATCTAGTTTAAGAAAAAATCATGACTCAAAATGAAGCGTTGGCTATACTAAAAACCGGGGCGAATGTTTTCCTGACGGGTGAACCGGGCGCTGGCAAGACTTATACTATCAATCAATTTGTTTCATATTTGCGCGCTCGCGATATAGAGCCGGCTATCACTGCTTCGACTGGCATCGCGGCGACTCATATCGGTGGCATGACCATACACTCTTGGAGCGGAATAGGCATAAAAGAAACTCTGACGAAATATGATTTAGATAAAATAGGGAGCAGTGAATATCTCAACAGACGCATTGGTAAAACTCGCGTCCTCATCATCGATGAGGTGTCAATGCTTCGAGCCGAAACTCTATTGATGATTGATGCAGTTTGCCGAGAGATCAAGCAGAGCGCCCTGCCTTTTGGTGGCCTACAGGTTATTTTAGTTGGAGACTTTTTTCAGCTTCCGCCCATAGAAAAAAGATTATATGAAAAAAGCGCGCAACAAAGTTTAATCAAACAAGAAACAAAGGGAATAAGAGATAAAACGCGTTTTGCTTTTGATTCGGATGTTTGGCGGAGGCTCTCGCCTGTTGTCTGCTATCTCACCGAGCAACATAGACAGGATGATGCGGATTTTCTTTCAGTTTTGTCCGCTATTCGTCGCGGTAGTATGGAGAAGCCGCATCTTGATCAGATACATTCGCGCATGAGCGTCTCTATGGATTTTCCCGAAAATATACCGAAACTTTTTTCGCATAATGTTAATGTGGATCAGGTGAATGGGGGAATGCTCGGAAAAATAGAAATGGAATCAAAGCATTTTCTAATGACTGCGAGCGGTGGGGAAGCAATCATCTCGGCGCTCAAGAGGGGATGTCTTTCTCCAGAGGATTTAGAACTCAAAGTGGGCGCCGTGGTGATGTGCACCAAAAACAACCCGAAAGAAAGATTTGTGAATGGGACACTAGGGACAGTGATAGAGTTTGAACAATTTACTGGATACCCGATTATTAAAACAAAAAATGGGAGAAATATAACTGTAGCGCCGATGGATTGGAGTGTTGAAGAAAATGGAAAAATCAAAGCGAAGATTACCCAAGTTCCATTGCGCCTGGCGTGGGCCATCACAGTGCACAAGAGTCAGGGGATGAGTATGGATGCCGCGGTGATGGATCTTTCAGAAGTGTTTGAATTTGGGCAGGGATATGTGGCGCTATCTCGGGTGCGGCGTTTGTCGGGTCTCTATCTTTTGGGTATAAATGAGCGCGCTTTTAAAGTTCATCCGCAGATTTTAGAAAAAGATGTTGCTTTTCGAGAAGGGTCGAAACAAGCCTGCGAAGTATTTGCGAGAATTTCCTCCGAAGATAACGAAAAAATGCGAAAGAATTTTATCATCACCTTGGGTGGAAAATGGAAACCTGAAACAAGTTCTTTAATCAAAGAAGCGCCAGCAATTGGTCGGCTAGAACAAATCCGCGAGAAGCATCAAAATGCTTATAAAAAATGGACGCAGATCGAAGAAACAGAAGTCGCGCAAGCGTTTAAAAGTGGAAAGTCCCTAAAAAATATTTCTGTGCAGACTGGTCGCCAAGTCGGCGGGATTCGTTCTAGACTTGTAAAGTTAGGGCTGATAGAGGAATAGCGCTTGCACCTGTTATTAACAAATATTAATGTTATCAAAATTGACGGCTGTCTCAAAGTGATAACATCATTCAAAATGGAATTCCCCCGCCTGCAAAAGCTATGCTTTAGCATTGCGGGCAGGCGGCTTTTTACTCAAAGTGGAATTCTCCTGCCTTAGTTTTTACCTTAGATTTTAATAACGGATACTTAGAAAGTTCGGGGTCGGTTTCTATTAGGCGAATCGCTTCCGTGCGGGCGGCTTCGACCATTTTTATATTTTTTATCGCTTCCATTCCGAGGTCGGTGATGCCCCATTGTTTGGTTCCTCCGAGTTCGCCCGCGCCGCGGAGAGTCAGGTCTAATTCTGCAAGTTCAAAACCATTTTTTGCAGTTTTTAAGGCTTTCAATCTAGCTATGGTCTTGTCGCTTTTAGCGTCTGCAAAAATAAAGCAGTAAGCTTGATGTGTACTTCTGATTACGCGTCCACGAAGCTGGTGGAGTTGCGCCAAGCCGAACCGCTCCGCGCCCTCTATTATTATTACAGTGGCGTTTGGCACATTTACTCCTACTTCCACCACTGATGTCGCGCACAAAATATTTATTTTACCGGAAACGAAATCTTCCATTACTTCTTCTTTTTTCTCTTTGCTCATCTTGCTGTGGAGTACGCCTATTTCATATTCTTTGAAAACCCCTTTTTTTAATCTTTTAGCTTCTTCTACTGCAGATTTTACATTGAGCGCTAATTCTTTTTCTGGATTTGGCTCGAAAATTCTCGGGCAAATCACATAGAGCTGTCTGCCGTCTTTTAATTCTTTTTTTATTTTTTCATAGGTTTCTTCGCGTTTATTTGGCGTTATAATTTCTGTAATTATTTCTTTTCTGCCGGCGGGCATTTCATCGAGGAGTGAGAGGTCGAGGTCTCCATAAATAGTGAGTGCGAGCGTGCGGGGGATAGGGGTGGCCGTCATCGAGAGCAAATGCGGAGCAACGTTGTCTTTGCGAACCAGTTTTCTTCTTTGGGCTGTGCCGAATCTGTGTTGTTCATCTATCACGACCAGAGCCAAGTTTTTAAATTTAACCGTTTTCTGAATCAGTGCGTGCGTGCCTATGAGAATAGGTATTTCTCCATTAGCTACCCATTTCAAAAGTTGTGCTCGCGAGATTGTCGTCCAGTTTACCCCGCCTCCGGCGGGGCCGTACACCTGAGTTTTGGAGGGGAATTTTCTACAACCAGACCCAGTGATGAGTCCGATATTTATCGGTAAGTGTTTGAAATATTCGATAAAAGATTCAAAATGCTGAGTTGCTAAAATTTCCGTCGGTGCCATATAGGCAACTTGCAAATTGCCAAAATTTTGCCCACTCGGACGTTCTTGCACTGTCACATAACTAGCGGTGGCAGCCACCGCAGTTTTTCCACTTCCGACGTCGCCCTCCAATAGTCGAGACATTGGGAAAGTTTTTGCCATATCTCCCAAGATTATTTCAATCGATTTTTTCTGAGAATTTGTGGGTTCAAAGGGAAAGCGTTTTAAAAAATCCGCCACATTTTTCTCAGAAGTTTTTACTTGGAAAGATTTATTTTTTCTGTACTCAAACTTGTCATGTTGGCGCTCGAGCTGAATGCAGAAAACTTCTTCGAAGGCGAATCTTTTGCGCGCCGACTGCGCGTCCTTGGCATTTTTTGGCTTATGAATCCAGATCAGCGCGGTTTTCAGAGTTGGTAAACTGTATTTTTTTAAAATATCGCCGGGTATATAGTCTGTAATATTATCCAAAGTTTTTTCTCTTAGTATTTTTTCTATTGCATGATAAAACCACTTGCTAGTTATTCCGCGAGTTTCAGCGTAGATAGGATAGGATAATCCAGTCGTCTCCCGACTCCCTCTCCCTTCGGGAGAGGGCCGGGGTGAGGGTGTAAAAAGACTATCGTGCGAATCTATCGGCATATTTTTCATCTTTTCAAATTCTGGATTGGCCAGATAGGCACCATTCTTACTTGCTGTTACTTTGCCCGTTAATTTCACATTATCTCCGTCGTGGAGCATCTTGGCTAAATAGGCTTGGTTGAACCAAATTATTTTTATTTTACCGGACAAGTCCGCAATTTCGCCCTCAGCCATAGGAATTCTTGAGCGAAAACTTTTTTTGGTTTTTAATTTTGAGACTTTTCCATATACCGTCGCCATGTCTCCCGGGGTTAGTTCGGTAATCTTTTTTACCTCACTGATGTCGCTGTAGCGAATAGGGAAGTGAAAAAGCAAATCAGCAACTGAAAAGAGCTTGAGCTTCGAGAGAGCTCTTCTTTGGATTGGATCTAGACGGAATTTCACCTCTAGTTTGTCGTGCAGTTCCATTTGTGAATTATAGCAACAAATGAGGAGTATGAATAAGTTTACTTATTTAATATCCGAATGCCGTTGATATATAGTATCCTATATATAACTAATATGATACAATATGAATTATGGATGCAATTATAGAATCACAAATTTTCTTTTTTATTTCTTCCGTCGGCTTCGTCGTCTTGGGAATCATGGCCTTTATATTTTTGTTTTACCTTATTCGCGCCACCAATGTTTTATCTGAGATTATGCGCAAGGTAGAAAAGGATATTGACAGCATCGGAGACACTACCAAAGAAATGCTGGAAGAGGTCAGACATAGTGTGATCTTTAATTTTCTTTTCAGGAGAAAGAAAAAACATCGTAAAAATTAAAAAGGCGGAGCCGGAGGGATTCGAACCCTCGAGGGGTTTTAAAGCCCCTACATCTTTAGCAAAGATGCTTGATAGACCACTCCAACACGGCTCCTTTAAAATATCCTGAAACTCAATTACTCTAGCATATTTTTGCATATTTTTGCTATTTTCCAATTTTTATTGCTATACTTTTCTGTGTTCAGGATGAGTGACCGAGTGGCTTAAGGTAGCGGTTTACTAAACCGCCGTCCCCTAAAAAGGACCGTGAGTTCGAATCTCACCTCATCCGCTAGCGCTATTTACTATCAGTTGGTATAATAAATGCTGTTATCAGATAATCAATTTTTTTATGGATCCCGTTAGAAATTTACAGAACGGGATAATATTATAAAATTAACAATAATTAACTGTCTTTATACATAGCAATATTTGTACAGATGGTATGATTTCTAACGGGATGGAAACAAAAGGAATGAAGGCGAGTGTGGGAATGGCATACGGAGACGATTCTTATGCAGTCGGCGTGAATGCCTGCCAAGATGCGATAGATCAGCTGGGTGACAAGAATCCAGATTTATTGATTGTTTTTTCTTCGGTTAAATATGATCAACAGAAGGTGATCGATGGCGTGCGATCAGTAGCAAAAGAGGCGCTACTTGTTGGCTCTTCGACTTCCGGAGAGATCACGACTGCTGGCCCGATGAAAGAACATTCTGTCGCTATCATGGCGATAAAATCTCCGGAAATAAAATATTTTGTCGGCGTCGGAGAAAATATTTTAGCGAATCCGAGGTTGGCTGGAAAGATGGCTGCTGACAAAGTAAAAGAGCAAGCTGGTGATTCTCTCAAGGCTTTCATGATGATGCCTGACGTACTGGTCGGGAATGGTGCGGACATCGTGCGTGGGGTGTTAGATTCTCTCGGCGCTCATTTTCCGGTCGTGGGCGGAGCTTCGGGAGACGATTTTGCTTTTAAGAAGACATATCAGTATGTCAATGACAAAGTGTATTCCGGCGCAGTCGTGGGGCTCGGGCTGGTTGGCAATTTCAAGATCGGTATCGGAGTCAAGCATGGATGGATTCCGGTCGGAGAGTCCATGAAAGTTACTAAATCGGAGGGCGCGGTTATTCATGAAATTAATGGCGCTCCAGCAGTCAAGATCTACGAGGATTACTTTGGAGAAGAAGCAAAAATAATGCGTACCGAAGCGCTAGCAAAACTGGCCATCACCTATCCGCTCGGGATGAAGGTAGCCGGCAGCGATGAATTATTGATTCGAGACCCGATCACGGTGGATGAACATGGATCGATCACTTGCGCCGCGGAAATCCCAGAAGGTTCAGAAGTCCGTTTGATGGTGGGCAGTCGCGAAGAAGCGGTGAAAGTGGCAAAAATTGCCGCCGAAAATGCAGTCGCGCAATTAGAAGGCAGTGCTCCAAAAGCAGTCATCATCTTCAACTGCATAGCCCGCAATAAACTTTTTGGCGAAAAGTCCGGAGACGAAATAAATGCGATCCAGCAGGCGATCGGCAAAGAAGTTCCTCTGATTGGTTTTTATACTTATGGCGAGCAAGCTCCACTTGGAGGCGAGGTCAAAAATATAGAGCAATGCAATTCAGCTTTTCATAATGAAACCGTGGTTATCTGTGTTTTAGCGGATTAAGAAAATTATTATTAGTTAATTTATATTTATATGATGCCAACAACTCATGAGATGGTTCCTGTCGCTTCCGGTGTGCTACAGTTTCAAACTGTATTAGATACTATCGCTATCCTTGTAGGAATTGTAGCTATTTATTCTCTTCTTCGCCTTAATAAATCTCTTGGTGGTAAACTTTCTTCGGCTATCAGATTTTTCAATTTAGGAATGGCTGCCAATGTTGTCGCTATTATCTGGTCAACATTTTATGGGCACATGTATATCGTTGCTGGTGCAACCCTTGACATTCATCACTTGTTGATGAGTGTCGGTATGATTTTCTTTGTTATTTCTACTCGCAAACTTTCCGGGCTGGTTGCTAATTGATTGACAAGATAACAATATATGAAATATGACTGAGAAAGAGCAAGAAATTATATTTAAATTTGCCAATCTTCTCATACGCAGTTTGTCTGATCTTTTTGATGCCTCTCGAATAGAGGAAATTGTCGGAGACAGGCCGATCAAAGAAATATTTTTGCAAGTAGAAAAAAAAGGATTCTTTGCGAAAAAAACTGGGAGCGTTTTTCCAGCATCTTTTGCTCCCGATCTTTTTAAAGATGTAGTTAAAAGAATTATTGATGTTCTTTCTAAATCTTTCGGTTTTGATTTTACCGAGAATCGCTTAGAGGCTATCTATACAGAACTAGAAAAGTTATATTCAGTCGCTCTGGTTGGTCCAACGATAATATCTTATATACCCGAGGGCTATCTGGAGCGGTATCGAATTGGGTATCTTTCCAAAGAAGAACTTGAGGCTCGGGTGCTTCAAAAGACGCAGGAGCTTCAAAAATTAAATAATGATCTTGAAAATAAAATCAAAGAACGCACGGAGGATCTGAAGAATCTTCTAACTGAACAGCAGAAAGGCGCCAGATTGCTCATCCGCAGGGATCTCGAGTTAACCAGAGCCAATGAAAAGCTCCAAGAGCTTGATAAAATAAAGTCAGATTTCATATCTGTCGTCGCGCACCAGTTGCGAACGCCTCTCTCTGGCATAAAATGGACTCTCTCCATGTTGCTCTCTGGCGATCTGGGGACTCTGAATGACGAGCAAAAAACTTTTTTAATGAAAACTTATGAGAGCAATACCCGGATGATCACCCTAGTCAATGACATGTTGGTCGCTGACAGGATCCAGTCTGGCCGAATTCATTATGGATTTAAACATATTGATATTATTGATCTGATGGACAATGTTCTGTTCGAAGTCAGCCCGACCGCTTCTAAGCGCAAGATTTCCATTGCATACAAAAGCAAGTTTGAAAATCTAGGAAAGGTATATGCTGACCCAGAGACCATGCGCGCAGTTCTGCAAAACTTGCTGGAAAATGCGATTAAATATACAATAGATGGAGGCAAAATTGAAATAGATGCGAAAAAGGAAACGGACCATTTGGTTATTTCCATTTCCGATAGTGGCATCGGCATACCCAAAGATCAAGAGAAAGATGTTTTTGTAAAGTTTTTCCGGGCTCGAAATGCGGTAAAACAAGAGACCGATGGCTCAGGACTTGGTCTGTACATCGCCAAAACTATCATTGAGAAAAACGGCGGAAAGATTTGGTTTGAGAGTGTCGAAGGCAAGGGGAGCACTTTTTATTTCACTGTCCCCGTATAATCCTAAATAGTTATAAAGTTTTTAAAGTAAAGAATTATAAAAGATGAAAAAAATTTTAATAATTGAAGATGATGTTTTTTTGGGAGATGTTCTAAACCAAAAACTAACCAGTGAAGGATTTGAGACTATGCTCGCGCGAGACGGCCAAGAAGGTTTTGAGCAGATGGGGTCTTTCAAGCCGGACTTGGTTTTGCTCGATATTATCTTGCCAAATATGAATGGCTACGAGATCCTCGAGGCAAAACAAAAAGATTCTGCCCTGGCCCTCATCCCCGTCATTATCGTTTCTAATTCTGGACAGCCGGTCGAGATCAACCGCGCGCTGGCCCTCGGAGTAAAAGACTATATCGTCAAAGCTCAGTTTGACCCGGAAGAAGTCTTGGTCAAAGTGAGGGCGCAATTTCGAAAAAGCGAGGAACTTGGGAGTCCAGAAAATTCCCTAGAGGGCGTCATGAACCAAAAGTCGAATGCAGTCAGTCTGGAAGGTAAAAAAATAGTCTGGGTAGAAGACGATCAATTTTTGAATGATATAATTGCGCGCAAGCTCTCTAGCACAAAATGCGTTTTCTTTCATGCGAATGAAGGTGAAGAGGCTTTACAAATCATCAATAGAGAAATGCCGGACATCGTGATGCTCGATATCATTCTCTCCGGCATAGATGGTTTTGAAATTTTGCGCAGAATCAAAAGTGATCCAAAGACCAAGCACATACCGGTGATCTTGCTGTCCAACTTGGGGCAAGAAAGCGATATTGAAAAGGGGAAAAGTCTCGGGGCGGTGCGTTTTATGATCAAAGCCACTGTTACTCCCAATGAAATAATAGATCAGATCACAGAAATACTGGCTTCGAATAAAAAGGTGGTATATGGATTACCATATAACAATGGCACTCAGACATTAAGCAAATAAATTTGCTTATGCTCTTCGCTTATTGTTATAATATTCTGGTCGGTTATTAGAAATTTTTTAGAACTTAATTTTATGATTAAAGGAGATCATTAAAAAGTGTTGTCAGTCTCTGAACCTCATATCAAAGAAGGCTCTTGTTCGTATTGCGCTGATGCTCCGATCAACCACGCTCTTTCTGCTTTGGAGAGCGTGGTTTCCGTCACCTTAGATAATTATTTGAAAAAGTTTATAAAATACGTTCCATTTTTTGTAAAAGATTTTGCCGATTCCTTTCCCAAATTTTTATTTAGAACTTTCGCTTTTTTCAAACTCGCTAAATTTTCTCCGGATATAGAGCGTTCGGCCAGTTTCCGTTCTAGGATCATCTGGGAAGAAGCGAAAAAGAGGGGAATCCTGATGGAACAAGTGATATTTTTAAATAAACCCTTAGATTTTTATCGCGCTAGATTAAACGGCCGGAATATTTATTTTGAAAGTATCCCGACCAGGCCGGAATCTCCCGAGATGCGAGTAAATTGGGATGATAAAGTCATCATGAAGCGAGAATTTAAGAAGCACAATCTCCCAATCCCAGCTTATTTTGATTTTAATTTTTTCAGTCCGAAAAATAAAAGTAAAACTATCAGAGAAATATTTTCCAAGCTTCAAAAACCCATAATCGTCAAACCGCGGGTGGGCTCTCGGGGCAGACATACTGTCACTAATATTCATACCTTAGAGCAGTTTCAAGAAGGGTTGCGGATAGCCGGAGCGATCTGTCCTTGTTTGATCGTCGAAGAGCATTTGCAGGGCAGTGTCTGTCGAGCGACCTTTGTGGGGGGAGTTCTCGCTGGATTTTATCGAGGGCATGCTCCGACTCTAGTAGGGGATGGCAAGAAAACAATCCGAGAGCTCATTATTGAAAAAGATAAAAATCGTCACAGCCGGGTCGAACCGATACGTATTTCAAAAGAATTATGCGATCATATTTTGCGCTCGGGATTTAAGCTTGATGATATTTTACCGCAAGGGGTATCTCTGTCTTTGACGCACAGGATCGGCAGACTTTTTGGGGGCAAAACTGTCGAGATGATAGATGATCTGCACCCGAGCTTCATTCCTATTTTAGAAAAAGCGGAGAAAATAGTGAGCCTGCCTGTAGTGGGATTTGATTGCATCATTCCTGATCCGACCAAAGAAGAATCCTCTCAGAAATGGGGCATCATTGAATGCAACACCCTGCCTTTTATCGATCTGCATTACTATGCTCTCGAAGGCAAGCCTAGAAATATTGCTGGAATGATTTGGGACTTGTGGGGGTAAAATTACAAACTCGTCGCAGACTAGTGCAAGCAAAAATGTTCTATAAAATATCGTACGGAGAGGGGCGGGTCCGAAAGTCTTAGCAAATTTCAAGCCTAAAAATTATGCGGGTATTTTAGAGAATATTTTTGCTGGAACTAGGTGTGTGGGTTATCCACATTTTTATACTTTTCATGACACTTCCATGATATAATTGCCTGTATGAAGAAGGACGTAAAAAATAAAAAAATGACCGTTGATAAATTAGCAATTATGGTTGCCAATGGTTTTGAAGAAGCAAGTAGAAATATGGCCAGAGTTGAAAATAATTTGATTTATCATATTGGAGGGATAAATAGAAGGCTTGACGATATGTCTTTAAACAAAGTCAAATATGAAGACTATAACAAACTAAAAACGAGGGTAGATATTATAGAAAAAAACTTGAAATAAAAAATGATTCAAAAAGAATTCAGGAAAAAATTTCTGTCAGTAAAGATATTACTAGGATTTTTTATCTTGGTTTTTTCTGTTTTTAGCTTCTCTCCGGTTAAAGTACAAGCTGTTACTAGCGCAGAGCTTCTCACTGCCTTCAGGAATTATGTAAAGACAGTCCCAACACCTGCTATTCTTACGCCTCCTGCACCTCCCACTTCCTCTAACACAACAAAGCCTGTTGTTTACGTCGCTGGACCTCAAGGACCCCAGGGACCAATGGGCCCTCAGGGAATTCAAGGTCCAGCAGGACCGAGGGGGGGGGGCAGATAATCTAAACCCCTCTCAATTCGTCACCCGAGCTTTCTTCGACGCTCAACTCAATGGAACATTAAATTCAATCGACAGCAACGTCCAAAGTCTTGCCAAGTCTATGGCAGCAGAAGTCACCACAGATTTTCTCACTCTCACTGGCAGTACCTCTGGTGAAATCATCATTCAACCAGCTGCTATCGCTGGCACATATACTCTAACTCTTCCCACAGATGACGGTACTGCTAGCCAATACCTGCAGACGGATGGGAGTGGAGTACTCACTTGGGCGACGTTAAGTACCGGACTCACAGTAGGCACCACTTCCATTACCAGCGGTACATCCGGCAGAGTTCTCTACAACAACGCTGGCGTTCTCGGAGAAATGACGACCACAGGCAGTGGCACGGTTTTGGTTTTAGCTACTTCTCCGACATTGGTCACTCCAGTTCTTGGAGTTGCCACAGCTACAAGTATCAACGGCCTCACCATCACCTCCAGCACTGGAACTCTCACCATCCCGAATGGAGCAACACTTACAGGTTTTACTCAAACTTCTGCAGGCGATGGCAACACTGCTCTTGGAAGCACCGCACTTGATTCTCTTACAGCTGCAAGTGGATTAAGAAATACGGCGGTTGGTGCTGATGCAGGCACAGCTATCACTACGGGAGATGATAATGTGGCGATCGGGTATAACGCTTTAATATCCAACACCACCGGTGGTTCAAACTCGGCCTTTGGATCTTTCGCACTTGATGCCAACACCACTGGTAGTTTAAACTCTGCCTTTGGGTATAATGTTTTAACCGCTAACACCACTGGCACTCAAAATGCAGCTTTTGGCCCCGATGTTTTGGGCGCTAATACTACTGGAATTAGAAATTCCGCATTTGGATCCTTAGCGCTTAGTGCTAATACCACCGCCAACAATAATTCAGCCTTCGGATCATTTACGCTTAATGCTAACACCACTGGCACTCAAAATACAGCTGTTGGAGCTTTTGCGCTTAGTGCCAATACTACAGCCAACAACAACAGCGCTTTTGGCTATAACGTTTTGGGTGTCAACACAACCGGCACTCAAAATGCAGCTTTTGGAGCTTTGGCGCTTGACGCTAATACCACCGCCGACAATAACTCTGCTTTTGGTTATAATGTTCTGACAACAGAAACAACCGGCACCCGCAACTCCGCTTTCGGTTCTCTCGCTCTTGACACCTCAAACGGCGGAGATGACAACTCTGCTTTTGGATACAACGCTCTGACGGCAGTGACGACGGGGGATAATAATATTGCGATTGGTTTAGGAGCAGGTGATGCCATTACTTCTGGTTCTAATAATCTCATCATAGGTTATGATGTTGACGCTCCCTCGGCTACAACTTCCAACCAGCTCGTCATCGGCAACACAATTTTTGGCCTAAACGTAAATGCCACTGGCACCACTGTAGACACAGACGCAGTAATCGGAATTGGAAATAATTCTCCGGTCGCATTACTTACATTAGGTACAGCAGGTTCCAGAGCAGGTACTATGTCTTTAGCAGGAGGAACATCTGGAGTAGTCACAATGCAGACAGCCGCAGCGGCTGGCACCTGGACTCTAACCTTACCCACTGCAGTAGGCTCTGCTGGTCAACAGCTCACCGATGCAGGAGGAGACGGCATCACTTCCTGGGCATCGGCTGCCTCTTCCCGTGAATTAAAGGACGTCATTAGCACAGTAGATGATCCAAATGAAGCTCTCACTCAAATCCTCAATACCAAAATATATAAATTCCATTACAAACCAGGCATGGGAACCGGAGACACCATCACAGAATATGTCGGTGTCATGGCAGATGAAGCACCCTGGGCCATGCACTACAAAGGCACCATCGTGAACCCTGTGAACACTCTGGGCTATATGGTGCTAGGTCTCCAAGCGACGAATACCAAACTAGATGAACTCAATCTAAACCTAAACGCCATCTCTGGCACCATCACTCCGCTCGAAGGCTCATCTAACCAATCTTTCGTCACTGCTTTCTTTGACAATGTCTATGCCAAACTCACTGCTTGGATGGGGGATGTGGGGAATGGGATTACAAATATCTTTGCAGAAAAGGCCACTCTAGATGAAGTTTGTTTGAAAGATGCAAACGGCACTTCTTGCTATACTAGAAGTCAGCTGGATGCTATGTTAGGAAATGATGGAAATTCCCCGAACCAAGAGCAGAGCTCTGGTACAGGGCAGGCTTCTGAGCAAGAAAGCAATGAAGAAATGCCTGTAGCGGAAGAGACGGTGGACGAGCCGGCTGATGAAACTTCTGAAGTTTCTGATGCAGAGGCAACGCCTCCGTCTGAGACGGAGGAATCTGAATCTACTCCTGAAGTAACTCCAGTCGAATCATCCGATTCGACTGCCCCGTCGGATGACGGGGCAGAACCCTCCGCCTCATCGGCGGACGGGGAGCCTGCGCCGGAAATTTAGAATGTTTCACTTTAATGAAAAAAATTCTAAAAATCTTTATACTGCTTATCATTCTCGGGGCAGTAGCCTATCATTTTCGGTTTACTTTAAATACTCTTTTCTTACGATTTTTGGATAACGCAAGGTCTTTTATTTTTAACCCAGCTCCTTGCGATGAGCCGATACCATACACTCTCGGCACATTTGATACTCAATTCGGAATTTCTAAAACTTATTTTTTGAGTGCGCTAGCTGAAGCGGAAGCCATCTGGGAAAAACCCCAAGGAGACTATCTGGGCAAAGAATTATTTTCTTACCAGAGCGCATCTTCTGCGCCGGATACGCTGAAGATTAATTTGATTTATGATTTCAGGCAACAAGCTACGAGCAAGCTCGCGAGTATAGGAATCGTCGTTGCCGAAAACAGAGCCTCGTACGATGCGCTCAAAATAAAATTTACAGAATTAAAAGCAAGGCTAGCTATAGCGCAGCGAGATTATGACTCGCGCGTGCAGAGTTTTAATGAGAGAGTCAAGGCTTATGAAAAGGAAGTTAAATATTGGAACGATCGAGGCGGAGCGGGAGAGAAAGAATATGACCAACTGCAAGCAGAGAAAGCCGAGATCGATGCGCAATTCTCTCAGTTGCAGGCCCAAGAAAAACAAATAAATGAAATGGTCAGCGAGATAAATGCGATGGTTGTCGTCTTGAATCGTCTGGCGAGCGCTCTGAATATCTCGGTAGATCAATACAATACGATTGGCGCGGCGCGCGGAGAATCTTTTGAAGAAGGGGTGTATTCTTCTGACGGGCGGACTCGGGAGATAGATATTTATGAATTTAGCTCCCGGACAAAGCTCGTGCGGGTGCTCGCGCATGAGCTCGGCCATGCGCTCGACCTAGAGCACGTGGAAGACCCAAAAGCCATCATGTACAGGCTGAACCAAGGCAATAGTGAGACATTGACTAAGGCCGACCTAGACGCACTCAAAATGAAGTGCGGAGTGGAGTGATTGTGAATTATAAAACTCTTTTCTTGGCATACTTTTTATAATCATTTTAACTCGAGATCATTCCAGATGATAAGTTTCCACTCGGACTTTTTGAAGAGGTGAGTATTGTATGCACAGATAGCCATGCCGGCATTGTTTATCGGATTCAAGTAACTTAAATTATTATATTGCGAAGCAGTCAGGCTTTCTCCATAGAGCATATAGGAAACTATCATTTTCAGAAAAATTCCATGAGTCACCATGATCATTCTTTCTTCCGGCCTCCGCTTGATATAGGTTAATAATTCTTTTGCCCTCTCTTTCAGATCAACAAAATTTTCCTCATCTCTGTATCGCAGATCATCAGCATGAAAGCTTTTGTCAATTCGGTCTATTATTTTTCGCACATCTCTTTCTCTATCTTCTCGGCCGATTATCTCTGTCGGATTCTTTCTCTCCACTAAGAGATTCGTGTATTCCACGTCCATCCCGAGCTCATGGCCGATAATTTCCGCTGTTTCTTTGGCGCGTTCATAGGGACTCGAGATTATAACTTGCGGGCGCCCCTTTTGTTTTGGGAATCTCTGCGCTGTCGCTAGCGCTTGGGCCTTGCCTTGTTCGTTCAAAAGCCCCTCCGGCCCTTGCCGGATATTTTTTGCATTGCTTTCAGTTTCTCCATGCCGTACCAAATATATTAATTTTGTTGCCATGATTCTATTTTACTATAAATTTCAGATAATCCATAAAAATAAAAACCCTCAGCTTCGTGGCTGAGAGTTCTTATTTTACACTGTATTTTACAGTAGCTTTATAGCTCTAGCTTGATCATATTATCGCTGCCGATATTTAATTTTTGACTGCTTTTGATTTGGAAGTTTAGTTTTACACTGCCATCTATATCCATGCCGATAGTGTTGCTGTCATCAAGATTACCTCCTGAGATAGATACTACACTGCTTGTATTTACGCTTACATTCGCATCACTTCTCGACTCTGTTTTGACCACTGGGGCAAAAATGTAGCTTCCATTGCCTGTCAGGTGGAGCGACTTATCAGCCATGAAGTCAAAATTTACACTGGAAGTCTCGTCCGCCTTTACCATGAGCATGGTGTTTATTTTGAGCTCATTGGAAGGCAGTTTGGCTATTTTTGTCGTTCCATCTTTTTTAATGACAGCGATCGAGTCGATCATGAGGCGGACTTGATCATAACTGCCGGCTTGCGTTTTTATATCCGCTAAAAGTTCTGATTTATTCTGCGCATTCAGAGCCAAAAGGTTGTAAACTCGAGGAGTAGTGGAAACTGTCACCCAACCGCTGGTATTGTTGTGCACAGACACGTTGTTTACCTTCATATTTATTTCGCTGATAGTGCCCATATCAGCTGCCGCATCAGTGACCGAGAAAACTACCCGGCCTTGCGTGTTATTTTTTTGCCCTGAAGTATTTTCGGTATCTTCTTTAGGCGCGCTATTTATAAGAAAATACGCTCCAACCACCAAAACTATTATTGCGATGATGCCAATTGTTTTATTACTCATGTTGCGTTTAATTGTTAATTATTTTTTAATAAAGTTAATGCCAGTTAATGTACTAATAATGAATATCAAAGTATCCTTCGACGATAGATACAATACTCAAGACTTATTATACTACCTGCTGTTCCCAAAAGTCCAGCTAGTTTTCCACAGTTTTAATAGAAAGTTAATATTTATGTATGTGTTGCCTACGGGCTGTGGAAAACTAGCTGGACTTTTTTTAAGAAAGGTATATAATTTAATGTAGATTTAATGTGGTTAGTTCTTCCATTTTGGTCGAATTATAAGCCTCTATTTAATTTAACAAAAAATCCTATGCTTGAAACAATCGCAGTTATCTTGTTGATCTTATGGATTCTCGGTTTGGTCACTTCCTATACCGTAGGAGGGTTTATCCATATTCTTCTCGTGGTGGCCATTGTCCTGTTCCTAGTGCGCGTTATCCAGGGACAGAATCCGCTTAAATAATTTTAAATTCCTGGATTTTGACATAAATGCTCGGGTGGGGTAGGCTTTGTCTATGTTTCAAAATTTTCAAAACACATTGTTGAAAAAAATGCTCAAGGCAAAGGGGGTGCCGGAGGCGCAAATCGATATGTTTGTAAAAATGATAGAGAAAAATCCGGAACTTTTCAAAACCATTGCCAAAGAAATAGAGGAGAAAGTGAAAGGAGGAATGAGCCAAATGGACGCCGGCATGCAGGTGATGAAGAAACATGAACAAGAACTCAAAAAATTAGCTTAGAGGTAATAAAAAGTGCAATATACTATAATGATGCTATAATGGAGCTATTAATAATAACAAATTAATTATATGGCAGAACTAAAAGCTTTGTGTATGAAGTGTAGAGATGCGAATAACAAGCCGACGATGCAGACGATGACCAACCCGGTCGTTACTAAAAATGACAAGGGTCGTTATTCTGCAAAGGGCACTTGCGCTGTTTGTGGCGGAAATATGTTTAAGTTTATGTCGGAAGCCGATGCGAAGACGATGATGTAATCTATTTATTAAATTAAAATTATTTTTATGGCAAAAGGAGACGGACACAGAAAAGAAAAAAAGAAACCAAAGAAGCAAAAATAAAAAAGAGAATAGCAACGTGCGTTGCACTAAAAATGCCCTAGTCATATAGATATGTCGGGGCATTTTTTGTGCTTGACTTGGAGTTTGCCTTCATATATACTTGCCTCTAGCGTCTTTCCTTTCGTGGAATGACGTTTTAATTTCCCCGCCAAGGCGGGGTGAACACCTTCTTTGACAATAGAATGAATTTTTGAGAACAGGTGCAAGTCTGTTCTGTTTTTTTGAGTCAGAAGGTTTTATAATAATTTTTAGAGCAAAAGATTGAACTCTAACAAGTAACAAAAAAATTATAAGCTTCAATGCTTCTGTTTTTTGTTTTGTTTCGTTCCTAACTTTTATTTAGAGTTTGATCCTAGCTCAGGATGAACGCTGGCGGCGTGGATAAGGCATGCAAGTCGAACGGATTTTTCAAAATCGGAGATGCGATTATATCAAGTCAAAGGTCGTGAAAAATTAGTGGCGAACGAGGTAGTAATACATAGGAACTTCCCCCAAAGTCGTGAATAATCCGTCGAAAGACGGACTAATACACGATATCTCTCACGAGGAAAGATTTATCGCTTTGGGAAAGGCCTGTGCGGTATCAGCTAGTTGGCGGTGTAAAAGACCACCAAGGCTATGACGCCTAGGGGAGCTGAGAGGCTGACCCCCACCGATGGTACTGAGACACGGACCATACACCTACGGGTGGCTGCAGTCGAGAATCTTCCACAATGGACGAAAGTCTGAT
>Ga0209541_10001534_pt1 | contig 45665 bp, 50 predicted proteins | sample RifCSPlowO2_01_FD_184027 | JGI IMG/M metagenome (GOLD analysis project Ga0209541, IMG submission 184027) | Groundwater microbial communities from Rifle, Colorado - Rifle CSP2_plank lowO2_0.1 (SPAdes) (version 2) | ecosystem: Environmental > Aquatic > Deep subsurface > Groundwater | place...
CAAAAGAGTTCATTGGGCTTTTCAAAACAAGCTTTCGCCATTACAATTCATTATGTCAATTCAACCTAATAACTTTAATTTGCCTCAAGAGTGCAAAGTTGGGTGGACTTATACAAAAAATTGACAAATCGGTTCGGCTAGGTTAAAATATTATTATGAAAAGCTTATTGCCTTGGTCAAATAAAAAATCAGCGATTACCGGTTTTTTTGCAGTCTTTATTTTAATTTCGGTGGTTTTTGTGAGCTGGTTTGGCATGAATCTAATTATGACGGCTGACCACCAACATCAGATGCCGGGCTGTCCTTTGATGGCTGACTCAAGCTCAATTTGTCAGTTTAATTTGTTTAATCAGCTAAAAAGCTGGCAAGAGCTTTTTTTGGCGATTGTGGTTAAAACTAATATCATTTTACTATTTTTTGTTTTCAGTTTAACTTTTGCCTTAATCATAAAAAAATTCAGCCAAGCCCCGCCGCTTAATTATTGTCTGCATTGGTATCATTTGAAACGAAAAAAAGAGTTTTTCAATTATCTTACTTCAGAATTTTCCGCTGGAATTTTACATTCCAAAATTTACGCCTAATTTAAGTCAATTTTTTCTTAATTTATTAAAATTGATTTAAATTAGGCGTTTTAGTTAATGGAGGATTAAATTTTATGGCAGAACAAAACTTAGAAAAAATTAAAGTCAAAATTGCCGGGATGCATTGCGCCAGCTGCGAGGTTTTAATTGAGCGGCAATTTTTGAGCCTTGAGGGTGTTAATCAAGTTTTTGTCCGGTCGGGCAAAGCGGTAATTTATTGTTCCACCCGACCATCCGTTGAGCAGCTGCAACAGGCAATTACGCCTCATGGCTATCATCTCACCGCTTTGGATGGGCAGAAAATAGAAGTAATTAATGATACCAAAATTAATGCCAAAAAGGACTATTTTCAGATTGGCGCCATATTTTTATTGGTGATGGCCGGGTATCTTTTATTGAAGCAGTTTAACTTTATCTCAACTAATTTCGGCATTACTGAACAGATGGGTTATGGCTTTGTTTTTTTGGTTGGTTTGGTCGCGTCAATTTCCACTTGTCTGGCAGTCACCGGCGGATTGCTTTTGGCCGTTTCAACCAAATATAATGCCGGTCATCCTGAATTGAGTTCTAGCCAGAAAATTAAACCGCTGCTTTATTTTAACGGCGGGCGATTGATTGGTTATGCGGTTTTAGGCGGCTTAGTCGGCGCTTTAGGTTCGGTCTTAACGTTTTCGCCGAAAGTCAGCGGGGTGATTACCATTCTCGCCAGTTTAGCCATGATTATCTTGGGTTTGCAACTCCTTCATTTATTTCCGGGCTTGCAGCGTTTTCCCGTGCGGTTGCCAAAAATTTTGGCTCATAAAATTCATGATTTGAGCAGCAGCGATTCAAAACTGGCGCCGTTTAGTCTTGGCGCCTTAACTTTCTTTTTGCCCTGCGGTTTTACCCAAGCTTTGCAGCTTTATGTTTTAACCCAAGGCGGCGCGTTTTATGGCGCTTTGATTATGTTTTTCTTTGCTTTAGGCACTTTGCCTGCCCTGCTTTCAATTAGCATTTTGTCCGCCCTGATTAAAGGCAAGGTTCAAAATTACATCTTAAAATTTGCCGGTGTCACGGCCGTTTTGCTCGGTCTGTTTAGCATGCAAAACGGCTTAGTTTTAGCCGGCAATCCCTTAGGCCAAGTCAGTCAAAATAAATCTCAAACGGTCTTAGGTGATCCAAATGTGCAAATGATTGATGGTCGGCAAGTGGTGAAAATGAAAATTAATTACCTTGATTACTATCCGGCCCGTTTCACGGTTCAGCGCGGCGTGCCGGTGGAATGGGTGATTGATGCGGCGAAAGCTTCAGGCTGTATGAGTTCGCTTTTGGTGCCCGGTTTAGGCATTCGCGAATATTTGCCGCGGACTCAACCTAAAAAAATCACCTTTATTCCCAGTCAAACTGGCACCTATGGCTTTAGCTGCGTCATGGGCATGGGTACGCCCGGGGCGGCGATTATTGTGGTTGACAGTCCAAATGATTCTGACCAATCAAGTTGTGATGTAACTTACGCTGATTGTTTAAAGAGTTAAAATTATGAGTAAAAAAATTATTCTGCCCATTTCTGGCATGCATTGCGCCAGTTGCGCCTTAAACATTGAATACCAGTTAAAAAAAATTCCTCAAGTGAAGAGTGCTTTTGTTAATTTCGCTTCGGAAAAAGCCACCATTGAAACTGATGAAGTCGTACCAATGGCGGAAATTAAAAAAGCCGTTTCCGCGGCGGGCTCTTACCAAGTGATTGAACAAACATCTGATTATCATCATGGCAGTCACGACTCCGCCCAAAATAAGATGGCGGAAGCGAGTGGCGGTGAGCATGACCATGCGGCGATGTTAAAAGCCAAAGATATTGCTTTACTGAAAAAAAAGACGATTTTTGGCGTGGTGATTTCCATTTTTTTCTCGTTTGTTATTTTTGAAGCGGTTTTGCCGTTTATGACGTTAATACCGAAAAATATTTATTTTGCCTTGCAATTGATTCTAGCCACGCCAATCCAGCTTTGGCTCGGGGCGCAGTTTTACCGCGGCGCTTGGGCGGGCCTAAAACGGTTTTCCGCCAATATGGATACCTTGATTGCGGTTGGCACCTCGGCGGCATATCTCTATTCGGTGATCGCCACTTTATTGCCGGAATTTTTCCGCGCTACTGGTTTAGAAATTAATGTTTATTTTGACGCGGCGGTAATTATTTTAACTTTGATTGTTTTAGGCAAGTATTTGGAAGCCAGCGCCAAAGGCCGGACATCAGAAGCGATTAAGCGCTTGGCCGGTTTAGCGGCAAAAACCGCTCATTTATTGGAAAACGGGGAAGAAAAAGAGATTCCGATTGCCGAGGTTAAAGTCAATGACATTTTAATTGTCCGGCCGGGTGAAAAAATTCCGGTTGACGGCATGATTACCGAAGGCGAAAGTGCTATTGATGAATCAATGATTTCCGGGGAAAGTATTCCGGTTGATAAAAAAGCCGGCGACCAAGTCATTGGCGCGACCATCAATAAATCTGGCTTATTTAAGTTTCGGACCACTAAAATCGGCCAAGACACGGTCCTGGCTCAAATTATAAAATTAGTGGAAGAAGCTCAGGGCTCGCGGGCGCCGATTCAGAAATTAGCCGATGTCATTTCCAGTTATTTCGTGCCCACCGTGATTGCCATTAGCATTATTACTCTCATCGTTTGGCTTTTGGCTAGCCAGCCGTTTGCTTTGGCCTTTTTTGCTTTTATCGCGGTGTTAATTGTCGCTTGCCCTTGCGCTCTAGGTCTAGCTACGCCCACGGCAATTATTGTTGGCACCGGGCGCGGCGCGGAAAACGGGATTTTAATTCGCGATGCCGAAAGCCTGGAAAAAATGGAAAAAATTAATGCCATTATTTTAGATAAAACCGGCACCTTGACTAAAGGCGAGCCGCAAGTGACTGATTTAATCGGGACTGACCAAAAGCAGTTGCTTTTATTGTCCGCCAGCGCCGAACAGGGTTCAGAGCATCCTTTAGGCCAAGCCATTGTTAAAAAAGCCAAAGCCGACGGCTTAAAATTAATTGACCCGAAGAATTTTAAAGCCTTTTCTGGTTTTGGTCTGATGGCGGAAATTTCCGGTCAAAAAATCGCGATTGGCAAACCAAAATTTTTGGCTGATTTGGGTATTGATTTGTCAGGTTTTACTAATCAAGCTGATGATTTAGCCAGTGGCGGGAAAACCGTAGTTTATGTGGCCGTCGGGGAGAAATTGCTTGGTTTGATTGCCCTAGCTGACACTTTAAAGGAAGGTTCAAAACAGGCTGTGTCTGAATTACAAAATCTTGGCTTAGAAGTTATTATGATTACTGGTGATAATCAGCAGACCGCCAAAGCGATTGGCCAGCAAGTTGGCATCACCCAAATTCAAGCGGAAGTTTTGCCGGAAAATAAAGTCGCCGAAGTGGAAAAACTCCAAAAGTTAGGCAAAAAAGTCATTATGGTTGGCGATGGTATTAACGACGCGCCCGCGTTAGCCGCCGCGGATATTGGCATGGCGATTGGTTCAGGCACAGATGTGGCGATGGAAGCGGCGGATATTACTTTGGTCTCCGGTGATTTACGAAAGATTGCTGCCGCCATTAAACTTAGCCGAAAAACAATGTCTACGATTAAGTGGAATTTATTTTGGGCTTTTATCTATAATATTTTAGGCATTCCTGTCGCCGCGGGCGTGCTTTATCCGTTCTGGGGGATTTTACTTCATCCAGTCATTGCTTCAGCCGCCATGGCCTTTAGTTCGGTTTTTGTCGTGACTAACTCATTAAGATTAAAAAAGTTTCGGGTTGATTAATTAGTCTAAAAAACCACTGGTGACAGACGGGTCCAGTGGTTTTTTAGTTAATTTAAATTTCAGGCAAGTTAAATTAATTTTTTAATCAGCGAGTCCCAGATTATTAGGCTGCTAAAAAAACCAAAAAAACAAAAGATAATTAAGATAATTATTTTTCTCATCAGATTCGGTCTAAAGTCTTTGGACAGGGTTTTTTGATTGAGCCAATAAACTAAACCGATGTGAACAAACATGGCAAAGGCGTTTAAAACCGCGCCTAAAACAATTAGAAAGCGCGGTTCATAAACATTAAAGAAAAATAAAATAACGCCGAAGATGATTGTCGCCCACAAAACCAAATAATAAATTTTTGATAAATTAATTTGTGTTTTGTGGTGTTGAATTTTTTTTAGGGCAATATTTTCAGCAATGATTCGCGAAGCAGAGTCTAAAATACCTAGTTGAGTTTGAAAAAGCATGACGCCGACGACGATTAAAAAAAGCGATCCCAAAACCGGGAAAAATCGCTGGCCAATCATCATGCCTTCGTTAATGACAAAATTTATACCGCTTGCGTTATTCGCTAAGCCAAACGCCGTGTTGTAGGCCAAAAGCATTAAAAGCAAAATCGCGATTAATCCTAAAAACCAAAAAATTAAAAGATGCTCAAAACTGATTTTTTTCCACCAGGCATAAAAATTTTTGGTATTTTCATCGGTTAAGGCAAATTTTTCTCCGCTTAGATTAATCTTTTTTTGGCCAAGATTATGGAATAAACCGGTGATTTTTTGGGAATACTTGCCCATGCCATAGCCTTTTTCTTTAATGTAGATTGACTGGGTTAAGTTTAAATTGCCGCCGGCGCCCGAATAAGCGAACGCGGCGAAAAAGATCGCCAAGCTGATGCCGGCTGGTAAAAAATGATAGTTAGGACCAAAACCAATTAACCCATTTAGCAAGGCGATCCAGTCTGACCAATCAGTTAAAAGCAGAATTAAGATGATAATGAAAGGAATGCCTAAAAAAATTATGGTTTTGGTAAATTTTTCGACTAAATCATAAACGTTTTTACCAATACTTAAGATCAAGCCGATTAGTAGAAGCAAAAAAATTGCCAGCCATTTAAACTGATTAAAGCCGAAAATAAAAGCAAAAACTTCGGCGGAAGCGGCAATAATTCCCGGTAGGCCAAAACCAACGAAAGTTGAGAGAATAAACCAATAAGCCGACCAATTAAAGAGTTGATTTAAACCAACAAAAACGCTTTCGCCTTTAACCAAGGCATACCGTTCAATTTCCATATTGATAAAATATTGAAAGGTAATGCCTAATAATGCCGCCCAGGCTAAACCTAAGCCGTAATTAGCCGTCAGATAAGGCCAAAGAATCACTTCGCCCGAGCCCATACCTAAGGCTAATAAAATAAAACTTGGCCCTAAAATTTTTTTAAGTGGCATGGGGGCAGGGAATGGTTTTAGCTCTGGATTTTCCATTTTTTTACAGTCCTTCGCCTCGGAGGAGTTTTATCAAGGAAAGAAAAATTATTTTTAAATCAAAAAATAAAATTTGTCCGGGAGAATGCGTCCGGCAAAAATTGATGTAATAATCATCTAAGCCGCGATCACTGCCAAGATAATTTTGATGGTGGCCTTTGGTAATTTGGACTAAGCCGGTGATACCGGCCTTAATCACTTTTTTGCGATAAATACCTAAATTAATTTCGCGCTCGTAAGTCGCCGGATTCCAAGGCCGAGTGCCGACTAAACTCATTTCGCCTTTCAAGACATTAATTAATTGGCCGATTTCATCTAAATAAAATTTTTTTATGATTTTACCGACGGCGGTTAAATTTTCCGGTCTTTTTTCTAAGGCTTTAGTGTGAACAATGCCAATACCGCCTAAAGCTTGTTTAATGGCTTCAACCTTAAAAATTCTGATCTTATAGAAATTAAAGGGTTGGCCTTGGGAGATTCTAGTTTCTTGGTAGAGAAATGGTCCGCGGTCAGCCGGATTAATTAGGCCATTAATTTTTATCGCCAGATAGATTAGGAAAATTAATGGCGAAAAAATGATTAAAGCAAGAACGGTGAGGCAAAAATCAAAAAGCCGTTTGGCTAACGGGCAGGGGACAATTTGATCAAATTTTATCGCGGTCAGGTTCGGATCAGTCTGAATTTTCATAATCATATTATACCAAGAAATTAACAAGTTTAAAGTGGATAAGACAATTTGTTCAAAAATTTTTCCTCAAATTTTAAAGATAAATCAAATAAGCTTTGCCGTCAGTAAAGAATTTGTCGCCGGCCGCATTTTTACCCGTTTTTTTGCCAACTAAATCAATTTTTTTATAACTCGAAATTAAGCCGGTCTTTAATAAGCCAATAATAATAAATTCTCTTTCGGCGTCAATATCAGGGTCAATTTGGTGGGTGGGTAGTTTGATGATTTGGCCGATTTCCACTCCTCGATCAAAACTGGCAGTCGCGACCCAAATTTCATTATTATTTATCTGATAATTACTTTGCCAATATCGCGTATGGTGGCGCTGGCGAGCCGAATTTAATGCTGTTGGTTTCTCAAAGCCCAAATCGTTGGTTTTACCATTATAAAACGCGGGAGTCATTGGTGCGGTAGGATAGGAATTATTCTTTGCCACCCCCGAAGAAAGCAGGAAAAAAGTTTTTAAGGTTGGGGGTTCAGCCAAATACCAACCAGCTTTAGCAAATAACTGAATTATTTTCTGTTTATCGCCAATAATAATAAAGTTGAATGGCTCCATTTTATCGCCAAAAAGATTTTCGCTATAAGGGGTGATATTTTTCAAAAAGTCGTTAAGACTAATTGTTGTTTTAACCGTTACCGGCGCAATAATTTTGATATTAGTAAATGAATTTTTGACTGAAAAGGCAATGATTATCAGCAGAATAATCAAAACGATATATTTTTTTAGGGGATTAATTTCAGTTGCTTTTAATTTTTTTGGATAAAATTTATTTTCCAGCTCAAAAAAGGTAATCGTGATGGTTAAAATGACTAGGCCTAAATACCAGCCAGCCAAAACATCGCTGAAGTAATGGACGCCTAAATAGACCCGACTTAGCCCGATAAAAATAATCAGCAACAAGTAAAGAGCCGCCGAAAAAATTTTAATAGTAATATTTTTGTAATTTTTAAAGGATAAGTAGGCAACAAATCCATAAAGACAAACGGCGAATAAGGCATGGCCGCTGGGTAAACTAAATGAGGTTGGTAGCACAATTAAGTTGCCGGTATCAGGTCTTACTCTTTGAAAAAGTATTTTGGTTAAAGGTAAGAGCAAGAGGCCGGTGCCAATAGTGATGATAAAATATTTGATTGCTCGGTAATTTTTGATAATTAACAAATAGATAATTAGAGTCAGAGATATAACGAGAACATTTTGCAGGTTCGCTAGGCTGGTAAAAAAGATAAATAAGTAATTTAATTTATCAGAAACAATTGTTTGAAATAGCGAAATAATTCTCAAGTCAGCTAAGCCGAGAGGTTGTTTGAAAATAATGTCGATAATGATATTAAGGAAAAAAAAGAAAAAGATCAGGCTGACAAAAAGGCCGAGGGTGAAATATAAACCCAAAAAAAGATTTTTGTTTAATCTATCTTCGGTAAATTGATAAAAACGGGGCCAGTTTTTTCTCATTTTTTGGCTTAATTTTTGCCAAATGAGACTGGATTTTAGCCAGTCAATCAGCTTGATTATTATTTTTTTTATCCCCCTTTTGTAATGTAAAATAAAGGCTAGGAGGACAACTAATAGTAAAGTGATGAGAATTATAAAAAGTAAGATAATACTTGCGCCTAAACCCCAATAGCCAAAATATTTGAAGAGTTTTAGGGATAAATAAAAGAAGCCGGTTAAAAAAATTAAAGAGGTCAAGCTGACAATCAAGCTGACAATATTTTTTGTCATACTAAGAAAAGGAAAAGGTGTCAGGAACCTTTTTGACAATATACTCTACCCTTGCTAAGCTGTAAATAATTAATCAATATAGCGCCTATCTGGGCGCTTTATTTTATTATCGCTATGCCAAGAGCACTTCGCACCTGGGCTCACGATCACGTTTACCATGTTCTTAATCGTGCTAATGCTCGTGCAACAATTTTTGGATCTGACAAAGACTATCTCATGTTTGAAACTATTTTAGCGGAAGCGAAAGAAAAATTTCCGATGAGAATTCTTGCATATTGTATAATGCCGAATCATTGGCATCTTGTTCTCTATCCAGACCTACAACAAAGTCTCCCAGCTTTTATGCATTGGGTTACTCTGACGCACACCCAACGCTACCATGCTGTCAATGAAACGTGTGGGATGGGGCATATTTACCAAGGTCGATATAAATCGTTCCTCGTCCAGACCAATGAGTATTTTTTGCAACTGTGCCGCTATGTTGAACGTAATCCGCTTAGAGCAGAACTAGTTCAGCGGGCGGAGGAATGGCGGTGGTCAAGCGCTTGGCGACGGGTACATGGCTCTAAAAAAGAACAACTCCTCCTCGACTCGTGGCCCGTCGCTGCCGGAAGCGGAAGAAACTATTTAGAGTGGCTCAACAAACCACAGATGCACGAAGAGGAACACCTCGCATTTATAAGAAAGGCGGCAATAAAAGGGAATCCGCTAGGAAATGCTGAGTGGGTAGATCAGGTTGCTAAACAGTTTGGATTATCAATGACGTTGAGAAGTAGAGGTCGACCAAAAAAGCATGATGTCTGATAAAAAGGTTCCTGACACCTTTCTGTTTCTGTTCTGACACCTTTTCCCCCTTTTCCACACCTTTTCTTCACCTTTTCTTTTCCTAGCTCTGTATATGCACAAACCGCCACTTTTAGTGACGGCTTTTGCGCAAAGCGGGAGCGAAGGGACTCGAACCCTCGGCCTTCTGCGTGACAGGCAGACGCTCTAACCAGCTGAGCTACGCCCCCAGGCTGCCAATAAATTGGCAGAATTTTCAATTTCTAATTTCTAATTTTCAAACAAATTGAATCTAATTTGTAGATTTTTGAAAATTATTTTTTCACTTCAGCGACGATTTTTTCAAAAACCGTTGGGTTTTGTGAAGCCAATTGGGCTAGGACTTTGCGGTCTAACTCTATCTTATTAACTTTTAACAAATTAATAAATTTAGAATAAGTTAGGCCATTTTGGCGACAAGCGGCATTAATTTGGATTTGCCATAACGCGCGATTGACGCGTTTTTTTTCTTTGCGACCGCGATAGGCATGAACGCCGGCTTTGTATAAAGCAGTTCTGGCGAGGCGAATCGTATTTTTGCGGCCCCAGCGATAGCCTTTAGTTTGGGCAAAAAGCCGTTTGCGTTTGGCGACATGAGTTTTTCCACGTTTGACTCGAGGCATAATTTTAACAATTAACAATTAACATTTAACTTAGGAATAGGGGATGGCGCGGCGGACATTTCTTAAGTCTGATTTAGCCACTGGGCTGAAGCGTCGTTTGTTTCTGGTCGTGCTGCCCGACTCGCGGGCGTTAAAATGATCTTGACCGGCGGTTTTGGTCAGATATTTTTTATTTCTTCGGCCTTTGGTCACTTTAATTTTTTTGGCCGTGGCTTGATGAGTTTTTAGTTTCATAGAATTATAATGCTAATTACAAATTGATGCCAATCTGCGAATGTTGCGAATTTATATTTGTATTATTCGCATTCATTTGTAGATTCGCATTATGTATAAATTAAAAAACAGCAAAATGGCTGCTCGCGTTTTTCATTTTCACCCGCGCACCGGAATGCCACTGGCGTCAGCCTGTGGATGAAGCGCTCACCGAATGCCATTCGGTGCGGGGTTCCGCCCTCCAAAATTCCAAAAAATGGCTGATGCCACCCCGCCATGGCAAGGTTGAGGGCTTCACTTTTTAGCCAGTAAGACGGACAATTTTCCCTGCTGAACGGTTAAGGGCATTTCCGTGACCGTGGGAATTAATTGGTTTAAGGAAGCCACGAATTTATTGATAATGTCCTTGGCTAAATTGAAATGTTGGCGTTCGCGACCTTTCAAAATCATTTCCACTCTGATTTTATCGTCTTGGCCGATAAATTTTGCCGCTTGGTTTAGACGAACATCAATGTCATGCTGGCTGATGCGCAACGAAAGCCGGATGCCTTTGACTTCAATTCTTTTTTGTTTGGCTTTTTCCTTGCGCCGTTCTTTTTCTTCCTGATACTTGAGCTTATTATAATTTAGGATTTTGGCGACCGGCGGCTGGGCTAAGGGGGAGACTTCCACCAAATCAAGCCCTTTTTCGCGCGCCAGATTAATCGCGGCGGTGGTGTCAATCACGCCGATATTTTCCCCGTTTTCGTCAATGAGCCGGACTTGGGGGACGCGGATAAAATTATTCACCCGGTATCGTTTAAAAATTTCTGGCCTAAAAAATGTTTTTCTTCGTGAAATTCTCAAGGATTTATCAATTAATAATTAAAATCTCAAATCTCAAATCTCAAAGCCACAGATCAAAACTAAAAATTAATTAATTCTAAAGTTTAAAATTTTGAAATGTAATTTTGATATTTGAGATTTAATTTTTGAGATTGAGGTCGCCTCAAGGCGATCGAATGGTGGAGATGAGGGGGATTGCACCCCTGTCTAGAAGCGGACCTAAGGAGGTTTTACAAGCTTAGTCGATTTTTAATTCAATTGGCCGGTCAAAAATTGACAAAACCCTACCAACTAAAGTCTCAAGCGTTTCGGCCAACTATTGAGACGATAATTAGCCTACGCCTAATAATTGACACCAGTGACCGGTTATTAGGTATTGCCGGGCTGATGGCTTTGGTTTTTTAAGCCAAGGCAGGAGCTAAAGCGAGAGACGCAAAAGCGTTCTGGACTTTAGCGACAAGTGATTTGGCACTTATCAAGTTGATGATTATAGATTAGCGAGGCTAGTCATCAAGCCTCGGCCTGAGCTCTTTAACTCCTGATTCTATCGATTTTAAAACATCCCCATGCCTCAAAAATTGCCAAGCAATTTTTGGGAAATTCTAAATTCCAAATTATAAATTCCAAATAATTTCGAAACTAGAATTTTTTTAATTTTCTTCTAATTTCCCGATCAATCTCTCGTTTTTTAATGCTGGCTCGCTTATCAAACTGCTTTTTACCTCGAGCCAAGCCCAGTTCCAATTTAACCAGACCTCCTTTAGTATATACAGAAATCGGTAGAATTGTCAAGCCATGCTCTTGGCTTTTGCCGCGCAAATAATCAATCTCTTTTTTTTTCAGTAAAAGCTTTCGATCCTTGGTTGGTTCATAATTAGTTTGACTGCCAGCGGCTGGCCTGTAAGCAGAGATATGAGCATTGATCAGTGCGATTTGATTTTTGTGGTCAACGGCGGCATAGCTGCCTTTTAAGTTGATTTGACCTTTTTTAACCGCCTTAACTTCAGCGCCGGTTAAAATAATGCCTGCTTCAAATTTTTCTAAAATTTGATAGTCAGCTAAGGCTTTTTTGTTAATGGTGATGGTAGGCATTCTTTAGCTTGTAGGTAATATTTCAGGCTTTAAAACAAGTATAACAGTGATATTTACGATTGACAAATGGCTTGTGGCCATTGGCGAAATTTAGTATAATTAATAGCGATACCAATTGCGAATGGCATTCGAATCTACAAATAGCATTCGTATTATTCGCATCAATTCGCAGGTTAGCATTATATCTTAGATGGAAAAACAAAACGTCACCATTAACATTTCCACCACCACGATTCTAAAAATTGTTGGCGTTCTTTTGATTTTAATGTTTTTGTATTTTATCCGCGACGTGATTTTAATGATTTTTATTGCTTTAATTTTTGCTTCATTGATTGAGCCGCTGGTTAATTGGTTGGAAAAAAATAAAGTCCCCCGCGGCTTAGGGGTGCTTTTGATTTATCTGGTTTTGATTTTATTTATCATTTTAACCGTCAGATTAATTATTCCGCCGATGATTGAACAAGTGGCTTTACTCGCTAATAATTTTCCCAGTCTTTGGGATCGGTTCACGGATAACTTCAACAACTTTCGGCAATATTCCGAAGAACGGCAGTTATTAGACCAAATTCAAAGCGGCTTGACTGGCTTGCAGAGTGGTCTGCAGAAAGCGGCCAGCGGTGTTTATTCTTTTATTATTTCCGTTTTTCGTAATGTCATTAATTTTATCATGGTTTTAGTCATTACTTTTTATTTGGTGGTCCAAAAAGAGGCAGTGACAAAGCTTTTCCGCGCCGCGGCGCCAGCGAAATATCAAGATCATTTAATTAATTTATTTTTACAAATTCAAAAAAAGATTGGCGACTGGGCGCGCGGTCAGCTCATTTTGGGTTTGATTGTTGGCGTGTTTTCTTTTGTCGGATTACTTTTTATTATGCCTAAGTATGCTTTGGTCTTAGCCCTGATCGCCGGCATTACTGAACTTATTCCTTACTTAGGGCCAACCCTGGGGGCGATTCCAGCGGTTTTTCTCGGTTTTACCGTGCCACCCATTACTTTTTGGCGGGGGATAGCGGTTTTAATCCTTTATGTCGTGATCCAGCAAGTAGAAAACAATTTATTGGTGCCTCAGGTGATGAAAAGGCAAGTTGGCTTAAATCCAGTCGTGATTATTATTGTGATGTTGATTGGCGCGCGGATAGCTGGTATAATAGGATTAATCTTAGCCATTCCGGCGGCAACAGCGGTCAGCGTCATTCTGAAAGATTTTATCAAAAAATCAGATTTGCCTGAAATTAAGGCGGAAATGGACAACAATTAATTAGATCTCAAATCTCAAAAATCAAATCTCAAAATTACACCCGCCTGCCGACGCCTTATAAATTTACTTAAATACAAAATACTAGGGCAAGGGAAAATAAATTATTTATGAGAAAAAGTAGGGACGGCATTGGCGAGCAGGTAAGCACCAATAATCAAAATTCAAAAGTAATTAAATTAAAAACTTTTAACTTTTAACTTGGACTTTTGACTTTTAATTTTTGACTTTTGAATTATTATTTGGAGTTTGTAATTTGAAATTTGGTGCTTAAAAATTATAACAAAAAATAACTTATTAAAATTAATAGGAACACTAATTGTTCCCATCTAACGGAGAAAATATGGTTTATCCCATGACCGCAAAAGACGCTAAACCACCAATGCGCCCAGCGCCAACTGGTTTTAGCCAGGCGCCAAAAGCGCCAAAAAAGCCCGGTGAAGCTAATGCCTGGCTTAAAGGCTTAGTCACTTTGATTATTGTTTTAATTATTGTTGGCGGTGGCATTTATTTAATCGCGAGCTACACGGGTGTGGCTGGCGGCTTAGGGGCGGCGGGTAAATTTAAAGAAAATTGGCAGGCGATCTTTTTGACTAACGGTCAAGTTTATTTTGGCAAAGTCACCAAGATTACCAGTGATTTTGTCCTTTTAAGAGATATCTACTATCTCCAAGTCGTGAATCAGCAAAACACGATTGGCCAGCCGTCTGATGTCCAGACTCAGCCCGAGCAGCGCCTGACTTTGATTAAATTAGGCAATGAGATCCACGGACCGCGCGACGAGATGATGATTAATCGTGATCATGTCGTTTTGATGGAAGACTTAAAAAGCAGTTCAAGGGTGGTTGAGGCGATTAATGATTATCTGAAAAAACAGAGCAATTAATCACTTTCTTATTTAAAAAACAACCCAGCCATTCGCGAATGGCTGGGTTGTTTAATTATCCTTTTTTTATTATAATAGAGTTAAACTTGCAGATAATTTTAGTGAATTATGGGGAAAAATTTTTGGCAAAAAATTATTAGTCTGGTTTTTTTTATGGGTGCAATCGGTTTTCCATTAAATCTTTGGGCGCGGATGGAAAGCACTAATTATATTATTTGGGCGGACGTGGTTAGCTCCGGCGGCGATGAGCAAAGCAGCTCGGCCAATTATATTTTGGCTGATTCCATCGGCGAGGCCTTAATTTTATCGGCGACTTCTACTTCAGTGATTTATGGCTCAAAAGCGGGTTTCCGCGAAATGTATCCGGACCAATACTTAAGTTTCAGTTTAAGCAGTAATGAAATAAATTTCAGCCAATTAAGCCGAAGCGAAGTCCGATCCGGCAGCCATACGATGACGGTTGATACGAACGCGACCAAAGGGTATATTGTCACAGTTTCTGGCAACACCTTGGGAAGCGGTAGCCACACCATTGACGCTATTGGTTCTATTGCTTCTGTTTCTAACGTTGGCACTGAACAGTTCGGCATTAATTTAGTGGCTAACACCGATCCGGCGATTGGTGCAAATTTGACTGGTACGGCGCCGGTTGGTTCAGTGGCCAGTTCATATGATACCACCAATAAATTCGCCTACGCTAGCGGCAATACGATTGCTCAGGCGACTAATGACATTAATCCGACAACTTATACCATTTCTTATATTGCTAATGTCCGGGTTAATACCGAGGCCGGGTCTTATACTACCACTTTGATTTATTCGTTATTGCCCAGATTTTAGAAAAATGTTAAATTTAAAAACAAAATTTAGTTTTTTTATTTTTTTCTTTATATTTTTTTTATTTTTGCCTCATTTCAGTCTGGCTTTAACTGCCATGTCGCCGATTTTAGAAATTGAGGTTAAACCCGGCGAAAGCCAGACTGGTTTTTTAAAGCTTTATAATGAAACCGCGGCTGATCTGATTTTAACTTCCAACCTTGAATCTTTTAAGGCTGGTGATGAGACTGGCCAGCCGGTTTTTTTATTGCCAGAACAAAAAGATAAGTTTTTAGATTGGTTTACCGAGTTACCGACAGAAATTCTTTTGCGGCCCCAGCAAGTGATTTTGGTGCCTTTTAGGATTCAGGTTCCCGCCAATGCCACGCCCGGGGGTTATTATGCCGCGATTTTTTGGCAGACAAATTCTGGCCAGACCAAAGACGGTTCTGGCGCCGGTATCAGTGGCCGCATCGCTACCCTGGTTTTTTTAAAAGTGGCCGGTGAACTTAATGAATCAGCCCAATTAGTCGGCTTTGAAACTATTCCAAAAAATAATTATTTTTTCCATTTTCCCTTAAATTTTTCCGTTCGCGTCAACAATCAGGGCAATATTCATCTTCAGCCGCAAGGTCAAATAATTCTTTCGGATTGGTTTAGTCGGAAAATCGCTTTGGATATTAATCAGGAAAAAAGATTTATTTTGCCCGGAAGCATTAGGCGTTTTGACGTTGTCTGGGAAAGTGGGGCAAACAAAAATTTTTGGCAGAATTTTTTAGCCGAACTTTATTTAGAATTTAAAAATTTGCCTTTCGGACCTTATCAAGCGGAATTAAGTTTAAATTATGGCGCGCGACATCAAACGTTGACTGGCAGTTTAAATTTTTGGTTTATTCCTTGGCGGTTGATTTTGGCCATAGTGATTTTAATTATATTTCTAGTGACGTTTTGGCGGATTAACCGTCGGGTGAAAGAACTTAAAAACAAACTGGAAAAATTGGTAAATGAAAAAAATCAAGGCAACTAAAATAATTTTGTTTTTTACCCCGTTAGAAATTTATAAGAATTTTTTAACTTGATTAAAATAATGAATAACCCGCTAAATATTTTCCTTAAAAATAAGTTTTTGTTTAAATTTCTAACGGGGTTTACTCTAGGTCTTTTTTTAAGCGTTGGGTTATTTTTTTTATTTTTAAATCTTAAACTGACACCAGAAGTTTTGGCGGCGACCGGCACGGGCAATGTTAATGTTTCCGGCTGCTTGCTTTTGCCCGCGCCGAGCTGCGGTGATTGGGACACAAGCCAGTGTATACCGGGCGGGACCGGTAAAAAAATCAGGACTTGCACTAATGCTTGTTCAACCTGGACCGAAGAGGGCAATTGCGGCGGCGGTCCGCCGCCTCCGCCCCCGCCGCCTTGTATTCCCACACCTCTGACTTGTGGGCCGTGGAGTGACTGTGTTGATGGTCAGCGGACTAGGACTTGTACTAACAACTGTCCGCCGCCAGAACCGCCAGAAACGGAGTTATGCATCGTGGGTTGCGGCGATGGTGTTGTTGGGCCGGGTGAACAATGCGATGACGGCAATGTTAATGGCGGTGACTGTTGTTCTGGCACTTGCCAGCAGGAAATTATTATTTCCGGCGTTGGTGAGTCAGTCACCAATACAACAGCGGAAATCAGCTGGTCAACTTTATGCCAGGCCTCAACTTCAGTTTTAGAATGGGGGACAGCGCCAAGTGCGAGCGATGGTTCAGTCAGCGGCTTAGCCGGGACAAATTACAGCTACACAATTTTTAGTTTAGCGCCCAATACGGTTTATTATTACCGGATTACCGCGACCGCCGGGCCGCTTCAAACGATTTATTCTGACACTTTTTTAACTTTAGGCGGTGTGGAAAATTGCAATAATCAGATTGATGATGATCATGATGGTTTTTGTGATTACCCGGCTTCCACTTGCACTGACGGTTCAGTTCCCGGCGATCCGGAATGCGCCTGTACGCCGAATTTTTCCTGTGTACCCGGGACCTGCGGCGCTGATAATCAATGGACAGTGACTTGCCTTGATCAGAGTATTCCCAAATGCCAGTCGGATTATCAATATCAACAAGCGTGCAATATTTGCCCCGGCGTCATCCCGGGCGTCTGCCAGCAAGTTAATCCGGATACTTGCCAATTAATTAATCTGCCGAATTGTTGCGGCAATAATCAATGCGAACCGCCTGGGGAGGATCCTTATAACTGCGCCTTGGATTGTCCGGTTGATTGCCTTTCGGCATGGGAGTGTAGCAGTTGGCAGCCAGAGCCTTGTCCGCCGGCTGGATTTCAAACCCGCGATTGTTTTGACACTAACGCCTGCCCAATTCCGATTAATCCGCCCGCCAATCAGCAAAGTTGTGACGCCCGCTGTCCGGGCTTAACTTGTGGTATTGGTGAAGTGATTAATATTGATCAGTGCGTCTGCGAACAAATTATCCCTTTTTGCGGCAATGGCATTTGTGAAGCTGGGGAAACTTATGAACAATGCCCGGCTGATTGTATTTTGCCTTGTTTGCCCAACTGGACTTGTTTAGGTTGGAGCGACTGCGCGAATAATTTGCAATCGCGTGAATGTTATGATTTAAATAATTGTGATTTAAATATTGCTCGGCCGCCGGAAGTTAGGGCTTGCGCAAAAGACTTTGAACTCGCTTGCGGTCTTTGTCAGACAATTGATTTAGCTTCTCAAAATTGTCAACCGCAAACACCTTGTTGTGGTAACAGAATTTGTGAAGCCGTAGAAAATATTTGGTCGTGCCCGGTGGATTGTGGTCTACCCCCTGATTTTAGAGCGGCATTATCCGATTGCTTAGACGGAATAGATAATGATAAAGACGGCTTAGTTGATTATCCGGCGGATCCGGGGTGCAGTAAACCATCGGATAACAGTGAATTAAATCTCAATGAAGTTTTAAATAATCTGCCTAAGGTTTTAGACAATCCGCAAGTGGAGCAGGCTAATAAAATTGTCATGCCGATTTTAGCCACAACCATTGCCATAAACACTTTTGCCACTTTTTCCTTTTTTAACTTTTTATCCTACTTGCAATTTTTCTTTACTCAGCCGTTTGCTTTCTTATTCCGGCGCCGGCGCCAAAAATGGGGGGTGGTTTATAACGCTTTGACTAAGCAGCCGGTTGATTTAGCGATTGTTCGGCTTTATCAAAAGGAAAACAGCCGGTTAATCCAGTCGCGGGTGACAGACAAGCTTGGGCGTTTTAGTTTTTTAGTCACGCCGGGCCGATATTATCTCACTGTGACTAAGCCCAAATTCGTTTTTCCGTCAGTTTACCTGAAGGATAAAAAAGAAGACGTCAAGTATCTTGATTTATATCACGGTGAAGTTATTGAAGTGACTCAAGCCAATGCCAATATTACGGTTAATATTCCCGTTGATCCAGAAGTTGAAGCGCCAGCGCCGGCCAAAGTTATTTTTCAATATTATTTGCGCAAAGTCCAATACGCCGCCGCGTTTTTAGCCGTACCATTAGCCGGGGTTTCTTTAGCGATTAATCCGGGGCCGCTTACTTTAACTTTATTTGGTTTTCATTGTTTGCTTTTTGTTTTATTCCATCGCTTAGGCTACCAACGACCGCCGAAAAGCTGGGGCGTGGTTTACGATAAACAAAACAAAAAACCGATTAATTTAGCAATTACGCGAATTTATGACAAACAATATAACAAACTTTTGGAAACGCGCGTGGCTGACGTTCGCGGCCGCTATGCCTTTTTAGTTGATAATAATGTTTATTATGTGACCGCGGAAAAATTAGGCTATCAGCCGTTTAAAACTCAAGATATTGATTTAGTCAGCCAAAAACGTGAAGCCGTGGTTGGTTTTGATATTGGTTTAGACAAAGCCGGAGTTGGCGTTGCCCAGCCAGTTGCGCCAACTGAATTGCCGTCAGTCGTGCCCGCGGCAAAATCGTCAATAACGCCGCCAACCGCCCCGCCGCCAACGGAAACCAAACCAGAGATAACCGCTGTGCCGCCGTCAGTGCCAATAACGCCGCCAGTAGCGGCAGCACCAAGGCCAACTGAAAAGCCAACTTTGGTTAAAAGAGTGGAAGGCCCGGGCGTGAGCCGTGAATCATTACAGGAATTGTTAACTACTAAACAGGCGGTTTCGGAAATTAAAGAAGATATTATTGAAGAAAAACAACATCTAGAAAAATTGGAAGAAAAAGTGGAGAAGATTGAAGAAAAAATTGGAGAAAATCAGCAAGATAAGCAAGATAAGCAAGATAAGTCCGCCTCCGCTGAAGCTTTGGCGGACAAGCAAGATGGGTCGATGCCACCGCCTGTTTCGTCGAAACCTGATCAAGACGGGACGGAGAAAAGTATCTTTGGCTAATAAGTTAAAAGTCAAAAATCAAAAGTCAAAAGTTTGGTAATTGCCTTCGGCAATAATTAACTTTTGACTTTTAACTTGAAATTTTGACTTTTGACTTTTAACTTTTGAATTAATTTATTTATGTTCTCCGAACAAAAACGTCAAAGCGTTCATATCCTCTTATTTTTACTGGCCTTTTTTTTGAAATATTTAAATCGCTGGCAGGCCGCGGTCTTGCTTTTAATTTTGCTTTTTGTCACGTTATTTTTAATTCCGCGCTTAAAAATTAAATCATTTTTTTACCGCCAGTTGGAAAAAAAATACAGCCAAGGCGCGGTTTGGTATTTTTTAGTTTTATTAATTTTAGTTTTAATTTTTCCGTTGCCGGTGGTGGCCGCCAGTTGGGCAATTTTGGCTTTGGGCGACGGCACGGCCACGATTATCGGCCAGAATTTTAAGGCCAAAGAGTTGCCTTGGAATAAGAAAAAAAGCTATTTTGGCAGCCTGGCCTTTATTTTTTTTGGCGTCATTGGGGCATTTATTCTATTAAAGTGGATGATGCCGGATTTAACCAATGGCGCCGCTTTTTCTATTGGTTTAAAGACTTCATTAATTGCGGCAGTTGTTGAAAGTTTGCCTTGGCGGATTAATGATAATTTGACCGTGGCGGTGACCAGCGCGGTGGTATTAAGTTGGTTAATATAGTGGCTGTATAAAATTATTATTTTTTATTGATCCGCCTAAGTTTTTGCGAAACAAAAATTTTGGCGGGTTGATACAACTTAGAATATGCTATTGTAAAATATTCTCGCAAAAGGTGAGAAAACCGTAATTCTGACGGTGAAATCAGGAAGTTAGTGTTCTTTTTAAGGAAAGGAAATGCCCATGAGTAAGCAAGGGAATGTCCTGCTAAGCGCCGAGCAGAAACTTGAATTAGGTCTGGCAATAACTTAAGGTAATCCCTTGGGATATGCCGCTAGAGCTGGCTCAAAAATATATCGGCAGTCGTTTGCTCAAATAAGGAGTACGGCAGTTGCTGATGCCGGCAGAGCCCCAAAAGTTCAGAGCGGTACTTGATGCCGACAGTGCTATTGGCAAATTTGCCGAGGAGTGGGAAAAGCACTACTATGATAAGTATCAACTCAAAGTGGATTTTTCCGTGGTTCGCGTGCCGATTCAGCGGCAGGGGTTTGGCTGGCTGATGTTTATCGCACAGGGTCTGACCTGCAATCAAGTCTATGCCAAATGCGAATCGCTGTTTCCCTGCTGGCGCTGGGTCCAGGATTTGGACGCGGCAGTCCAGGGTCGGAATGACCGCGAGCCGACCGACCACTACGCTATTTGGCTACGTGATCGGGAGGAGCCAGATGAGGAATTGAAAAACCTCTCAGCGATTCAACTGGCGGCCTATGGCGTTCCCGGTAATACTCTATTAGAGGGGTTGGTTTTGGAGCCGTGGTATTTCAGACGAACCAGTCACCTCAATAATGTTAATTGGAATTTGTGTTCTGGTTCACGCAGCTCCGATGGCGGTGTTCCGAGCGTGGGCTGGAAAGTCGGCAGGTTCGGGGTCGATTACGCTGATTCCTACGATGCCGGTGGCGGTTTGCGCTCCCGTTCCGTAGTTTCCTAACCCTTATTACTTTTTGTCTCTGTTCCCTTTCTCCAATACCGTAACCACGTTGGACTTTCCCGCGTGGTACTTTTCTTTTATAATATAATCTGGATATCTCTGCAGCTTGCTGCGGGGTAATTCATTCAATCAGTACAGTCGTATTTGGGAATGTTACGACATTGTTGCGGTTATAAAATTAAGCAAAAACTATTGGCATTGTCAGAAAAATAAAGTAATAGTATAATATTTTAGTATGAAATCTGACATAAAAAATATTAAACTCGCGGCAGAGGGTAAAAAGCGGATTATTTGGGCCGAGCACGACATGCCGGTTTTGAAACAGATTAAGAAAAGATTTGCCAAAACTAAGCCGTTAAAAGATCTAAAAATTTCGGCTTGTTTGCACGTCACTTGCGAAACGGCTAATTTAGTCCGGACTTTGCAAGCCGGCGGCGCGGACGTTTTACTTTGCGCTTCTAATCCTTTATCCACTCAAGATGATGTGGCCGCGTCATTAGTTAAAGATTTTAAAATTTCAGTTTTTGCCAAATGCGGCGAAAACCGAGTTACTTATTACCGCCATTTGCAAGCGGCAATCAGACATGAGCCGGAAGTGACCATGGACGACGGTGCGGATTTATTATCATTACTCCATACTAAGTACAAAAAACAGACTTTTAAAGTCAAAGGTTCAATGGAAGAAACCACAACCGGCATGATTCGCTTAAAAGTTTTAGAGCAGGCGGGTAAATTGTTAGTCCCAATTATCGCGGTTAACGATGCGAAAACCAAAAATTTGTTTGATAACCGCTATGGCACGGGCCAATCCACGCTTGACGGCATTATCCGCGCCACGGATATTTTGCTTGCCGGTAAAAACGTGGTGGTGGCCGGTTATGGCTGGTGTGGTCGCGGTTTTGCCTCAAGAGCGCGGGGGATGGGGGCAAACGTGATTGTTACCGAAGTTGACCCGATTAAAGCGATTGAAGCGATTATGGACGGTTTTCGGGTCATGCCGATGAGTCGGGCCGCAACGATTGGTGATTTATTCTGTACCTTAACCGGCGATGTTAAGGTTATTCGGCGTGAACATTTTGCCAAAATGAAAGACGGCGCCATTATTTGTAACTCCGGTCACTTTGACGTGGAGATTGATATTCCGGCTTTGAAAAAAATAGCCAAAAAAGTCACCAAAAACGTCCGAAATTTTGTGGATGAATATATTTTAAAAAATAGCCGCCGGATTTATTTATTAGGTGAGGGTCGGCTGATTAATTTAGCCGCGGCCGAAGGCCACCCGGCGTCAGTGATGGATATGAGTTTTGCCACTCAAGCCTTAGCCACTGAATATGTGGTGAAAAACTATAAAAAATTGCAAAATAAAGTTTATAACGTGCCGGTGGAGATTGAAAACTGGATTGCCTCGGCTAAAATGAAAGCCATGGGTATCGGGATTGATCAGCTAACGCCCGAACAGAAAAAATATTTGGCGAACTGGGAAATCGGAACGTAGTTTAGTGAATTCAGTAAATTAAGTAAATACAGTAAATTAAGCGAGTTCAGCTTACCAGCTTGATTCACTAATTTAATCAATATAGCGCTTTACGGCGCTTTTATTATTAATAAAAATATATGGTTAAAATTGAAACCTTTAAAGATTTAAAAGTTTGGCAAAAATCTCATCACTTAGTATTAATAGTTTATAGATTGACCAGATCCTTTTTTTCAGATGAAAGATATTCCTTAGTCAGCCAAATTAGGAGAGCGGTTGTTTCTATTGCCTCTAATATTGTCGAGGGATTTAATAGACGATCAATTAAAGATAGTTTGAACTTTTATAACATCTCCAGATCTTCTTTAGAAGAAGTAAAATATCAATTATTAGTCGTTCATGATTTAGATTACATATCTGAATTAGATTATCAAAATGTAGTATCTCAATGTGATAAAGTTGGTAAAATGTTAAATGCTTGGTCAAATAGTCAAAGAATAAATTTTAATTCTTAATTTACTTAGTTCACTAATCAGCTTAATTTACTAAAAAAAGACTCTGACTAAAATTCAGCCAGAGTCGGCGGGTGTTTCCTTAGCTTCAGTATTTTGTTGGTGTTCTTGCCAAAGTCGAAATGTTTCTTGCAATTCTTTTTCTCGTTCTTCCGGCAGTAAAGTCATTGGGTCAATACCCAATCGTAGGCCAGTGGCCCAAAGGTTTAAATCAGAGTGAATGTCTTCCATTTCGGCGGCGCGGCCGGAATGAATGTAATGAAGCCAACGTTCATTTCGGTCCGGAGGACGGTTAAATTCTTCACCTGCTCCCCACGTATTAAGTGGACTTTCCGCTTCTTTTACTTCGGCCGCTATATATTCAGCTAAAGAAATATGCGCTGATCTTTTACCCATGATATCACCTCCTTATAATCATGGTTAATAAGAACGCTATTTATATTATTCTACTATTACTGAAAAAAATCAATGTTTAATTCTTCGGCAAAAATTTTTCGTTACTTTTTAATCTGTTTTATTCTTGGCGTATTTTTCGCTTCGTTTTTTTGGTTTGATGACTTTGTTCTTTATTTTTTAAACTTAATTTTTTTGGTTTTAATGATTATTTTTTGGCAAAATAAATTATTTCGCTATTTATCGTTCGGCGGCATTATTTTAATTTTAGGCATTTGGTGTTATCAAGCCAGTCTGCCTAAAACCGATCCAACTAAAATTTGGTTTTATAATAATTCAAAAGTCAATTTTACTGGAGTAGTGACAGAACCGCCTGACGTGAGAATTAATCAACAAAAATTAACCGTGGTGGTGCGCCAATTAAACACTGATCATGATTCTCGGCAAGTTTTCGGCAAAGTTTTAATTAATGCCAATCTTTATCCGCAATATGAATACGGCGATTTGCTTGAAATTGATTGCGAACTGAAAAAACCGGGGAAAATTGACGAATTTGCTTATGATCGATACTTAGCTTTAAGCCGGATTTATACTTATTGTTCTTATCCAAAGATAAAATTACTGAATCACAACGAAGGTATTATGATCTTAAGCGGAATTTTTAGGATTAAGTCAAAATTAATTGAGACAATTAATTCCAACTTGCCAGAGCCCCAAGCCAGTTTATTTGTTGCCATTATTTTAGGCAGTCGCCGCGGCATTCCCGCTGATTTAAATGACAAATTTAATTTAACCGGCACGACTCATTTAGTCGCCATTTCCGGCTTAAATATCACCATTATCGCCGCGATTTTAATGTCAGTTTGTTTAAATTTTTATCTTTCAAGAAAAAAATCTTTTTGGGTCATCTCAATTTTTTTGATTTTTTATCTAATCATTATCGGCTGGCCGGCTTCAGCGGTACGCGCAGGGATTATGGGCTGGCTGGCGATTTTAGCCATTTATTTTGGCCGTCTTAACCGTCTAATTAATGCTTTGATTTTGGCTGGCGTGGCCATGATTTTAATTAACCCGCTCATTTTACGCGATGATGTCGGTTTTCAATTGTCTTTTCTGGCGGTTTTAGGCATGATTTATTTCGTGCCTTTTTTTGAAAAAATTTTTAAATTGAGTATTTTTAATCGGGTGATTAAAGAAGCTATTGCCGTTACGTTGGCGGCGCAAGCAGCAACTCTGCCGCTTTTAATTTATTATTTCGGTCGGGTCTCAATCATTGCGCCCTTGACTAATTTATTAATTGTTTCAATTTTACCTTTTTTAACCATCTATGGTTTTATTGTTTTGTCTATTAATTTAATTTTTTTTAGTCTGTCGGCTTATTTTTTCTGGCCGATTTGGTTAATTTTAAGTTACATTATTAAAGTTATAGAAATTTTTGCCACTTTGCCATTAGCTTCAGTTTGGTTTAAATAAAAACACTGCCTGATGGCGGCAGTGTTGTCGGTTTGGGTTAGAATCGGCCGTAAATGCCGATTTGCACCCGAAAGTCATCGTCGGAAAAACCATAACTAGTAGAAAATGAGCAGAAAGCATTTCGGCTGAGGGGAAAATCCTGAAGGCGGAATTTTATCAGCTCATGTTCGTAGTCATACTTGAGGCGGCAATCTAATTCCCCAATGAAATTGTGAATGGTGTATTCAAAGCTGTTACTAGCTGGATACCAGCTCCAGTCATGAATGAGTTTTTGGCCGTTATGATTATTCAGCCACTGATATCTAAGATAGAGCGCGGGATTAGTCCGAAAACGTAGACCAAGATCCACTGTTGTTCGTTGTTCTTTCTGATTGAGCCGTTTAACTTCAGCGATTTGCCGGCTGGTCTCCAAGGTTAATTTTTCTTCAGTTTCCCGGCCGCCTGGTTGGGAATAATAAACGGCAATTTTTAAATCAAGATTTTCAAACTGTTGACGGAAGCGGTGATAGGTCGGTGATTTTTTTGATTCTTCACCGAAAGCGTCTTTAGCGGCGTTGCCGATAACCGATTGGGTACGTTTTCTCGTCTCCTCCCAAGCCTTGGTGGCAAGAAATTTTTCGTCCCGAAATGGGTCAGTGGGCCGTTGGAGTTCAAACCAAAGATTTGGCCAAATTTGTTCGGCTAACTTTTCGCTGAAAGTTTTTGAGAAATCCGCTAAAGCTTTTGGTTTTTGAGCCCAAACCGAAAATGTTAAATTGAAAAAAAGCGAAAAAAAGACAACAAAAAATAGAAACCTCCTGTTAGTTTCCTCCATCGCTTAACCCTCCTCATTGATTGTCTATAAAGTTAATAATATCTATAATGTCTTCCCTAGTCAAGCGCCACATTTTTATTTTTTATCTCTTGATAATTTTTGTCATTTTCTTTTTAACTTGGTTTTTATTTGTTCAAAGTCAGGCGAATTTTTTGGAAATTAATTTTTTTTATGTCGGCCAAGGCGATTCAACTTTAATCAGGACGGCTAGCCGGCAAAACATTTTAATTGACGGCGGGCCGGACAATACCGTGGTTTACAAATTAGGTAAAGCTTTGTCGTTTTATGATCGGCAAATTGATTTAATTATTCTAACCCATCCACAAACAGATCATTTAACCGGCTTAATTGAAGTCATCAAGCGTTTTCCGGTTGGAGCAATTATTGCGCCTGACGTTGATTCCGATTCAGCGGTTTATCAAACCTTTTTGGCAATTATCAAACAAAAGAAAATCAAAACTGTTTTTATCCGAAATCCTTTGATTATTCCGCTGGGCAATGAAACAAGACTCGTTTTTCTTTGGCCGCAAGAAAAATATTTAGAAAAAAATAGCGAAAATCTTAATGATTATTCTCTGGTCACAAAATTAATTTACCGCAAGACTTCAGCGATTTTTATGGGAGATTTTGAAAAAGAAGAGCTTTTAGTTAAACAAAATCTTGATTTAAATTCTGAAATTTTGAAAAATGGTCATCATGGTGCGGCTGACGCTAATGATTATAAATTTATTAAAGCGGTTTCGCCGATTTATGCCGTAATTTCAGTCGGGGAAAATAACCGCTATGGCCACCCTCATCCGCAAACTTTAGAAAATCTAAATCGCCTAAATTCTAATATTTTTCGGACTGATTTAATCGGGGACATTATTTTTGCCGGGAATGGTCAGATTTTTTGGCCGACTTGGTAACCATCGGCCAGCCCTTGAAAAATTTTGTCAATCTGTTATTATAGTTGGTATATGGGTAATAATCTGACTAAAATTCTTTTAGTTGAAGACGACCCCATCACTAAGCCCGAATAAATAATTTAAATTTTTTAGACTTTAATTCTCGGAAAACGCCTTACGGCTTCTTGGTCAGATAACAATTTATTTTAATTAAAGGCTGAGTGAGGGGCAAGATGGGAAAGAGATAAGGTATTTCAATATTAAATATGGCTAATTCAATGTCAAAAATTCTTTTAGTTGAAGACGATCATACTCTAACCGAGATGTATGCTTTAAAATTTAAAGAAAGTGGCTTAGAACTTTTATTAGCCGCCGATGGTTTGACTGGTTTAGAAATCGCGAAAAAAGAATTGCCGGCGGTAATTTTGCTTGATATTATGATGCCAAAAATGGACGGCTTTGCGGTTTTAACGGAATTAAAAAAGGATAACAGCACCAAAAATGTTCCGGTAATCATGCTTTCTAATCTTGGGCAAGATAATGATATTGAAAAAGGTAAAAAATTGGGGGCGAATGATTATATCGTTAAAGCTTCAATGACGCCAACACAAGTGATTGATAAAATTAAATCATACCTTAATTAATAGTAGGGACAGGACACTGTCCTGTCCCTACAAAATTAAATTTATGTCTGATCTTAAAAAAGAAAAAACCGTTGTTCTGATTAAGCCCGATGGCGTCAAGCGTGGTTTAATTGGTGAAGTGATTACCCGTTTTGAAAAAATGGGATTAAAAATTAAGGCCTTGAAGATGGTCTGGGTTGATAAAGAAATGGCTCAAAAACATTATCCTGAATCCCGAACTGAATTAATGGCCGCAATTGGTAAAAAAACTCTTGATACCTACGCCAAATATGGCCGTGATCCTAAAGAAGAATTTGCTAATTTAGATCCAGTCGCCATTGGCAAAATGGTTAATAAGTGGAATATTGACTTTATTACTTCTGGTCCAGTGATCGCAATTTTACTTGAAGGCATTCATGCCATTGATAATGTCCGGATGTTAGCTGGACATACTTTGCCGGTTTTTGCCGTGTCAGGCACGATTCGCGGCGATTTTTCCATTGACTCACCGGCCTTAGCCAACGTTCAGGGTCGGGCCGTTCATAATATTATTCATGCTTCAGGCAATACTGAAGAAGCAAAATATGAGGAGCAGCTTTGGTTTAGGAAGCAAGACATTGTGGATAACTATAAACGAACTGATGAAGAAGTGATGTTTGAGAAATAGGGGATATTAGTAAATTAAGCTAGTAAGTAAATTAGGTAAATTGAGAAAAAAATGGCTAAATAAAGCCATTTTTTATTTTTTTCTAATTAGACAATGAGAGACAATAGAATACAAAGAAACTATATAATTTTTTATAGTTGACAATGATGGACATAATTAGTAAAATTTAATCATAATATAGGGCTTAATCATTTGTTAACTGTTATTTAGTCGCTAGCTAATTGTGTGTCCAATAATTACGGCATTTTAACCTTAGAAGAAGTGGCCAAAATTATGAAAGTTAGCCAAAAAACCGTTTATCGCTGGGTGGCAGCCAAAAAGTTGCGTGCCGCTAAAATTGGCCACAAGACTTATCGGGTTTTGGAAAAAGACCTGATGAGCTTTATTAATAATCATCTTTCATAAATTTTGATTTTTGATTTTTGAATTATTTTTATGCCTTATTTAAGCCACAATTATCGGGTGCCGCCCAAATCAAAAATTAAAAGTTTAATTGAAGCCGGCCGTTTTTTGGGTCTTTCAGTGTTAGCGATTCTACTCACCTTATTTTTACTCGGCTGGGTCACATTTGCCGCTCAAAACTTTTAGAGTTTTTCAGTCCCTGACGTTATCTCAAAAGTGACTTACAATAATTTTATCCTGCGCACCAGTCCGCCTTAGGTGGACGGTATGGGGTTTCGCCTCCCCCCTTAATTAAAAGAGGAACACTAGATTTTAGACTAGGGAGGCTCACCTTTTATGACTTCCACCATTTCTCAAATCATTATTGGTATTATTATTAGCCAGCCTATGGGTGGAAGTCTTAAATTAAGCGAGTAAGAGAAAAGAAATCAGAGATCAGAAATAAGACCTTCCACCGGAAGGCTTTTTTAATTGTTTAATCTAGCATATTGAAAGTTTGGCGTCATTTTATTAGAAGGAGGATAAAAAATGACACAAGTTAGCCTCATTAAAATGAAAGCGGAAGAAACTCTACCAGCGCCAAAAGGAGAAAGATTTGTGGTTCATTTGTGGCCAGATCAAAAATCCGGCCATGGTGGCGAAGGCTCGTCGCTCATTGATGCTTTAGATGCCTGCCTTAAGCGGATGTTGAACTCTCTGAAGCTGGGTGAATTTAATGGTCAGACTTCAATTTCCGCCTGGCGATTTCTGCCTGGTTCTGACACCGACGAAAAATTAAGACATCGGATTTGGGTGGAAGTAACATTCAAGGGGGCCCGAAAATGTTTTGATGGCTCGGGGGAGACTGAACTGATGGCGGTCTTTGCTGCCCTATCAGTTTGCTATCGCACTTTGTTTAATATCGAGCTTGTCCGCGTTCAATAATTAGGCATTGTTCTTTTTGCCGACTGGATAACAGCCGGCTTTTTTTATCCTCAAAATAAGGATTTGACCCGCCTAAGTTTTTAAATATGTATTTCTATTTTAAAAAGTAAGAAAGAAGGTAAGTAAATATTAGCTGAACCGACAATTTGTCAAAATGTATATATTACATAATAAAAGGAAAAAATCTTTAAAATTAATTGGAGAGTTAAAATTATATAAACTAGATAAAAATTATTAATTTAAAAATTTAGGCGGGTTGACACTGATTTTTTGAAATGTTAAAATTAGATTGAACTTCACTTTAGATGATTGGCATAAATTTTGGGACAACCTTTGTTAGTAGGGCATCTACATCGGCATTCATTTCGGTGGATGGCCTGCGAGCCCCAAGGCCAAATGCAATTAACCTAACGTTAAGGCGTCATCGATGCGTTAAAGGTTTGGTTGGTTGACACGGCCAGCTGTGAAACGCCAAAATCTTAGCCAGTCGCTAGTGAAGTTCTGTAATTGGAAAAACAAACAGCCAGCTTGCATGTTTGTTTTTTTGTTTATAATTTTATAAGATGGGAATGCGGGCCGTAGTATAGCTGTTCGCCAGTTGGCGGAGCGTGCATGGTCCCGCACTAAAATTTATCTACTTCGGGGTATAGCTCAGTTGGTAGAGACTTGCCCCTCACCTTTATCGGGTTTCGGGCTGTGGCGCAGTTGGTAGCGCGCGTGCATGGGGTGCATGAGGCCGGGAGTTCGAGTCTCCCCAGCCCGATAAAGGTGAGGGGTGAGGTCGCTGGTTTCCCGATGCACAAATATTCTTAAAAATCAGGAAGACGGGATCCCGACCGAAGCGTCAGGACAAGTCGGGTCACCCCGATAAATTTAGTGAGAATTAATTAGACCAAAATATTGACATTTTTTTAATAATAAAGTATAGTAATCACAATAGTAAGTTTCTTATTTACCTTTCCTTGCATAGCATAAAATTTATGTGAGTTCGAGGAATAAAATAAGATAGGTCGACTTACGTAATTAAAAATGCAAGGAAAAGATTATGGCAAAGAAATTATACATTGGTGGTTTGTCTTATGGCACCACCGAGAATACTTTAAGAGATACTTTTTCCCAAGCTGGAGCTGTTGAATCAGCCGTGGTCATTGTTGACAAAATGTCGGGCCGATCAAAAGGTTTTGGCTTTGTGGAAATGTCTACTGAAGAAGAAGCGCAAAAAGCGATTGAAATGTTTAATGGTCAGGAATTAGATGGTCGAACTGTGACGGTTAATGAAGCCCGGCCGCAAGAAGCGCGGCCCCAACGGGGCGGATTTGATCGCGGAAGCCGTGGTGGTTTTGGCGGCAGTCGGCGACCTCGCTACTAATATAAAAGTACTCACTGAAAAATCCCCTTAGTTGGGGATTTTTCATAATTGATGGTCGCCTGGAGGTGACCATCACCCCGAGCGAAGTCGAAGGGTTACCTTATTATAAGCTATGCCCTTTCGGGCATAGCAATTAACTATAATTATGGTTGATATTTATCAGATTTTAGATAAATTGGGAATTAATTATCAGAAGTTTGACCATCCGCCGGTTTTTACCGTTTTGGAATCAAAAAAATTGCGGCAGGAAATTCCCGGCGCGCAAACTAAGAATTTATTCTGCAAATCCGCCGAATACCCTGCGGTCTCTGCCGCAGGGATGAGGCGGAGTCAATAATAAAATCTGTGAGCGAGCGGTAGCGAGCGAACACTGATCATAAGAGGATTCCAAAGGAGGATACTCCTTTGGTCGGTGGGCAGGGTCTGATGCCCTGCCCACCGAAACTTTATTCACTTTTAAGAAATAAAAAAAAGACTAATTATTATTTAATCATTGTTTTAGCGGACAAAACCGTTGATTTAAAAAAATTAGCCGGAGAGCTGCTTGAAGATAAATTAAGCTTTGGCTCAGTTGATGACCTAAAAAAATATTTAAGTTTAACGCTGGGTTCGGTTTCGCCGTTTGGCCTGATTAACGATACCGGCAAAAAAATTAAGGTGATTGTTGACAAAAATTTTTTCAACTATGATAAAATTGGCTTTCATCCCAATGACAATACGGCAACTTTAGTTATCACCATTGATGATTTAAAAAAATTTTTAAATTGGTGCGGCCATTCAGCTTTAATAAAAGAAATTTAAACGACGCCCCCGCACCCACCTTCGGTTCGTATAGGGTTTCCTTTGCTCCGCTACTCACTCGCCATTGTCATGCCGAACTTGTTTCGGCATCTCAGAGATCCTGAAATGAATTCAGGATGACATGTAAGCAAAGTCTCGCGCTAACTTACAAAATCCTTGGATCGGATTTTGCCCATTCATCCCCGTGCTCGGGAAACCTCGCACGGGGTTTCCGGTAAGGGAAATAAAAACAAAAAACTAAGTAATCTACAAGCTACCAACTATAAGCTAAAATTGGTTACTTAGTTTTTTTGTTGGATTTTTTCCGTGGCGCCTTAAGGAGAGTTTTTAAACAACTCGTGCAAATTACCATTCTTTTGCCGTTAATTTTTTTTGTCTGCAAATTCAATTTTTGCCGGCGAATCGTTTTTTGGTTGGAGTGGCTGCGCCAGTTAGCTTTGAGCGGCGAGCGGCCGCAGATTTCACAAGTGAGCATAGTAATAAAAAATTAAATCTCAAATCTTAAATCTCAAAATTTAGGTTGGTCGCCAGAGGCGACCTTATTTTTGAATCTTAGCAAATCCTTTTGAAAAAATCAAGGCTGTGCTATAATTCCAATTAAGTTGTATTTATTAGTTAATTTTTTGTTTTGCTTCTAAAATAAATTTGTATTAATTAACCAAAAAAAAGCCCAACCTACTCTGGTATGATTGAAATTCCCGCAGGCAATATTAATGCTTATGAAAATGTATATGAAGCGTTGAGACGTGAAGTAAAAGAAGAGTGTGATTTAGAGATAACAAATATCATTGATCATTACAGAGGCCCGATTAGAGAATCAAAAAAACGCGACAAGACATTCGTCTTTAAACCATTTCTTTGTCAACAGGCGCTTCAGACGAACGCTGGATTGCCGTGGATAGGATTCGTTTTTTTATGTGAAGTTAAGGGAGAACCTCATCTCGAACCAACCGAAGCAAAGGATCCGCAATGGCTAACTATTGCTGAGTTACGGCAGTTAATTAAAACCAAACCAGCTAAATTTTTTCCTATCCAATTACCCGTTTTAGAATATTTTATTAGATATTGGAAAAATAGATAAAATTTTGGATAAAGAAATTTTGCTAAACCTGCTTAATTTTTTATAATTGCTCCATGGAAGGTATTATTTTTTTAATTTATATCGTGGTTTTCATCGGTTCAGTCATTTTGCATGAGATCGCCCATGGTTTTGTCGCTAATTTTTTTGGCGATGACACGGCCCGGATTGCCGGCCGTCTTTCTTTGAATCCAGTCGTCCATATCGATCCCGTTGGTTCAATTTTAGTTCCTTTGCTTTTATTTGTTTCTAATTCGGGATTTCTTTTTGGTTGGGCCAAACCCGTACCGGTTAACGCTTATCGGTTGCGCGGAGGCGCTTCAGCTTATCGGCTGGTCAGTTTAGCTGGGATTGCCACTAATTTGATTTTGGCCATTATTGGCATTTTAATGCTTAAGCTAACGACCCAGACCCTGCTCATCCCGGCCAATAACCTTGGCGTTTTTTTCTTTCAGCTTTTATTTCAGATTAATTTAGTTTTAGCCGTTTTTAATCTGATGCCATTGCCGGGTTTTGATGGTTATAATTTTTTGACGACCTTTTCGCCGATTGGTCGGTTAATTAGCCAGACGCCATTAGGCAATCCTTTATTTATGATGCGTTACGGCTTAGTGGTATCAATTTTACTTTTATTTTTGGTGCTGCCGATTATTTTTTTGATTATTAATTATATTTTTGGCATATTTATTAAAGTTTTTGGTTTAAATTAAAAAGCTCTTGACTCTGCACTGAGGAAGTCTATCAGTTACCGTTAGCCGCTCAAATTGGTTTATTTGCAAGCGTAGCGAGTGAAATGAAAGCTTGCTTTCATTTCCGAGCGGAGCGCGCCGCAAACAAAGAATACCCCGCAGCTTGCTGCGGGGTGCAAAGGGCGAGCGCAGCGAGCATCTTTGCGAGTCCAGAGCTTGCTCTGGAGTCAATACTCTTTATTATGAGGTTTATCAATCAGAAAAAGACGCTAAAATTAGAGAAAAAACATTTAAATTATTTTGGTCAAGCCTATTCACGCCTGAAGCTTCGGATTAGCGATTCTTTAAAGACTTTCTAAGTGCGGGGTTGACGAACTTATTTTTTTCCGTTAATATATTTTTGTCTTTACCAAACTGCCGTTAGGCAGGATTTTATTAGTTTTTGTTATTTTAATGCCGACAGTTAGTCAATTAATTAAAAAAGGAAGAAAGTCTAAAGTCAGAAAATTTAAGACGCCCGCTCTTAGATTGGTGACTGATACTTTACACCGCACCAAAAAAGAAATGCCTAAAGGTGCGGGTTTTAAACGTGGCGTTTGCGTCAAAGTGACGACAATGACGCCGAAAAAGCCAAATTCGGCTTTGCGCAAAATTGCCCGGGTCCGGCTCTCGAACGGCATGGAAGTGACGGCTTATATCCCCGGTGAAGGTCATAATTTGCAGGAGCATTCAATTGTTTTAATTCGTGGCGGCCGAGTGAAAGATTTGCCGGGGGTGCGCTATCACATTGTCCGTGGCGTTTATGACACGATCGGTGTTGAAGCCCGACAGCGGGGGCGAAGCCTTTATGGCGCCAAGAAAGCCGAAGAAAAGAAAGCTAAATAATTTTTATTAGGTGTTCTCCGAATACCTCGTAGCTTGCTGCGAGGATGAGGAGAGTTTGTAAAACAATATGTCGGCGGAGCCGACTCTGCTCCTAAAAAACCCGCCCAGACACTCCGGAACTTGTTTCGGAGTCGGGTTTATTATGCCCCGTAGTAGTCCCTCACCTTAAATAAAGAGGACTATAACGGGGTAAAGTCAAAATAATTAAGAAATAATTATTCCTCATCCAAAATTATGTTAAAGGTGAGGGATCACTACGGGGTATGCGTGGCGGTAAAACTCCAAAAAGAAAAATTAATCCTGATCCAAAATATCGCAGTCTTAATATTGCCAGATTTATCAATCAAGTGATGCGCGCCGGCAAAAAATCAACAGCGCAAAGCGTAATTTACGGCTGTTTTGCAATTATTAAAGAAAAGACAAAAAAAGACCCTTTGGAAATTTTTGAGGGTGCAATGAAAAATGTCGGTCCGGAAGTAGAAGTCAAGTCGCGGCGGATCGGCGGGGGCAATTATCAGATTCCGGTTGCGGTGGTCGGCGAGCGGCGGCAGGCTTTGGCCTTCCGCTGGATTATTGGTGCCGCCAGCGCCCGCAAAGGCGCTCCCATGGCTCAAAAATTAGCCGATGAATTAATTGCCGCTTATAACCGAGAAGGCGCGGCCATTAAAAAACGGCAGGATACTTACAAGATGGCCGAAGCCAATCGCGCTTTTGCCCACTTTATCCGTTAATTTTGAATTTTTAATTATGAATTTTAAATCAATTTTGAATGTTCAAATATTAAATTATTGAATCAAAATTCGAATTTCGAAATTCGAATTTTAAGATTATGGCTCGTGAATACTCTTTAGAAAAAACCAGAAATATTGGCATCATTGCCCATATTGACGCCGGCAAGACTACAGTTACCGAGCGTATTTTGTTTTACACCGGAAAAAAACATAAAATTGGCGAAGTTCATGAAGGCGAAGCGGAAATGGATTGGATGGATCAGGAAAAAGAGCGCGGTATTACCATCACCGCCGCGGCGACCACTTGTTTTTGGGCGCCGCGCGGCAATGAGGCGGAAAAATACCGCATTAACATTATTGACACGCCCGGCCATATTGATTTCACGGCCGAAGTTCAGCGGTCCTTGCGCGTTTTAGACGGTGGCGTCGTGGTCTTTGACGGTGTGGCTGGCGTTGAGCCGCAATCAGAAACGGTTTATCACCAAGCAGAAAAATTTAAAGTGCCGTTAATCGGTTTTATTAATAAACTTGATCGGACTGGCGCTGATTTTTATAATGACTTGGCAAGTATCCGTGAACGCCTGACCAAAAATGCTTATCCGATTCAATTGCCCATTGGGGCGGAAAGCGGCTTTAGCGGAGTCGTTGATCTTTTAACTCAAACCGCTTGGATTTATTCCGATGATTTAGGCAAAGAATACAATGAAATCGAGATTCCCGCAGAGCTGAAAGAAAAAAGCGAAAAATATCGCCATGAGCTTTTGGAAGCCGTTGTTTCCCATGATGAAAATTTAATGAGTCGTTATTTGGAGGGCCAAAAGATTGAGATCAATGAAATTAAAAAGATTTTGCGTCAACTGACGATTAAAAATGAAATTATGCCGATTATTTGCGGCTCGGCTTTGAAAAATAAAGGCGTTCAGCTTTTATTAGATTCAGTTTGTGATTATTTACCCAATCCTTTAGACATTCCGCCGGTTAAAGGTTTTCATTCTAAAAATTCGGAAATTGAAGAAATCCGTCGGGCAGATGATAGCGAGCCTTTTGCCGCCCTAGCTTTTAAAATCGCGGTTGATCCTTTTGTTGGTAAACTTTGCTTTTTTCGGGTTTATGCCGGCACTTTATCGTCTGGCTCTTATATTTTAAATTCTTCAACTGGCAATAAAGAAAGAATTGGGCGCATTGTTCGGTTGCATGCTAACCATCGCGAAGATGTTAAAGAAGTCTACGCCGGCGAGATTGCCGCGGCCGTGGGCTTGAAAGATACCTTTACAGGGCATACTTTATGTGATGTTGAACAGCCAATTATTTTAGAATCAATCACTTTCCCCGAGCCAGTGATTTCTGTCGCCATTGAACCAAAAACTAAGGCCGATCAAGAAAAAATGGGCATTGCTTTGTCCAAGTTAGCCGAAGAAGATCCAACTTTTAAAATCCGAGGCGATGAAGAAACAATGCAGACCATTATTTCCGGCATGGGGGAACTTCATTTGGAAGTTTTAGTTGAGCGTATGAAGCGCGAATTTAAAGTTGAAGCTACGGTTGGACGCCCCCAAGTCGCTTATAAAGAAACGATTAAAGCTACGGCTGAAGCCGAAGGCAAGTATATCCGCCAGTCAGGCGGCCGCGGTCAATATGGTCATTGCTGGTTGCGCGTAGAACCAAAAAATCGCGGTGAAGGTTTTGAATTTGTTGATGAAGTTAAAGGTGGTATTATTCCCCGAGAATATATTCCGGCGATTCAAAAAGGAATTAAAGAAGCAATGGACAAAGGCGTTGTCGCCGGATATCCTTTAATTGATATGCAAGTCGCGGTTTATGATGGTTCGTACCATGATGTTGATTCGTCAGAAGCTGCTTTTAAAATTGCCGGTTCCATGGCGCTCCAAGAAGCAACAAGAAAAGCCCGGCCAATTTTACTTGAGCCGATTATGAATGTTGAAGTCATCACTCCCGAGCAATTTATGGGTGATGTGATTGGCAATATTAATTCCAAACGCGGTCAGATTGAAGAGATGCGCGATCGAGGACAAGTAAAAATTATTGATGCCAAAGTGCCGTTGGCGGAAATGTTTGGTTATGCGACTGAACTTCGTTCCATGACCCAGGGTCGGGCCTCTTATAATATGGAATTTAATCACTATGCCGAAGTGCCGGCCAATGTGGCGGAGCAGATTAAAGGTGATAAAGAAGGCAAGAAAGGAAAATAAAATCAAAAATCTAAATTTCAAAATCCAAACCTGCCCGCTATTGCCTGACCAATAAAATTTAAAGAAAAATTATGAAATTAGTTTATTTTAAAATGTATTTACAAAATTCATTAAAAGGCTTAGGCCCGTCCGTCTTGACTTCGTCAAAGCGAAGTCGGGCGTGGCAGGCGGGTGTCAAATCAAATTCAAAGCTCAAAATCCCAAATTATTTCTTTAATATTTGAATTTAGGATTTTAATTGATATTTGAATTTTGTAATTTGAGATTTATTTCTATGGTTTCTCCACTGCAAAAAATAATTGACTTGACAAAAAAGACTGATGATAATTTTATTATTTTGGATCACGAGGGTAATCCCAGTTTTGTGATTATGAATTTTTCCCGCTATCAAGATTTAGTGGCTAACGGCCAAAAGTCGGTTTCGCCGTTGGCGGGTTTAACCGAAGACGAACTTTTAGAACGAATTAACCGCGATATTGCCGTTTGGAAAACTAGCCAGCAGAAGCTTGAGCTTGATCACTGGCAGGAAATGAAGCCAAAGGTGAATAATTTAGGTCAGGAAAATGAAATAAAAACTAGTCAAATTTCGCTTAACCAAGCTAATAATTCTTTAGATTCAGAAGGCGATTCCGATCATTATTACTTTGAGCCAATTGATTAATTATTGACAGATTACGGTTTTTTGTTATATACTCAAAAGTGCTTTGTATTTTTGGTTAAAAATTTTTAGAAATAACCTTAGATAATAATTAATCTATTAAGTTAAGGCGATCGTCCTCGAATTTCAGCGGGACTGGATTACAAAGATCGCAATAATGAGGTAAAAACTATGGCAGACAAATTTGAACGGAATAAACCCCATTTGAATATCGGTACGATTGGTCATGTTGATCACGGCAAGACCACTTTAACAGCCGCGATTTTAGCGTACCTAAATAAAAAGGGTTTAAAGGCGCAACAAAAAACGGTTGATCAGATTGATAATGCGCCAGAAGAAAAAGAACGCGGGATTACGATTAATACCGCGCATGTTGAATATGAAACCGATAAACGGCATTACGCTCATATTGATTGTCCTGGTCACGCTGATTACATTAAAAATATGGTCACGGGCGCAGCCCAAATGGACGGCGCGATTTTAGTCGTGGCCGCCACCGATGGCCCAATGCCGCAAACGCGCGAGCATATTTTGTTAGCGCGCCAAGTTGGCGTGCCCGCCATGGTTGTGTTTTTAAACAAAGTTGATCAAGTCAAAGATCCGGAATTAATTGACTTAGTGGAAGAAGAAGTTCGCGATCTATTAAAAAAATATGAATTTCCTGGCGACAAAATTCCAGTGGTTCGCGGTTCGGCCTTAAAAGCTCTAGAAAATCCAAGCGACGCCGCCGCGACTAAATGTCTGGAAGATTTAATGAAGGCGGTTGACGAATATATCCCCGAACCAGTCCGTGATATTGAAAAACCATTTTTGATGTCGATTGAAGACATTTTTTCCATTGAAGGCCGAGGCACGGTCGTTACTGGTCGAATTGAACGAGGGATTATTAAACTAAACGATGAAGTGGAAATTGTTGGTTTGCGCGATACTCAAAAAACGGTTATTACGGGTATTGAAATGTTTAATAAATCATTGGATGAAGGTCGGGCCGGGGATAATGCCGGGCTTTTGCTGCGCGGTACGAAAAAAGATGAAGTGGAAAGAGGCCAAGTTATCGCTAAAACTGGTTCAATTACGCCTCATACTGAATTTGAAGGTGCGACCTATATTTTAACCAAAGAAGAAGGCGGTCGGCACAGCCCATTTCTTAAAGGTTACAAACCGCAGTTTTATATTGGTACAGCCGATATTACCGGTGAAGTTGAATTGCCGGCCGGCACGGAAATGGTTATGCCCGGTGACACCATTAATGTTAAAATTAAATTAATTAAGCCAGCGGCTCTGGAAGAAAAGCAACGTTTCGCGATTCGGGAAGGCGGTCGGACGATTGGTGCTGGTGCCGTAACTAAGATTATTAAGTAAATTAATTAACCCCGCCCCGACCTGTCTGCCGACAGGCAGGCTTAACATCAAGGCGGGTAAGTTCTTTTTTGAAACATGGTGGCGATAAAAAAAGTTCCGGTTTCCTCCCGGAAAGCTGAGGAAGAAGCCGAAGAAAGTAAGCAAAAAATTCGGATTAAAATCAGAGCCTACGATCATAAAATTATTGATCAGTCGACTCGGACAATCATGGAAACCGCTGAGCGGACTGGGGCAAAAGTTTTAGGCCCGATTCCTTTACCGACGGAAAAAAAGAAATACACGGTAATCCGTTCCTCCTTTGTCCATAAAGATTCGCGCGATCAGTATGAAATGAGGATTCATAAAAGATTGCTTGATATTATTGATCCGACGCCCAAGACCGTTGATTCGTTAACGAACTTGAATTTGCCCGCTGGAGTGGATGTGGAAATAAAAATGGTTTAAGGGTTAAAGACCAAAGAAACACTTAATCTTGGAAAAGATAGAGAAAGCTTCCCTAAATTTGGCGGGAAAAACCTCTATTCGTTCAAAAGATTATTTAAGGAGATTTACAACTTTAAGAAATTTAAAAGCCAACAATTCGCCAGTTCAATTCATTAAATCTGGCTTCTTGAGGCAGATTTTTTATTTTATATTATAAATAATGCGAAGCTACAAATGGGTGCGAATAATACGAATTCATTTGTCGTAGTCGTAGATTGGTATAAATTTGTAGATTAGCATTATATTTCAATAGATTTAACCAAAATTAGACCGATAGAGGTAGTCAATTTTTAATAATATGGCCAAATTCATTTTAGCGGAAAAAAAAGAAATGACCCAAAAATTTGCGGCTGATGGTCGCGTGATTCCAGTGACTAAAGTTATTGCCGGGCCGTGCGTGGTTACGCAAATAAAGTCCCAGGAGCAAGATGGCTATTTTGCCGTTCAGTTGGGTTTTGGCAGTAAAAAAGACTTAAGTAAATCAATCCAAGGCCATTTAAAAAATTTAGGCAACTTTCGTTATTTAAAAGAATTTAGAATTTCGGCCCAAGATGTTAAAAAAATTAAAGTGGGTGACCGGCTCAATGCCAGAATTTTTAAGGCCGGAGATGCAATTGAAGTTATCGGCTATGCCAAAGGGCGGGGATTTCAAGGCGTGGTGAAGCGTCATGGTTTTAGCGGTAGTCCGGCGACTCATGGCCACAAAGATCAGTTGCGTATGCCCGGTTCAATTGGCTCAACCGGACCCCAGCACGTGTTAAAAGGCGTGCGGATGGCTGGACGGATGGGTGGTGGCCAAGTCACAATTAAAAATCTTGAAGTGATTGAAGTGAATCAAGAGGCAAGTGAGCTTTATATTAAAGGTGCTTTGCCGGGAGCCAGAAATAGTCTACTTTTGATTATCGGCGCTGGTGATTTAGCGCTTGAAGAAGTCAGTCAGAATAAAGCTGAGATAAAACCAGCCGCGGAGCTAGAACAAAATAATCAAGAGATAAGTCAGTCAACCAGTAAATCAAACGAACAAATCGTTGCTTGACTTGCTTGATTTACTAAATATGATTAAAACACCAGTCTACAATGTAAACGGAGAAAAAGTCAGTGAAGTTGAATTAAATCCAAAAGTTTTTGGTTTGGCGGTTAAACCAGACTTGGTCAGTTTTGTCGTGATTGCCCAAAAGGCCAATCAAAGGCAAGTTTTGGCTCACACCAAAAATAAAGGGGAAGTGCGCGGTGGCGGCAGAAAACCTTGGCGGCAGAAAGGCACTGGACGAGCGAGGCATGGTTCGATTCGTTCTCCGCTTTGGCGAGGGGGTGGAGTGACTTTTGGTCCAACCAAAGAACGGAATTTTTCTTTAAAAATCAATAAAAAAGAAAAAAGACAGGCTTTGTTGATGGTTTTGTCGGATAAGGCTAAACATGAAAAAATTATTTTAATTGATAAATTAGAATTAGATCAACCAAAGACGAAAAAATTTTTTCAAATTTTGCAAAATGTTAATTTAAGAGTAAAAACCCGCAAGAAAAATTCAGAAAAAAAGGATAAGGATTCGGCAATAATAAATTTGCCGGCAAAAAAGAATAAGGCGATTTTATTGGTTTTACCCCAAAAAAACCAGAGTCTCTTAAGGGCGGCTAGAAATATTCCGAAACTTGATATTATTTTGGCTGATAGTTTAAATGTCTGGCAAGTCGTAAAAAATAATTATCTTTTAATGCCTTTAGGGACGTTAGAAGTGATTGAGAAAACTTTTGTTAAATAAATATGGGAATTTTTAATCGTTTCAAAACTAAAAGTGTTGACGCTGGTAAAAAAACGGAAAAGGCGCTGGTGTCAAAATTAGCTGAAGAAAAAAAGCAGCCAGTAGCAGTTAGCAAAGAAAAAATTGCCGTTAAAAAATCTGATCAAGTGATTAAAGGATTAACGAAGCAAGCTTATCGCGTCTTGGTTAAGCCGTTGGTCACGGAAAAGGCAAGTAGTCTAAGTGCCGCTGGAAAATACCTTTTTGTCGTTAACCCCAAAATGAATAAAGTTGAGATTAAAAAAGCCGTACGGGCAATTTATAAAGTTGAACCAATTAAAATTAATATCGCGAATTTTTCGGGAAAGTCAGTTCGCTACGGCAGAACAGCCGGGAAAACTAAAGATTGGAAAAAAGCAGTTGTGACTTTGAAACCGGGTGATAAAATTGAAATTTATGAAGGAGTCTAAAAATAATTCAAAAATCTACGCCCGAGGCGGATCCGTCTTTGGCGGAAAAAATCAAAATTTAAGTAATTATTCCGTCCCGACGGAGTCGGGACTCCATAATTTTTATTTTTGAGATTTAAATTTTAAATTTGACTGAGCGTAAGCGAAGGAATATGGGAATTAAAATTTACAATCCAACAACTCCGGGCCGGCGCCAAACTTCAGTTTCGACTTTTGAGGAAATTACTAAAGGAAAACCGGAAAAAAAACTGATTAAGATAAAAAAGAGAACCGGCGGCCGCAATTTTTATGGCAAAATTACGGTTCGGCATCGCGGCGGCGGCGCAAAACAATTTTACCGTCTAATTGATTATAAACAGGATAAGTTTGATTTGGCTGGCAAAGTAGAAGCAATTGAATACGATCCCAATCGTCAGGCCAGGATTGCTTTAGTCCAATATGAAGATGGAGAAAAACGTTATATTATCGCTCCCACTGAATTGAAAGTTGGTGAAACCGTTCTTTGTTCAAAAAATCCGATTGAAATTAAGGTTGGTAATCGTTTACCAATTGAGCATATCCCCTTAGGCATTTTGATTTATAACATTGAAATTACGCCGGGCAAAGGCGGGCAATTAGTTCGCACGGCCGGCGGCGCGGCCAAATTAATGGCAATTGAAGGGGATTATGCGACGATTAAATTGCCATCTTCAGAAATCAGATTAATTTCGAAAAAATCAATGGCCACGATTGGTCAGGTTTCTAATCCGGAAGCAATGAATATTCGTTATGGCAAAGCGGGCCGGATGCGCCATCGAGGTATTCGACCAACCGTGCGAGGTAAAGCGATGAATCCAGTTGACCATCCTCATGGTGGCGGCGAAGGGGTTAATCCGATTGGTTTAAAGGCGCCAAAAACAATTTGGGGTAAACCCGCCTTGGGTGTCATCACTCGTAAAAATAAAAAATATTCTAATAAATTTATTATTAGCCGTCGAGAGAAAAAAAGATAATTAAAACAGCTTTTACCCCTTAGCTTTCAGGAAATAGGAAATTAGCATCAAGCTAAAAGCTAAAAGTCCCGATTCCATTAAAGTGGAATCGCGGATCCTCGATTTTTCATCCCGCCACGGCGGGAGGAAAATCGGGACTAAAAACTAAATTATGTCAAGAAGTCTTAAAAAAGGTCCATACGTCAACGAAAAATTATTGAAAAAACTCCAACGTTTAAAAGCCGGGGATAAAACCGTAGTTAAAACTTGGGATCGGGCCAGTATGATTACTCCGGAGATGGTGGGTTATACTATTGGCGTTCATAATGGACGAATTCATATTCCAGTTTTAATTGTGGAAGATATGGTTGGTCATCGTTTAGGCGAATTCGCTCAAACGCGAAAGTTTGTGATTCACGGTGGTCGAATGGCCAAAGAAGAACAAAAGGTGGCATCGGATAAAGCCGCAGAAGAAAGGCAAAAGGCGCAGGCGGCGGCAGAGAAAAAATAGTTTATTAAATTATGGAAAAAAGTGGTAAAAAAAATCAAGCGGACGCGAAAGAGGTAATGGCAAAAAAGCCGACGAAAAAAGAGGTAGCTGAAATTACCGCTATGCTTAATTACCTTCGGATGTCTCCTAAAAAAGTGAGATTGGTCACTAATTTTTTGCCCGGTAATGAGGTTGAGAAAGCCCTGAATTATTTACGTTTCGTCAATAAAGCGGCGGTTCGTCCCTTGGTGAAATTGATCAATTCAGCCGTGGCTAATGCTGAACACAATTTTGGTTTTATGGTTAAAGATTTATTTATTAAAACAATTATTGTTAATGATGGGCCATTTTTAAAACGTTGGCAACCAAAAGCTTATGGTCGAGCCGGGATGATTCGTAAAAGAAGCAGCCATATTAAATTAATTTTAGGGGTTAGTCCAGGAGCAAAGAAAAAAACAGTCAAACAAGAGACAGAACAAATGACGAAAAATCAAGCCGCAGTTGCCGAAAAAGAAGTTAAGCCAGAGGAAAAAAAGACAGAAAAACCAAAAACTTTTCAAAAAGGTCGAGACCAAAGTTTTAAGGAAAGTAAAGGCTTTCTTAAGAAATTTTTTCAACGTAAAACCGGCTGAAATTAGGAATTAGCTTGTAGCTTTTTAGCTTATTAGGAGAACGTAAAAACTCTAAGAAGCTAAGAAGCTAAGAAGCTAAGAAGCTAAAATATGGGACAAAAAGTACATCCAAAAATTTTTCGAATGGGCGTCATCTATAGTTGGGATTCAAAATGGTTTTCCCGCCGTGAGTTTCCTAAGTTTTTGAAACAGGATGTTCTAATTCGGAAGTTTTTAAAAAAAGAGCTAAAAGACGCTTCAGTGTCCCAGATTGAGATTGAGCGGTCACCGGCGGCTGTGACGATTATTATTCATTCGGCCAAACCAGGAGTGATTATTGGTCGAGGTGGTCAAGGTATTGAAGAATTAAAAAAGAAAATAAAAAAACAGCTTTTGGAACCAAAAACGACCTTGAATATTAATATTAAAGAAGTGACTAATCCGAATCTTTCCGCCGAATTAGTTTTACAATCAATGATTGCTGATTTAGAAAAGCGCGTACCTTATCGGCGAATTTTAAAACAAGCGATCGGTAAAGTCAGTAAGACAGACGCTAAGGGCATTAAAGTTAATATTTCCGGCCGCTTAAACGGTGCGGAAATTGCTCGGGAAGAAAGCTTGAGTTCAGGTAATTTACCTTTGCACACCCTTAGAGCTGATATTGATTATGCTCGCGGTGTTGCCCATACGACTTATGGGACAATCGGCGTTAAAGTCTGGATTTATAAAGGTGAAATTTTTAAAAAAGAAAATGAAACCAAGGTCAATAAAAAATAATTTATGTTATCCCCAAGAAAAGTAAAACATCGCAAATGGCATAAGGGAGTTTTGAAAGGCAAGGCTTCAGCGAAAACGGAGCTGACTTTTGGTAAATATGGTTTAAAGGCTCAGGGGAATTGTTGGTTGTCTGCTCGTCAAATTGAAGCCGCGCGTCGGGCGATGACCCGTTTTATTCAGCGTGGCGGCAAAATTTGGATTCGGGTTTTTCCTGACAAGCCAGTCACTCAAAAAGGGGAGCAATCAACTATGGGCTCAGGCAAGGGCCCGGTTGACCATTACGTTGTGGTGGTTAAACCGGGTATGATTTTATTTGAAATGGACGGGGTAATACCGGATAAAGCCAGAGAAGCAATGAGATTAGCCGCCCATAAATTGCCCGTTAAAACGGTTTTTATTAGCAAATAAATGGTTTTTATGGAATATAAAGAATTAAAAAATAAAAGCGAAAAAGAATTACAGAAATTGTTAGAAGATTGGCGCAATCATTTGCGTGATTTAAGGTTTAAGGCGTCTTCTGACCAATTAAAGAATGTCAGAGAGATTAGACAAACCAGAAAGAATATCGCCCAAGTTTTATTTCTTTTAGGCGGTAAGAAGCTAGAAAAAAAATCTTAATTTTTAAAAATTTATGGTTGAAGATAATAATAAAATTATTGGCCGAAAATTTGAGGGGGTGGTTATTTCTGATAAAATGGATAAAACAATTGTCGTGGTGGTCAAAAGAACTAAGCTCCATGCTACATATTTTAAGCGTTTTTTAGTGACTAAAAAATACAAAGTCCATGATCCGCAAAATAAATTTAAAGTTGGTGATTTAGTTAATTTTATTGAGTGTCGACCAATAAGTAAAGATAAAAAATGGCAAGTCTTATATTAGCTTGTAGCTTTTCTAAAAGTTAATCACTATTTATTATGATTCAGATGCGGACAATGCTGACGGTGGCTGATAACACTGGGGCAAAAAAAATTCAGTGCATTAAAGTTTTGGGTGGTCACAAAAAACGTTATGCCCGCTTAGGGGATATTATTACCGTTGCGGTCAAAGAAGCGGTCCCTCACAGTGCGGTCAAAAAAGGTGATGTCTTACAGGCCGTTATTGTGAGAACCAGAAAAGAAACCAGGCGGTCTGATGGCTCTTATGTTCGCTTTGATGATAATGCGGCAGTGATTGTTGATGTTAAAAGTAAAGAGCCAAAAGGGACACGTATTTTCGGACCGGTTGCTCGAGAATTAAGGGATGGCGGTTTTACTAAAATTATTTCTTTGGCACTAGAAGTTCTATAAGCGACAAGTTTAAATAGATTAATTTATGAAAATTAAAAAAGATGATA
>Ga0209541_10001536_pt1 | contig 45640 bp, 62 predicted proteins | sample RifCSPlowO2_01_FD_184027 | JGI IMG/M metagenome (GOLD analysis project Ga0209541, IMG submission 184027) | Groundwater microbial communities from Rifle, Colorado - Rifle CSP2_plank lowO2_0.1 (SPAdes) (version 2) | ecosystem: Environmental > Aquatic > Deep subsurface > Groundwater | place...
CTTGCCCCTCGAAGCCTTGGCGAAGTGGGGCCATCATCATATTCATCATCGGCATAAAACCTGCTCCACTTGAGGGAACTTGAGCATTAGGCTCACAACCACTCATGCGCTTACCCATTGCAATATGCATTTGTTCCTCGCCTTCCTCACCCATCATATTCATCATCATTTGGTTCATGAATGCATGTCTTTGGGTATCCCCGATAGATTGGCCCATAAAATACTCTCCCAGAAAACCATATTGTTCATCAGTAAGATTTTTACACTCAAGCTGTTTTGCTTGGAGTTTTTCCCAGATCTCTTTTCCTTCTGCTTCTTCTTGAGCAGTATGATCGTCGGATACTGCTCCTGACGGCGTGCTTGTCCAATTCATCATGCCTTGAGCAAAAGTTGAAGATGGCACAAAGAGTAGGGCAGATAAAAGAATTGTTATAAATAATATTTTTTTCATATGTTTATTTACTCTTATCAATAATTCCCCTGATAATTGTATCGACATCGGTCGGTAAATTACCAAGATTTGCTTGAGGAAAAAATTGAGGAAGTACTACCGGTCTCATGCCAGAGATGTGTGTGTTCCCATCTTTTTGGTACACGTTTATCTTACAGGGGAGAAAAAGACCGATCTTAATATCTGCTTTGAGTACCGTATAGGCGCTTTTGGCATTACAGACCTCGACAATCTTAAATGGTTCAATCTCAAAACCCCTCTCTTTCAATGTCGCTGTTACATCATGAATATAAAGGACACGAAATCCGGCATTTTTGGTTTCTTGTTCAACCGCTTTTACTGCTTTGTTAAATGATTTATTAGTTGTAACGGTATAATCAAAATCCATAAGTTTATTTAAAAAGTGATAACTTTATCACTATTTCGTTTCAGCGTTGTTGCTCGAAAGTATATTGGTTAGTTTCATATCGCGTTGCTATCAGGATACACTTTTTGATACCCGCTAAATAAGTGATGAATTAGCTCGTCGGTTTGCTTTAAAGATGCAACCGCATGTTTGAGAAATGCATGGCCTTCTTTAGTAATGGTATACACTCTTTTGTCGCGCACGTTTTTTTTGTCCCACACTGATGTTACCCAACCGTCATGCTCCATGCGACGAAGCGTCCGGTACAAATCGCCAACGTCTACCTTTTCACCGCAGTGTGTTTCCAACCCTTCCAACAAGCCATACCCGTGAGCCGATTCTTTTGAAAGGAGTAGCAGTATGCACGGCTCGACAAATCGCTCTATCGTACCAAAGTCTCTTGAGCGAGATGAACAACCACAAGTTTTACACATATATGTAAATATCATATAGCAATTTATTGTCGCTGTCAAATAATCTTTTCGATGTAATTGACGTTCTCAAAGACTTTGATTATTGCCTCAAATCAGGGCAGCATACTGTCGTAAGGCGTGGGGGGCTTAAACTTTACATTCAGCTATTGACAACGTAATCTCTTTTATGTTTTCATAAATAGATCATGAAAAAACGTAAATCTGATCATAAAAAAGCAGTTTCCAGAAAGAAAACCAGATCTTCTCAAAACCTCTTCTCTAACAGAACGTTTATATACACTTCCGGAGGTATTTTTGGTATTGCTCTGCTTTTCATTCTTTTGAATACTGCTGCTCAGACTCCCGTACTGCAAAGCAATTCAAAATATGACAGTCAACAATATGTCCTGGGTGAGGAAGATAAAGATGAGGAAGAGGCAAAAAAGGAAGAGGAGAAAGCGGCGGAGGATCAGAAGAAAACCGAAGAGAAGGCCGAAGAACAAGCCAAACAAGAGGAAGAACGGTCAGAATCACAAGGGAACTCTGGAACTTCAGACAGTATTAGAATAAATTCACAAAGCGAAGGAAACAAAAGTGAAACAGAAATAGAAACAGCAGATGGTCAGAAAATAAAAACAAAAATAGAAGATGATGGTACAACAAAAATTGAAATTGAACACAAAAATCTCAAAATCAAATACGAAGTACTAAACGGACAAGTGGTAGTAAAGGCTGAAGATGAAGACGGCGGCGAAGTAGAAATAGAAGATGATGAGCTTGAGGAACTAAAAAATGAAATCGAAGAAGAATTGGAAGACAATGGCATCAAGATAGCAACGGGAGGAGCAGGTCGACTTATCTTTGCTAAAAACCAAATTGCCGCAACAACAAGCTTTCCTCTCTCAATAGATATCGGCACCAATCAACTTATTGTCACAACTCCAGCCGGAGAGAAGATAGTTGCAGTTCTTCCAGATCAGGCAGTGGAAAACCTCTTAGCAACGGGTGTTATTAGTGAACTTGCGAGAAGCACAACCGAAGAAACTGCTCTATCCAATGAGATAGGAATGACAAATGCTATTGTAGAGTTCAAGATAAAAAATGATGAGCCCATATATGAGATTGACGGGATTAAGATATACCGTCTATTTGCCGTTATTCCTGTTTCAAGACCAGTAACCGCAGTCGTCTCCTCTGAAACAGGAGAATTAATTGAAACAGAACAATCATTCCTTACCAATATAGTTGACCTCTTATCCCCTTAAATCATCCTTACCGATCCGAATTTGAGAAATTTGAGCCAAGAAACGGCGGGTCATGGCGATATATTCATAAAGATGAGATAAGGAAAAGAGAGCTGATTCGCGGAGCAATCTTATGGTACACTGGCCGTATCAGAGGAGGTGAGATAAAGATGAAGAAAAGAATAATAACCCTTTTTGCTTTTCTCTTACTTACGATAGCTACTATAGTCTTCCTGGCACAAAACCATAGCGTATCAGCACAAGGACAAGACAAAGTAGTCCCCCATGAAATTCTGGTTAAATTTAAAGATGGTGTTGATCCCAGCGAAGTAGGAAAAGCGCATCGAGAAATCGGCGGTACCGTTAGTCATACCATTCCGGGTATTAATGTCCAAGTAGTTTCCGTTACTAAAAACGTTGGCGAAGCAGTATCAGCGTATGCCCGCGACAGGCGAGTTGAATATGCAGAGCCCAATGCTATTGCAGAGCTTTTTGAGGTTGTTCCAACAGATAATTATTTAACCAACCAATGGGCACTTCATAATACCGGACAGGTATTTGATACTGAGCGAAATTTAAGCGGGAGTAACGACGCAGATGTTGATGCTCCTGAAGCGTGGGGGGTAACACAAGGATCAGGAACCGTATATATAGCAATTCTCGATACGGGTATAAACCTTACTCATCCTGATTTAGTCGGAAAACTCGCGCCTTTACGAATGAAAGATTTTTCCGGATCAGGACTTGAAGACCAGTACGGTCATGGTACTCATGTCGCCGGCATTGCAGCAGCATCGACGAATAATGATGTCGGTGTAGCAGGAACCGGATTTAACTCAAGCCTCATGATTGGAAAAGTTTGCAGTAATAGTGGTTCGTGTCCCTACTCATGGGTAGCAAATGGTATCGTGTGGGCAGCAGACAATGGCGCTTCTGTCATTAGTATGAGTCTGGGCGGATCATCCAAATCAAGAACTCTTGAGAATGCAGTAAATTATGCATGGAATAAAAATGCCGTGCTTGTCGCTGCAGCAGGAAACAGCAACAATCCATCAAAAACATATCCCGGCGCTTATACCAACGTTATCGCTGTTACCGCAACAGATGCCAACGATCGCAAAGCATCTTTCTCAAGCTATGGAAGTTGGGTAGATGTTGCAGCTCCTGGAGTAGAAGTGTTCTCAACATTTCCAAACCATCCATTTGTTTTGGAAAATCCAGCCAACAATCGTGATCAGAACTATGGATATGGGAGTGGGACATCTATGTCTACACCCGTTGTAGCTGGTGTAGTAGGACTTGTCTGGTCAACTCCCCTTGCAGGGAACAATAATGCAAAAGTCAGAGCACAAGTTGAGAAAACTGCCAATCCTGTATCCGGAACGGGTACGTATTGGAGATGGGGACGGGTAAATGCACACACCGCAGTGACGGTAAACGTGCAATAAACAATAACCAATCATGTATTGGTTGTGAAAGGAGGTGAAAAATATATGAATATAAAGAAAATGTTAGTAGGAGGAGCAGCAAGTGCATTAATGCTTGGAACTTTTGCAACTGCTGTCTTTGCATCTCCCAATACTCTTAATTGGGGAACTGAGACTAATGCAGGCGAATGCGAGAAAATCGGTAAACCTATTGTTAATGTTACCCAGAAAGTTATCAACGACGTTGATTCCGGATTTAACGGCTACTGGGCATTTGACAACTACAATAGACATATCCAAGTATGGGAATCTACAACTCCCGGAGAGTATTGTGCAATAGTTAGGTATACTGGTCAGTTTGATGCTCAAGCAGGTCAATCAAGTCCCGACTTAGGTAGTACGAATATACTGGATGGCGATGAGGATGGTGCGTTTGAAGGTGGTTATAGAGCCACCATCACCGGCACACTCGATGCCACTCCGGCATGGAATACGAGGGGTTCAGTCGGATCATTTGACTACGATTGTGACCTCAGTGCGAATTGTCCAGGATATGTGAGCTGGGTAGTACAGTATTTTAATCCCGGATACGTCTTTGCATATGATTGGTGGGGTTGGATATACCACGCCGGTAATAACGGTTCATGGGTCAACTCAAGCGAAGGAAATTCCGGCGGTATTCTTTAATAAAGATTAATCGCTAGTGAATCCTAAACAACCCATCGATATTCGGTGGGTTGTTTTGTTAGTATAGCTGTCACATTTCACCAATATAACTTTGATTCTGGAATGTTTGAAGAATAGTTATGTTACAATAAATTCTCCACTAGCACATGATAGTTTTTAATCACTCTATGAGCAAATCAACATTCAAAGATAAAGTCTATACATTCACCCGGCAGATACCAAAAGGGAAAGTAGCTACGTATGGACAATTAGCCAGACTTGCGGGAAGTCCTCGGGCAGCCCGCGCGGTCGGAATGTTCATGAAGAAAAACCCTGATGCTCCCCACACTCCGTGCCATAGAGTGGTTTCTTCAAACGGAAAACTGACCGGCTATTCCGTAGGAAATGGCATTTCGACAAAGAAGGAAATGTTGCTCACCGAAGGAGTGCACTTTAAAGGAAACGTTGTGGACCTTTCTAGTTCCCAGTGGGAACAATAATCATGAAATTATCGGTGAGAAAGAATCTCGGACGTTTTCTGAAAGGTCAACAATCTTTCTTTTTCACCGCACCGTTGGACATAGTGGTATAATATAGGGTACTGATTTCACAAATATATTCCTTTTCCTCGAAAGATTTAATTTTGTGTCTCACGATAAGTTGTTTATGATAAAAACCACGGTTTTTGACGTATTAATTGTGTATTCTGACGGATTATCTTCCAGTGCTTCTTCTTTATCGGAAGGTGTTTCGGAACCTTTTGCCAAAGGATCGGATATTGAAAGTTATAATATTGTCTATGGATACTTTCTTAAGAGGTGTCAACGGAACAAATTAACAGTCGCTTTTACTACTTCTTCAGATATTATAGGTCCGGGAAAATGTAAAAGTTATTGGCTTTTTGAAAAAAATACCTGGATTAAAGTCAGAAAAACCGGCTATTCGACAGTCATTTTTGATAAGTTCTCTCCGGTAACTAAATTGGCCAGGATAAAACGAGATCTATTATTTTCATCTTCTGCTATAAAACCTTTTAATCATCCCGATATTTTTAATCTTTTTTTTGATAAACAAAAAGCTTATACGAAACTCTCAAAATTTTCTATCCCTACAGTCACTATAGAAAATAGCACCAGTAACAATATTAGGCGCGCATGTAAAAAGTTACAGGCAATAGTAGCAAAGCATATACATAAAAGCGACTTTTCTGATGAAATAGTAATGAAAGATAGATTCGGTGCGGGGGGTCTCAATGTATATAAATTTAAAAAAGGTCAGGAAAAAAACATGAAAGACTCTATGGAAAAAAATATAGATATTTCATATATAATTCAGCCGTTTGCCAAATTTGATAAAGGTTTTCGCTATCGAAATATTCCGGTGTCCACAGATATTCGATTCATATATCTGGGAGGAAAAATTATTCAAACGTACTTACGAATGGCAAAGACCGGAGAATTTCGCTGCAATGAACATCAAGGTGGATTACTTAAATATATACCAAAAAACGATATGCCTTTGGACGTAGTTAGCGTATCCAATAAGATTGCCAAAATTCTCGATAAAAAATGCTCGCTATATGCGCTTGATTTTATTATTAGTAACAACGGAAACATATATTTGCTTGAAGGAAATACCGGTCCTGGTCTTGATTGGAATTTGTCAATGAAGGAAAACGAAATTGAAGCTCAGAAACTTATTGAAATTATTGTTAAACAATTAACTAAGCTTGCTAAACCAACGGTGAAAACTACGAAAAAAGAAGATCAGTTTGTCATACCTCATTCCAGCATCGATGAATACTCCACAGCACCAATTATGCAAATATCGGCGTGAACAGTTTTTCCACCTGATATACTGCATACATGATTTTCTTGCAGCAGAATAAATACCGTATAATACAGACAAATTTGATATGACTATTCAAAAAAAACCTTCTTCTTCCATTTTAATACATGTCCCTGCCAAAAATAATAAGCTGCTTGATCAGGCATTGGAAAAAATCAATAACAATAAAGAAATAACGACACTTTGGAATGTCATTAACGTCAACGCTATTGAGCGGCTCAGAATGAGTGATCATGGATCGGTGCATTTTCAGATCGTTGCCAACATTGCACTTAGACTTCTGCGCATTCTTGTTAAGAATAAGGTAACACCTTCGATAGTAAAAGACTTTAATTTAACAAATGATCATGCAGAACTGGTTGTATTACTGGCAAGTTTGCTTCATGACACGGGTATGTCGATTAATCGAGATGGACATGAAGAATTCAGTTTATTTATAACAAATAATCTCCTTCGTGAACTACTGGATTTTCTGCCCATCGAAGAAAAAACAATTGTTATTTCAGAAGTACTCCATGCCGTTATCAATCATCGAAGCGGTGGAAGACCTCTGACGATTGAGGGTGGTATTGTTCGGGTAGCAGATGCTCTCGATATGTCTCAGGGGAGATCGCGAATTCCTTTTGAAGCAGGAAAAGTTGATATATATTCTCTTTCAGCCCTTGCCATTGATGAAGTGAACATATCTGAGGGAAAAGAAAAACCAATATTGGTCCAAATTTATATGAATAATTCATCGGGTATTTTCCAAATTGATGAGTTACTCAAGAGTAAACTGAAAGATTCGGGCATTGAGCAATATTTGCAAATAGAAGCGTACAGCAGTTCTCCAACAGATAAGCAGTTGGTAAAGGAATATCGATTATAATTTTCCTCTCAATCGAAGCTTTTCCATGAGTATACTATAAAAGCGAAGATTATGAATCGTTGAGAGACGAAGCGCCGTTGATTCTTCAATTCGGTATAAATGGGCTAAGTATGAACGGGAATAGTTGGTACACAATAAACAATCACATGCGGTGCTTACGGGCTGCGTGTCATGATAATATCGTTCTTTTGTCGGAACATAGTATGAATAAAATTTTTCTTGGCGAACATCGATTTTGACGATAGAATCAGCATTGTATACGTATAACCTCTTATGTCGCGCATCTCGCGTGGGAAGTACGCAATCAAAAATATGCCATCCGTTATCGACGAGCTGAACAATTTCATCCGGCTTTCCGATTCCTAATCCATAGAGTAAATAATTTTCCGGAGCGTTTTCCCGTATAACACGAGCAACATCGTAATTAAATGTTTTATCCTCACGAATTGGCCATCCGCCATAACCCAATCCGTCAAATCCAATCTTAACCAGTTCCTTCGTACAGTATTCCCGTAAATCAAGATATTCCCCTCCCTGCACTACTCCGAGAAGGTAGGGCTTTTTATCTCCGGATAATCCCTGGGTTTTACAGATTTTTTCAAATTCGTCTTTTGATCGCTTAGCCCAAGAAAGAGTTCGTTCTACGGTCTCTTCGGCATTTTTTTTACTTGCACCGGGTGCTGTAAAATCATCTAAAACCACAACCATGTCGGGTTTCAGAAGCATTTGAAACGAAATCGATATTTCGGGAGTTAAGAGTACTTTTTTCTTTGAAGATTCGTGAAAGGTTACGCCTTCATCGGTAACTTTTCCGTTTCCCGCATTCCGCTTAATGATCGACATCACTTGAAATCCTCCCGAATCTGAAATGACGCCACCGTACCACGACATGAATTCATGAATGCCATCATGACTTTTAAGAACATTTTTTCCTAAATCTTTATATAAATGATACGTATTAACGAGAATACCGGGTGTTTTTGTAGACTCGATATCCCGTGAATCAATGGTACGAATAATGGCTCGTGTTGCATCGGGGAAGAAAACAGGCAAGGGGATCTTTTTTCCTCTCGATCTAAAATAGGTTGGTTTCATGAAGAATAGTATAGCATTTGAACCCAAAAACTCTTCATTTTCAAGTACGTCAAATTCTACTATAATAGGTGAATGACAGAACAATCTCTTTCCTCAAACGTCTTTAGCAAAATATTAAAAGCTCAGAAAAATGAACAGACGGAGCATGAAATTTATACGAGACTTTCAGTGCTATCAAAAGAGTCAGATAGCAAAAAATTATTTGCGCACATAGCATCTGATGAAAAAGGACACTATACATTTTGGAAAAACTATACGAAGCAGTCAGTGAAACCTAACATGTTTCTCGTTTTCTTATTTTTAACTATCGCCCGCATTTTCGGAGTGACCTTTGCGACAAAACTCATGGAAAAAGGCGAAGAAAACGCACAAGATTTTTACAGCCAGATTAAATCAGAAGTGCCTGAAGCAAAACAAATTATTTCCGATGAAGAAGAACACGAAGAGAAACTGTTACAACTGATTAATGAAGAACGGCTCTCATACGTGGGATCAATTGTGTTGGGATTAAATGACGCGCTTGTGGAATTGACGGGAGCGCTTGCTGGATTAACTCTGGCTCTTCAAAATGCGCGGCTCGTTGCCGTAGCCGGATTAATAACGGGAATCGCCGCTTCTCTTTCCATGGCGGCTTCTGAGTATTTGTCGGTCAAATCTGAACAAACACAAAATGACAAAAGCCCCTTAAAATCTGCCATTTACACGGGTATCACTTATATCACAACGGTCACCATTTTAATTCTTCCTTATTTTTTGATGCCACAATTGTTTGCCGCGCTCGCTGTATCATTGACATGCGCGCTGTTAATTATTTTATTTTTCACGTTTTATGCAAGCATTGCCCAAGATGTGCCTTTTTGGAGAAGATTTCTCGAGATGGCGGGTATAAGTCTGGGCGTTGCAACACTCACGTTTATTATTGGATATGTCGTAAGAAATGTACTGCATATTACGGTATAATAGACACTCATGATACGAAAAAGTAAAACGAAACAACCGTACCATAAAACACCGTTTGGTGAATACATGAGGCGTCTGGATGAAGTGGATAAAGGAGTCCGCTATGGAAAAGAATTTGGGTCAATTTTAATTCTGACGGTTCTTGAAGAACTCGGTGAAATGGCTCGGGCATATTTGGCAAAACATGGAAGAAAAGGAACCAATGTAGCGGCACAAATGGATGAAACATACGAGCAGGAACTGGGAGATATTATGGTATCCATATTTCGCTTCGCTCGGATTAAGAAAATAGATCTCCATCAACGAATCACGTATTCACTGGATAAAATTGGAAAACGCCAGATAACTCCAAAGGTATAATTTCTTTTTATACGCACAAGATTAGGCAGTATGCGATAGAATAGAGACAGAAGACTATGTTTCCCATCAGAGATTCACATCCTCCGGAGCGGTTTCCCTTTATTAACTACCTCATTATTGGGATAACGATTTTTGTGTTTTATCTGCAGCTGACGGCACCTGATTTTGAGGCATTTGTCTTGCAGTATGGGTTCATCCCTTCTGATTTTGACGCAGTTAGTCCCGCATCTTACCTTCCCCTGTTGTTTGCAATATTTCTCCACGGCGGATTTATGCACATTTTTTCAAATCTGTGGTTTCTGCATATTTTTGGTGATAATGTGGAGGGCAGATTCGGGCATATCCCCTATTTGTTTTTCTACCTCATAACCGGTGTTGCCGCAACGTTTGCTCAATATTTTATTGATCCGACAAGTACTATTCCTATGATCGGTGCATCGGGGGCTATATCGGGGGTAGCTGGTGCTTACTTTGTGTTGTTTAATCGTTCTGAAATTGAAGCAATCATTCCAATTTACTTTTATATTCGTCGCGTGACGCTTCCTTCATGGTTTTTCCTGGGTTACTGGTTCGTTATTCAAGTGTTTAATGGATTCGGATCGCTGGTGATCTTTGGATCGGAAACGGGAGGCGTGGCATGGTTTGCGCATGTCGGTGGGTTTGCAGCCGGATGGCTCATTGCAGTAACATTCGGCAAATCGAGCCGTTCAAATTCTTCTTCAGATGACATGCAGGAGGTCTTTTCGGTATGAAATATTTTGTTCTTTTCGTTATTATCATAGGACTTATAGTCATTTGGAACACGCAGGTCAAAAATAGATCAGGCAATACAGATAACCAAGATAATCAATCTACGCCATCAATTTCAATTTCCGAAGGGAGGTACCGTACGGTACCTCCCCAAGCTAAAAATAAAATTGAAATACCGTATAACCAATCCACTTATACGCTCTATTACAGTTCCTTATCAAACAGTACCATCAAGGTAATTCCTAACTTTACTGAAAAGATAAATGCTGAATCTCTTTCAGAAAAAAATAACTGCCGCATCGCAAGCAATGGAGGTTTTTATACGACAAATGATACTCCATTGGGATTATTGAAAATTAACGACGAAATAATCAGTCGTGAGAAAACAGATAGTAACCTGATAAATGGATTCTTTTATCTCGATCAGGTAGGAAATCCCCATATAGATGGTCAATATCCGAGCGACGCACCGACCATTATACAATCGGGCCCTTTTTTCTCAGCAGGAGATACTATTTCAACGGTCAATGATAAACCATCTCGCCGAATCGTCGTGATGGAAACAACGTCGGGTGAATACTATATTGCGGCAATAACCACAAAAGAAATCACGACATCGGGACCACTTCTCTCAGATCTTCCGGTTATCTTATTTTCAATAGAAGAGCCATTTCAAGTCCGTACAGCACTAAATCTGGATGGTGGTGCGGCATCGTTCTATAAAGACGAGAGTGGATTTACTCTTTCAGAGCTGACCCATGTGGGTAGTGTGATATGTGTGAAATGATAAGATCCTAATAATAATTTGCGATTTTTATTAGATTCTTAGGATCTTAATTTTCCCCTCTTGACAAATTCCGTCATACTATATATGATGGCAAAGGACTTATGAACTACGCACGACATTGTCAAACCTTCCAAACCATCTCGTATCGATGGCTTCTTTCTATGGTCATTGATACAAAGGGACAAATTGGGAGGATGTAAGGATTAATTACAGGATTACAAAAATACAGCCTCCCAAAAAGAAACGGGAGGTTTTTTAGGGGAAAATATGCCAAGAAGAGATATTGAATTTATAATATCAGGATTTACGCCCGTAGAACATGGTCCTTCACGAGCATCCGAAGAACTTACAGAACTATTTGCATCAAAACTCGCTCCTAATGGGGTTACACGTAAAGATGCTCAACGACATGTTAAAAGTTTAGGCGGTCATGCTGGTGTTGGAGGCTGCACCGACGACGAAATCAACTGGTTTCTTCAACATTGTATCGATGATAAACTCTCACCTTCTCAAATAGATGATGAAATCTACGAAGCAAAGAAAAGTAAATATAAAACAAATGGCAAAAAAAGTGGTCGTATTAAGCTTCCTATGGCAAAACCACGTACATCAGAATTTGCAATTAAACCACCTACAGCACCCGAAGAGAATCTCGCTCCTTCTTTGGAAGAACAAACTGAAAACCAAATATCTTCCCCATCACCATCAGTGCCTGCAAATCCAGTATGGAATACTATTGATGCAGAAGAAGCAGCTCGTCTAAAATCCATATTTCGAGATTTAGATGAGGCTGGACGCCGAGCTAAAGAAGCTGCTTCAATAGCTCCTCTAGTTCTAGAATCCGGACAGGTAACCGTGTTTGATGCTTCACAACAAGCTATTGACCCAGCGTTGGCATGCTTAGAAGGTATGCCTGCCGAGGCCAGGGAAATTTACTTACAGACTGTGCGGAATATTAGGGGTGTCGCTAGCGCGTCTACCGACAATAACTATGAATAATAATTTTATGGAGGTGATAGTTTATGGAAACACTATACGATAAAGGCTATATAGGTCGAGGAGATCTGACCGGAATAAGACCCACAGAGTATGATGTACAAGTTCGCGTTCCATTAGGATTTGAAGGTACAACACCGCAACATACCGGAAGCTTGAATGTCATAGATGCAGCAAACCAGGGAGTTCAAGAAGCGCAATCAGTGTTAGGGCAATATGGTGACGATCCGCATGAGGCAGCTAATGAGTTACTCGAGTATGTGGATAGAGTACAAAGATAGCAGATTAGAATAGTAAAAGTATTCATATGCTATCTTATATGATAAGATGATATATGAATACTCAGGAGATTCTCAAGTTTTTCTAATAAACTAATATCAATAATTTATTACGAAATACTTACAGAGATCTAATCGATTACTTTATATTATATGAGATTATCTTAATTAAGATAAGCGGAGGTGAAGATTTGTGAAGCAAAATAAAACTGCCCAGAAATTAAAACAAAACGAAAAAAAAGCGAAAGAAATGGCCGAGAAACTATGGAATGAAGTAACTAAAAAAGTACGCGTGTATGTTTTATTGTAAAGAGCATATCATTGTTGTCCTGAATTTAATTCAGGATCGTATTGCACAGCGTTTGCAATAGGTGTTGAATAGAGTTCAGAATAGCGAACAAACTTGACAAATAATAAAATACGATATATAGTGTTATAGTTAATATTAGTAGACTATTGATAGTGTATTTTACGTAATATGAGTACACTTTTTATATTTCAAAATGGCACGTTCCCATTAGAAATGATCTATGGGAGGAAAAAAGATGGTTCATAAATAACAATAGAAATTGTAAAATCATATGCCTCCCATACGGGAGGTTTTTTGTGGAGGTGAAAAATGAAAATATGAAACAAAACGCAAAAACAGACAAAGTATTGATACACAGACTGAAAGAAAGTAAGACAAAGAAAGCAGTTGAACTCCTGTGGAAAGAGATAAATAAGAAAGTACGGGTATATTTACTCCTCTAAACGTTTGTTTTAAAAGAAGTTTGGTGCGGACGTGAATAACGTGCGTATATTAGGTTTTGTTTTCTCACGAGAATCGCATATCCTTAAGCTTCAACTGCAATGATTTCTCCCCATTCCATTCATTCTCCATAACGCTGTATGCAATATCAAAAGATTTCTCCGATAAGAGTTCTGCATAGTGGTTAGCCATATTAAATCCAATTGCATCAAAATGGGTCATCCCCGACTCCGATCGGGGATCTCTGAGATTCCCGCTTACACGGGAATGACAATAAGAGACTTTTAATTTTATATGCTTCCCTTCTCTGCCAATTATTCGTGCATCAGAAATGGTAACGTCATGAGATACAAACACGGGTTCATGATTTCCCACACCATACGGCTTCATACGAGAAATTGACGTATATAATTCATCAGTAATTTGAGAAAGCGATAGTTCCATATCCACCGTCATCTGTTTTTCAAGAAGCGCATCAGTCACCTGATTATTAAACAATGTATGTAATTCCTCTTCTAACTGAACGAGTTGTTCTGTCTTTACTGAAAATCCTGCCGCCATCGGATGACCACCCACATCCACCAATAAATCCGACGCCATTCGAATCGTCTCAATGATATTAAATCCTTTAATCGATCGAGCTGATGCTTTCGACACTTCTTTCCCAACAGAAACCACGATGGCCGGCCGGTAAAATTTTTCAGCCAGATTACCCGCCACGAGACCAATTATTCCTTCATGATAGGATTCATGCGATACGAACAATAATTTATTCTCCTGAGAAATATTTGACTGCGCGTGTTCAAATGCACTGCTCATCATAACTTGTCTCTCTTGATTTAAATTATTTAACCGCTCAGCAAGAAGATAAGCTCTCTCACGGCTTTTGGTGCAGAGAAGTTGCAAGGCTTCAATCCCCTGAGCCAGACGGCCGGCTGCGTTAATGCGCGGTGCGATCATAAACCCTACATGATAGGTATCTATCTTCTGATTGCTCAATCCACAAACTTCAAGTAAGGCAGCAAGACCAATTCGTTTTGTCTTCGACAATTCCTCAAGACCGAGTGTTGCAATGACACGATTAGGACCCACCAGCGGAACAAGATCTGCTATCGTACCGACAGCAGCAAGAGAAAGGTGGTCATTATTTGTCATCCCCGACTCCGATCGGGGATCTCGGGGATTCCCGCTTTCGCGGGAATGACGTGGAACACGTTTAGTGAGTTTTTTAGAAAACACGTATGCCACACCTGATCCTGACAATTCGGTTGTGTGAATCAATGCGAATGGATCTGGCTTCTTCTTGGGAATCGTATGGTGATCGGTAATAATCACATCGATTCCTTTTTGTCTCAAATAGGCAACCTCTTCAACTGCCGTAATGCCATTATCGATGGTTATGATCAATTTCGTTTCCGGATATTTGTTCAACAGAGCATCAATTCCCTTCCTAGATAGTCCATACCCATGTTTAAATCGATCCGGCACAAACGGCATGGTCGTTGCACCCAGATCGTGCAACGTTTCCCATAGAATTGCAGTTCCTGTAATACCATCCACATCATAATCGGAGTAGACGATAATCTGTTCCTGATTTTGTATTGCTTGCTTTATTCGCTTAATTGCTTTTATTAATTGTTTTTTGTCAAAGAAATCTTTCTCTAACTGTTTAAGAGAAGGATTTAGGAATTGTTCTATATCATTTTTAGATACAATACCTCTATTTTTAAGAAGGGTAGCAATAATATAGTCGTTGTTTTGCTTTGTTATTTGGATCTTATTTAGTATGTTCCATTTCATGTTACAATCGACATACAACGTTTATTATAAAATGTCGTCCTGAGCGAAGCGAAGGATCCCATCCGTACGAGATCCTTTGGTCGTCTTCACTCCCTCATGATGACATGAGTCATCCTATCATGTCTTATCCAAAACTTCCAGAACTACCACAACAGTTTTTAACAAAACTTCACGATGCCGGATATGAAGCGTATGCCGTCGGCGGATGCATTCGTGATTTACTTATGGATCGCAACACGCATGACTGGGATTTTACGACCAATGCCACTCCTCTCGAAATTCAAAAACTATTTTCGGATAGTTTTTATAATAATGAGTTTGGAACAGTAGGAGTGCCCGTTTTGATTCAGGATCATGAGGAAATTTATGAGATAACAACCTACCGTACTGAAGAGGGGTATTCGGACAGGCGAAGACCCGACATCGTCTCGTGGGGGAAAACAGTCGCAGAAGACTTGGCACGTCGGGATTTTACGGTTAATGCAATTGCCTATGACGGAAAAAAGATTGTTGATCCTTACGATGGACAGAAGGATATTAAAAATAAACTCATTCGTGCCGTCGGTGACCCTGAAACTCGCTTCGAAGAAGATGCACTTCGGCTCATGCGGGCAATACGCATAGCGACACAACTGCGTTTTACGATAGAGCCATTTACCGCCGAATCAATACGGGACAACGCACGTCTTATCCATCATATTGCCAGCGAACGCATACGCGATGAGTTATTTAAAATATTGAAAAGTGAGTATGCGGCTGACGGCATTTTGCTTTTAAAAAATCATAACCTTTTATATGAGATTATACCTGAATTTGAAAAAGCTTTTGCCACGGAGCAAAAAAGCCCTGAGCGCCATCATATCTACGATGTCGGGACGCATTTGATTGAATCTTTGAGAAATTGTCAATCGACCGATGTTATCACTCGGTTTGCAACACTTCTTCATGATATCGGAAAACCTGAAACGTATGAAAAAAACGATCGAGGTGTTATCACGTTTTACAATCATGAAATTAACAGCACAACTATTGCACATGATATTGCAAAGCGCCTGAAACTATCAAAAAAAGATGCCGGAAAACTGGTACGCTTGGTTCGCTGGCATCAGTTTACGGTCGATGAACGCCAGACGGATAAAGCGCACCGCCGTTTTGTAAGGCGCGTGGGTAAGGAATATATTGATGATATGCTTGATTTACGCGTTGCTGATCGACTCGGCGGCGGCGCACGTGAAACATCGTGGCGTCTCGAGCTGTTTAAAAAAAGAATTGAAGAAGTTCAACAACAGCCGTTTGCCATCACCGATTTGAAAATTAATGGAACTGACGTTATGAAAGAGCTAAACTTAAAACCCGGGCCCGAAGTCGGAAAAATTTTAAAACAACTGTTTAAAGATGTTGAGGAAAAGAGGATTGAGAATGAGAGAGAAGCGTTACTAAACTCATTAAAACGTTTCAAACATTAGAGGAAATTACGTATGTTCTTTTCCATTTGGGATCGCATCATTAACATAAATTGTCGTTGATAAGTGTGGTGCGAAATATCTTACGACTATCGTCTCCTGCCCCCGATCTCCCCAATGAGGCTGACCTCCCGGAATATCTACTTTTCCCAAATAATAATCTGCGTTACCTACATGAATGTCTTCTATTCCTAGCCGTTTTTCAAAAACTGGTCCCGTGCCTATAGGCTTAACTCCGTTTAAATAAACGCCGTTACCATTTGTTTCAACATGTCCATGTCCATTTGTTCCGTGATATCCGTTTCCGTCTGGTGCTTCCGGCATATGTCTTACAATGGTAATGTTATGACAATTTCAAAATCAACATTACCATCATCAAATACACCTTGCCTAATAGCAATTCGTGAATTATTAGTTCCAAAGTAAGATACTTCTGCATATTCATCCCGAAATGGTTCGCGTAGACGATGAGGTTCTAGCTCATTAAGATTAACTCCGAAAACCCGTGAGAAAGATTCAGCAAGAATTAATTTGTGATCATCGGGTAGTACATTCCATCCATTCCATCCAGAAATGTCAAAACCCAAGCTTTCTAATATCTGGGCAGCAGAAAAAGTCTCACCCACTAAATTTTCTTCCTCGATAAACGCTGTTATATTTGACACTAACTCGGCGATTAATGTTTCACTATCATCTAGTTCAACTTGTTCTGCCATATATTACCGATAATACTTCTGATAAATTTCTAAAGATGTTGTAAAGAAAATCAAAATAATTGGTCCGTAAATTATTCCTAAAAATCCAAACACCTGTAATCCCCCCAGAATTGCTAATAATAATATGCCCGGATGGAGATGTCCCTCACCTGAGGCCAGAATAGGACGCAGAATATTATCAATGGAACTAATAACGAGCGTCTGAACTAAGATAATAATTATTCCCTTCACTATTTCTCCCGTAAAGAGAAAGTAAAGAGCAATCGGCAACGTGACTATCATAGTACTCAACATAGGAATAATTGCAAATAAAATCATAACCAAGGTCAAGATTAAGATATAGGGAACTCCCATGATTAACAGTAAGAGTCCACCTAATACCCCTTGAATTACGGCAACGAGAAACGTTCCTTTAATCATGGCCCGCGTCATAGAAATGATGCGTACAACATAGAGCTGGTCAATTTTATCAGGCATAGGACTCATTTGCAGAAGATATTTTTTTAGAGAGGACAAATTGGGAAGAAGAAAAAATACCAAAACTAAAAAAATGAATAGGTTTGTAACAAAAACTGCTGATGAAGCACCTACTCCAATAAGCCAGTTTGCTACGTAGCTGGCCGTCGGTCGTGCCGTAGTTCTAAAAAAATCAACCACTTCTCCTTCACTTAACTTGTAAGAAATTCCGGGGACTGACATAAGAAACGAGTTCACCATGTCAACACTCCCCGTAATGGTCACGTCTGATGTCTCAACCGATGAGAGAATTGACTGTCTGAAACTGAGAGCTTCTTGAACCACGACAGCGCCAATCAAAATGATCGGCACAATAATAGTGATAAAGGTAGTGAGGACAGTAACCGCAGAGGATATACTTGCGGGCCAAGAAAATTTTTGATTAAATATTTTATAAAGCGGTCCTATCAGAACGCTGTAAATAAGAGAAACAAAAATAAGGGATAGATAGTTTTTTAACAGCCAAAGAGTGGTAATGAATGCAACACTCAGAAGAATAAAAAAGAAAATACGATGATGACGGGCTTCCTTTTTAAATAGTTCTAAACTAATTCCCATGTTTTCTTGATTGTAGCAGATACAGAATCGGTGTGGCAACAAACGGAGACGAATAGGTCCCTGAGATAGTTCCGATTAAAAGTGCAACCGCGAACCATTTAACCGTATCGCCGCCCAGAAGAACTAATGCCAACAGCATAAATATAATCGTCATCGAATTATTGACTGAACGCGACATAGTCTCTGAAAGCGCTTTATTGATCGTTGCATCAAACGGTAATTTCTCGGTGCGAATTGATTCTCGTATGCGATCAAATACGACGATGGTATCGTGAACGGAAAACGACATCGTGGTCAGTAATGCCGTAACAAATAATACGTCAACTTCTACACCGAAGAAATGACCCAAAAGTGAAAATGTCCCGGTCACGACCAACACATCGTGAAATAATGCAATGACAGCGCTTATCCCATAGGTAACTGATTTAAACGCCCATGCGACATATAGCAAAATGACAACAATCGCAATTGAGGCTGCAATTAATGTTTTATTGAGCAACTCTTTTCCGAGCACCGGTCCCACCGTTTCAAATCGCAATTCTTCAAGTCCGGCAGAAGCGGTACTTTCTTCAGTTTGTAATTGAGCACTTTCAGTTGCCAATTCAGTTTTTACCTCCTCCCAAACTGATCGATCAATAGGTTTGGTACGAACGGTAATTATGTCGTTATCTTGCCGTATCGATTCGATTTCTACATTCTTTTCTTTTAGTTTGTCTTCTAAATTCGTAATTCCTAATTCGTAATTCGTAATTTCTACTACCGTTCCACCGCTAAAATCGATGGAAGGCTTGAGTCCCCAATTCAATAACGAATAAACACCGGGGACGAGAACAGCTAATGAAATGGCTAAATAAATCTGTCGATATTTAAGAAAGTTAATCATATGCTTCGTTATTTTCTCCTTACAAACATTCGAATAAGATTCCTCGTCACAAAAATCCCAGTAAATAAACTCACACCAATACCAATAGCTAATGTTGCTGCAAATCCGCGGGCTAATCCAAATTGGGGAAGAAAATCCCAATTAAACGGATTAAATAAGATAAATGCAGTAAGAAGCGTCGCCGTATTTGCATCACGGATTGAATCCCACGCCCGGCCGAATCCTAACTCCATCGCTACCTGCCATTTCTTACCCAAACGCAATTCTTCTTTAATACGCTCAAAAATCAGTATATTGCTATCCACTGCCATGCCAATAGAAAGAATAAATCCGGCAATACCGGGAAGTGTTAAGGTAATGGGCCACAGGCGGAATATGGCATACGTAATGACGCCATAAATGAGGAGTGCGATATTTGCTAACAATCCGAAAGATCCATAATACACCCACATAAACGCCATCACCAGCGTGAGCCCAATAGCACCGGCCCTGATACTTTTTTGAACGGATTCTTGTCCTAGTGTAGGACCGATTGATTTCTCTTCAATTACCTGGATAGGAACGGGCAATGCGCCACTATTTAACAGAATTGATAAGCTCTTTGCCTGCTCAGATGAAAATCCACCGCGAATAATTGCCTGTCCATCGGGGATAACCACATCGACGCGCGGCCAGGTGATCGGAAATTCATCTAAGAAAATAGGCAACGGTTTACCGATATTATTCTCCGTAATCGTTTTAAATAATTCTTTTCCTTCTGTGGAAAACTCAAGTGAAACAGCGGGATTGCCGGTTTCATAATCAATGGTAACCTCTGCACGCTGTAATTCTTTTCCCGTCAGAGGTGTTTCATGGGTATTGGCAAGAGAGGGAATAATGTTTGCGGATGAAGTCGCATCAACATCTTCATTAAATTCACGAAAGGCAAGTTGAGCCGTTTGACCAATGAGTGCTTTTGCCTGTTCGGCTTCAGTGACACCGGGCATCTCAACGATTATACGCCGTGAATCACCGACATTCGACGTTTGAATATTTGGTTCTGAAACGCCGAACATATTGACGCGCCTTTCAATAGTATTTCGGGTTGCTGCGAGTGCCCTTTCTTGATCGACATCGGCAATTTGAGTCATATCTGCTTCATAAACTAAGCGCACTCCACCCGCAATATCAAGACCTAACACGGTCTCCGGCTTTTTTTGTATCCGTAGACGCTCGGTAACAATATTAAGTTGCAGCGGGCGCAGTTCACGGTCTATTTTATAGCCAAATAGTTCAAACTGTAAAGATAAACCTTCGGGAATAGAAATTCCGATAGCGAGAAGGGTTAACAGAAAAATAATAAAAATGGTACGTCTTGGGTTTTGCATATAATTTATTTTCTTTTTTGTGATATTCCGGAAATCGTCAATTGTTTAGCTCCGGAAAATGCATAGCGAATCGTTCCATTATCATAATTTATGGTAACCGCCACCAAATCTCCCGTCTTTACCCCAATAACTTCAACAAACTCTGATGGTACCACCACGACTAAACTACTTCCTGATTTATAAACAGTTTGCTGCACAGGTCGAATTAGGAATAATGAATCATGAATTAAGGGAATACTCAATAACAATAACTCATTCCTTATTCATGCTTCCTAATTCATAATTCATTTTACGAGTTCTTCTTCATCTCCCAAAATCATGACCCGGGATCCTTTTAAGATGCGCTCGACAAATGGATCTTTTCTCTGTTTTCTGAATTTAAATTCATCTTCCGTCATAACCGTATAGTTAATTTCTGTTCCCCTACGCTGTTCTTCCTGTTTTAATACCTGCAGTACCTCAGGCAGTACCACGTGTCCAACAAGCAGCAAATCAACATCATTAACACTGTGTTTGATACCCCGTACATATTTTCCTGAAAGCATAATAAATTTCACTTTTCCTAATTTTGCTTTTTTTGCCAGAAGCACTCTCCCTAATCCTTCACTTTTATTAATCAGCTCTAGTAAGTCAAAGTAAAAGGGATTATCATGCCGCATGATATAGTATTTGCGATTTCCTCGCATCTCAGCAGATGCAAATCCGCTATCCTGCAAATGCTGCATTTCACGACGGATGGCATTCATAGCCTCGTTTGTTTGCCGCTGAATTTCACGAAGATGGTACTTTTTGTCGGGATTAAGAAAGAATAAAGATAAAATCTTCATTCGTACCCGAGAGATTATAAGGTTTTCAAGCATGGATAATAGCTAACGGCTAATTAGTTATTATTGTACTACACCAATAACCTGATAACAATATATTGAAAACAAATTGTATTTGTATACTGGGGAAAATATAATTTACTCCTCCTCTTTAAGCCTATATCTGAAAGCTTCGGACATATGCTTAACGTCAATATTTTTTGAATTATCTAAATCAGCAATAGTCCGAGAAAGCTTTATCATTTTATGATAACTGCGTGCAGATAAACTAAATAGTGAAACCGCTTTTCTGAGTAAATCTTGACACTCATCTGAAAGCTCACAATATTTTTTAATATCACGGCTGCTCATTTCAGCGTTTGATTGTAGTTTTGTCCCCCTAAATCGTTTCCGTTGCATTTCGCGCGCCTTTTCAACTCGTTTTCGAATCGTTTTACTGTTCTCGCCCTGCTGTATATGTGATAGTTCTTCGGGTGATAATTCAGGACAATGAAGATGAATGTCGATTCGATCTAACAGAGCTCCTGACACTTTCCGCCGGTAGCGAAGAATCTGTCCCGGCAGACAGGTACACGGTTTCCGCTTGCTTCCTAAATGGCCGCACGGACAGGGATTTGCTGCTGCTATCAGAATAAACTGCGCCGGATAGGTTACTTGTCCGGCTGCACGCGCTATGGAAACAATACCGTCCTCTAAAGGCTGACGCAGCGCTTCGAGAACAGTTCGAGGAAATTCGGGCAACTCGTCCAAAAATAATACGCCTCGATGCGCCAATGAAATTTCACCCGGCATGGGATTACTCCCACCGCCAATAAGTCCAATTCGAGAAGTGGTATGGTGAGGTGATCTAAACGGGCGTGATTTTACGACAGATTCACCGGGAGGTAAATTTCCCGTAATTGAATATATCTTGGTCACTTCAAGCGCTTCCAACTCAGTAAGCGTGGGGAGAATAGAGGGAAATGCGCGCGATAACATCGTTTTACCGGCCCCGGGAACTCCTTTCAGTAGGACATTATGTCCACCCGCTGCTGCTATCTCGAGTCCCCGTTTCGCCTGTTCTTGCCCTTTTACATCTGCCATATCAAATACTGCATGCGTCTCTGTTTGAAGGGATGAAAATAAAATATGCGGCTCAGATGATATTTCAATAGTATTGGTCAAATAGCCGAATATTGTTAAGAGCGAATCAAATCCGAATATTGAAATACCGGATATAATCGCCGCCTCTTTTGCATTTGATTTCGGCAGAAATAGCCGTTTGAATTTTTTCTCTCGTGCCATAATAGCAAGAGGCAATACGCCATTGGTATGCCGTACCGTTCCATCAAGAGATAATTCACCAATAACAATAGCGTCTGAAGTATCTGCGGCCAGTTGTTCAGAAGCGAGCAATATTCCCAACGCAATAGGTAAATCATAGGAGGGGCCTGCCTTCGGGAGATCTGCAGGTGCTAGATTAACAATGATACGATACGCGGGGAACTCAGCATTAATATTTAAAATGGCTGATCGGACACGTTCTTTTGCTTCTGAAACCGCTTTGTCGGGAAGACCGACGATCGTGAAAGAAGGAAGACCTTTTTTAATTACCGTTACTTCGACTTCAACAGGGACCGCGGTAAGTCCCACTATTGCTCCCGATGTTACTTTAGCAATCATTGAAAAAAGTATATCAAAAAATTGAATGGAAAATCGATATCAAAAGCGTACTACTTTTCTTTCGTCTTTTGATACCACGTAAAAAGATCGGCGGCTGGTTTATTGATTTCGGGTAATATCTTTAGTAATTTATTCCGAATAGAAAGGGATGTTATTTCTTTCTCTCCTTGTGACGTTAGCCATTCGTTAATTCTGCTGACGACCTGTTTTGTTTGTTCACTGGTCAGACCCGCTGCTCCCATGACCCGCGCTATTTTAACTTCACTAAATAGTTCCTTCGATCCATCTCGTTTTATAACAATATATTTTTCCATCATCCTATCCTACCAAATAACAAATAATAGAACAATAAGACTCACCCGCATATTCTCTTTCGAGCTGAGCGGGTTGATATAATTTGATATACTACACATGAGGATACCGGATAATCACCCGCTCAGGATTAGGCACTCTGTGCCTAGCTCTGAGCGGGAGGAAAGTCCAGACAGCATGAATATGTGGGGTGGCGACGTAAGTCGCCTAGTCGTAAGACAGGGTGTCCCACTCAGGAAACTGAGCGGGGACAGATACTGAATTAACCGTATCTGAGAGCCATAGAGACGAGCTAGATCCTAAACCTTCCGATTCGGAGGACACGGAACTAGAATGTGAGACGATAGCAATCCCACCCGCTGCAACCACCGATCGGCTCGTCATACCGTTTGCATATTCCGGAAGAGCCAAAGCTTGTGGGCATAGACAAATGATTATTTATCCTGAGTTTATCGAAGGAAAAACAGAATCTGGCTTACGAGTATCCTCTAGAGATTCTTTCCAAACTGAAAACTTTGAAGTTTGGAATTAGAATCTCTTGAGTCCTTCCGAAATGAGTACTTCAGCAGCGTGGACGTAGACCACGGGCTGAACACGAATGAAGGAGGACACTTTACATCGAAAAGCCGAGTGCTAAGATATGGCGGGCAACATGATAATCCCAAATCTAATTCGAACGTGAGTAAAGTTGAGCATCTCCCAGAATAGAACAGAAAGCCGAGTGCTAAGATAGGACGGGCTATATTCAAGAACTTTTTTCAGGAGTATTCAGAGGTCGTATCGTTTCTTCAAATAATACTTGAAGACATACGAAAAAAGGAACGGCGAGAATCGCGCCGATAAATCCGGCCAGTCGCGCTCCAATAAGAATAGAAATAATACTCACCATGGGAGGAACGCCGACGGCACGTTTCATAACCAGCGGAACTGCTAAATGGTTTTCTATTTGTTGCACTATAAAATAAAGTAGTGCAACAGCGGCTGCTAACCATGGTGAAATCAACGATGCAACAATAATAGCGGGAATAGCCGAAATGATTGGTCCTACCATGGGTACAATCTCAAGAAATCCGGCTAAAATAGCAAGAGGCAACGCAAAGTCTATGCGCAGTAACACAAGACCAGTATATGTTAAGAGACCAATTAAAATCATCAACGAAATTTGACCGCGTGTCCAGGCACCGAGCCGGTCTTCAATTTTGAGCAGTACTTGCACAATACGCTCTTTATATTCTTCTCCGAGAAGATTTCTTAAAAATATGCGCAGATGACGTCGTTCAAGAAGCATATAAAAGGTGAGAGCAAAAAAGGTAAATACATTGACGAGCGATGAAACAATGCCGAACGTCGCTTTTACAATATTTCCTGAAAGTGAAGTGAGTTGATCAGTAAGCCGTGTCGGTGAAATATCAATATACGGCGAAATATTTTCAATCACATTTCCAAGGACTAATACTAATCGTTCTGTTTCTCGTCCGAGTATGGGCGCAATGCCGGCTACGGTAAAAAAGACAAAGGCTATCAATGCTGAATACACAATAAGAATTGCGACAATGCGCGGCATTTTGAAAGATTCTAGTGCGTCAACAGGTGCTCGTAAACCAGAAGCGGCAATAACAGAGAGTGAAACCAGAAAAACTATCTCACGAATCTGGACAACAAGCCAGAGTAGCAGTAAAACTCCAATGGTAAAAAGAATTGTTTTATATGATATTTCAACACGTTGCACCATGCCATACGTAGTTTAGATGAGAATGTGTATTTTTGCAAGCTGACAGCTTCGTCTGATACAATAGAGTAATCTGAAGGGTAAAGGAGGGTTGGCTGAGCGGTTCAAAGCGGCGGTCTCGAAAACCGTTCTCTCGTAAGAGAGGCACAGGTTCGAATCCTGTACCCTCCGCATTTATGAAACTATTGCGCGATTATCAAAAAGAGGTTGAAGAGCTAACAATTAAATTTAATTTTAATTGGTCAACATATGTTGAATTTATTCATTTAGTAGAAGAGGTTGGAGAACTCGGAGAAGCTTTAACTGTTCATCACGGCGACAGACAAGAAGGGGATGGTCAACAAGCGTTAGCTGATCACAATGATATAGAGGAAGAAATTGGGGATATACTGTTTACGCTGTTAGCGTTAACCAACCAGTTAAATATTGATTCATCAAATAGTCTTGAGAAAGCATTTAAAAGATATAAGGGAAAAATTATCAAATCACAAAAATGAAAAAAGAATTTTCAGCGGGAGGCATTGTATTCAAAAGATCAACAGATCAAAAGATCAAAGGAGCAAATATTCTTTGGTTAATCTGTCAGCATTCGCAACATAAAGGTTGGGTATTCCCGAAAGGATTGATCGGTGATTCAATTGACAATGAATCGCGTGAAGATACGGCTGTTCGTGAAGTAAAAGAAGAAACGGGGACTGATGCAGAGATTATAAGGCAATTGCCAACACCGATACAATACTGGTATCAACTTAAAGGTCAGAAAATATTTAAGACCGTTTATTTCTATCTCATGAAGCATCTCGGAGGAGATTTTAAAGATCGGGACCATGAAATGATGGATGTACGTTGGTCGACAGAAGAAGAAGTAAAAAAAACGTTAACCTATGACAATGACAAGAAAGCGTTTGAAGAAGCATTGAAGATATTTCAACAATTGTCACCCTGAGCAAAACGAAGGATCTATACAATTTTTGTTTTAATTTTTTCGTTCCCGTAGCTTAACTGGATAGAGTACAGCCCTCCGAAGGCTGTGATGCGAGTTCAACTCTCGCCGGGAACACCTGATATACTATGTCATCTGGAGAGGTGCGAGAACGGCTAATCGGTACGCCTGGAAAGCGTATGCCCTTCGGGGCTTGCAGGTTCGAGTCCTGTCCTCTCCGCCAGAAGCGATGCTGTCATCCTCAAACATACGAATAGATTGATATAAAGAGCTAATTACCTTTTTTATCATAAAATGTTAATCCTGCTCCAGTAATCTTTTTGGTGTTATTTAGCCTTAAAAAGTGTTCGAATCTCACTCTCTTCGAGAGTTTTTGAAGCTCATACGATGATTCTATAAATGCTCGTCCTTAACAACCTTGGGAAGATTATCCCAGATAGATCGCCACATAAAAGTCATTAGGTCTACAATTTCCTTACTCTCAATAATTACCCCCATAAATGGTGTTTGCATCTTAAAGATCCATATTTTGGTTCCACAAATTAATATGAGTGCTTCAAAATCGTTTCTTGGAGGAAGTAACTTAATTTCTCGAAAATCGGTATCGCTAGTTGCAGTTCTACTCCAATGAGAAGGGAATTTATTAGAGATTATATATATCTTTGAGTTTTTAATTTGTCTTCTATAGTGAGTTAATTTTCGTGTGAATACTTGATCTCCAATAAAGTTATAAAAATTTTCAACATCTCCTATTTGATAGGCGACATTATTATCTCGTAATGTTCTAAAAAAATCTTTTTTCAGATTCCATATATTTTCAGCCCTTCGTAAATTTCAATTTTCGATATATTGGCTTTATTGTTTATCACTGCTTTTAATTGAGGTACTATTGTTTCTAACTCTTTCTGACACTCGTGCCATTTCTCTTGATTAGTCTTGACAATATCAATCAGTACATCAGGATCAACAGCTTTATATATTTTTTCTTTCTGAATCTTGCCTTCTGATAACAAACCTTTCTCTTTAAGATTAGAAACACAGGAATAGGTAGTTGTCCTTTTTATGCCTGCATTTTTTGCTAGGGTAGTAATAGTAACGGGCCCGTTTCTTAAAGCTACTATATATAACTTAGCCTCATTATCGGTTAATCCAATTTTTTTAAGAATTTTCTTCATAACGACGACGACTATCGTCAAAGAATGGTAAGTAAATTAGATTGTTATTATAACATAATTCTATTATATACGAACTATTTTAGACGTATTATTAGAAGTTATTGACTCACAGCAAGGAAAAAGTAAAATAAGCATTCATATGCAAAAGACTAAACTCTTTTGGTACGTATTAACTATCGCTCCAATACTCTTATTGGTTATCGGCTATTTGTATCCTAGTTCATTTTTCTCCAACCAGCAAAAACTGAGAAACTTTATTGTCTCTTTTGGGTCTATGGCACCTCTGGTTTTTATAACCATACAAATTATCCAAGCAGTTTTAACACCCATTAGTCACTATGTAGTTGGGCTATTAGGAGGGTTTATGTTTGGTGTATGGCCAGGATTTTTATATAACTGGATCGGGAGAATGATTGGATCATTAATTGCATTTTATCTTGGCAGAAAGTTTGGAAGAAATATTGTTAAGCATGTTGTGAAGGAAAAAAATATAGATAAGTACGATAATTTTTTTGCAAAAGGAGCACTTGTCCTTTTTCTCATGTATTTTTTACCTGCATTTCCCGACGATGAACTTTCTTATTTAGCTGGATTTTCTACTATGAAGGCACAAGTTTATATCCCTATTATGATGATTGGTCATGTTGGTGGTAGTTTGGGACTTGCCTATGCAGGAAACGGAATTTCTTACAAAGATCCATTATTTATTTTTCTGTCTCTAGTAACATTCTTGGGAGGGGCGGTTTTTGTCTTCAATTATAAAAAATTACAGATCACTCATAGTATATATGATAAATAGAGAGCTGCTTACTCATGAAGATTTTCGTCCTCCATCGGAAGAATACGTGGAGGCAGTAAATAATTTTTTTGAAATAGAAAGTGATCAGGTGTTGAATTTTAATTTATTACCAAAGCGAATTCCTCTTCAAAAGCTTTGGCAAGAAGCTTTACCACTTATCGATCAAAACCCTCAAGATAGGGAACTATACATTGGATGGGATTTAATTGATAGGAAACTTCAGATAACTGAAGTAACCGAAGGCTTAAAATACGAAGAAATTGTCCAAGATCCTATCCAAAAGAGCTTGAGTTTTCAAACAGGTGGAGAATTACAGCCGCTGAATACTCATTTAATAGATTTTCATACCCATCCTTTCGTTCCTGATTTAGAGCGATCAACTCGTAAAAAACATTTACAAATTTATAGAATGCCACGATCTACTGTTTCTGACCTATTTGGTTTTTCTAAAGATTCAGGACGTCTTGCACGAGTAATAGTTGATATATCGCAAAGGAAAAATGAGAAAGTTGGTTCATCTTTCGTTGCAATGAAAACAACCGCTTCATGGAATACAAACCAGCCAGGATGGCAGACTTATCTTTGGGAACTTCTGAATTCGGAATACTTGGGTCTCCCCATTCATATCCATGAAACCGTGGATGAAGTATTTTGTGGTCATCTTGTAATTGAAAGAAGACTTCAGCCAGATGAACAATGGAGTAGAACAGCAGGTTTAGCAATTTACCGAGGGCTAGTTTGGGAAGATACTGACAAACCTCAGTATGCGATAAGATATGATGAATTTTATCGACGGCTTTTAGCCATGAAGAAAAGTAGGTTTTTCGGACTGTTATAAAAATGAGTATTTTCTCAACTACAAAAAGTTTATTGTTTTAATATCTATATCAAGTTCTTTCGTTCAATTTAATTTTTTCGTATAATATCCTTGGGAGAAACCGTTGTACTTTGAGGTTAGAAATTGACTATCTTTAGCTTCGTTATGCTCTGGGTAGGCAAGCATTATTTTGCAGACCCAAGGCAGGAAGTGTTCGAAACAAAGTGCATCCTCCCCGCAAGATTTACTCATAATGAAACGACGTTCTATTAAACTGCACCATTATTTTCTGTTGGATATTAACCCAGTTATTCGCTTTCTTATTTTGTCTGATACCGTTCTGATTGGAGCCGCAGGGCTACTTGGACCCATCTTTGCTCTCTTTATTGAAGAATTTATTCAAGGAGGCAATGAAGCTATTGCCGGACTTGCCGCGGGTATTTATCTTTTTACCAAAAGTCTTATGCAAATCCCCGTTGCGCATATCATTGATAAAGTTCGAGGTGAAAAAGATGATTTCTGGTTAATGTTTGTTTTTACATTACTTATTGCGTTTACTCCGCTATTATATCTTTTTATTAATACGCCGATGCAACTCTATATTGTCCAATTTATTCTCGGACTTTTTTCGGCATTCACCTTTCCAAGCTATATGGCGATATTTACCCGGCATATTGATAAGACAAAGGAGGGAACTGAATGGGGTATTTATTTTACGCTGACCGACTTAATTAGCGCTGCTTTTGCAGCCGTTGGTGGCTATATAGCAGTTTCTGAAGGGTTTCCAACCTTAATCATTTCAGTTGTGATTTTGTCAATTATTGGTGCACTGCTTTTATTACCGATCAAACCCTATATTAAAATTTTCCGCTGATTTTATTCTTCATCTATTTATTTTTATCCGTAATTGATATGATGTGTTTATGGCCGGAAAAACAGGGTATGTACTATTGTATAGTGGAATAATCGTTGTCATCTTTGCTGCCGTAAGTATGGTTTTGGCATTAACGGCAACTATTAAACCCGTACAATTTTACCAGCCCGAAGATATATCCCTTGATTTCTCACGTATGGTTCCTTCCTATCAAATTCCTGGTTTGCCTGAAGCAATACGTCCTGATGAAAATCTCAACACTGATTTAGCTTCTTCTGAAGTGTTGAGCGATTCGTTTAATTTACTAATCCATATGTTTCTCATGGGATTTCTCGTGAATGTCGGTACGAAGTTGGCTACTCTTGGAGGTAATCTGGTCCGTCCTATTGTCGTTAAAGTAAACAAACAAGAACAAGTCATTTCACCAAAACAACCGGATAATTCTGCCAATTCACCACAGTGATATCTTTTTATTTATCCAGTTTTCTAGCCGAAATACAATCACGAATTTTTCCGACAAGATTATCTTTTCATCATGCAGTTCCCTACTTTTCACAGTATGAATCGCGTGAATTAGTTGACGATCCGAAATGGAAGCAGTCGGGTGCAAAAACAAAAGATGAATATGCATATTGGAGTCATAACTCGTGCGGCATGGCGTGTCTGAAAATGATTTTGAAATACAAACTGAATAAAGAAATTCCAATAGTAACTCTAGCGAAAAAATGCACGGAATACGGCGGATACATTTCGAAAAAGGATGAAGCTGAGGGATTGTTTTACGAACCATTCTGCCTGTTTGTGAAAGAAGAATTTAATATTAATGCTTCTGTTGCACCTTTTTTAACTCTGAAAAGAATATTGTTTGAAATAAGCAAAAATAACTTAGTAATTACATCTGCTCATCCGGATATCAGAGATAGAAATAATCCAAAACCAAAAGGCTCTGGCGGTCATCTCGTGTTAATCACCGGATATGATTTGAAAAAGAAAACAATAACCATCCACAATCCCAGCGGTTCTTACCAAAAATCACAGGAACATTATGAAATGAGTTTTAAAGAGTTTAAAAAGTTTTTCGCGGAAAGAGGGATAGTAATATATATGTAATGCCGTATATCACGTAGTTAATTGCCGATTACTAATCGGCACTACGTCTCAAAGGTGTAGCAGCACTTGTGCTGCACAATTGCATATTTATTAAAATGATTCAAATCATTTCAATAGATTCAAAATTAAGTTTTGTGATATAAGTAAATTACCATGGAACCTCAACAACCAACTTCTTCTCAACCACCAGACCCGATTCCACCAGCAGAACCCGCTCATCATACACCGTTAAAAATTATTCTGATTGCAATTGGCATTCTCCTTGCGGGTGCTATTCTGGTATTTGTGTATCAAACAATTCAGGCCAATCGAAGTTGGCGCTTCACCGAACCGCCAGACATGATGGGATCAATTAACCAAGTATCCCCTTCTCCCATACTTGATGAAACTGCAGAGTGGAAGACGTATACAAATACTAACAGTATTTCTGGATTCCAAATAGATATTCCTTCTATCTGGAAAGAATTAGAACATTCTTCAAGTTTTGAAAATTCGAGTATGTTTCAGGCACCTGATGGCAGCCAGATTGACTTGACGGTAGAGCAAACTACTTTCAATGATTTAGATTCATATCTTAGTGATCTTGATAAAACTAATACTACTGCCTGGGAAGGAAAGCCTTCTAAAACGATCAAGCAAACTCAACTAATTACGATTGGAAATGCAAAAGGCATTATTCGCGTAGAAGATTGGTTGGCGGCTGGATTTACTACGAAAGTAACATACATTATAAACGATAATAAGGTCTTTTCTATAACGCTTCTTCCATATGGTGACGGTAATTTTGAAACACAGGAGGCTGCAAAGAAGTACGACCATATCCTCTCCACGTTCACATTCCTCGAATAAAAGCACACCGAGAGAGCGCGGCTACAAAAAAGTCCAGCAAGCTGTCCCACTACAAATTTGTGAAAATTCGTTATGATTCGTGGAAATCCTGAAGTTTACCTCTTTGGAGATGATTTCTTTTTACGAGCTTTACCAGCAAGACCTGCTTTACGACGCTCTTTAACCCGAGGATCACGCGTCAAGAATCCGCTTTTCTTAAGTAGTGGTCGATATTCATCGTGATTTATGGTATCAAGCGCACGCGCCATACCATGAACAACAGCATCAAGTTGTCCATTTTTCCCGCCGCCATATACGAGCACCGTAACCGCATAGTCATTGAGCGTCTTTGTCACACGCAATGGTCCCCGATAGGCTACTTTATTTACTTCTCCGGGAAAGTAGTCGGCAACATCTTTTTTGTTTACCAGAAAATCGCCAGCTTTGATATTTTGACCGTGGACAACCACTGACTTCTTGTCAGATAGAGGGTATAGTCGTACCTGCGCACTTGCTTCCCGACGACGACCAACGGCTTGATAATATGTTTTTTGAGCTGTTGGTTTTGATGTTACTTTACTTGTTTGTACCATATTGAATATACGTCGTAATTAATAACTCGTAAATTATTTCTGTTTAATCTTATCGCTGTAGGGGTGTTTTTCGTCAGCATAAATATATAATCTGCTTAACCATTGATCCCGTAATTTATTTTTTGGTAACATACCCGATACGGCATGTCGAACAATCTCATCAGGCTTTCTCTCTCGTAACTGACCCAGCGTTTCTTTCCGTAAACCGCCCGGATATCCGGAATATCGTGTATATACTTTTTGGTCTTCTTTTCGGCCCGTTGCTTTTACCTGTTTTGCGTTAATGACCACAACAAAGTCACCGCAATCCATATGTGAAACAAAGTATGACTTATTTTTTCCACGGAGTAAATTCGCAATGACAGTTGCCTCTCGTCCTATTACTTTATCAGCAACATCAACGAGATGCCACGTTCTTTGTATTTGATTTTGTTTTGTGTTGGTGAGCGGCATCGCGCTTCTCCTTTGTTAAATCGCTAATTTCAAGAGTCACTTGTGGTGCATTATCTCCCCGTCTTGCGGGTGCCGGCTGTATGGTTACCTGCTTACGAAGCACTTTTCGTACGTGCTCAACAATATGTTTACCTTTCGATCTTGTTGTCTGAATTTTCTTATATACCAGAAGGTTTTTGACGAGGTTTTCCGTAAGAGCTGCACGATACGATGCGCCACGTCCGATCTTTTTCATGATACCAGCACGACTCCTTTTTTCTTTAATTGGTCTTGGATCTGATCGATCGATTTCGCCCCAAGGTTTCGTACTTTCTCAACATCAGTTCGTGATTTTCCTTCAAAATCAGCAAGGGTAGCAAAACCACCTTTCTTAAGCGCATTGGTTATACGGATAGGAAGTTCTAATTCTTCAACTGATGATTTAAGAACCGTTTGTGATGTTGAGACAGATTGCTTCGGCTGATTGTTATTTCCTTCTTGTGGATTGTACATATGCTGAAAGTATGATACGAGTGTCTGAGATGCGTAAGTCAAGGCTGTTTCTGGATCAATAGCACCATTAGTCCATACATCAAGAATAAGCTTATCAAAATTAGTTTCTCGACCTACTCGAGTTTCTTCAACAGAAAAATTTACCCGTCGAACAGGAGAGTATAAACTATCCACGGGTATGGAACCCATCTCAGATAGTAAACGGTCTTCTGAAGGTACATATCCCATACCCTGTTCGACCCATATGGTCATTTCAAGCTTTGTATTCTTATCGGTCAGTGATGCAATATATTCATCAGGATTAGATATAGTCACCTCAGCGGGAAGCGTTATATCTTTTGCAGTGACTTCGCCTACTCCCTTTTTCTCAAGAGTAAGTTTTGCTTCTTGTTCACCTTCAAGGTGAAAGTTTACTTTTTTAAGATTCAGAATAAGCTCGACAATATCTTCTCGCAAACCTTTCAAGGTAGAAAACTGATGCTTGGCTCCCTTAATCTTAAGTTTTGATATCGCTGTTCCGGGAATACTGGACAATAGTATGCGGCGCAAGCTGTTTCCCAACGTTGATCCATATCCCTGCGGAAGTGGCTCAATTTCAAATTGAGCATAGTTTGCAGTTTTTTCTTTTGCGGTAACGGTAAAGAATGGTTCGTTCATACTAGTATTTATCGTGAATAGTATTCTACTATAAGCTGTTCTTCTATGTCTTCACTAATATCTTCTCTTTTCGGATAAGCTGTAATTTTACCAGCTGTTGCCTTTTTTTGCAACCACCCTGGTGTCATGAGAGTTTTTTCCGATAACGACTTCTCAATGACCGGTATCCTAACACTTTTCGGCTTTAAACTAACGATATTGTCGATTGAAACTTGGTAGGATGGAATGTCTACCCGACGATCTGAAACTCGTATATGTCCGTGTCGTACTAACTGTCGGGCCGCTGCACGAGTCGGGGCAAATCCGAGTCGGTAAACAACATTATCCAACCGCCGCTCTAAATGAGACAATAAAGCCTCTCCCGTAACTCCTTTGGTTTTGGCAGCTTCTTGATAATATCGTTTAAACTGATTTTCCATTATACCATACATTCTTTTTACTTTTTGTTTTTCTCGCAATTGTTTCCCATAGTCAGATGGTTTTCTTCCCATTCTTTGACCATGCTGTCCAGGGCGTATCTTTGCTCGTTTGAGAAATGATGCATGTGCCTTTGATCCCGCTGTTTTCAAGCCCAGATCTACTCCCTCACGTCGTGCTAGTTTATTTCGTGGTCCTCGGTAACGTGCCATGGTTATACTCTTCGTTTCTTCTTTGGCCGCACGCCGTTGTGCGGAATTGGTGTAATGTCGGCAATTAGACTTAATTTAATACCCGAATTTTTGAGTGCTCGAAGCGCTGCTTCTCGACCCATACCAGCCCCTTTGAGATATACTTCTAGTTCGTTTGTTTGGAATGGCTTCATGCTCTCAAGTAGTTGGGTAACAATTTTTGTGGCCGCATACGGCGTTGCCCGACGGGCGCCTTGAAAACCAACACTCCCTGACGAACCAGAGCATATTACATTTCCCTCGTGGTCAGTTACCGTAACCAGAGTATTATTGAAGGTAGACGTAATATACATGCGTCCTTTTGAGACGGTTTTTTCTTCTTGTTTCTTTTTTGATTTTGCTTGTGCCATAGGTTAATTATTGTTGCGGTGCTTCTACTTTTGCACGCTCTTCTTTCTTAAGTGCACCGACCGTCTTTCTTTTTCCCCGTTTCGTACGGGCATTTGTTTTCGTACGCTGTCCACGTACCGGGAGTCCTTGCGCGTGACGTTTTCCTCGATAAGAACCGATTGTTTGTAAACGCTTTATGTTATCAGCTATTAATCGACGCAAATCTCCCTCAACCATATAGTCAGCTTCAATTACTTTTTGAATACGTGCAATCTCTTCCTCTGTAAGCTCGCGAACCCGTTTTGCCGGTTCAACCTTTGCTTTTTTAAGAAGACTTTGTACATTATTCCTCCCAATACCATAAATTGCTGTTAATGCAAAATGCACTGGTCTTCCTTCTGGTAAATCTGTTCCTGCTATTCTTGGCATATTATTTTATTCGAAATACAATGCGTCCTTTTTCGCGATCGTAGGGCGTCATCTCTATACGAACTCGGTCACCGGGCATAACGCGGATATAATGCATGCGCATTTTACCGGACAAATGACACAACACGTTCGTATTGAGTAATTCTTTATCTTCTGCATTGTCAATCGTAACCCGAAACATAGTATTAGGAAGTGCTTCAGTCACGGCTCCCTCTACTAGAAAAGTTCCTTTATGATTCATCGATCGTTTCGCTTATGTCAAAACAAGTAACCCACCGCGCGTTAAAGCGATGGTCTTCTCGAAACAAGAAGCAATTGTACCATCTTTAGTTCGGATTGTCCAACCATCAGCCTCGTCTATATACACGTCTGGTTTGCCCATGACATATATTGCTTCAATGGCCAATGTCATGCCTATTTTTAATTCTGGTGTTTTTGAAAGTGGCCTCATAAGTAGTCCGGGAACTTCAGGATCTTCATGTAATTTCTTCCCTACTCCATGGCCTACTAATTCTTCAACAACCCCATACCCTTCCGGTTCAATAGTATTCTGAATCGCTTGTGAAATATGACCAATGCGATTACCCAATTTAACTTGAGCAATTCCATTTTTTAATGCTCTCTCTCCTGTTTTCAAAAACTTATTAATTTTATCATTTGGATCTTTGTCCGCCAGCTGGCGGATTGGATCTTCTACTCTAACCGTCCAACTCATATCCGTATGAAATCCCTGATAGTACATACCGAGATCAACCGTAACAACATTGTCTTCTTTCAGAATTATTTCTTTATGAGGAATACCATGGACAACACAATCGTTGATACAAATACAGCTTGCCCATCGATATCCTTTCACCCGCTTAAATGACGGCTCTCCACCTTCTTTTCTGATCAGATCATCGGCAAACTTATCAATCTTAGCCGCCGAAATACCGGGTTTAACTTGTATAAGTGTTTCTGTAAGGACGCGCTTAAGCTTTTTTCCGCCTTCCTGCATAGTTGCAATTTCTTTTTCAGATTTTAGATGGATCATATCTTTTTTTCTTTGATAATTTCTACAAGTTCATTAATTACTTGCTCGATAGACATATTGCTCGTGTCGAACTCAATCGCATCAGATGCTTTTTTGAGTGGATTAATCGCGCGCGACATATCCCGATTATCTCGCTCGATTGTTTCTTGCAAGACCTTCTCAAACGAGACATACTCTCCTTTTTCTTCAAGCTGCTTCTGTCGTCTCAAAGCCCGCGTCTTCTGATCAGCTATCAAATATATCTTGATATCGGCATTTGAAAGCACCACAGTACCTATATCTCTTCCTTCCATAACAACACTAAATTTTGAGGCTATTTCCTTTTGTATTTTCACAAGATATGATCTGATCTTAGGATATTGAGCAACAACAGCAGAACCACGGCTCACCTCTGATGTTCGTATGTTATCTTGAACATTTTCATCGTTGAGATACACGTCAAAAGAAAATTTGTCCCGAGCAGGTCTAAGACGTAAGGGGACTTTCTTAAGTTCTAAAAGAAGTTCGACAGGATTTTCGAGCGATATATTTTTTCGTAAACCAAGAACAGCAACGGCACGATACATAGCTCCAGAATCAACATATCGTGCATTGATTTTTTTTGCAAGCAATCGAGCAATTGTCCCTTTTCCAGCGGCCACTGGACCGTCAATTGCTATTTGCATATGTTGTTTCATTTCACCTTGAGGTGTTTGAGGATATCCTGATGAACCTTTTTAATGGATTGTTGACCATTAATTTCAACCAATAATTTTTTCCGTTTATAATGTGATATAACGGGCCTCGTATATTTATGAAAGCTTTCAATACGGACTCGTATGGCTGCAATGGTTTCATCTTCACGAACGATATCGTTTCGGTACGCAAGACGCCAAAGCGCTTCTTTATCTGAAATGTTTATATAAAATACGTTATCTATCTTGTGTGTAAACTCTTTTGCCTGCATTGCGGTTCGGGGAAAACCGTCGAGAATAAAACCAATTTGATATTCTGGTTTTTTTAAGTACTCTTCAATGATTTGGATTGTTTTTGAATCAGGGATTAAAACACCCGCATTCATCGTTTCTTTCACATAGCGGCCCCATGACGTTTTTTCTTTTGCCATCTCGCGAAATATATGCCCTGAGGATAAGTAGGCAATTTTAAATTTTTTGCTCAGCAGATTTCCTTGTGTTGATTTGCCGGATCCTTGGATCCCCATGAGAATGATTTTCATAATTAATTCAAAAACCCTTCATAATTTCTCGTGATCAGTTGTGCTTCCATTGCTTTCATGGTTTCAAGCACCACTGATACCACAATCAAAACACCCGTTCCTCCCAATAATAATACTGAAATACCGGTAACGCCTTGTACTAATGCGGGAAGAATTGCTATTGTACCAAGAAATAAAGCTCCTGCCAAGGTAATACGGGTCAGAATATAATTGAGATAGTTAGCGGTCGCACTCCCGGGACGAATTCCCGGAACAAATCCCCCGTATTTTTGTACTTCTGATGCTATTTTTTCAGGATTGAAAGTGATTGCGGTATAAAAGTAGGTAAATCCGACGACGAGCAAGAAATACAGGAGATTGTACGTGATGCTACTTGGATCAAAGAAACGGGCAAGACTCGTAAAAAAATTAGCAATAGCAGGATTGGGTACTTGCCCTAAAAAGTTGGCCAACATAGACGGAAGCAATACTAATGAAACCGCAAAGATGATCGGAATGACGCCGGCCTGATTTAATCGCAGGGGTAAATGGGTTGTCTGGCCCCCATACAAAGCTTTTCCCCGCACCCGTTTTGCGTACGCTATGGGCACTTTTCTCGTTGCTTCATTGACGAGAACAATACTGGCTACGACAAATACCGCAAGTGCGGTAAAAAGAACGAACTGCAGTATATTTTCTCCGGTCACGACGGTTTTTGCCTGCCAAACCATCACCGGCAATCGACCGACAATGCCACCAAAAATAAGAAGAGATATACCGTTTCCAACGCCATGTTGCGTTATCAGCTCACCCAGCCAAATAAGAAGCATAGATCCGGCCGTCATGGTAACCACCAACGCAATAATCTCATGTACCGCCAAGGTGCTGATAACCTGTTGGCTTCTTAAGAGAAAGTACATACCGGTACTTTGCAGGAGTGCAAGAGGAATAGTAAGAAGTCTCGTATATTGATTGATTCTTTCACGACCCGCTTCTCCTTCTTTCTGCATTTCCTCCAGTGCCGGAAACACTTGAGTCAGTAATTGAAAAATGATAGAAGCGTTAATGTAAGGATTTAATCCGAGCGCCATGACAGAAAAGTTAACCAATGTTCCTCCGGAAAAAATATCAAGGAGTGCTAAAAATTGGTTTTCGCTAAAAAACTGGGCAAGTCGCGATGTGTCCACAGCGGGAACTGGAATGTGGGCGAAAATACGAAAGATAAGAAAAATAAGTGCCGTAAAGTACACCTTTTTCTTTAACTCGGGTGTTCGCAAAATGTTAATAATGGGAGAGAGAATAGAATTCATCTTAAATTCCTAATTTTAAATTGACCTAATTTCTAACAAAATTTCAAATTTCCAATGTCTAACGGTTTATTTGTTTTGAAATTAGTCATTTGGCATTTTATTAGTCATTAGTAATTAGGAATTATTTCAGTTTCTGGGTAGATTTGATCGATGGGGATTTTGTTTCTTTTCTAGCAACTTGTTTCTCTTTCTGTTCCCCAACGGTCCCTCCTGCTTTTTCAATTTTCTCTCGCGCCCCTTTGCTCGTCGGCAGTGTAACGGCAAGCGCAACAGACAATTCACCATCGCCTAAAATTTTCACGCCCGTTTCCTTTGCTTTCTCCCCGACAATATGATGCTTGATGAGCGTTTCAATCGTTACCTGAGTATCTTTTTTGAGAATATTTAAATATTTTACATTGACACCAACAATTTTCTTGGTGTCTGGCTTTAACTTTCCTTTTCCTCGAAGAAGAGGAAGTCGTTTATAAAAACTTGAACCAGCGGCAACTCCTTCAAACTGGAGAGGTACTTTTCCACGGGCTTTGCGGCCTTTTGTTCCACGTCCCACAGTGTGTCCGCCTTTACCTGAGCCGTATCCGCGACCCAATCGTTTTTTACTTCCCTCTGTTGTTTTTGGTCTATTTGATAAATTCATTAAGTCACTCCGTTCGTAGCTTTCCCAATGCCTTCATTGTAGCATAGACATTGGTAATTTTATTGTTTGTTCCCAGTATTTTCCCTACTACATCTTTTATTCCCGCTAACTCCAAAACGGTTCGTACGGAACTTCCCGCAATAATACCAGATCCTTTCGGTGCCGGTTTAAGAAAAATTTTTGCTGCACCAAATTTAACTTCAACGCGATGCGGTATGGTTCTTCCATCTTTTAACGGAACTTTCAATAGATGCTTTTTTGCATATAACGATCCTTTTCTAATACCCGATATAACATCCTTTGCTTTACCCAATCCTGCTCCAACATTTCCTTTACGATCACCGACGACTACCAGCGTTGAGAACCCAATACGGTTTCCCCCGCTTGTTTTTTTTGAAGTGCGGTTCACCTGAACAACGCGGTCCTCGAATGAACTTTCTGGTTGATTAATATGATCAGATCTATTTCTCATAGGTTAAAAATCTAACCCTTCCTCTCGAGCGCCTTCTGCGAGCGCTTTGATGCGTCCGTGATATTTGTACCCGCGCCGATCAAAATAAGCTTTTCCGACTTTCTGTTTTTTTGCCTTTTCGGCGAGTAATTTTCCAACCATTCGTGCAATTTGCATTTTCTGTGTTTCCTGAAGTTTTTGCGCTTCTGTGTTTTTTGTTCCTTTGATCTCATGGTCTGACGCACTTACCAACGTTGCGCCCTTCGAATCATCGATAATTTGTACATAAATATGCTGATTGCTTCGAAATACCACGACCCTATTTCGCTTATAGTTTTTCACTGTTTTTTTTGTTGCTTTTTTCATATCGTTTTATGCTGCACCGGCTGCCTTAGCTGCTTTACCGGGCTTGATTCTGACATATTCACCCTCGTAGCGGATACCTTTTCCTTTGTAGGCATCAGGTGGTCTAACTCGTCTAATCTGTGCTGTAATCTCGCCTACGTGCTGCTTATCAATTCCTGAAACCATAATTTTTGCGCCTTTTGTCTGAAAGGTTATTCCTGGCGGTTGTTCAATTTCAACCGGATGAGAAAATCCAATAGTTAGGACAAGCTTATCTCCGGCAATCTTTGCGCGATACCCTACCCCTTTAATTTCTAGTGTTTTCGCAAAACCTTCCGTAACTCCTTTTACGGCATTGGCGACTAAGCTTCGCGCCAAACCATGCAATGCCTTTTCGTTAATTGAATCGCCGCTTCGAGTCATTACTATTTGACCGTCTTCCTGTTTTGTCGTGATCTCTTTTGGCACGACAACTGACAGCTCCCCTTTTGGGCCTTTGACCATAATCCGCTTATCCGATTGGGTAATCGTGACATTTTCTGGTATTGATATTGGTTGATTTCCTATCCGTGACATAATCGCTCCGTTCTTACCATATCTGACAGATCAGTTCTCCACCCATTCCCTGTTTTCGCGCTTCTTTGTCCGTCAGTAATCCTTTGGATGTTGAAATAACCGCTGTTCCATATCCGGAAAGAACTGATGGAATATGATCTTTATCAACATATATCTTTCTTCCCGGCTTACTGACGCGCTTGGCGTTTTCCATTGCCGGTTTAGTACCGGTATATTTTAAATCTATCTCTAATACTTTTTGTTCTGATTTTCCACTCTTTGAAACCTGACTTTTAACTTGCAATCTTTTAATATATCCCTTTCTCTCGAAAATATTTGCCAGTTCTACTTTCAGTTTTGAATGCGGTACCACAACACGTTGTTTACCGGCCATATAACCATTTCTAATATGAGTTAATAAATCTCCAATTGGATCGTTTACCATGATGCTTTGGTCACACCGGGAATTTCTCCCTTATGTGCTAACTCTCTAAAACATAATCGACAAAGGCCAAATCGCCGCATATAACCACGCGGTCGACCACAAAGTTGACAGCGGTTAATTTTCCGTGATGAAAATTTTGGTTTTCGTTTTGCTTTTATGATCAGTGATGTTTTTGCCATAAGTCGCTTCGCTCCTAAGAACACGGGATGAAACGGGATTTAAACTGGAATCAACGGGAAATTATATCCTGTCATCATCCTGTTTTATCCTGTGTGCTTCTGGAATGGCATACCCATTTTTTCTAATAATACCTTTCCCTGCTTGTCATCGGTAGCCGTCGTAACAATTACTACTTCCAGACCTCTTATTTTATCAAGTGATTCAAAATTCACTTCGGGAAACACAATCATCTCAGAAAATCCAATACTAATATTGCCATGGCCGTCAAACGTTCCTGCATTAATACCGCGGAAATCGCGGACCCGCGGCAAAACGATTTTAATGAGTCTTTCTAGAAATTCATACATGCGCTTACCCCGCAGGGTTACTTTTAATCCAATAGGCATACCGGCCCGTAATTTGAAGGCCGAAATTGACTTTGTGGCACGGGTTACTTTTGGTTTTTGTCCGGTTATAAGGGCCAATTGTTCAGCCATTTTATCGATAATCTTTTTATCTTTGAGTGCCTCACCAAGCCCCATATTGACAATTATTTTTTTTACCTTCGGTACCATATGAACATTGGCTATCGAAAGCTCTTTTGACAGAGCCGGTATGGTTTCTGATCGGTATGTTTGAAGTAGTGTCATAGGTTAAATTTGTTTATTCCCTTTCTTTGTAATTCGCTTTTTCTCTCCTTTTACCAGCGTGTATCCAATTCGTGTAGCAGTTTTAGTTACGGGATCAACAAGCGCTACTTTTGACGCATCGATCGGTCGTGGGATATCGATAATACCTCCCGGATTTTTTTCATCACGGCGCTTAATATGACGCTTATATATATTGATTCCCGCAATACGAACCGTGTTTTTCTTTGGGTATACCCTTTCTATCTTTCCCGTCTTACCTTTATCCTTTCCGGTTCTGACAATAATGTTATCTCCTTTTTTTAATTTCATAGTTTTAATAGACCTCCTTGGCCATGCTCGCTATTTTGTTGTACCCTAAGTCTTTAATTTCCCGTGCAATCGGTCCAAACACTCGAGTACCTTTTGGTAATTTTTCTTTTAAATTTTCTAAAACAACACCGGCGTTATCGTCAAATCGGATTACTGAACCATCGACTCGTCGTGTTTCTTTCTTAGTCCGCACGATTACTACCAATACTTTTTCATGCTCCTTTACTGAACCGACAGGCGAAGCTTTTTTAACAATGCAACGAACCACATCACCGACACGGGCTATCTTCAAATTACCCTTGCCAGGTATGCCAATTACGTGTAATATTTTTGCGCCTGAATTATCAGCTGCGTTTATATTTGATCTCAGTTGTAACATGGTCGTTTTACTGCTTCTTTGTAACTTTAAATCTCTTGTCTTTACTCATTGGTCTTGTCTCTTGAATCTCAACCATATCTCCATCTTTAAGCTTCATTCCCTCAACATGTGCTTTATATTTTTTGCTGCGCGTAACAGTCTTTTTGTAAATGGGATGCTGTATGGTACGCACCACAGACACTACTACTGTTTGATTCATTTTGGTCGATACGACGGTACCGGTAAGAAGTTTACTCATGCGTACCACCTCCTGCCGCTTCTTCTAGAATTTGCTGTTCTCGCAAAACGGTAAGCATCAATGCAATCTCATGCTTTAGATTACGGACAATATTTTTGTTTTTTTCTTCACTTGTCTTCAATTGCATACGCGCTACCTCTTCACGTTTTTTTTCAATGAGTGTTTCAAGCTCTTTTGCTTTCTTCTGCATAATTTGTTGTTTTGCTTTCTTTTTCATATTGTTATTCTTTGCTGACAATTTTTGTCTTAATCGGCATTTTATGTCCGGCTTGTCTGAGTGCGTCAAGTAATATAGCATCATCGAGACCGCCCACTTCAAAAAGAACTCTTCCCGGTTGGATTACCGCAACATAGTTTACTATGTCTCCTTTTCCGCCTCCCATACCTGTTTCATTTGGTTTACCTGAAATAGGCTTGTCGGGAAATATACGAATCCATAATTTACCGCCTTTTCTGGTTCGTCGCGAAATGGCAACACGGGCTGCCTCAATTTGATTTGCCGTAATCCATCCGCACTCAAGTGCCTTTAGTCCCATTTCTCCAAATGAAACGTTCATACCTCGACTTGCATTTCCCGGCATTTTTCCTCTGAATTGTTTTCTGTGTTTTTGTCGTTTTGGTTGTAACATACGTTTTTTATTTCCTGCAAACCCATACTTTCACACCAACATATCCTGATTTCGTCAAAGAGGGCGCAATAGCAAATTGAACATCTTCCCGTATGGTTGTTAAGGGCACCGAACCCATAGCGTACTTTTCGACTCTACCGATTTCTGCTCCGCCTATTCTACCAGACAATACTATTTTGACTCCTTTTGCACCGGCGTTCATAACTCTCTGCATAGCTTGATTCACCACTCGCTTATGATGCATACGTCGTGCGATTTGATCAGATATCATTTGTGCAACAAGCCGAGCTTCAAGGTCCGGCTTTTTCACTGGTTCTATTCGAATATCAATTTTGATATTGCCTCCGTCTTTTTTAAGGAATGTTTCCACTTCCTTTTTAAGCTTTGTCAATTCTTCACCGCCGCGCCCAATGGCGACTCCCGGCCGCGCAACGTGAAGCGTTATCGTAATCTGTCGAATTGATCGCTCTATTTCTACCCGCGCCAAACCCGCATTTTGCATTTCACGGTGCAGCATGCGCCGCAACCGCACATCTTCTACGAGTGTTTTTCTAAAATATTTTTTATCTTCGGAAAACCACCGAGAATCCCAAGTATGTAATACCCCGAGTCGTAATGCATTTGGATTTACTTTTTGTCCCATATATTTTTATTTACCTCCAATAACTTTTCGTGTTACAGTTGCTTTCTTCTGATACTGATTACTTTTCATCCGCTGTTTACTTTCCATTCCTATCTTTTCCCGATAACCTTTCTTTACTTCAACGATTTTCTTTTCACCTTTCTTAGGTTCTTCTTTTGGCGTGATTTTTTCAACTTTTAACCCGCCTGCAACGCTTTGCGTAGCAATGCGGGCAGGTTTTTCATTTTTAATTTTTACTTTGCTTTCCTTCATTTCATCTAAAATAACGGTAATATGACTCGTTTGTTTCTGATACTGATGGGCCGTACCGCGCGAAGCGGCGCGCCATCGTTTAAATCGCGGACCTTCATCTACCGTCAGTTGTTTGATATACAATCTATCTTTTGATAGTTTTGCATTATTTTCTGCATTGGCGATGCCACTTTCAATCGTTTTTTTGATAAAAAATGCTGCACGTTTTGGTAGACGTTCAAGCGTTATCAAAGCTCTCTCAAGCGGTAAATGCCGAACAGCAGATGCGACAAGCCGCGCTTTTCTTGGTGTTATACGAATATAGTTACTTTGTGATTTAATTTCCATAGTCACTCCGTTCCTGTGTGCTTCATCACGTTTTCTCCAGTACCCGCTTTGTTACCTTTCCGTGTCCTCTAAACGTACGAGTCGGTGCAAATTCTCCCAGACGATAGCCAACCATATCTTCACTGATAAATACTTCAGTAAATACCCGGCCATTGTGAATAGCAAACGTATGTCCGACAAATTCTGGAGCCACTTGACTGGCACGAGCCCATGTTTTGATTGGCATTTTTTTAGCAGATTCTTTTTGCTGTAAAACTTTTTTGAGCAATTTTGGATCTACGTATGGTCCTTTTTTACTGGATCGTGTTGACATAGTTATTTTCTCCTCTCAATAATTAATCGGTCGCTCGACTTTTTTCGTCGGGTTCTGACACCCATTGCTTTTTTACCCCAGGGCGTTTTAGGACTCGGCATACCAATACCGCTTCTTCCTTCTCCTCCACCGTGCGGATGAGAACCAGGATCTTGCGCAACACCCCGTACCGTTGGTCTTACTCCCATATGGCGCTTTGTTCCTGCTTTACCGATATTCCGATGTTTGCGTTCGGTATTTGAAAGTTGTCCAATAGTTGCATAACACTCTTTTCGTACCATACGAACTTCACCGGAAGGAAGTTTCATACGAACATATTCGCCCTCTTTTCCCATAATAGTTGCATAGTTTCCGGCGCCGCGCGCCATCTGACCGCCTTTTCCCGGCGTCAATTCAATATTGTGAACTTGTGTTCCAATCGGCATATGCGATACGGGAAGTGCATTACCAATGGTCATTTCTGCTTTTTCAC
>Ga0209541_10001537_pt1 | contig 45627 bp, 43 predicted proteins | sample RifCSPlowO2_01_FD_184027 | JGI IMG/M metagenome (GOLD analysis project Ga0209541, IMG submission 184027) | Groundwater microbial communities from Rifle, Colorado - Rifle CSP2_plank lowO2_0.1 (SPAdes) (version 2) | ecosystem: Environmental > Aquatic > Deep subsurface > Groundwater | place...
CGTCGGTTTCAATAAACCGCTGTTGTCGCAGTTGTTAAAAATTAAGTAGCTCTTAGCCCTCGTAGTTCAATGGATAGAACATCTCACTCCTAACGAGATGATGGAGGTTCGATTCCCCCCGAGGGCAATTGGATTTTTAATCTTTCCCTGATACAATTCTTTCATGACTGACGAGGAAAAAGAAATTCTGGGACGAACTTACGAATTGGCTAAAGATACTAACGATAAAGTGTCGCGACTTTATCGGAGTCATAAATGGGGCAGGGCGTTCAAAATTTTTTACTGGGTGGTGATAGTTGGCTTATCAGTCGGCGCTTACTGGCTGATTCAGCCGTATATCGAACAACTTAGCCAAGTTTATGGCGGCCTAAGCGACACAGTCAACAAAATTCACGACACTAGCCAAAATTTGCTCGAGTTTTAAAAAAGTTGTAAGTTAATTTTATGTTTATGATTGCGCCACGGTAGCTCAGTGGCAGAGCGCTGCTCTGAAGAAGCAGGCGTCGGGTGTTCGATTCACCCCCGTGGCATCAAAGATACCAAAGAATTTTTCGGTGGGGTCGGTGGGGGAAAGGAAGGTAGTATTGAAATTTTTAGAGGTATAACTTTGTCGCACAATATACATTTTGCGAGATACAATTTACTTTTCTAATTATTTCATTAAACTGCTCGCTTTATCCCAAACCCAAATAAAACCGGCCTTGGTAATACTCCAAGCATAGCTCAAATTTTTCTGAATCAGCGGCGATTTAACGCGCTCCTCGATATCCACCCCGAACAAACTCAAAATCGCGATTGAAATAATTATCGCCACAATCATTTGCACAAACCCTCCCCTATTTTTAATCATTGGTTTAGTTGTGAAGGAATAACAGAAAGAACAAATTTTAAAAATTCTAGGCGGGGGCGTGCCAAATTACGAGGTCTGCCGAGCAATTTGGGGTTAAGGAATTTTTAAAATTTAGTTCTTGAAGTTATTCTTTAAATTCATAAATACTTTAACGGATCCAAATATGCTTTCGGATCGGCAATCGGCATCCGATAAATACCGCCGCAAACTTTGCTCTGCCGATTCGCCACTTGAACGCCTTGGGTGGCATAAACAGTCAAATGAAGATGCGGCCCAGTGGCATAACCGGTCGCGCCGCTATAACCAATCACCTCGCCGGTTGCCACTTGTCCCCCTTCCTCCACTTTTATCAGCGACAGGTGAGCGTAAAGCGTGGACAAACCGTTTGAATGTTCAATCAAAATCCACTGGCCGTAAGAAGCGCCTGGGCAAACTTGATCAGTATCTCCCACGCTGCGCACCACCCCATCCAAAGCCGCTTTGACTGGCGTACCGATTGAAGCCCGAAAGTCCACGCCGTTGTGACCGTAACCATTATACACCGTCGGATTAGCCAAAGAAAATGAAGTCAGGCCGAATTTTTGAGTGATGGAGATACTATTCATCAATGGCCATTTCAGGACACCGAGACCGGCCGGCGGGATTTTTGTCGGGTCAATGGCAATGTTGAGCGCTGATTCAAATTCCGCCAGTTCCCTTTCAAACGCTTCTTTAAGCGACAGTTTTTCCGCTAGGGTCTTTTTATAATTGGCCTCTTTATTTTTGGTCGTCGCAAGCACGGTGTTAGTTTCTTTTTTATTGTATTCAATGATGGCTTTTTGGTCAGCAAGATTGCCGCGGAAAGTTACCAAATTTTTCCTTTTTGCTTCCTCCGCCCTTTTATCCGTTTCCAAACCGATCTTCAGTTCTTTTATCGCCAGCAACGATTCGCCAACACCGGCCTTGAGCTGGCTCATTGCTTCCAAATTGTTCCAGAGCGCCGAAAATTTTCCACTGAGCGCCGTTTCCACAAAAGTGTTTGATTCCAATTGATTAATTTGGCGAATGGCGTCAGCGATTTCCGCCCGCCTGGCTGAAATATCGGCTTCTTTTTGAACAATCGCCAAACCTAATTCTTCAATGCCCAAAGATGTAGTGATAATTCGATTCTCGGTAACTTTTAATTCAGCAACCAGTTTTTTTCTGATATTCTCTAGTTCGCTGATTTTCGCTTGTAAGGTCTGCTTCTCCGCTCCGGCCGCCAAGAGTTTCTCTTGGTAAACGGCGATTTCTTTTTCTAAATCAGCGATGGCGTTATTGCGCTCGGAAATTTTCGCCCGCAATTCGTCAATAGTCGCCGCCTCTCCCATCAGCGGCATAACAAAGAAAAAGATTGCCAAGAAAAAGATTGCGAAATTCTTTTTCGGCACATATCTCACGGAACACGAAATTTTCCTGCTGAAAAATTTCTCTGCTACGCCCCAGTTGGGCTCCGCAAGTTTCCGCTCGATATGCGCCTTCAACGAATTTCGCAATTGAAATTTCTTTCTCATCTTAAAGCTAGTGAAGCTCATGAAACTTTTGAAGCTAACATTTCTATCGCTTTGTCAAGCCGAGCCAAACTTTCTGCTTTGCCAAAAATCTCCAGCAGAGTAAACGGATCCGGCGATTTTTCCAAACCCGACAAAGCTACCCGTAAGGGCCACAGGACCTCCCCTTTCCCCTCTTTTTCCGCCAGCACCATCAGTTCATCTTTCACCTCTTCAAGGCGAAACCTTAAGGTTTCGCCTTTTTGAAGAATTTCGCGCGCCCGCCCAAGGCGCGCGTCCTTTCTGTATCTTTATCTTTTTTCCACAAAAGCAATTCCTTTGGATATTCCGGCGCTTGGAAAAAATATGCCAATTCCCCCCTCTCCGCCATTTCTTTTATATCTCCGAATTTACTAATTCGCTCTATCACAATCGGTACGATTTTTTCCAAAATTTTTTCTATCTCTTTTTCTTCTCCCAATCCCAAAGCTTCTTTAATTTTTTTGGAAATTGAAAATTGAAAATTGAAAATTCTCTTCAGGTATTCCTTGTTCATCCATTCCAATTTCTCCGTATTAAAAATCGCGCCGCTTTGCTGAACTTTTGCCAAATTAAAGTTTTCTATCAACTCCTTCATTGAAAAAATTTCTCTCTCATCACCCGGATTCCAACCAAGCAAAGCCAGATAATTTACCAATGCCTCGGGCAAATAACCCTGATTTTTATAAAAATTAATAGAAACGGATTCACCGTGTTCGCGCTTGGAAAGTTTGGCTCGGTCGGGCGCGAGTATCAGCGGCAAATGGGCATAAATCGGTCCGTCTTCGCCCCGCCCTTTGGCCTCCGCCAAAGGGCGGGGCTTCGGCGAGACAAGCGCAAGCGCTCGCCAAATCAAAATCTGGCGTGGGGTATTGGAAATATGGTCTTCGCCCCGAATAATGTGAGTGATGCCGGTCTCTAAATCATCTGCCACATTGGCAAAATGAAAAATTGGCTCGTCAATACTTTTGGCAATCACAAAATCGCCGAGTTCTTTGGTATCAAAAGTAATTTCGCCTTTGATTAAATCGCAAAAAGAAATTTTTTGGCCGGGATTTTTAAAACGGATAACTTCGCTTCGCCGCGCCGTAGTCCCGCTAAGCGGGACGGAGACGGGCTTCTCCTTGGACACATACGCCGCGCCGGAATCCAAAAGCTGCCGCAAATATTTCTTGTAAATCTCCAGTCGATCAGATTGACGAAAAAATTCATCATGCTCAATACCCAGCCATTTCAAATTTTCTAAAATATCTTTCTCGTATTCCGGCTTGCCGCGCTCTTTATCAGTATCTTCCACCCGCAGAATAAACTTACCGCCGAAATGGCGGGCGAATAAAAAATTAAACAGCGCCGTCCGGGCATTGCCCAAATGCAAAAACCCCGTCGGCGACGGCGCGAATCGCACCCTTACTTCTTTTTCTAGCATATCTTTCTCTATCATTCCGCTATTTTAGCACAATGGCAAAAATTCCAAATCATAAACACCAAATTACAAGCAATCTCTAAAATCAAAATTCTAAACATACATCTGTTGAAATCAGATATCAACATCAGATGTTGATATCTGATTTCAACTGTTATAAACTTTTATTACATTATTATGAGAAAAGAACCATTTAGCGCAGGTAATTTCGTACACATAATTCGCCGTGGTGGACGCGGCCTTCCGATTGTCAAAGATGAAACAGATCGCTGGCGCTTTCTAAAAGTACATTACTATTTAAATGATACAGTCTCAAAGATAAATGGTTTACGCGATATTGAAGATCCCTTTAGTACAAAAATATTTTTCTGGCCCGAATCATGGCCAAAGCGCAATCCCTTATTTTCCCTGTGCGCATTTACCCTGCTTAATAATCACCTGCATATTATCGGGTTAGAAACAAAAGGAGATGGAATTTCTAAGTTCATGCAAAAATCCGGCATTAGTATGGCTAAACATTTTAACGATAAGTACCAAGAAAAAGGCGCGCTTTTTCAAGGTGCATATCATGCGAAAATAATTGACAAAGACGAGTATCTCATGTGGGTTGTACCATATGTGATGGTAAAAAATACTTTTGAAATGCATCCCAAAGGATACGAGTGGACAGTGCAAAATTTTGAGGAAGCATGGGAATGGGCAGTTGTATATCCTTTCTCAAGCTTGGGCGATTACGGAGGAACGAGAAATTCACCAATTGTAGACATAAAACCTCTCAGGGAAACTTTGGGCGGTCCAAAAGAATTTAAACGATTGTGCAAAGATATGATTTTGGGACGAGAAGGAATAAGGGAAAGGGACAAAATAGTATCTGGAATTGCTAGCCTTTCTTTTGAAAATGAAAACGAATGATGGTACTTGTTGAAATCAGATATCAACATCTGATGTTGATATCTGATTTCAACAAAATCCCTATCTCCCCATATTATACAACTGCCTAACCTCCCCCGCCGACAGCGCGCGGTTGTAGACGCGGGCAGCGTCAAGAGCGCCGTCTCGTTTTTTATCATTTGGCTATTTCTTTTTCTTCTTTGCTCCTAATATTTTTTTAACCTCACGGTCAAAATCAGAAATGTAATCTTTATCTTGCTCTTTGCGATATTTTTCAAATTCGCGGAGCGCCAATGTTTCCGCCACTTCATGGCTGATTTTTCCCGCGTTCGTTAGAATTTCATATTCGCTGAATTTGAGAAAGGCGTTAAGCTTCTCCACCCAATCGTTCATAGTCATCACCCGGCCGCGCGCCGCTTGCAATTCCGCGTAATCAAGATACATATTGCCGATGTTGTTGAGATGAGTCAATTCTTTTTTATCCAAATAATTTTTGGCAATCATTGTGTCGCTTGGCATAATTTTCCCCCGCGGAGAGCGTCGCCATGAAGTTAATCCCATTTTGGCTTTTTTACTGCTTACTCGTTCCGTAATAATTTCCGCCGCGGTTTTGCCGGTTATGGCAAAATGAAGCTTGTTTTGAACCGTCGCGAAAAATTCTTTGCTTTCATAGGCCTTGGAGGAATAATCAATCGCTGTCGCGTAAATATCGGTAATTTTTTGATAGATCATCCGCTCGCTCGTGCGGATATCTTTAATTTCTTCGTACAGTTCGTCAAAATATCTGGCGCTGAAACGAGAGCCGTATTTCATCCGATTATTATCCAAGGCATAGCCTTTGTGGATATAATTTTTCAAAATTCCCGTCGCCCATTGGCGAAACTGCGTACCCCGTTCCGAATTTATACGGTAACCAACGGCAATAATCGCTTCTAAGGAGTAGAAAGCGGTATTTCTTTTAATCTCCCTTTCACCTTCTTTTTGAACTTGTAAGAAATCCTTACAAGTTGCCAACATATCCAACTCGCCTTCCGCATAAATATTTTTGAGATGCTGGGTAATATTCTGAGGTGTCGTATCAAAAAGCTCCGCCAGGCGCTTTTGCTGAAGCCAAATATTCTCCTCGGCGTAGAGGACTTCAATATTCACCGAACCATCCGGCGTCTTATAAAAAGCGATTTGATTATCTAACAATTTTTTATCTTTTACCATAACTTTTTTAAAATTTTGTCATTGGTCATTTGTCATTGGTCATTTTATTATTATCTCCCCAGATTATAAAGTTGCAGAACTTCTGTGGCCGACAGCGCGCGGTTGTAGACGCGGACGTCGTCCATACGACCGTCGAAAGATCGTAGTGCACTACCACTAGCATCACTGCCAATGAACAGATTTCGGGTTGCGTCACTGACCCGAGCTCCAGCCCCATCAGTGGTTGAACCTTTGCTAATCTCCACTCCGTTTTTGTAAAAACGCACTCCGGAAGCGCTTGAGGTTCCATCCCAGGTCACAACCCAATGAACCCATTTGCCGAGATCAGAAGACGGGAATGTACCATTTGCGGAGTAGAGAAATAAGTCAGTGGTGACATAATCAACAGTGAAGTACACATTTGTATAACCACCGACGGCCTGCAATACCCAACCTTCCGTGACACTGCAACAATTAAATGTTTTTGTGATAAAGTATCCTTGGCCACCCTCGCCATATCCATCCGCATTTGCCCACAGCGCAATCGTCATCGGTCCAAGATCATCAAGAACGGCCGGGGAACCGACATTAATAGCGTCATCACTCCCGTCAAAATTCAGCGCCTGGCCGAGTTTGCCGGGAGCTGTGGTGGTGCCGGAACCGCCGTGAATCAAACTGCCAGTATTCCCCTGCCCGCTTTTGTCGGCGATGTTGGTGAGAGTGTCGGGGCCATCCATCGTCCACCAGCCGACCAGGCCGGAAGTTAAAGAATCGCGGCCGGGCAGGGTCTTGGCGATTTTGGATGTGGCGCCGATTTGGTAGAGCCGCGTTATCTCGGCGGCCGACAGGGCGCGGTTGTAGATGCGGACATCGTCAAGGGAGCCGTTAAGATAGCGGTTGGCTGTGAGTCGGTCACTCCCTAGGTAAATTGTTTTTCCGTTGATGGTCGCATAAGTAGTCGTTACGGTGTTGTCTGTGTCAATCACGACGCCGTTTTTATAAAATCGCGCTATACTGGCATCCCAAGTGCCAACTAAGTGTATCCAGACGCCGAGCGCTGGAACTCCGCTAGGAGAGATGTCCGCGATGTTTGCAGCGAGAGTATCTTTTACAATAATCCGCCACCTATCATTGACATCTAAAAAAAAGCGTAGGGGGGCATCTGATGCCGTCAGCAAACCCTTAACTTGGCTTCCGCCGCTGAGTGCATTTAATTTAACCCAAAATGACACTGTCCCGGCGGAACCCGTATCGCCAGAAAAAGAGGTTTTTGAAACATAATCATCCACCCCGTCAAACGACAGCGCCTGGCCCACTTTGCCGGGGGCAGTGGTAGTACTCGTGTTCCCGGTCGCGCCGAGGATGAGCGACCCATTATTCCCCTGCCCGCTGGAGTCGGCGACATTGGTGAGCATTTTCGGACCGTCAAAGGTCCACCAGCCGACGAGGCCGATTTCGTTTATAGGACGAGAAAGGGATTTGGAAATGGTGGCGGCCGCGCGAGCTTCACTTGGGATAAATACAGAAAATACGCCCGGAAAAATAAACCCGAGAATGAGCGCGGCGCTTAGTGAAGCTCGCGCGGCAATTTTCAATTGTGAATCTGTGCTATTTATCATGTTTGATGGCTTTATTACTATTACACTGCCTCTAACGGCCATGCGGCCTCCGAGGCCCCCGCGCAAGCGGGGGCCGTTTGTTTTGTTATCCACATATCTACTTGACTTTTTCTTTCTTTTCCCTATACTCTCTGCAACTGTGGCTTCGGCCTCCGAGAACCCCGCGAAAGCGGGGTTCGTCTTTTTGACAACTTCTTCAATACAATCAATAACTTTTTTAAAATCCTCCTCCGACACCATAGTAACTTTGCGAAGCAATCTCCTTCTATCAAAAGCTCGCAGTTGTTGAATTAACACATCATTGGAGACGCTATCAATGATGATACGGGCTCTGAATGGAACTTTTGCATTGACTTTCGTAGTAAGCGGAATTCCCCAAAATACATTGGGAGAAAAGCGGCGGATAATCAAGACCGGCCTGCCGAAATCTTCAGAGGTGGAGTGTTGTTCTGAACCGACATTGACGCCAATTGAACACCACCACACTTCCCGCTCATGAAAATCAAAACTGCTTTCCAAGCTGTCTAATCGTTTTTTCTTTTCATTCCACTTGTCAAAATCTTTTTCCATATTGAAGTTTAAGATAACATTTACTCAAACCGCCAAGTAGTAAGCACTCTCTGTAATAAAGTGTCATTTGACAGCGGCGAGGTGAGTTGGTAGAGGGTGCCACGGAAAATAAACCAGATCTCGCGGGTGCCAGTGTCTTCCGCGACCCACGCCAGTCCTGTGGAAATCTGATTTCCACTGGAAGCGCCGCCGATGAGCACTTCCTGCGGCTCTTTGACGACCATCTCCGGAATGTCGCGCCCAAGGCGCTCGACGGTAATGTCGGTATCCGGGTCATCGTAGGGTTCAAGATGAATTTGAAATCCGGCTTGGCGCTTTGAATCTTGAACCACGATTGTTTCGCCCGCCCCTTCTGCTGAAGCGGACAACCGCGATACCGAAAAACTATCAGGGTAAGAAAACGAAAACCCGGCGCTTTCGTGGCGGAAAGTTTTTGGCAAATCCAGTTTTTTCTGCTCCGGTTCGGGGATGGTGTCGGCATTTGAGTAAATTTTCGAAAGTTCCGGATTAGAAAGGTCTGACCTTAAATCTACAGAAAGGTCAGACCTTTTTTTAGACGAATCAGCGAAATACCAAACCGCCGCCGCAAGCGCCGCAAAAATCACTATTACCAATAGTGTGGATAACATTCTTGACTTTTTAAATGGGTTTGCTAACATATTGGTACAAACGGCTTCGGCCCGACTCCGCCGCAAGGCGGAGGTAACAAGAAAAAGTTCAAGGCAAAAGCGCCTTGAACTTTTTCTTTAGGGACTCAAAATCAATGCTCACTATATCACCTGACTTGTGACTTAATCGAGATGCATCAATCAAATTTTTGAAATCTTTTTTCATTTTTAATCGTTATTACTGACTGCTTGTGGTAATCGCCGTATCTCCGCCATCCGTAGTTGTCGCTTCCGGTTCAGCTACGGGCTCAAGTATTGGTTCCGGCACTGGTGTCTCTACTACCGGCGGAGTGGTGGTCGCAATATCCGGAACAGCTTCAATAGCTGCATTAGCTTCGTTAGCTGTGAAATCTTGTGAAGCTATGATGTTTACTATTCTAGTGGAAGTCGCCGTCAAGCTATTATTATCGGTCGCCGAGTAATCAATGGTATACGAAGTGCTGGTGGAAGTGTCTAAAGAAATTTGAACAACTTGGACGCCGTTCACGAAATTGCGGACGCTCAAATCATTACCGTTGCTGTCCCGGGCAATCACTCCCAAATCAACATAGGTCGCGCCCACTTCAATTTCTGCCGGATTATTCCCCTGAATTGTTATCGTCGGTCCAGTTTGATTATTTGGATTTTGATTATTGGGATTTGTTTGATTATTGGAACTTGGAACTTGAGAATTACTTAATAATGCTGCCAACTGCGCTTCATTAACGCAAGTCCCGCCGATGCAAAGTTCGTCATCCACTACCAGTTTTTTGACTTGCAGCAAACCTTGGGCGATTCGCGTGCCGATTGACGAAAGGTAATCCAAAACCTTCAGCGCCACTTTTTCAATGAAGGACGGCGACTCAGCAAGCGCGCTGGTAGTGGAAGCTACTAACGATTCAATGTCCGACAAATCCTCGCCGACAAAATTGAATTGTCGGTCAATGAACACCATAATTGATGTGTTAGTGCTTGTAGCGGTAAACGGCTCAAGGGCGACGCCGAGCGTCTGCCCGCTCGTCGTCGCCTTGGCGCCGATGCCGGAAACGAAAGACGGTCCAATCCTGTCCCCAATGGCAATCTCTCCGCCGTCCAAATTTACTTTCACCGGCACTCTACCCGCCAAAACCACCGGCACTTTTATTTCCTCGGAGTAAAGCGCGTTGCCGAAACTACCAAGCAAAACGCCGGGCGCGGTGGAAATCACGCCGAGAAGAACAGGAGAAGTGGAACTAGCTTCGTTAGTTTGATACCTTTTGACAAACACCGGATTGTCCTGGTCCAACATCACCAAATCGCCCGCCGAAAGCATCTCGTCTTTAGTCGGATAATTTTCCGCCAAGTCAATCAAACCGATGGAAGTGGACTCGGCGTAAATGTTGCCACGCGTCAAAGCGCCGTCATCGCAGTTGCTCGCCCCGCCGTCATCCACGCAGAGCGCCCCGTCGGCGACAATCAAAGAACCGTACGGGATGTTGGCGCTTGTGAGAACCGCCGCTGTGGAGGTGCCGACCACGGCGCGGGTCTTCGTAATTACTCCACTACCATTCGCTTCGCCGTAAACCGTAAAGACTTGCTCACCCTGGAGAGTAGCAGAGAACGCCTCGCTGGTTCCCGACGGTGCCGAGGAATTTATCGGCAAATCCACCCAAGTTACCCAACCGGCATTGGTGTCAAAAGCGATATTGCCAAGTTCCAGATTGTCTACCTGTGTTACGCCGCTCGTGTAGTGTCGGAAGGCCCCGTCGGTGAGCGACATCCCGCCTTGGAAAGTGCTCGTCGCCGTGGTAGAAGTAGCTGTGAAATTAAGCGCCACTGCCTCACCATGAACTGTGAGTGTGGCGTAAGGACTCGTCGTCCCGATGCCGACATTCCCCCCACCTGTCGCAAAAAGCGCGCCACCGGCGAATGTTGAGGTGGCAGTCGTGCTAGTCGCATTGAAATACGGCGCCCCGATTTTGCCCCAGGCCTCAATCCCTCCGGCAAAGGAAGAGGTGGCGGTGGATTTAATCCAAATGGGAATGGTGGTGGTCGGCGTCAGAGCGTTCACCGAGAAGGTGTCAGTTTGTTGTTTCCAATCATACTCCGCCCCTCCGCCCGCTCCACTAACATCAGCCGCACAGAACACATTACCTAAAGCATCGGTGGTCAGTTTGCCACTGTTGCCTAAACCATTACAAATTAAGTTAGACACTTGAAGGCCAGAGGAAGAAACAATCAGACCAGTTAGAGTAGAGGTGGCATTAGTGGTGTTGAGTACCTTGGCTGATAAACCCCCGGCGAAGGTTGAGGTGGCGGTGGTGGTGGCGGTGAAGTAACCAGCTAGCGCGGAGTTGCCCAGCGCTGATGAACCTTCCACACTTAATTTAGCGTAGGGACTGGTCGTCCCGATGCCGACGTTGCCGGAAGCTGAAACTAATACTTTGTAATCGCTCAAACTACCTACATACGAACCAACTCCCCAGATCGGTCTATTAGCTAAAGCCGAGCTGGAGTTCCTGCCATCGAATGAAATTGCTGGTAATCCTCCAGCTGTATCGGCATCCACTTGGCCAACCATCTCCCATGCAAAAGTATCCAGTCCGGTTCCATCGCTATCTTCCACTCCCAGGATTCGTGGTTGAAATTTAGTGGTGATCCCTGTGCCGCTTCTCAATTCTATATAACCGCTGGTTCCCGAACGAGAAGCTTTTAATATAGTTGCATCTGATGAGGTAATTTCTAATTTTGTGGCCGGTGCCGTCATCCCGATGCCGACGTTGCCCCCCGCCGTCGTCACCAAAGTATTGGCAGGCGTGCCTTGGTTAAGCATGACTCCTGTGCCGTTTACTACGAGTCCCCCGCTGAATGTAGAAGTCGCGGTCGTGCTCGTGGCGTTGAAATACGGAGCGCCAATCTTTGACCAGCTCTCAATCCCTCCGGCAAAGGAAGAAGTGGCGGTGGATTTAATCCAAATCGGTATCGTTGTCGTCGGCGTCAGGGCGTTCACCGAGAAGGTGTCGGTTTGTTGTTTCCAGTCGTGGGCAATGATGCCCGAAGAAGTGTCCAGCGAGAGGACGCCGCCGGTGTTGGTGAGACCGCTCCCCGTGAGGTCGGTGAAGGCCTCACTGTTGAGCGTGAACGAACCAGCGGTGGTCAGATTCCCCCCGACATAGGTGTTGTGGGCGACGATGCTGTTTCCGATGAAGTTATGCGTTCCTTCCACTTCAATGTCGTAAACATCTTCGGCGGGCATTGACTCAATCGTCGTAATTGTGTCCCAAACCGTCCGCTTGCCGCGCAACACAGCGATTTCCTGGCCCTGACGCAAACCAGAAACTTTTTTCCACACCCCGCCGCTTGACACCGAAGGCGGCTTCGCATACAATGCCTGCCATAACGCAACCCCAAGCCCTGTGCTTGGGGCTTGTTTTTTATCAGCATTATTGGCCGGTGAAAGAAGAGCCAATTCTCCTTCGTAGTCATCCAGATAAGCGTGCAGTATCCGCCTTAACTCCCAAGCCATATTGTTTTCGTAACCGGCAAAAGCGATTTTCTTTCCCTTGTCTAAAGAATAATTCTTAAGGGGCAAGAGGTCGCTGTCTCCGCTGACAATCAGCAAAGCATCAAGAGTGTCTATGGCTTTTGTAACATCAAGAGTGATATCCACATCCATATCTCCCTTTTTCTCCATAACTTCCACAATCTTCCCGTTTATCTCCTTTTTGGTCTTTATATACTTGAGCAGTTTGGTCTTCAGAGAAATTTCTTTCTCAAAAGTTTTTAAGTAATCAAGCGTGCCCGCCAAAGCTGGGTCGCCTTCTTTGGGCAAGGCGGTGTAAAAGTTAAAGAATTTTACCTCAAACATTGCCCCGAGCGACTCTTTGAGTTTCTTGATATCAACTTTCCAGCCGGCGGCTTTCTGAGCGTAAAACATATTGGAGTTGTCGTAGAAAATGCCGAGCTTCGGTTTCTTTTTCGGCGCGTCTTTTTTAACTTCTCGCACAAAATACGGATGCTCCGCCGTGGTGCGAATGGTCTTGCCGCTCGCGGTCGTGAGTTTGAAAATCGGCTTGGTGCCCATGAAGGCGACGCCTTTGACCTTGCGCCAGACGAGAGCGCCGGTTTTTTGGTCAAGCGTTTGGATTTCGTCTCCCGCCTCAATATCCTTAATCATCACCTCGTCGTAGAGGTAGTCGTCATCGCCGCCGCGAGAAAAGGTTGAACCTTTTTCATCTTCAAGGTTAAACCTTAAATCTGAAGAAAGGTTTAACCTTTTATTCTTTCGTTTCCGTCTTCGTCGGCGGAGCTTGGTGTCTCCCGTCACGCAATGAGTCATCAGGTTGGCAACACCCGAAGCGAGCAAACCCCCTTGCACCGCGAAGTCCGTCCCCGGCGTGCTCGTGCCCACCCCCACCTTGCCGTTGGAATCAATCACGAAGGCGGTGGTGGTGGCGGTTGCCGTTGAAGAAGACACTCTGAACAAGTTGGCAGTTTGATTGTAGAAGCCGTAAATATCAAGAGGGATAGCGGTGGAGGAGTTGTTCCAGAAAGCGCCGTTGCCAGCGACCGAGAGTTTAGCGTAAGGCGAAGTCGTGCCAATACCGACATTACTCAAGCCATAGAAATAAATCGATTCCGAGTTAGCAGTAGAAGTCGCCCAACCAACGCCACCGCCCGCGCCAAGCGCTATGCCATTCCAGTAAATTGAGCCGGCAACATTGTAGAGTTGGTTAGTCGTAACAGCGGGCACGGTAATTTGAGAAAGAGTAAGCGAGCCATTTACGGAGGTGGTCGCCAACGAGGTATCGCCGGAAGCGGAAAGAGTAGTAAACGAACCGGTAGAACCGCTAATCGGTGAATCGGTAATGGTAGAGCCGGTAACCGTACCACCGGTGAAAATGGAAGAATCACTGATGGTTACCTTGTGAAGCATGTCAAGATTGTTGCTGCCAGCAACGGTATTATAGACATTGTTAATGTAAGTGTTATTGCTGGCGGTGGCAGTGGACAGCCGCGAGGTCTCGGAGAAAAACTTAGCGGCGATATCCCGAAGCCGACTTTCAAACTCTTCGCGCGAAATGCCAACATAAGAAATATTTTTAGTGATCTCCTGAATAACATTACGCGGGCTTAAGACAACAGTTTTAGTTTGGACCGTGGTGGTTGCATTAGTAGAAATTTTTGCTGACGTTTGTGAATTATCCACGGCAAGATAAACATTGGTCTGTTTACCAAAGAGCGAAGCGATAAACCGACTGGTTTTTTGGAAAATCGGATGCAACTCATTGTAGGTAGTTTTAGCAACTGACTCTAGAGCTATCCGTTGTTTATCCGGCAAAACTTTTTCTACCAGCGCGAGAAGTTTTTCCGAAGCGATATATTCCTCCGAGTAAATTTTCGGCACCGACACTAAGTTTTCAAAATAATCAAAGCTCGCCAATTTCACTGCACCCGAAACCGCTTGGACTAATTTGTCGCCATCAACAAAACCGGTTGAACCGAAAATTTTCGCCACTTGCTCGGCGTTGATTTTGGAATCAACCCAAGAAAGTTTTGGTTTTTGGTCAAAAATAAAACCTAAAGGCTTCGCCTTGCGGACTTCCGCAAGGCGAAGCCTTTGAATCTTTTGAATTGTCGCCACTACTTTGTCCTGCGCGGCGCGAAAACCTCGCGCCGCTTCGGCAACAATTTCGGTGCGATTGGCGTAACCGCCCACCACCAAGACAAGCGCCAAAACAAAACCAAGCGACTTTTTGAAAAACTGGCTGACGACTTTTTTGGGCGCGGTAAAATCAGCGCGCCCGATTTCCGGCAGAAACGGCAGCGTTTCTTTTTCGTATTTAAGTTCGCCAACAGCCGGGACTTCTCTAATAATTGGAATTATCGGTCCGCTCGTCCTGTCAAAACCGATTTTCGGTGCCGTTGACTTAATTGGTAAAGCTCCTCCACCGACTACCGGCACCTTTTTGATTTCTTTAGGGGCTATTTCCTCCTTTTTTCGCGCTGGCGCGCCATATAGTTTTTTATGCTCTAAAATAGATTTCTCGCAAACATACCAAGTTCGGCCGATGCGTCGAGCGTCTACTTTTCCACCGCGGCAAAGCTGACCAACGTAATCTTGGGTATAGCCAAAAAGCAAAGCTGCTTTTTTAGAAGTAATGAATTTTTTTCCCGCTAGAATAAATTCGTTTTTAGGCATTTATTTAATCAAATTATACCAAAAATCCGAGCCGAGATGGCTAATAAAGCTGTGGATAAATAAAGCCATCTCGGCTATCCGAGATGGTTAGAAATTTTAAAGTTTAAAGATTGCCAAATTCTTTTTCGGCAGGTGTTTTCTTGAAGCACGGATATCCCGCTAAGCGGGGTTCCTCGTGCTCTCCCCGCCGTGGCGGGACTCGCAAGCCCCCGCTCGATATACGCCTTCAACTAATTTGTTGTGAGATGGATATCAGATATCCACATTTTGTTGATATCTGATATCCTCAATCACAAAGGTAGATTTTAATTTCCCTTTTTCAAAAGGGAAAGGGTAGAAAAAATTTTGATATTGCGGCGAAGAAATGTCTGGCCAAAAAAGAATTTGGCAAATGCGAATAAAATTTGTTATAAAACAACATCTCGGCTAACCGAGATGAGTTTTTTGGCTCAAATTGTGGCTTTTCTAGTGTTTCACACCCTTTCTAAAAAATTTTAGATTAGAGCTGTTTCACAAATAATTTGCGAAGAGCGGCGGGATTAGCCGAACCTTTAGACATTTTCATTCCCTGCCCCACTAAAAACTCTAGAGCAGCGGTCTTTCCAGATTTATACTCAACAACAACTTTTGGGTTATCGTCAATAGCTTGTTGAACGATTTTTACTAAAGTTTTTTCATCATTTTTCTGAAGTAAGCCAAGAGTTCGGGCAATCTCGGCTGGCAAACCGCCCTTTTGAAACATCACCGCCAAAATGTCTTTAGCGCCGCGTGAAGATAATTTACCCTTGTTAATCATCATAATCAGTTCCGCGAAAGCGGCCGGCGGAACTTTTTCGTCAACGCCGTCGTTGATAATGTAATTTGCCGCCAATTGAATTAACTTTTTTTCACCTAAAATATTAGCGGTAGCTTCAAAAAAACCCGCCAGCTTTCTATCCTGAACAAAAATCTCTATGTCGTTACTCTTAATGCTAAAATCCCTGAGGTAACGTTCCCTCTTTATCCAGGGCAATTCCGGCAGTTCTTTTTTAAGCGTTGCAACATTAAATTCCGGCAATTCGCTTAATTTCAATTTGGGAATATCCGGCTCGGGAAAATACCGGTAATCATGCGATTCCTCTTTTTGCCTTTGGGAAAACGTTTCATCTTTATCGTCATCCCAACCGCGCGTTTCTTGTATCACCTTTTCTCCCCGCTCCAAAATTCCCACCTGTCTTTTTATTTCATAGCCAATCGCTTGCTCTACCGCCTTGAAAGAATTAAGATTTTTGACTTCCACCTTCGTTCCTAAGTTGTTGGGTGTTGGGTGTTGGGTGTTGGGTGTTATACTAATATTCGCTTCCACCCTCATCTCCCCTTTTTCCATGTTGGCGTCGGACACTTCGAGGTAACGCAAAAGCAATTGCAACTCGCGCGCAAAATCAGCGGCTTCTTTCGCTGAATGAATCACCGGCTCGGTCACCAATTCCATCAACGGCACACCTGCCCGATTGAAATCAACAAGCGAATAGTCCCCTTCTTCGTGTAAAGATGTGCCCGTATCTTCTTCAAGATGGACCCTTGTGATTTTCACACCATTTAATTCTCCGTCAGAAACAAGCGGATATTTATACTGACTTATTTGATATCCTTTCGGAATATCAGGATAAAAATAATTTTTCCGATCGAACTCGGTAAAATCGGCCAACTTACCGCCAAGCGCGAGTCCTACTTTAAGAACATGTTTGAACGCTTCCTTATTGATCACCGGCAAGGTACCCGGGTGACCCAGACAAACCGGACAAGTATTGACATTGGAACGGGTCTCATCGGGATCATTTTTGGAATTGCAGAACATCTTAGTCGTGGTTTTCAATTCCGCATGGATTTCTAGTCCAATGGTCGAAGAATAGTTCATTGGCAATAGCTTACAACTCCCGCAGAATTTTCACAAGTGAGTCGGAAAAGTTTTTAATTGATTGTTCGTCCAAAATGGAAACGGCAAAAACGACGGGGCAGAGTTTTTTCGCCGATTTTTCGGCTTTTTTGCTTGAGGAAGCGTCAACTAAATCAGTCTTTGTTAAAATGATAATTTCTTTTTTATTTAAAAGATCCTGGTCATATTTTTTCAATTCCTCGCGGATGGTTTGCCAAACCGCGGTAATATCTTCCCCGCCCGAACCCAGCCCGACAAGGTCATTCTGGCGGGAACTGGAATCATCCGGTCGGGCGGGATTCTCCAAAGAAATACAGTGAAGCAAAATTTTCGTCCGGCGAATATGACGTAAGAATTTGTGACCCAGTCCCTTTCCTTCTGATGCACCCTCAATAAGTCCTGGAATATCCGCAAGAATAAAGCTGTGCAAAGCGCCGAGATTGGGCTCCAAGGTTGTAAATGGATAATCGCCGACTTTGGCACGAGCCGCTGACAGAGCGTTCAACAGCGACGATTTGCCGGCATTGGGCAAACCGATTAAACCAGCATCGGCGAATAATTGAAGCTCAATGGAAAAATCAGCCGCTTCACCGACACCGCCCAAAGTGCTTTGGCGCGGCGAGGTGTTAAAAGAGGTTTTGAAATATTCATTGCCCAAACCGCCGCGGCCGCCCTGTAAAATTTTTACCGTCTCGCCTTCACGCAAAAGCTCGAATCGCTCGCGCGTATCAGCATTGGTCAAAACCGAACCAATCGGCACTGCTAAAAATAAATCGGCGCCGTTCTTGCCGTGCCGGCCGAAATTTTCGCCGTCGCCGCCCCGGCCGGCCGAAAGTTCCTTAATATGACGGTAGCTTGCCAAACCGCCAATGTCGCGAATCGCCCGGGCAAAAACATCGCCACCTTTACCGCCATTGCCGCCGCCCGGACCAGCCAATTCTTTGCCTTTTTCGTGTCGCCAGCGAACCACGCCAGAACCGCCTTTGCCGGCTTTCAGGTGGATTTTTATTTCGTCAATTAACATGCGAGCGCGAGTTTAGCGAGCGCGAGCGCGCCTTCTTTGGATTTAGCGTAAGCGACAAAAAGCTTATTGTGACAAAACAAGGCGTCTGACACGCCGGTAATTTCCGCCAGCTCTTTTTCTCTTTTGCCCGCCCAGGCAACTGGAAAACTTCTGCGATTAATGAAAGAACCTAGATTATCTCTGATGGCACCGGTTCGCCAAATCATTTTATCGCCTTCTCCCAAACGAGGCACAACGACAAACAGCGGCTCAGGATATTTATTCAAATAATTTTCCCATTGATATTCTTTTTCCAAGACGATAATTCTTTTGTCGGCGGAATTTTTGTAGACCCGGTCTATCACTTGCCGACTTTCCAAAATTGCTTGAGCAAATTCAACTTCTCTTTTCAAAATACCGGCGGCAAAATTAACTGCCTGAAAAAACCAGCCATCAAAATCCTGCCGTTCATCGCGCCAGTCGGGATTGAAAACATCAATCGCCCGCTTAATGGTATAGGGTAAAACATCGGACTTGAATGGTTTCAATTCTCCGTCACCATTATCGGCAGCGTCAATAAATTGAACTAAATTTTTGTCTACCAGCTCCGCCGCTGCTTTATTGCCGGCAACAACCGCGCCAAATTTTTTCCAAATCAAACCAAAACTGGCGTAAGGTACGCTGTTAGTTCTTTTGCCCGCCCCACCGATTTGATGATGGTCAAAACGATTTCGCCCTTCGTTATATTCACTGCCAACATCCAAAACAATATCGCCGGTTTTGATTGTCGCCGGATCTCGAGTGCGGATGATTTTTGGTTCTTTATGTTCATCCTTGAAACGCAAAAGCAGAGCAGCCACGCCAAAAACATCGTCAGCGTGAAATGTCCCGTTGTGGGTGATAATTTTCATCAAAGCCAGTATAATATAAGTATGGCGACAATTCAAAGAATTCAGGCCCGAGAAATTTTGGACTCGCGCGGTGAGCCGACAGTAGAAGCTGTGCTCTCGCTCTCCGACGGCACCAACGGCGTCAGCTCCGTTCCCAGCGGCGCCTCCACCGGCCAATTTGAAGCGCTGGAATTGCGCGACGACGATCCGACCCGTTATAACGGCAAGGGTGTTCTGAAAGCGGTGGCCAATATCAATGAAAAAATCGCTAAAATAATAAGCGGTTTGGAACTGGAACAAAAAAATTTTGACCAGCTATTGATCGAGGAAGACGGTACGGAAAATAAAAGCCGGCTGGGAGCGAACGCGATGCTTGCCAGCTCGCTGGCTTTCGCCAAAGCCAATGCCCAAAGCCGGCAGCAAAAACTTTGGCAATATTTCGCGGAACTGGCCGGCATAGGCAAGCCAACCATACCGACACCGATGTTTAATATTTTGAATGGCGGCCGACACGCCGCTAACTCCACCGATATTCAAGAGTTTATGATTGTGCCGTTAGACAGCGAGACAATAAGCTTCGCCGAGAAAATGCGCCGCGGCACGGAAATCTATCAGGCGCTCAAAAAAATTCTGGTGGAGAGAAATTTGCCGCTCACGCTCGGTGATGAAGGCGGTTTCGCTTCCCCTTTGACGACTAACGAAGCGGCGATAGAAATAATCATGGAGGCAATTGGGTCTGCCTCCGCTAAAGTTACGACGGATGAAACAAAAATCGCCTTGGATGCGGCGGCTGGCGAATTTGAACGAGATGGAAAATATTTTTTGAAAAAAGACAATCAGCAACTATCGGCGGCGGAACTCATTTCGCTTTACGAAGATTGGCTGGCTAAATATCCAATAATGTCGCTGGAGGACCCTTTGGCCGAAGACGATTTGGAAAATTGGAAAATTATTACCGAAAAGCTGGGCCTAAACCCGCGTGAGCGGGTCGGCCGAACAAATTCGCGAAATGAATTTGTTTTAGGCAAGAAAATTATGCTGGTTGGCGACGATTTATTCGCCACCAATACCAAACGGCTCAAACTCGGCATTGAACAAAAACTAGCTAACGCCATTATCATCAAACCGAATCAAATCGGCACGATTACCGAAACAATAGAAACGGCAAAAATGGCAGAGCGCGCCGGCTTTAAAATAATTGTCTCCCACCGCTCCGGCGAAACCTTAGACGCTTCAATCGCCCACCTAGCGGTTGGCCTAGCGTCGCCGTTTATTAAAGCCGGCGCGCCGGCGCAACCGGAACGAATGGTAAAATACAACGAACTCTTGAAGATTGAAGAGGAGTTCGTTAAGTTCCAAATCCCAAGTTCCAAATCCCAAACAAATTTTAAAATTTAAATTTTAATTATTAATTATTGTTTGGAACTTGAATATTGGAGCTTGAAATTTAATCCTTATAATTGTGAAAATCTACATTTTTCGACACGGTGAAACGACCTACAACCGCGCTCGGCGGTTCACCGGTTTTGACGACCCGCCATTGACCGAGCTTGGTTGGCAACAAGCGAAAATCATTGCCGAGAAACTTAAAGATAAAAATTTTGGAATCGCTTATCAAACTTCGCTTCAGCGCTCCAAAGACACTTTGAAAGCGGTGCTCCAATATCATCCTGATTGCCGAGAAATTATTGAGGATAACCGAATGATTGAAAGGAATTATGGCCAGTTGAATGGTTCGACGCACGAAGAATTTATCGCTAAAAACGGCGAGGAAAAGTTTAACTTGATTCATCGCGGTTTTTTTGAAGCACCGCCCAGCGGCGAGAGTTTCGCGATGGTGGAAACCAGAGTCCAATCATTCATTGATGACCTATTGGCAAAAATCCGCCTAGAAAATAAAAATGCCGTTCTGTCCGCCCACGGCAATTCCATCCGCTTGTTCCGAAAAATTATGGAAAATGCTTCAATAGAAGAAACCGTCGGTTGGACGATTCCTTATGATGATTACTATGATTATGAAGTTTGATTTTTGATTTCCGCTTCTTTGATTTCTGATAAAGTTTCTTTGATTTCCTTCAAATCATCTTTAACTTCAATCAGGGTTGCCAGTTCTTCTTTGACTTCCGCTTCGGTTTTTTCGGTTAGTTTTTTGTCGCGTTTCAAACCGGAAATAATAATCGTGTCGCCAACAAAAAAGGAAGCGAATAAACCAGTCATCAGCAAAAGGGTAACGCTTAAAATCACCGATACTAAGCCGGTCATAAAAGTATATTGGTCGGCAATCATCCAAACGCCGCGCCAAAAAAGCACGATGGCGACACCACCCACAAAACTATAGATAATCGGGTGGCGGGAAAGCTTGGCACGTACCCGGTCTTCTAATTTGTCAAAATAATTGATGGTTTTCTTAAACATGTTTTTTAAATTTTAATTTTTTCCATAAGAAATATATCAGCCAAATCAAAAGTGCCAGAATAATAATACCGTAAACTGCTTCGGTTTGGAAGCGTTTGAAATCGGTAAAAAGCGCCGCTAAGGTGTTGCCGAAAAAATAGCCGCCGCCAGTCCAAAGAACCGTCCAGGCCAGCGCGCCGGCAATGTTCCAAATCAAAAACTTTTCCGTTCTCATCGGACTTAAACCGAAAGCAAAAGGAATAATCGCCCGAAATTGGTAGAGGAAGCGAAAACCAACTAAAATCAAATTCTGATGTTTGTCTAAAAGCGTTTGCGTTTTCTCCAAACGCAACTGCCACTTCGGACGCTTTTCCAAAAATTGCCGGCCGCGCTTTCGGCCAAGGTAGAAATAAAATTGGTCGCTGACAATCGTACCGACTAAAGCCACCGCCACCACCCACGGCCAGTTGAAAAGGCCGAGGTGCGCCAAGAACCCGGCAACAATAAGAACCAGCTCCCCTTCCAAAAGGGAGCCGGCAAAAAGCGCGAAGTAGCCGTATTTGACGATAAAGTATTCCAGCACCGGATAATTTTAACTTTTTCTATTAGCTTGCGCCACTTTTGCCAACAGCCACGAACTAGATTGAACCTTGCCGCCCTCGCCAACATTATAGATTATTTCGATTCCCAACTTTTCGCATAGGGCAACTTCCGGCACTGGATCTCCGTCTGGTTTGCGGTCGCCGCCGTTGGCAAAAATATGAGGGCGGATTTTTTTGAGTAACCGACAAACGCTTCGATCTTTAAAATACTCACCCGGTTGGTGGTCAGTAAAAACAACTCGGTCAACGCCACATATAGACTCTAACATTTCTTTGCGTTCCCGCTGCGGCATAAAAACGAATCCCTTTTTGTCCTTTAGCCAATTATCGTTGTTGAGTATGATTATAAGTTCGTCTCCCAACTTCTGGGCGGCTTTAATTAGACGCACATGCCCAATATGAAGTGGGTCCATCCCTCCACTTATTGCCACTAAAACTTTTTTTCTATTTGTCTTTTTTCTTTGCATTACAACTTATACAGAGAGGTTGAATTTAGAATCACTATGTGCTAACTCGTGGCTATAGCTTAAGGTTAGCACCGACACCAACTTATTACTTCACCTCCACCCCCATAGACCGAGCCGAGCCCTCAATAATTCTCACGGCGGCGGAAATGTCGTTGGCGGTCAAGTCGGGTAATTTTTTCTCGGCGATAGCTCGCGCTTGGGCTTTGGTAATGGAACCAACTTTGCTAACCGCGTTTTTGCCCGAACCCTTGTCTTTGCCGACCGCTTTCAGAATCAAGGCACTAGCTGGCGGGGTTTTGAAAGTTAAATCAAAAGTTTTGTCTTCATAGACCGTCACCACCACCGGCACCAACTCGCCCACCATTTTCTTCGTGCCTTCGTTGAAGCGGGTGATAAATTCGCCAATGTTTACTTTTGCCTGACCCAAAGCCGGACCAATCGGCGGTGCCGGCGTTGCTTTGCCGCCAATAATTGTCATTTTTAATTGTCTCGCAATTTTTTTCATATTTTTAATTGGAAATTAGTAATTAGAAATTTTAGATTTTCCTGACTTGAAGAAAATCTAACTCTACGGGTGTCTCTCGGCCGAACATCGATACCAGCACTTTAACCTTACCGCGTTCATTGTCTACTTCCGACACCTTACCATCCAATTCCTTAAATGGGCCGTCAATAATTGTTACGGCGTCGTCAAGTTCCAAATCAATGTTGTGTTTGGGCGTAGCGGCGTTCATCCGACGGAACAATTCGTCAATCTCTTTTTTTTCAAGCGGCACCGGATGAACGCCGCTACCGACGAAACCGGTTACCCGCGGGGTGTTGCGGACAACATACCAGGAATCATCGGTTACCACCATCTCCACCAAAATGTAACCAGGATAAATCTTTTCCTCGTCCTCAATGCGTTTGCCAGCTTTGATTTTTATTTTCTTCTCGGTCGGCACTACCACATTGAAAATCTTATCTGTCATGCTCAACGACTCGATGCGCTGTTTCAAATTGCGCACTACCGCGTTTTCATAACCGGCGTAAGTGTGAATGGCGTACCAATGCCGCTCGCCCGTGATGTTTTGTCTGGACATGTTATTGCAAAATAATCGGTTAAACCTCATATTGCCGTCGCTCGCTCGGAAATTCAAAACTAAAATTAAAATTCTGAATTTTACTCGCTTCGCTAGGCAATAAATTTCTCAATTCCCAAAGTAAAAAGGTAATCAAACAAACCGAGCAGAATCGCCACGAAAACGGAAATGGCAATGACAATTGCGGTAAAAGCCATTGCCTGCCGGCGGGTCGGCCAACTGACATGTTTCATCTCACTTTTAGTTTCTTTTATATATTCAACTATTTTCATGATTCTATTAAAAAACCCCGCTCCGGGGTTACGGAGAAATAATACTCCAACCCCCAAAAGAAGTCAACTCCGCAAAAAAATCACCTGATTTCGTAAGTCAGCGTCACATTGGACACGATGCGATTTTCTCCCGACGGCACTTCCGGTGTTACCCCACCGCCTGCGCCATAAGCTTCCGCGGATTTGGTATAATAAATGGGACCTGGGTAATTGCTTGATTCGGAGAAACTTGTTATCCTCACCAAAGTCACACCCAAATCTTTTGCCAAAATCTTCGCCTTGCTTTGAGCATCGGCAATGGCCTCTTGACGCGCTTCAGCTGTAAATTCTTCTTCTTTGTCCACTGAGAAAGAAAGACCGCTCAAATTAGCAGCGCCCATCTCTCCGATACTGGAAATAATTTTGCCGGCATCGGCGATCTGGCGCACTTTCACTTCAATCGTTTGACTAACGACATAACCGGCTAACTCCCGCTTGCCACCGTTGACTGGATAATATTCGTAACTCACGCCTCCAGACACATATTCGTAACGCGGGTAAATATTGTAACCGAGCGTTTTAACATCTTTGTCAGCCACCCCTAATTTTTTTAGCTCTGCTAAAATATCATTGACGATTTTTGCCGAACCCGACTGGGCTTCAGCGACATTTAATGATTCTTTTTCCACCGTGAAAGAAAACGAAGCAATATCCGGTTTGGTCAACACTTCACCCTCGCCAGAAACCATAATAGTAGCCGATGGCGACAATTCTTTTCCAACAAAACCAATTGTTTTTAATTCCTTAATTGCTTTGGCTGCAAAAAACACGGCCGCGGCGATAATCAAAACCGTCAACCAAGTTCTCATTCGTCCACTGCAACAATTTTTGTCATCCATAAAATTAAGTTACTTAATAAGTTATTTGGCTTCGGCAAAACCTAATAATTTTTCCCGCTTAACCCATCTGCTGATGGGCTCCGACGCGGATAAAAATTCTTAGGTTTTACCTCGCTTTATTTTAGACTTTTAATTATACGCGCTTTTAATAAATTTTCAAAGAGACAGGCGACGGTCATCGGGCCGACACCGCCGGGTGTCGGCGTCAGCGCCCCCACCATATCTTTAACCGCCACCGAGTCCACATCATTACCGACATCAATCACCGTTTGACCGGACGAAACGAATTCTTTGCCGACCAAATTGTTTTGACCGGCGGCGGTTATTAAGATATCAGCTTCTTTGGCAATGGCGGCAAGATTTTTCGTCTGGCGGTGACAAATTGTCACCGTCGCGCCGCGCGCCAAGAGCGCCAGCGCCGCCGGCTTGCCAACCAAAAGCGAACGACCGATTATCGTCGCTCGCTGGCCAGCAATGGGAATTTGGTAATAGTCCAACAACCTCAAAATACCTCGGGCCGTCGCTGGAATTAAGCCGTCTAAATCCCCTACCAAAAACCGACGCAAATTTTTCGCCGTCAGACCGTCTATATCTTTGTTGGGATTGATTGCTTCAATAATTTCGTCGGTGTTAAAATCCTTCGGCAAAGACAGTTGAACAATGATGCCGTGAACACCGTTGTCAGCATTAAGAACGCCGATTTTTTCTATAATTTCTTCCGATGAGCAATTTTCCGGAAATTTAATATGTTCTATTGTCGCACCGATTTTATCGGCAAAAATTTTTTTTTGACGGATATAAGCGGTAGAATCGTCACATTCACCAATTTGAATAACCGCCAAGCGCGACGGCGTCGGGAACTTGGCAAATTCCGTTTTCAACCGCGCCAAAATCTCATCCCTAATGATTTTCCCATCTAAAATTTTCATGGCAACAAGTATAGCGCCAAAATCAGATGTTGCCAAAATACACCCTGATGGATATCTGATATCCACAAAACTTCGGTTACTCAAAAATAACCGAGGGCATTATTCCGTCCATAAAATGTTTCAATTTTTTATTTTCATTATTTACTCCTTTTTGTTGTTGCAAAAAGCCTTCAATAAAATCTTTGGAAAAAAATTTGAATTCACTCGGAGTAAAAATTTCTCCCAAAATGTCTCTATCAACTATTAGTGAATTTCTATCACCAACATAATCACCTAAACTACAAAATGGATAGGATGATGCCCATTGAAACGCTTCATCAAAATTTTCTGCTGCGGCAACTAGGCCACCCTTTGGGTAAAGTTCAAGAGAATTCTTAACCATAATATAAGCGCTCACATAACGAAGATAATTATCACCATCCACAGTTCTCGAACGGTATGCTCCTTGAAATAAACACCCTTTCTCATTGTATTTCTGGTTAAAATGATTCGCCATTCCAATTCCAAGCCTTTGCATAAATTTAGCAACGCCGCCGTCAACTATTTCTTGCAACAAAAGATGAAAGTGGTTTTCAACCAAACAAAAACCAAGAATTTTTACAATTTTATTTTGTTTCGGCCAATAATCTGGACGAATCATGGAGTTGGATATTTTAGCATCAACAATATCTCTAAACCAATTGAGAGAATTGAAGCTGTCATTAAAATGACGCAACATTAACAAAAATCGCCAACGATCATTGTTATCTCTAACAATTGATAAACCGCGACTTCCCCTTTTTATCACATGAATATAAGACCCAACAGTGTAAGGTTGTTTTCGCATAAGTTTATCTTGTATTTTAAAACGAAATAGTGTTTGTGGATATCTGATATCCACAGTACATCTAACAAAAAGGGTTAGGGTTTGACATCAAAACAATTGGCGGTGGCGCCGGTGATAAAACAAACATTGATACCTCCGGTATCGGCGCCGGAAAAATCGGCGGCCGAGCCGGAGCAAGTCGTCCAGACCGCTGCCGCGTCGCTGTCATCTAACAAAGAAGCATTACCCGACACTTCCAATAAAACACCGAGATGGTAGCTAGTGCAAGAAGCGCCGGAACCGAGCGCCGCGTATGAATAAGTGGTTTGACTGGTACCGCCAGGCGGCATCGGAATTACCTGAATATAAATCGGCGCGAGCGAAGCGAGCGCCGCTGGATAACGATTGCTATTGGCGTCAGCGTAGAGCGCCAGAGCCAGTTGGAGTTGTTTAATGTCCGATACTCGCTTGGTATCGCGCGCTTTCTGCCGCGCCGAGCTTAAATTTGCCGTTACGATGGAAGTCAAAATCGCGATAATCGCGATTACTACCAGAAGCTCTACTAATGTAAACCCTTTCTTCATGTCGCCATTATACCTTCTTTCGCCAAAAACAAAACCCGCCCCTGTTAATAATATAGGGGCAAGTTTTGAGAATTCAGTCGAAAAATAATCTTACTGACAAGCGCCGGTATAAGTTATGGCATTCTGTGTTATTTGGGCAGAACAAGTAATTCCGTTATTGGCCGCAATGGTAACATCAAATGTCGCCGAGCCAGTTGAACCGCAGCTTTGGGAAATAATAGAGCCCAACGCATGAGTGCCAACCGCCGGCATATCAGTAGCTGCTACTATCGCCACACTATCACAAACATTGATAAGATTGGCCCTCATTGAAGCCATTTCCGCTTTGAAAGCCGCGCCTTTTGCCTTGCCTCGAGCCGTATTCAAACTGGCAAGCACGACTGACGCCAAGATACCGATGATGGCGATAACCACCAAAAGTTCAATAAGCGTAAAACCTTTTGTTTTCATTGAATAAAAATAAAAACTATTAATTGTTTCGACCTTTTCATTATACCAAACCGTGCCAAATAGCAAATGGGGGTGGGGATAATTAAGAAATGGAAAACGTAAACATCAAAATGGAAAATTTTAAGATTTTAAATTGTCATTTTAATTTTTGATTTTTCAACTTTTATTTTCATTGGATTCCTCCCGCTATATTGTAAATCGGCATCAAAACCGCGGTCAAGAGGAAACCGACGCCGACCGCCAAAGCGATAATCATTGCCGGTTCAATCAGACCAATCATTGTGTCCACCGCATTGGTCACCTCCCGTTGATAAAATTTCGCCAAGGTCTTTAAAACATTGCCAAGTTCGCCCGATTCCTCGCCAACTTTAGACATCTGAACCAGAATGCCAGGAATCTCCGGGTAACGCGACATCGCATCCGAGAGCGCGCTGCCACTTTTGACCAAATCGGTCACTTCCAAGAGAATGGCCTGGTAGACCTCGTCACCGACTACCGAAGAAGTAATTTCTAACGCCCTGACAATCGGGATGGCGCTAGCCAACATGGTATGTAAATTGTCGGCAAGGCGGGAAAGATAAAGTTTCCGGTAAAGATCGCCGATGTAGGGTATTTTTAGTTTAAACTGGGAAAGTGCAAATCGCCCAGACGGTGTCCGAGTCATCCGCCACAACACCGCCGCGCCGGCAATGACTCCCAGCAAAAGGAATAAGCCATAATTGACCAAAAAATCGCTCACAAAAATCACCGCCTTAGTGTAAATCGGAATATCTTGCCCCGATTCTTTCAAAATCACCGTGAGGCTGGGAATAATCTTGGTCAGCATTAAAACCATCACGCCGATAAAGACAACGACAACGAAAGCCGGGTAAATCATGGCGTTCTTGGCTTTGGAAGTCACCTCGTAAGAACGGTCCAGATAATCAGCCAGATAGGAAAGCGTCTGGTCCAATTTACCGGTCTCCTCGCCAACCCGAACCATACTGACATAAAATTCAGAAAAGACTTTCGGGTGTTTAGCCAACGCTTTAGCGATAGAACTGCCGCTCTGCAAATCGTCAGCAACGGCGCTCAAAGTTTTTCTGATCACCGGCTTTTCCGCCTCGGCCGACAAGAGCCGGAAAATCCGCAACGCCGAAACCTGCGCCTCAAAAAGCGTAGACATTTGACGCGACAGCATCACCACATCCTTATTGGAAACATGATTCAAAAAAGAAATATTCTTGGCAAATAATGAATCGCTCTCGGCTGGCGTGATTTTAGAGAGGGTAAGGCCGCGCCGCTGAAGCGACGAGATTGCCACTTCCACATTGATCGCTTCAATGTCACCCTGCTCCGGCTGGCCATTTTGATTTATCGCTTGGTATTTGAAAAGCATAGTCTAAAATTTCTAATTCCTAATAACTAATTTCTAATTAATATCTAATACTCAAATGTCTAATTAGGAATTTTGTCATTGAAAGTTGGTTAGACATTAGAAATTAGTAATTGGAAAATTTCTGCTACTACATCATTCTTTCCAACGACCTCGGGTTGGTGGTATAACGGTAAGCGTCGGCAACGGTGATTTCATTGCGCCGAACAAGGTCAATCAGCGACCGGTTGATATCAATCATTCCCTGCTCCAAACCGGTTTCAATGACAGTATTGATTTCATGGGTGCGTCTTTCGCGAATCAAATTCGCGATCGCGCTATTAGCGATTAAAAGCTCGTAAGCCGGGATTAAACCGCCGGAAATTCGCGGCACCAGACGTTGAGAAAAAATACCAGTCAAGGTCTCGGAAAGTTGGAGACGAATCTGCCCCTGTTGATCGGCCTGAAAAGAATCAATGATTCTATCAATCGTTTGGGCGGCATTGTTGGTATGCAAAGTGGAAAGGACGAAATGGCCGGTCTCGGCGGCGGTAACAGCGGCAGTGATGGTTTCCGACTCGCGCATTTCGCCAATCATCACAACATTCACATCCTCCCGAAACATCGCCGTCAAAGCCGTCTGAAAATCTTTGGTGTCAATCTTCACTTCCCGCTGGTCAATAATGGAATGTTTTTCTTCAAAAATATATTCAATCGGGTCTTCAATAGTAATAATATGCTCCGACCGAGCGCTATTAATGAGGTCAATGAGCGCCGCCAAAGTTGTCGTCTTGCCGTGCCCAACGGGACCCACCACCAAGAAAAAACCTTGTTGTTTTTCAGCAAAAGTGGCGAGGATCGGCGGCAAATTCAATTCTTCCAATGTCCTAATTTTTCTGGGAATCAATCTCAAGGCGAAGCCAACCGCTCCCTGCTGAAAATAACCGTTGCCGCGAAAACGCGCTTGGTCTTTATAACTATAAGAAAAATCTATTTCTTTCGTCTCCAAAAACCGTTTCTTGTTCTCCGGCGTTAAAAGTTCGGTGACAAAACCTAAGGTGTCTTCTTTGGAAAGCACTCTATGCTTCAGAAGTGGAATTAGCGCGCCTGCCACCCGAATGGTTGGGTGGCGGCCTGCGGCAAGGTGCAAATCCGAACCGCCTTCTTTAATAACAGTCGTGATTAATTGTTCAAGTTCTTTGGCGTAATCCATATATTAAAAATGTAAATATCAAAATGGAAGATTTTAAATTGTCATTTTAATTTTTGATTTTTCAATTTTCAATTTTCAATTGTTTTTTCTTTGGTGCATCTTCATTACCTCCTCCAACACCTCCGACGGAATAGTGCTGGCTTTGACGATGTAACCTTGGATATTGTATTTTTTGGCTTTTTCAATATCTTCCGGCTGGCCTTGATTGGTCAAAACAACCACTGTCGCTTTCGGCGCCAGCTTTTGTTCCCGAACTTTCGCCATAAATTCATGGCCGTCCATACCAGGCATAATCAAGTCCAGAATAATAATACCCGGCACTTTATCACTTTGAAGTTTACTTAGAGCTTCCGCCCCACTTAGCGCCGTGTCCACCTCAAAACCGCGGTTCTTGAACTTGACGGCATACATGCTCAAAAGAAACTTGTCATCGTCCACAATGAGCACTTTTTCTTTTTTCTCTTCTGCCACATTATTTAATTTAAAGTTAAAAAATCAAAACTTTTTATTTTACATTGTCATTTTTCATTTTGATATTTACATTTTGAATGTCTTTATTATAACTCATTTACCTCCTCAAAGGGAATTTCGTGACGGAAGGACTTGACCAGTGCGTCTTCTTTCATCGTCAACATGCCTTGAGCCCGAGCAATTTTGAACATCTCCGCTTCGCTGACGCCTTTCAAAATCGCCGCTTCCAGATCATGGTTCATTTCCAAAACCTCCATTACCGCCGTCCGGCCATGCGTACCCTTGGGACATTCCGGCGATGGTATTGCCCCCAACACATCTTTGCCGATGGGAATTTGAGAACGATACTGCGCCGGCAAATCAGCAAATTGCTTTTCCACCATTAACTTGATACTGCCTTCTACTGGAATTGGTTTGCCGGAATTAGGACAAATGGTTTTTACCAAGCGCTGGGCAATCGCCAAAATCAAGGTCGGAGGAATCAAGTAAGGATCAACCTCCATATCCAACAAACGAGGAATGACGCCAATGGCATTGTTGGTGTGAATGGTGGAGAAAACCAGGTGGCCGGTCAGCGCCGCCTGAATCGCCAGACCGGCAGTTTCTTTGTCGCGAATCTCGCCAACCATAATGACATCCGGGTCTTGGCGCAAAGTAGTGCGCAAGCCATTAGCGAAAGTGTAACCGATTTCCGGCCTAACCTGCGACTGGCTCATACCGGGAATGTTGTATTCCACCGGATCCTCCAAGCTCAAGACATTTTTCGTTTCCTTGTCCACTTCTTTCAACATAGAATAAAGAGTCGTGGACTTACCCGAACCAGTAGGACCAGAAATCAGAACCATGCCGTAAGGCCGCTGAATCGCGGCGCGAATCAGCTGGAGATTGCGAGTCGACAAACCCATTGATTCCAAACTCTTAACGCCTCTTTCCGAATCCAAAATTCTCATCACCACCTTTTCGCCGTAATAAGCCGGAAAAGTAGAAACGCGAAAATCAATTTTGCGGCCGCTGATGCGAGCGCTGAATCGTCCATCCTGCGGTTTCCGTTTTTCATCCAAGCGCATATTGGAAAGAATTTTTACCCGGGCCACTACCGCCGAGTGAACTTGGGCTGGTAAAATTAAACTGGTATTCAAGACGCCGTCCACTCGGAAACGGACCCGTATCTTCTCACCCAAATGTTCAATGTGAATATCGGAAGCGCTGCCTTCCACGGCATAGTGAAGAATGGTGGCAACAATTTTCGTCACCGGCGCATCCTCGACGATTCTGGTGCTACTTTCGCCATCTTTACCCGATTCGACTCTGGTCTCCGCCAATTCCATCTGGTCGCCGGCCAATTCCGTTTCTAATTCAGTCAAGGCCTGCGACACTTCGCCGGACAACCCTTTATACATCTGGGCAATTTTTTCAAAATCGGCTTGAGAAATTAAATAGGCCTTATAGGGTATGCCCACTTTTGAAGAAATAAAATTCAGGGCGTCGCGCGCTTCAATGTTGTCCGGCTCCACCATGCCAATTTCCAAAGCACCGTCGACAATGCCAAGAGGAGCGAATTTGTAATGAGTCGCCGACTCTTCCGGCACATAACGCAAAACTTCAAAGGGAATACCTTGATTGTCCAGGACCTTTACCGACAAACCGTAAAATCCTGCCTTAATCGCCAAAAGGTCAGTTAGCGTCACGCCGCGATTTTGCAAAACTTCATCCAGTTTAGCGCCCGTTTTTTTCAGTTCTTTCTTGATTGCCAACACATCTTCGTCGGCAATGATATTTTTTTTGACCAACATTTCTAAAATGCCCATGGAAAAAATCAAAAAACTAAAACTAAATCGGAACGAATGGATTGGTTCGACCCGCCGGCTCACTGGGAATTTCCCGCGAGAAATCCTCAAGCGAGACAAAAGCCGGATTACTCAAAACAGCCGGATTCAAATCAAACGCTGACAACTCGGCAAATAAGACAAGCAAATCACGCGCCGTTTGGCTCTGATTCACGCCTTGCGGCGAAACCAAAGCCAAATTGTCGGTCCGGTCGGTTAAAAACAGCGAGTAACCGATGAAAGCGGCAACAATTACCACCGCGGCAAGAATCAACATTTTATTTTTTTTCGATTTATTCTGATGCATAAGTTATTTTAACCAGTAAGACCTTAGGCCCAGATTGAAATCATAACTATCACTATCTCCTTTGGCGGAATCAGTCGCCGCGAATTTTATTTCGGTCACATCTAAAATCCTCAAGCTTCTCTCCAAATCTTGGAGAAACGCGACAAACCGCTCATAACTGCCGGTTACCGAAAAATTTAAATCGATGCTGTTAAAATCCTGGTCGGTTGCGCCGAGGCGAATCGCTCCGGGCGTTAAATCGGCTCCCGTTTCCTTAGCTGGCTCGCTGATTTTAATATTTTTAATGAGCAAGTTCTGTTTAGCAGCGATGTCACTAACATCCATCACTAAACGCACCGTGGCCACCGTGTCAGGCACCAGCCGCGAAAGACGAGTGATGTCAGTTTCGGAAAAACTTTGATATTCGGCGGCGAGATTCTCATACTTTTGCCGAAACTCATTGGCTTGCGCCAGTTTGGTTTTGTAATCGGTTCTGATTTCCTTGAGTCCCTTGGTTTCTTTGTAAATCGGGTCGGTATAACTCCAAAAAATCCAAACCGCCGCCGCTATTAAAATCAAAGAGATAATATTTTTCATTGATTAGCTCGGCCAAGGTTGTTTTTGTAATATAAAAGCGCCGGATCGACCGAGGCGGTAATATCAAAGACCACATTGCCCCTTTGGTCTAAGTTAAGATTGGAAAAAATCGGGTTCTTGATCATTTGGTCCTTGCCGAAAACATCCGACTGCGAAGCCACCGAGCTGAAATTTTTGGCAACGCCTTTCAAGACCAGCGAAAATCCTTTGTCAGCGCCGGCTAAGTAAAAACTGTTGAAATAAACCGACTTAAGCGTTGCTGCCTCCAAAACGCCAAAAACTTGCGAGAGGGCGGTGTGATTATTAAGCAGTTTGTCGGCCACCGACAAACGATTGCTTAATTTTTTGAATTCAGCAATAGTCGCCGGTTGGAAAACTTCCCGCGTCCGCGCCAAATCGGCGTCCAGTGTAGAAATTTCTTTGGCCACGGATTGTTTATAAAGATAGACCACTCCGAAAGCGCCGGCGGAAATCAAAAAAATCACGATGGCAGTAAGCGGAAAAATTCCCAGTCCTTGCCCGACGCGAAAATTCATCCCGCTGCCCAACGATTCTTTAGGAATGAATGATTGTTGAAACTTGCTGTCCATATTCCTATATATTATACCTCCCTTATTACCGCAATGCTACCCCAACTCTTGCAACTGGCGCAGAGCAACGCCGAGAGCGACAGTAAATTGGGGACCAGCATCTTTGAGCACGCCTTGGAGAAAAGCCGGCGCGTCTACTTTGGCAAATGGGTCGGCCAATTCCACTTCCGATTCCAAATTTTGTTTGGCGAATGGCAAAATCCCCTTCAACACTGAACCGCCGCCGGTCAAAATCACCCGCCGCACCACTTTACCGCTTTTCCTTTGATAACCGACCAACACCCGATTGGCCTCGGCAAAAATATAGCTCAAAATTATCGATGCTGTTTCGGCGGTACCGGCATTACCCTCGGCGATTAATCCTTTGTCCCGTTTTAATTTTTCCGCCTCGGCCACAGTGATATCGAGCGATTGGGCCAAAGCCATGGTAATGTCTTGCGAACCGCGATTGATGGTGTGGGAAATTCTAACGATGCCTATTTCCACAATGTAAAGTTTGGTGGCGCCGGCGCCCATATCAAAAATCATCACCGGCGCTGTCTCCCTATTCATCACCGCTCGGATAGTGCTGAACGCTTCAACCTCAAAAAAGGAAACATCTAAACCGGTCAACCTGACAATTTCCCGATAATTATTGAGGGCGGCGTTTTGAATCACCACCAAAAGAATATCCGCCAGTTTGACTTTCTGAATTTTGGCGGCCGGGTCAGCTGGATTGACAGTCGCTTCCCGTTCGTTCTTTGGTATCACCCACCAATCCAATGTCACATCACTCATCGGCACTGGAATATATTTCCTGGCTTCAATCGGCACCATTTGCGGCAATTGTTTTTGGTCCAAAACCGGCATTTCAATCAGCGATAGTAAACTGGTTGACAAGGGAATGGCAAAACTGCAAACTTTGCTGGAAGCGTTGGCTTCGCGCAAAACATCGCGCAACGCTTCGGCAATTTTTTCATTGGGCAATCTGGTCACTTGGCCGACGGAAACATTAGCGTAAGGACCGAGCGCCAATGCGCCGTAAGTGCCAAGCACCGCCCGGCCGCCTTTTTCTCTAAGCTCCACGATTTTCAGCGCCGAAGAACCGACATCAACGCCAATAACGCTTGTTTTGCCAACACTACCGCCTATCACACTGCTGAAAATTTTTGAAAAAAATGCCATAGTTTGAGTTATTGTATCACATTATTTTAAAAATTCCCTGCTCCCGAATTCAATTTTCAAGAAACACTGCCAACGAGTTTTGCCTTAACGAATCTGGTGTTCTTGGAGTCGTTGCGTAATTCAAGATATGATATCGGTATGCTTAGAAAATGGCTGAATTGGCTTCTGGATTTTTTCCTGCCGAAAGCGCCGGCAGTGGCGGAACTGGAAAAAATGGGCGCGGCCGGCTTTGCTGGCCGCGCCAAACATTCCCGCGAGCTAAACGGCCGTGAAGAACTGATCGCTTTTTTTGATTACTGCGACCCATTGGTCAGAACGGCAATTTGGGAGCTCAAATACCGCGGCAATGCGCTAATTGCCGCCTTGCTCGCCGAATGTTTGTTTGACGAATTGACGGCGGAACTTAGCGAACGGGAAATTTTCGAAAATTTTTCCCAGCCGCTAATTGTTCCCATTCCCCTTTCCAAAAAACGCCATCGGGAACGCGGTTTCAATCAATGTGAAATTCTGCTGGACGAATTGGCAAAATTGGACATAAATGGAATTTTTGAAATCCGAAAAAAACTCTTAATCAAAGTTAAAGACACGCCCAGCCAAACCAAATCCGATTCGCGCGCCAGCCGCCTGAAAAATCTGCGCGGCGCTTTCGCGGTCAGTGAAAGCCCTCTCGGCCGCAACATTATCGTCGTTGACGATGTAGCCACCACCGGCGCCACTTTAAGCGAAGCGCGGAAAACCTTGCGCCGCGCCGGCGCCAAAAAAATCCTCGGCATCGCTCTCGCCCATTGAAACAAGAAATACATCAAAATTTTCTTGGGCAAGTGAAGAGCCGCAAAAAGAATTTTACGGATGTCTGACATCCTTCATCCTTCGGTTGGAAAATAAATAATCGCCAACCGACCAATCTCATACCCCCGTTTGGACGGGGGTTTTTTTATAAGCCAATAATGTTGTGTTATAATTGCCACATGAATCTTAGCCTCCTTATTCACAACATCGGTTCAGTCCTTTCGGCAATTGTCTCGCTTGGTTTGGCGCTTTTCACTTATTTCGGACATCCGCGAAAAGTGGCGAATACAACTCTGGCCTTGACAATGCTTTCGGTATCGGTTTTCTACATTTCGCATGTAATCGGAGTTAATCTTACCGACCCGCTTTCTTCTCGGGCGGCGCTGATGTTTAACGTTTCTATTATTTTTATCGTTATGTTTAATGTCCACTGCGTGCTTTCGGTTATCGGCAAAGCCCGCGAAAAACGCTACTTAATCGCTTTTTTTTACGCTTCGGGTATTTTTCTGACGCTGTTTTACTTGTTACAACCGGACGCTTTTCTCGCGCCTTCAACACCGAAATTATATTTTCCAAATTACTACGAAGCCGGCGCCTATCATTGGGCAATGAGAGTCATTTTCAATTTTATCATTCCCGTCTATTTCCTTTTGGCGATGTTCAGGGCCTATCAACAGGGAGACCCGGTAATGAGAAATCGGCTCAAATATTTTTTTCTCGCTCTCACCCTCGGATACTCTATCGGGTTCATTCCGGTTCTTTTAGTTTTTAACATTCCAGTTGACCCGAATTGGGGCTTGTTCTTTGTTTTCTTTTATGCCGTACCGTTTGTCTACGGCGTGCTTTTCTATCAATTGCTGGACATTCGTATTTTAGCCAAACGAGCATTTCTTTACGCTTTGACTGTCGTGGCAATGAGTCTTTCCATTATTTTTATCAGTTTCTCCAATAATTTTATTGCCGCTCGGTATCCGGCATTTCCCTTATGGCTCATTCCGTCATTGGCGTCGCTAATCGCGGTCGGCATCGGGGTATTCGTTTGGCGAAAAATCCGCGAAACTGATTTGCTGAAATATGAGTTCGTCACAATAATTACCCATAAATTCCGCACTCCGCTCACTCACATTAAATGGACAACGGAAGAGCTTATGAAAATTAAACTGCCGACAGAACAGCGCAAACAAATTGAGGACATTAAAATTTCCAACAATCGGCTGGTAGAACTTACCAATCTGTTGACTACTCTTTCTGATTCCGGAAAAGAAAATTACATGTATCGCCGAGAAGCGGTCAAGCTTGAAACTTTTATCCGCCCAATCATAATGCCTTATCTTAAATGGTTTTCAGAGAAAGGGGTACGAATCGTTTTTCAAATGACTAATAATTTGCCGGAGGTTTTTTTAGATTCAGTCAAAATACGCTTTGTATTAAGGACCATTCTTGAAAACGCGCTGGCTTATACGGCTACCGGAGGCGTGGTTACTGTTTCCGTTAATACCAATGGCAATGAGGCCATTATTCGCGTGAAAGATACCGGCATCGGCATTTCTCACGAAGACCAAACGCGAATTTTCTCAAAATTCTTTCGCTCGACCGCCGCGAAACGCGTCGACACCGAAGGGGTCGGCGTCGGCCTCTTTATGGCAAAAATCATTGTGGAACGGCATGGAGGTAAAATCCAAGTTTTTTCGGAAGGCGAAGGAAAAGGAAGCAAATTCACAATCACCCTCCCTTTAGACCAGAGATAACGCGATTAAAGAAAAACTCGTGACTTTGTGAGCCACGAGTGCGTTACAACTTGCTGATTATTCAACCGATTGCCATCTCAAGTTTCGCCTTAACCCGTTCAACCACATCTGAATAAGGCGTTCCATTTTCAAAACTTTTCAACACCGTCAATTAAAAATGATTGACTTTTAGTTATGGGGGAGTATCTTTTTATTCGGTACCTGTTCTTATTATGAATTCATATGTTGATGTAGCTCACTCTATCAGGGCGCTTTCGCTAACCGACTTTTTGGGTTCTCGGCCGCCATTGCGATTTTCCGGACCGAACAAGTGTCCTTTTTGTGGGACACGATTAAGTTCTTACAACCCGCTTGAAATTTGCAACTGCTGTCTAAAGAAAACCCAAACTAAATTTGTGAAAGAAAACAGCACCGTCGTGTCTCCGAAGATTGCCTACAGGACGAGGTTGTTTCCGAAACTGCCTCGCCGCAAAGCGCTCCCGCGCCGTCTTTATGTTTCCGCTTGAAAAAGCAAAATTCACCAATCGTCCCTCAAGGACGGTTTTCTTTTATAAGATTAAAAACATCACGATTGTGTGAAGCGCGCTACCACCAAGAACAAAAATGTGAAAAATTTCATGCATCCAGAAATATTTTTTATGGAGGAGAACGCGGTCAAGAGCAAAAAATGCTAAGCCGACAGCGTATGACAAACCGCCGGCAACTAAAAGCCATAGCGTGGCGGCGGTCATACTTTGAATAAGAGGAACAAAGGCGATAGTAATCAACCAGCCCATCACCAGATAAAGAACAGCGGATAACCAGGGTCGCATTTGCAATCGTGAAATTTTGAGTGCCGCGCCGAGAATGGCTAAACCCCAAATTACGCCGAATATGGACCAGCGCCAGCCGCCTGAAAAATCTGCGCGGCGCTTTCGCGGTCAGTGAAAGCCCTCTCGGCCGCAACATTATCGTCGTTGACGATGTCGCCACCACCGGCGCCACTTTAAGCGAAGCGCGGAAAACCTTGCGCCGCGCCGGCGCCAAAAAAATCCTCGGCATCGCCCTGGCCCATTAATGTCTACTTGTTTCACTGATAAAAATACTCTGCACTAATTCCCGCGATAGCAAATTTAGGTGCAAATGCAAACGGGATAAACTGGAGGAGTAATAAAAAACTCCTAAAAATGTTATCATTACCAAATGACCAAACAAAAAATAATCACTTACGCTTTTCTCCAGTCAGCTGGCACTTTTATTTATGTTGCGATAATCGCTTGGTTGCTCTTCAACGGCCAGCGACTATTTGGCGAATTCGGTGGTTTCGGCGGACCAACGGCAATGCTTTTACTTTTTGTCCTCTCGGCCGCTATCACCAGCTCGCTCGTGCTCGGTCACCCAATTCACCTTTACTTAAGCGGTATGAAAAAAGAATCTTTTCAACTTCTAATCGCCACTTTTGCTTTTCTTTTTCTGTTCACTTTAATCGCCTTCACCACTCAAATTCTTTCTTGACAAAACCAGACCTCGCAGTAAAGTTGAACCAGTATGAAAACTGTTCTTTTGAATATTGTTGTCATTTGTATCTTTGCTTGGTTGGCACTTGTAATCATCGCGGCATTTTTGCAAAGTGCGGCAAAAGACCGACAACGAGCCAGTCGCCGCGTCACTTGGGAAGGAATGATTCTTTCCCGGGCCGAACTCAGAGATTACGACAAATTATTCGCGTTGGCTTGCTGGCATCAGTATCTGCGGGAAAAAATCAACACCTTGGTTGAAAGGATGGACCAGCCCGACATTATCTCGTTCAGCTCTGAATGGAGACAAATAAGACTTCACCGATTGTTTAGCCGAGTGAAAGAAAATACCGAGCGCTACAATCGGTTAAGCCGCCAGACCGGTTTCCAATTCCAGCGATTGGATTGGGTACCGGACGGCGAAGAAAAGTTGCCGAGACAATTGTCAATTTTGGAACCGGCTTGGAAATCCTAGTAGTGATTCCCCGCCAATCTCACGAGTCCTCCTTGAGAGGACTCTTTTTGTCAATCGGCGACTTTTTTTAGACAAAGGTTTAACCTTTGGACATATCCCTTAGGTGGGCGAAGCTCTGCTCCGTGGTTAATATCATTTATTTGTCCTTTCGGAGTTTGAGTTGTTTGTATATGATGATGACAAGGGAGATGATGAAGAAAAGGGCGGTCAGAAAAGTTGTTGCCAGCATTTCATCGGAAATCAAACCGGCCAAACCGAAACCTCCCGAGGTTGGTTTATTGTTGTAAGTGTAAAGGAGAATGGCGAGCATGAGCGGAAAACCCACCGCGGCAAACTTCGCCCACACCATAAATATCTCGCGGCGGAGGAAAAGTAAAATTAAAGAAATCGCGAGAAGTGGTAAAAATCCCCAGAAAAGTGGTTCGCTAATATTATTCACTGAACTAATGCAATTACGATAATCAACCGCTCCTACACACAAACCCAGCCCGTCACCAGAAGCGATATAAGAAAATAATGTGGAAAGTGCGGATAATGCCAGCACTACTAAATTTACTGATTTTAATTTCATAACGCTATTTTACCACCTTACTCATAAGAGTCCCAATCACACTTATCAACTCGCTAGCCTCATCGGCTGATAGGACTTTTTTCTTTTGATATTGCTCAATGATCTTTAATAGATGCTTGAAAGCCTGCTCCGTTTTTAATTTTTCCGCCTTTTCTTTTTTTCGCTCTTTCGCCAATTCTTTCTCAAGTCTATCTATAACCTTAAGAAGCCGTTTTTCCTTTTTATCCGGCAAATCAAGAGTTTTTATCAAACTCTCCAAAATAACAATTAAGTCCTCCGGAGTTAGACCGGTGGGTGTAATTTCAGCGTCAATAATTCCATCACCGTCAACATCAAGCAACATTACCAGTTCGGTATTGGGAACGACCTCAACCGTAGCCAATCCGCCGGCAGTGATTGGAATATCTTCAAATAAAATGTCAGAAATTATTGTTTCATCGCCGATAACTCGTTCTATCCCGACCGTCGCCGCGCCGAGCGCTGTGCCGACAAGCTTAATGGTTGTAGTGGCAACACCGCCCGCTCCGGCGTATTGCCCTTCGCCCAACTGCCAGTAATAGCTGTTGGGAATTTGTTCTTCAAACAATTCTAGGTCGGATGACAAATCGGGGTTCGGTATAGGGCCAGTGTGCTGACCGAGAGAGTCGTAAAGATGAAGCGCAATTGGAGAGTGAACATCTATTCTTAAACGTTCGGCCACCGATGCCTTATCTGGTTTTTCGGTAAAGATAAAAGCAGGCAATGTGGTTGTGTCCTCGTTTCTGACAAGGGTAGAGATGAGGTCTTGAAGTAACTCTATCTCTAGAATATTTTTGTGGTCACGATCAATAGTGGCTTGTTGCTCGTTATAATCAAACATATTCACATAATACCTCTCTCCGCCAAGAGCGTCGGCCGACAAATACACCACCGTGCCGTCGCCTTCGGCCGTTGAAAGCGGTTCGGGGTCAAGCACTTCTTGAACGGAACAAACGGAGAGGTCGGCGTTGCAAACATTTTGCCTCGCCGATTTATAGACAATACCGCGCGGCGTTTCCAGGCCCCAGCCGATAATCCGAACGACATCAACGCCCGCCGGCGGCTGCCAAGCATCAAGTTCGCCGTGCCGCGTTTCCGCCACTGCCAAAAATGATTCTTTCAAAACATTCGGTAAGTTCACGGCAGCCGCCGGCGGCTCCAACCGCGCACCGTTGTCTCCTAAAATGAATTTGCGCAAATCGCCATAACTAGAAATTGTTTCGCCGTAAATTCCCCGAAAAGGCAAAGTGATGGCCGTCGTTGTGCTAAATTCAATAATCGGTCGTCCGCCGATGCCCAACTGATTAAAATACTCTGCCGACGGTAGCAGGGCGTAAGCGCTTTTCATATTTTCCGCCAATTCGCGCGTTACTTCCTCGCGCGGGAAATTAAAAACGAACGGTTCCATACCGTGAAGCATTTCCATGGCCGCTTTGGGCGTGCCGAGTTCCGGCGTCGCCACCAAAATTAATCTGTCTACCAAATTTTCCTCGCCGGAATCCTTGAGGGCATTTAATAATTCTTTTGCCACCAAACCGCCGTTGGAATGGGCGATTATTGTCACTTTGCCGGTTTGAGACGCCGCCGCCAATGCCCGCAGACGCGGAATCATTTCATAACTGTCGTTTTTAAGTGCGACGGCGCGACTTACCACATCCTTAACATCTAATCGCCAGTCATAAGGGAAGGTCTCAAAATCGGCGATGTCTCCCACTGTCGCCATATTTTCCATAAAGGACAGGAAATTTTTGTAAATATTTACCGAAAACGCTTCGTCAATCACATCGTCGGTATAGATGTCGGCATTGACGCTTTCGCCAGTGAACGGGTCAAGCGCGAGCGCGCGAACATCATCATTGGTGTTCGGCTCCCAAAGTTGGTTCTCAAAGATTGCCCCCGGTCTATAAAGCCGGCTCGCTTCAAGGCCCGGAATAAACACCACCGATGAACAGCAGGCGGGCGTAGAAAGAGGGTCAGTGGCAAACCACCCTGAAAAATCAACATTGTCCGAAACCTCATCGCCAAACCCGCTCGGATTTAAACTCGGGTGATACGGCCCACTCGGAGCGCCCCACCAATTATTTCTCGCGTCCACTGGGGTAATGGCAGAGCTGTAAATACCGTAATCAGTATTATCGCTGATAGAACTTTGGCCTACAGAAAGTGAAGCGGGAGAACCGCCGCCGGCATCGTCAACTTTTATGCCTTGGCCGTTGCCTCTGAAAACAGAATCGGTGACAGTGGCGTGAGAACTGAACAAAGCCAAACCGATGCCGTTAATCAAATCATGGACCGCCGTACCGCTGATTGAAACTTCGGCATCGGTGGAAAATCTTAAGCCAACCTTGTTTTGATTGGTGCTGGAAATATCCAAATCATTGAGAACAAATGTGCCGCCAAAACCGGAAACGGCGGGGCCGATAATGTCGGCCCGCAGGTTTTTTATTCGGACATCGCTTTCCACGCCGGCAATGCCGGCCGCCAAAGCTTCGCGAATGTTGATATTCTCAAAATCAGCCGCGGAACGATGAACCCAGAAAGGATTGTTGGAATATTGAGCGTCGGCGTTTTTTATTGTGTGAGAACCGGAACCTTCTCTCATAAACACGCTCCAATTATTGTAGGCGGACGGTTGGGTCGCGTCGCCGTCGCCGTTGGTGTCGCCTCCGATGGAATCGTCTCTCAATGAAGTGAAATAGATTTTGTTTTCTGGGGTGCCAACGGCATTTAACTTACCGTAAACATGCATATAGGAAGAGTCGCCGAATTTCACAATCACCCCGGGTTCAATGGTAAGTGTGGCGCCGGGATAAACTTGAAGCCATAAACTGTCAATCACATAGGGACTGCCGGCTAAAGTCCAGGTCAGATCAGCCGTAATGTGATAATCCACAAAAGTGGCGGCGCCCACGCCAAGCGGGGCGCCGCCAAAAACTCCAAGAAAAACCGCTGCTATCAGAATCTTCGTTCGAAATTTAATCATTGAAATTTAGGATTTGTTTGAAAATTGGAAATTGGAAATTGGAAATTCTGCTACAGCAGACAGCACCCTTTCTTATTATTATACACGTTTAAAATCTTTCCTCATCCTTTTCTTTTTAAATTTAGTTTTAACGTGTATAATTATCTTATTATATGAATGCCGAACTTTTCATTACCAATATTGGTTTCGTTTTTTCAATTTCTGTCTGCCTCGGCCTCGGTATTTTAGTGTTTATCCGCCGGCCCAAAGGCGCGTCTTCCAATGTGGTCTTTTTCTTAGCCAGCATTGCTACCGGCATCTGGCAGATTTCTTATGTAATCGGCATTAATTTGCATGACCCGCGTGCTTCGCAAATCGCCTTTATGTTTAATCTAGCGACATTATTCCTTGTCGTTCTGTACACTCATTTGATTCTTTCAGTAACGGGACGAGCTCAATCGCATAAACGTATGCTTACAATTCTGTACATCATAGCCGCGGGCCTCGTATTATTTTTCGCGCTGTTCCCAAACTATTTGTTGCAACCGTCGCAACCTAAGTTGTATCTGCCTAATTTTTTCGTTCCGGGAAGCTTATATGCCTTACAGGACGCTTTCTTTTTCATTGTCCTTATCTATCTTCTATTCCAATTATACATCTCGTACCATCAAGCGGATTATCGAACGAGAAATCAGCTAAAATATTTCATCGTTGCCTATCTGTTCGGCTTTGGTGTTGCTCTGGTGCCAGAATTCCTGCTCTACGGAATTAATATTGACCCATTTATTTCTTCCTTGACCGGACTGTACACAATTCCGGTAGCATACGCGATCATTAGGTACGACATTATAAACATAAACTTGTTGGCCAAACGCGCGTTCGGATATTCCTTAAGTGTTACCGGTATTACCCTATTCATTATTTTGATTGGATACACCAATGACATTGTTGCCCAAATCTTTCCCAATTTCCCACAATGGCTAATGCCTTTCGCGTCAGCAATTATTGCGGTGACCATCGGTGTATTCGTATGGAGAAAAATCAAAGAAGTCGATGTTCTTAAATACCAGTTCGTTGATATAGTCACTCACAAATTCAGAACGCCTCTAACATATATCCGCTGGTCGCTTAATACGCTCCGCGGCGAATCCAAACCAGAAGAACGGGAACACGCTATGGCTGCGATCGCGGAAGCAAATGTGGGTCTGTTTGAACTTACCGATATGCTTATCGGACTATCCGAGTCCGAGAAAAGCCGATTTTTGTACTCATATTCCAAAGAGAGCCTGCGTAGCATTGTAAACGAAACAATTATCGCGGTTACCAACCGAATTCAGGAGAAGCGCGTCTCAATTCAAGCTAATATACCAGAAACCCTGCCGAAAATATTTGTTGATCGCAAGAGAATGCAATTTGCTGTTCAGGCGGTTTTGGAAAACGCAATTATATACTCCAAACCCAACGGACAGATTATCCTAAACATAGAATCTAAAAAAAAATTTGTAATCCTCTCAATCCGCGACTTTGGCATTGGTATTTCCAAAGAAGATATGCCGCGCATTTTTTCAAAGTTTTTCCGCGGCGCAAATGCTAAACACACCCACACGGAAGGATTGGGTATCAGTTTGCACATCTCGCTAGATATTATGCGTTACCACGGCGGCGATATCTGGGTTGAATCGGCCGGATTAGGAAACGGCGCGACATTTTTCTTAAAAATCCCAACTGCGAAATAATCAGCTTACAACAAATAGTGACCTTTTTCGTCATCCCTAATCACCCGCCCGGCGTCCAAGGTTACCACCCGTTTACCAAGCGAATCAATTACCCCTTTATTGTGAGTAGTCAAAATCACCGTTGTGCCGAGGTCGTTGATTTTTTTCAAAATTTGGACAATTTCAAAAGTGTTAATCGGGTCCAAATTGCCAGTCGGCTCATCAGCCATTAAAATTTCCGGCTGATTGACAATCGCCCGAGCAATCGCCACTCGCTGTTTTTCGCCGCCGGAAAGTTCGTTGGGAAAATGCCAAAGCTTGTCGCCCAAATCCACCAAATCCAAAACATGGGGCACATCCGATTCAATTTCCTCGTCGCCCCGCCCCGCCGCTTCCATAGCGAAAGCAATATTTTCGTAGGCGGTCTTGTCGGGAATCAAACGAAAATCCTGAAAAATCGTGCCGATGCGCCGGCGATATTTTGTAATTTCCGGCCGGGAAAGCTGGTGAACATCAATTTTATCAAAAAATACTTTGCCCGAAGACGGCTTCTCCTCAGCCAAAATCATTTTCAACAAAGTGGTTTTGCCGGCGCCGGAATGGCCGACAATGGAAATAAACTCTTTCGGCTCAATAGAGAGGGTCACATCGCGCAAAGCCGCCGAATCATCAGTATAAATTTTTGAGACATTGTCAAAATATATCACAAAACTTGTAACTTAAAACTTGTAACATTAAAGAAAATCATAATCACAAAATGAAGTATATCATAAAAAATCGCGGAAAAGAAAAAGCGCCAGAACTCGAGGTTCTGGCGTCGTAATCGTCAAGTTATAGGGGGTGTCTTTCTCATTTGTTTTATCCCCCGAACAAGCGGTTACTAACTGAGGATGGGCAGTGTCATATGTGGTGCGCGCTTTACCACAGTGCCAGCGGTTAGACCCGGTGTGGTTCAGTATCCGCGACAGGCGATTGAAACTACTTCACCCTTAGCTGCCAATAGGTTAGCACGGGTCACAAATAAAGTCAAGCAAATGTATAAGGCCACCCAGTTTTGCACTCTCGGTCTCCGACTAGCTGATAATATGGTGATGATAGCATAAACTCCACGGGTGAGAGTTTGTTTTGGAAAGCAAAATGAACCCGCTCGGTGTTGTAAAAA
>Ga0209541_10001538_pt1 | contig 45609 bp, 49 predicted proteins | sample RifCSPlowO2_01_FD_184027 | JGI IMG/M metagenome (GOLD analysis project Ga0209541, IMG submission 184027) | Groundwater microbial communities from Rifle, Colorado - Rifle CSP2_plank lowO2_0.1 (SPAdes) (version 2) | ecosystem: Environmental > Aquatic > Deep subsurface > Groundwater | place...
GCCCTCCTATTTTGGCCATGAGAACCGCAAGCGTGACGATTGCCCCGCTCAAGGATGCCCTGAACAGCAATGTAGGCAGGGTGTACATCGTGGCAATAGCGCCGAATGATTTGATCATTAATTTTTCTCCAGAACATAGCATGAGAACGCCAGAAAGACGGCAAACCCTATCAGTGAAGCTCCAAAAGAAGGGCGAGCATAGACAGAAAGAAATGCCAATGCCGCCCACAGTGCCAAAGCGCCAAGCAAGCCGATAGAGAGATTCCTCCTCGCCAGCAGGACAAACGCCGTTATGAACAAGCTGTCTATTCCTATAATAATCGGGATGATGGTGGTAGCCTCTGCCGCGATGGCTGTCGATTGAGTCCATGCAATGAAGAACAGCGCCACCACAACCGTCGAAGGAAAGCCGCCTATGACTCCTCCGACTTTCGTGCCCAGTTTTTCCGTAAGTATCGTCGCAAGAGTGATCCAGGCGCTGCCTACAACAAAGGTTCCTCGAAACGGAAAAATTTCCCATGAAAAAAAAAGAAAAATGGTGCGCCGGCCGGGATTCGAACCCGGATTAACGGCTTGGAAGGCCGCAGTCTTAGCCATTGGACCACCGACGCGCATCCGGAAGTCGGAAGTCGCCTTCCTTGTTTTATAAACCTTTGCGCCCCCTTTCCACCCCTCCCGTACCTGGAAAAAACGCCATTGCAGACGGAAAACAGCGAAACATTTTAATAATCGTCCCTTCAGGATGGCAGATTGGGGTGGGTAGCATGGAGAAAGCGCCGTACAAGGAGAGTGTTCCTCCTATCGATTTCAGCAGGGATCTCGACCACATAGAGTTCTTCGAGTTCAGGGGCATGGATGATCCCGCTGTCGCGGATTTCGTGGAAGACATCGAAGGCAGCAACGACTCCATCGAGCTGCACCTCGTCCGCACCAAATCCTATAGGGAAGCGCTGGTCCTCACCCTGCCCACATCCGGCCACCCTGCCCTGTGGGAGCAGTTCCTCCGCGAGGAGCAGAAGACCTTCGGGGGGTCGAAGATATTCTACCTCAGCAGGGACGGCCGCAGGATACTGGTATTGTCGGTCAAGGACGAGACCATGAACAAGCTCACCATGGTCATCACCCGCATCAACAAGGTCAACGAGAAGATCCACCGCTACAACTCCGCCGCGAAGAGGGAGAACGCAGAGCTGTTCGCCTCCAGGGCGAAGGCCAAGGCCGCGATGAGGAAGGACGAGGTCATCAACTTCATCCAGCAGAACCTGAAGGTGTGACACTACTCGCCCCTCAGCACTACCATATGGCCTAATCCGGAAACCCTTTCTAAGAACAACGGCCGCGCCCACCAGGCACTAGACGAAAAGGCCGGAAATTCTCGCTCTCCTGCAGGCATCGCCGAAGTCGCTCCTGACGTCCTCTTCCGGGCCATCATCAGGGGGATCATGGTGCCTTGTTGCCACTACCATGCTCTGCGGAACCTGTGTCAGGTATTCGTAGATACATTCGACGGCATACCCTTTGGATTCCAGGTATTCCACCACCCTGTCCACCAGCGGCAGCACCTCGCCCAGCCTCTCAGGATGCCCGTCAAAATTCTCGATGAGGGCATCGTGGTCCAGATCGAACTGCTGCTTCACCAGTCTCTCCTGTAATAACTGCTGTTCCATGCGGCGTACCTCCTTGGGCCTATGTTTTTAAGTCTAGATGATGGTGTGCGTAATGTGTCGGCTCTGAGAAAAAGGGAGTCACATGCAGAAACCCTTCATGAATCCCTGCTCAGATGATGTCAATTCATCATCCTCGAGCAGGACTTCCTGGCCTTCGTCGGAGTAGACGCCTTCCTCTTCCAGGTTCGTACTCCTGCCGTCTCCCGCGTTCAATATCACTTCGCCGTATTCATCCTTGTACTCGACAACATTTTCTCCCATGGTTTCACCTCCGGTTTTTCAATAGTCTTCGCGCAGCGACTCCCTCGGCTCAGGGCGCACCTGCACGTACTCGTTGTCCTCTTCCCCTTCCTCATAAAACCCGTGCCATCTCATGGTGCAGCCACCTCGTTCCGTTTTTATGCTCAGATCTCCTGCTCAGATCCTGATGCGCAGCCCGCCGCTGGAGCTGGCGCTCGTGGAGCTCTCGGCTGATGCGCCGCCGGAGCCTGAAGAGGAGACACTCGTGTGCGACTCTCCCTGGGCATCCCCTGACTCTGATGCAACGTGGGTGCTCATATCGACGGATGTCACCATGCCCGTTTCGGAGTCGACCCACGCCCCGAAGTCTTTTGTGGTGGTGAAGCCGCTCTCTGCTTTCGTGTCTGTGCCGGACACGACATAATACGTCGCTCCGCCCTGCTCGACCGTCATGACCTCATTTCCCTCAAGGCCGAGCTTTTCCTTCACGAGGGTGCGGGCCTCGGTTTCGCTGTCCACGCCGCCCTGGGCAGACGCCCCTGACTCGTATTGCACGCTCGTCTCGGAGCTCATGCCGGCGCCGGACCCGTTGGAGCCGGACGTGCCGGAGGCTGCCCCTGACGCATCCGAGCTGCTGCGTGCTCCGGTGGTGATACCTACTCCAATGGAAATCCCGAGCAGGGTTCCGTTGTCCTGGACGGACGCGGCTTCAGCCTGCGCTTGGGTCTCCAGCTCAGTGTTGCCCTCTGCCTGAGCCTGCACCTGCACTTCCCTGATCTTGGTCGTCAGCTCCATGCTGTCTTCGATGAGGGCGTCGTTCTCCGTTTCCAGTATGGTGATTATCTTCTGCTTCTGCTCGGCTGGCATGCTGCTTTCCTGGACACCTGCCATTGCCTCTTCCCTGGTTTCCACCCAGGCCTGCTGCCGCGCCTGGAGCTCCGCGTTTCTCTCCTTCAGCAGCTCAAGCTTCGCGTCATTGCTGAACGTAAAGGCGCTCCTGACCTTGAACGTCAGGTCGCTGAATGCCTGGCCCACCTGCTTGAGGCGGAGATCCAGCACGGATACGCTTTCTGCTTGGGCGTCCGCCCGGGCATCGCTGCTGGATTGTACCTCTGCCTGATTTCCTGAATCAGCCTGGTTGCCAATCTGCACTGCGGCCTCGTCGCCCGTCATCGCCTGGTTGCCGACCTGCAGGATTGCCTGACCTTGGTTGTCAGCATTGATCTGGGCATTCCCGCTTGCGTTGTTTTCAGCATCAATTTCAGCATCAATAGAAGACATAGAAGGCCCATTGCTGTCACCACTGTTAACTTCCGCAGCTTGGTTTGTTTCCGCCGCCGCATTCGCCTGCAGATTTCCGTCGATGTCCTGGCCATACGTCTGTGCCAGCGCCAGCGGCATCAATAGCAGTAATCCGGCCAAAAGGCCGGCAATCGCTTCTTTCATGGGACTCACCTCACACCCATTTTCAGGAGATGCAAATTATAAATACCCTGTGAAGCCCTGTTCGGGAGGGAACATATGGAACTTCCCTTCACAAGTTTTATAAATTCATAGACGGAAATTTGCCGGATGGCGGGGGTATTGTTTGGCCCGGAATGGTTTTTCGGGGAAGGGATCATCATCGACATCTTCAGCGTCTTCGCCCTGGCGCTGGTCACGTTCTTCAGCCTGAAATATTACCGGGTGCGGAAGAGCAGGAGCTACCTCTACCTGGCCATCTCCTTCGGCCTGCTGATTGCCTCCTTGGTCCTCAAGAACCTGATCAGCACTGGCATCCATTATGATATCTTCGGCATGGGGCAGTTCGGGTTTGGGATGCTTGGCTATTACGCGCTCAAGTCGGCAAACCAACTGATCTTCTGGGCGTATTCCCTCTACTACCTCATCGCATTAGTGGGGCTCTACATCTTTTATTCGATATACCAGAAGCAGTCCCCGTACACCATCGCTCTGGTCGTCTATCTCCTGCTGATATCCACTTACTTCAGCTATCCTTACGTCACCATCTTCTTCCTCTCCTCGTTCATGATTCTCCTCCTCATAACGGTGCAGTGCACGCAAAGGTATATAAGCAAAAAATATCCTGCAACGAGGCTGCTGGTCGTCAGCCTCGGGCTGCTCACGCTGAGCCAGGTATGCTTCATGCTGATGGGCATCGATGCGGCCTTTTACATCGTGGCGGAATTTGTCCAGCTGGCGGGATATACCCTCCTGCTCATAACGCTCATTGCGGTGCTTATCCATGGCAGAAAAAAGGACGAAAATCGATATTATTGGTGATATGCTTGTGTCCATCATCCACAAGGAGGGCATCATAAAACCAACGCATCTGATGTACCGGTCCAACCTCTCCCATGGCCAGATGAAGGTCTACCTTGAGGAGCTCCTCGAGAAGGAATTTATCAGGAAGATGAAAAGGAACAACTGCGACTACATCATGATCACCGACAAGGGGCACGAGTTCGTCGCGAAGCTGCGCGAGATCAAGGAGTTCGAGAAGACATTCGGGTTCTGATTGCTGGAGTAGGACATTCAACATTTACAATTATTTTTTTCTTGGGCAATGAAGCCAGAATTGGGCCTTTGGGAAGAGTAAATAAAAAATAAAAAAAGAAAACTATCTTGCTGCTGCCGTTCGCTTACTGCCCAGCCGAGCTGTTTGAGCTATTCGAGCTGTTCACGAATACCTCAGCGACAGCTGAAGCAGTGGCCTTGACGGAATCGAAGCCGCCCTTGACGATGGCCTTCACTTTCGCCATGGCGCGGACGAGGATGTTGCCCCCGTCCCCGTTCACCTCGGCTTCGGCGTCGGCATCCGCTGCAGCGCTGGCATCAGTGCCGTTCCCTTCCACGCTGCCCTCGGCATCCGCACTGGCCTTGAGGCTTGCGTTTCCGTTCGCCTTCAGCTTCGCGCTTGCCTCGCTGAGCACCTTCACGGCGGCATCAGCACCCGCCTTCGCTCCGGCCTCTGAAGAGGCCTTCGCAGCGGCCTTCACGGTCGCTTCCGAGACGGAGGTTCCCCCGGCCTTCACCTTGGCAACTGCCTTTGCCGCTGCCTTGGCTCCCGCCTTCGCTCCGGCCTCGGTGGAAGCCTTCACGATTGCCTGCGCAAGGGCCTCTGCCGACAATTCGGCTCCGCCAGACTTCACTTGGGCCTGGGCATCAGCGAGGACTTTCGCGGCGGCCTTTCCGCCTGCCTCAGCTCCTGCCTGTGCGGCGGCGTTCGCAATGGCGCTCACCAGGCCGCTGTCCACCTCGACGCTCGCGCTGGCATTGGCCTGTGCTTCCGCGCTCACGTTATGCTGCGGCTTCGGGCACGCACCCAGCGTGTCGCCATGGTTCAGGTGCGCCTCGACTGCGCTTTCCCCCACTTTAAGGGTGTACGCAGCTTCGGGGTTTCCCGGAGGGATGTGGCAGATGGTCACCTTGTGGTGGCTGCCACTTCCGCCGTTGCTCTCATTCCCATCGTCGTCATGGTCGTCATCCCCGTTGTCGTTATCCTCGTCATCCTCGGGAGGCTGCGTCGTGTTGTCGCTGTCTCCCGTGTCCCCGTCCTCATCTTCTTCATCATTCGACCCGAAGAAGATCTTCACGAGGGTCTGCACGAAGCTCGAGGATTCCGCCCCGTTGGCATCCGCACTCGCGCTGGAGGAGGAGCTCACGTCCACCTGGAAATCCTGCTCATCATCCAGCCCGAAGAGCTGCACGATGGTCTGCGCATACGCAGTCGCGGATGCGGCCACCCCGTTGGACTCAGCCTCGGCCTGTGCCTGGCTTGATGCCTCGATGGTGTCGCTGTCGACAGTCACCGAAGAGCCGGCGCTTGAGCCCGCGCTTGCATCGGTGCCGTTGCCCTCAACGCTCGCCTCCGCGCCGGATTCGACATCAACGCTGATGTTGGTCATACCCTCCGGTTCGGTGCTGTTGGTCTCGTTCAGCCTCTCGAAATCTTCCGGCTGAATCTCGACGTCCGCTTCTGCGCTGGCATTCGCGCTTGCGTTGACCTCTGTCTCAGCGGTCACGTTCGCGTCTGTCGTCTCATTCGTCTCGCCTGCCTCATTCGTCTCGTTCACATCTGCATCTGTTGAGACATTCACCTCACCGGAAGCGTTCGTCTCAACGTCAATGCTCCCGTTTTCCCGGGCAATGGCCAGGGGAAAGAGCGCCATAATCAGGATCACGCCCAGCACCCCCAGACTGATGCCATATCGCTTGTGTGTTACCATTTACTCCCACCTCGTTTGTAGAACTGCTGTGTGTAGCCGCTTGCCATGCTCGCGCATGCCGGCACACGGTATTGTCCACGTCCAAAACACGCCATTTCCCTTCCACCTCCGACGGTGATTACGATCGGCACCCTGCACATGGCAGTTGCCAAGGCCAGTGTTTTGAAAATAAATTATTAATATCCTGTGAAGCGCCAGTACAGAACCAAAGCACGGAAGTGCGTTCCACAAGTTTTATAAGAAACTGCCGGGATTCGGTTGACTTGCCCTTTCTGATTCCGATGATGGCTGTCCCCGGCGGCGGGAGAACAAGTCATGGCAACATCAATATCTTAGGTATCTTAGGGGAAACGATCAAACGGTCAAGAAACGAGCACACTCCCTGCAAGGCCGCAACGCCTTTTATCCGTGCCGCAGGGCATACAGGAGAAGGAGCAGCAGCCCGTACAGCAGGAAATAGCCGCCCACGATCAGCCGCAGGAACTTCGGATAGGCCAGCACCGCAGCCCCGAACAGGATGCTGATGATGGCCAAGAGTATGTCAGTGTCCATGGAAACCATTGTCCTCACCATTCATTGTCGTGCGGACTGTTTGTGCGGGAATATCCAAATGAAAATAAAAAAAAGGGAGAGTCAATAGCTCCCGCTTCCTCCGACCACCACTGTTGCGCCGGAGTCCGACCAGGCTGAGGCATCCGCGCTGCCTCCCGCCTGCCCACTGGCCTGGCCGCCCAGCCCAATGCCGAGCCCGTTGCCGATGGATATCTTGCCGTTGCCCCCGATGGAAACATTGGCATTGGCGGGTATGCCAAGGCCGACGCCGATGTTGCCGTCAGCGTCCATGCCCACCTTCACATTCGAGGTGAGGGATCCGCCTTTCACCTCGACACTGCTGTCGCTCTTGACCGAAACGTCCGCGTTGCTTCTGGTCTCGAGCTGGATGACCGGCGCCATGATGAACTGGCCGTTGCCGGTGACGTGCAATGACTCGTCCGCGATGAAGTCGAATGTTGCCGTGGATGTCGTGCCTTCGCTGACCTCAAGATTCCCGTTGATGATCAACTGGTTGGACGGAAGTTTTGCCTCATGCTGGCCTTCCGCGTCCACGACGACCACTTGGGAGATGTCCATCCGCAGCTGGTCGTAGGTTCCCGCATCGAGCTGGGCGTTGGCAAGCAATGCCTGGCTGCCCTGCGCCTTCAGCTCCAGCAGGTCATAGGTCTGGGCCTGGTTGCTGACCGTGACCCACCCTTCTGTCTGGCTGTGCACTTTGACAGAATCCACGGTGACTTTTACCTCGGAGACGCTGCCCATGTTGGCCGCGGCGTCGGTGATGGTGAAGACCGCCGTCCCTTTCCCGCCGGCATTTCCCGCGTTCGTGTTGCCGCCGGTCGTCCCGGTCTGCGCCTGGCACCCGAGCAGGAGCACGGACACCAATGCTATGCTAAGAATCATCAACAATTTTTTCATGACAGCCACCCCCTAAAGTGATTCTGTCTGGATTGGGTAATATATTATATATATTTTTCTATGGTGAAGAATACGTAAAAGAGAAGTCGCCACCTTGACAATAATCATATCTCCTTCTTCAGCCTTGCGATGAACTCCTCGAAATGGTGCCTGTGCACGTTGATGCCGCACGCATGCTCGTGCCCGCCGCCGTGGCCGTGCAGCCCCAGGAGGCATCTCTCCACGATGGGCGGCAGGTTGTGCGTCCCAGACCTCAGCGAGCACTTCATCTCCTCGTCCTTCTCCCGGCAGATGAGGACCACCTTGTCCGGGTATTTGTACGTGAGCTCGTTGGAGATGTCGGAAGTGAAGCTCGTCTTGTCATCCTCGTACGGGAAGAGGATGAAGTTCTCCTTGGTCCCTTCCGCCGCCTTGAACGCCGTTTTCATCAGCGGCTCGAACTGCCGGTTGATGGCCTCGTAGCGCTTGTAGATGAATTTTCCCCGCGGCGTGCTGCTGTCCAGTATCTCGTACGGCGACTCTATCTTCATCATGGTGCGGACGGACTTCATGACATCGCTTGACTGCCCTTTCAGGTTGAAGGAGAGTATCCGCGACAGGAGGCCGAGCTTCGTGCCCCCGTAGAGGATGTCTCCCGGCTCCTTGTAGGGCTTATCGACCATGCCCGGGTATTTTTCCTCGAATTCCTTGAGAAATTCCGGGATGAACCAGTCCGAGACGCATCCAATGGCCGCGAGCCACAAATCCTGCTTCACGGTCCGGTAGCAGAGGTAGGAGGTGGGAAAATTGTCATGGATGTTCTCCACCTTCGGATTGAAATATTTGACCTTGTGCTTCTTGAACGGGCCATGATGGTCCACCCAGATGATGGGCACGTGAATGGCGTCGATGAAGTCATCCTCCAACACAGCCAAATCCAGCACGAACACCTTGTCCGCGCCGTACTCCACCGCCCGCAGCGCGAACTTCTGGTCGAGCCTGGGGGTGGTCTTGACGATGTGCCCCTTGCCTTCCTTCTTGTACCGGTAGAGCAGCAGGAACGAGCAGAGGCCGTCCTGGTCGTCATCGAAGAAGATGAAGGGCTTCTGGCACTCGTCCAGCTCTTTCCGTATCTGCTGGTATTGTTCCTCGGTGAGCGACATGGGGAGGGGGTCTTCACCCCTTTTTTAATGATTTCCTATTTTAAAGAGGGAGGAATGAAAGAAGCCAAGTCGAGGAACAAAGGTCTTGAACCTCTCACTGCCTTGCCATTAATCTCGCGCCATAAGCTGCAAGGGTGCTATTATGGGCCTGCAATGTGTTACAGCGTTGTTGTGCTTGTCCTGGAAAACTTACCGTATCAGTAACCTTGGGGGGAAAATGTTCTTTGCGGGCACGAATCTCAAAAATGGGGATGCCTCTCTCTTCACGAAAGCCATAGTCCACAGAGACAGCGTATTTTAGTGCGCCTTCAACGGCTCTGTTAAAAGCATCGACCCAGTATAGGCCGCCGGATTGCCGGATATGGTAGACGGATATGTCATCAGAGAAAGCCTCTCCCGCCAAATATTGTCTGAAATCGTCCAGTAGATTTCTAAGAGACCGTTCTGCCGAATCTTGAAGTTCACGGTCTGTTACGCCTGAATCAGAAATGGCGAATGTTCCTTTGATTGTTGTAAAGCCTTCGCGGCCTTCTTCGCAGGTTATTGAACCAGCTTCTAGCAATTCATTGAGAGTCATTGAGATTCACTCGCATAGGTGAAGAGATGGCGCTTTTAAATCTTTTGTTTTTTACTACTTTAAAGAAATGACTTCAAAATCCTACATACGCCCCCGGTCAGCAGTATGGTCTGAAAGAGCAGCACTAGCTTCGCATCGGGAAATTGGGGGTATTGTACACGGTGCAGGGCAGCAGGGCATATGCGGAAGCTCTGGTCAAAGACCGCGGCTATGGGGATGCCTGAATCCACTGGCCATCTTCGTCCTCAACCATTTTAAACTCTTCCCGCTCTTTCTTCGCCATGAACATCCCCTTCAGGAAGCATTCCGGCTACGACCCGTTGGGAGACTGCGGGAAGGGCCGCTGCCCCGTTTGCGCCAGGAACAATGCCGTCTCCAGGGTGAAGCAGACCCTGACTTCCGTCAATTTCCAGAGCGAGGGAGTGGCTCCGTTTGTGGGCAGGTATGGCTATCCGCACATCAATGTGGGCATTCTCGCCCCTCCGCAGCCTGAAGAAGAGACATGGCTCTATGACGCCCCCAAGTACTGGTCATACAAGAATTTCGGGATTCCCAAGATTGTGGATTTCCGCTCCTCTCTCCTGAATTCCCGCTCCGCCATCAACGTCAAGTCCCGGCCTCAATTGCTTGAGCTGTCGCAGGACGTGGGCATGGCGTCCGCTCCCGCCGATGTTGAGATCCTGCTCGAGAAGGTGCCTTCTTTCCGGCTGAACGTGGACTCCCATGCCGCTCCCACCGGTCCGGCCGCCGCGCTGAAGAAGGCGAAATTGACCTCCAACCCTTCCATCCATACGAAAGTGCAGAAGGTGTTCTCTGATACGGACATGAAGGCCGGGGAAGGTCTTGTCTATCTCTACGAGAACAACTTCGACGAGAATTTCCTCTCGCGGATGTTTTCCATTGGGACGATGGGGCTGAAGTCCAACAGGAAACTGGTGCCGACGCGCTGGAGCATCACGGCCACCGATGACACCCTGGGAAAGAACCTTGTCTCTGAGGTGCGCGATTATCCCGTATGCAATTACCAGGCCTTCTTCGGCGGCTATCTCGGCAATTATTACGTGCTGCTCTTTTTTCCGGAAGTGTGGGGCTATGAGCTGTTCGAGACCTACGTGCCTCCTTTCCATCAGTTCGGCCAGGCATTGAGGCATTCCACCGACCACGAGACCTACGCCGGGAGGAAGGACTACGCTTCAGGGACTGTCGGAGGGTATTACACTGTCCGCCTCGCCATCCTGGAGAAGATGCGGGAATTGAAGCGGCAGGGGACGGTCGTGGCATTGCGCTTCATCACGGATGACTACACCATGCCGCTGGGCGTCTGGGTGACACGGGAGGCAGCGAGGAAAGCGCTGGAAGGCAAGGGCATCGAGTTCGCCTCGAAGGAACTGATGGCGGAGTACGTCAAAAAGCTGGTCAGGAGGAAGTTCAACGCGGATGCTTCTTACTTGTTGGATAGGAGTGTGCTGCTGAAGGGCATGAAGGAGCAGAGGAAATTGGCGATGTTTTTTGCGTAGGAAGTGCGTTTAACTTATAGAATTTTACGAAGTTTTTTCCCTCGAAAATTTGCCCTCGAAGTTTGAGGCAACCCACAAACTTCAGAGCTGGCAAATTTTCAGAGTTGGAAAAAATTTGGGAAAAATCGGGAAATCGCTTGGCAATTTAGCGTAAGCGACCGATTTTTCCGTAAAATTCTTGTTAAACTCTCCATCAGTTACGTAGTCCTGATGGATTGCGTCCGCAGAGTCGAATTTTCACTTATATCAATTCGAGCGTAGCGAGTGTAAATGTCCGAAGGACTAAAGAGTTGGGGGCGTTTCATAGAGATATTCATAACAAAATTAATATAAACGACTATATTTATCCGTTATCCTTATTAATCAAAGTAGGTTATTGATAAAAATGAGAGTATTACTAGACACCAATATTATAATCCACAGAGAAGCTAATACGGTTATTAATAAGGAAATTGGTTCTTTGTTTGCCTGGCTAGATAAGCTTCACTACGAAAAATGTATCCATCCTTTAACTCTAAGGGAGATTGAAAAACATAAAGACCCGAAAGTTATCACCACTTTTAAAATAAAATTAGATAATTATGTTCTATTAAAAACAGAAGCTCCACTAACTCCTTTAGTTACTAGCTTGAGTCAAAAAATGGACAGCTCTGCAAATGATGTTAATGATACCAAATTACTAAATGAACTGATAAATAATAGAGTTGATTTTTTGATTACTGAAGACAAAAAAATTCATGATAAGGCACTTTTATTAAATATTGAAAGACAAGTGTTTACAATAGAATCATTTTTAGAAAAGGTAACATCAGAAAACCCTGATTTAACTGATTATAAAACATTATCAGTAAAAAAAGAATACTTTGGAAAGGTCAATTTATCAGATTCTTTTTTTGATACTTTTAGAAGTGACTACCGAGGATTTGATAGTTGGTTTAATAAAAAATCTAATGAACCCGCTTATGTTTTTTTAGATTCTGGACAAACCTTGGCATTTTTGTATGTAAAAAAAGAGGATGAAAATGAAGATTATAGTGATATATCTCCAGTTTTTCCAAGGAAAAAACGACTAAAAATTGGTACATTCAAAGTAGAGCTAAATGGTTATAAATTAGGCGAGAGGTTTCTTAAAATTATTTTTGATAATGCGTTAAAGCAAAAAGTTGATGAAATTTATGTTACTATATTCAATAAACGTCCTGAAGAAGAGAGATTGATCAGTTTATTTCTTGAGTGGGGTTTTAAGTATTGGGGCACAAAAAAATCATCTTCAGGAGAGGAGCAGGTTTACGTGAGAGATTTTGGCAAATCCTTTAATGTTTCAAATCCAAAATTTACGTTTCCATACTTTTCTTTAAACTCAAATGTGTATCTAGTCCCAATAATTCCAGAATACCATACAAATCTTCTCCCAGATTCAATATTAAGGACAGAATTACCGGATAACTTTGTGGAAAATGAAACATTTAGAAATGCTTTAAGCAAAGTTTATGTTTCTAAATCTTTTGTACGTAATTTAAACTGTGGTGATATTCTTGTATTTTATAGAACGGGCGGATACCATATATCGGTGATTACTACTATAGGAATTGTTGAATCTGTAATCTCAGATATTAAGGATGAGCGTGAGTTTATATCTCTTTGCAGAAAACGAAGTGTATTCAATGATGAGGAATTAATTCGTCAATGGAAATACTCAAAGAGCAAACCTTTTGTTGTTAATTTTCTTTACGCATATTCTTTCCCCAATAGAATAAATCTAAAAAAAATGATAGAATTAGGAATCATTCTTGACGTCTTCAGTGCTCCAAGGGGCTTTGAAAAAATATCAAAGAGCAATTTTGAAAAAATATTAATAAACACAAATACGGATAGAAATATAATTGTGAATTAAAAGTATAAACGTAACATTATTAAATAGCAATCATATAGGATATTACAAGAGGTGCAAAATGGCTAAATTATTTTCTATTAAAGAAAAATATTCTAATAGAATTTATTCAAAAGAAAAATTAGTTGAATTTAGAAGACAAAATGTGAATATCCATAAAGATGAATTTTGTTTAATCTATACTAGTTCGCCTGTTAAAAAAATAACTGGTTATTTTATTGTAAAAGAAAAAATTAGAACCTCAGTAAGAAAATTATGGGGACTGACAAAGGAATTTGCAGGAATTTCATATGGGGAATTTATGGAGTATTTTAAGGATTGTAAATTAGGTACTGCTATTGTATTTAAAAAAATACAAAAATTCACAATAGCTTTGGGGTTAGATGATTTACGGAAAAAGGGAGATTTTATTCCTCCACAATCATATTGTAATTTAAATGTTTTTTTGATAAAGTTATATGATGGATTGATTCCCCAGAAACACAATTAGTAATTTTAATCTTAGAAAGTGGATATGTGCGGAGCACCGCCCCCAACTCTTTTTTTTAGTTTTTAAGTGAAAATTCGATTGAGTTTAACTAAAGTTAAACGCACTTCCGCGCAAATCACTCCATCCCCAGGAACGCGTCGATGTAGCCCATGATTCTCTCTTTCATGGAGGCATTGATGGAGACCTGCTTCCCGTAGCCGGTCCTCTTGAGGTGCAGGATGCCTTCCCGGGCAAGCTCCTCTGCCCGTCCTTTGCCCTGCCCTTCATCTGGGGAGGGAAGCTCTTGTGCAGGTGCTCAAGGGCGGTGTGGCTGTGCTCGAATTTCCCCATGCGGGTCAATTTGTGCAGAATCTTGCCCTTGATCTGCTCGTCCGTCCACATTGAAAGTCCACCAAATTAGACTTTGAAAGACAAGATTTTTATACTTTTGCCGCGCATCTGTCCAGTGATGGAAAAGTCCCTATTGCTCACGCTGACCGGAGATATGCCCCTGTTCAGGATAGTGGATTTCCTGCTGGACAACAAGGGCATGGACTTCACCAAGCAGGACATCGCGAAAGGCGCTGGCATCTCACGGGCGTCGCTGTTCAACTACTGGGCGGAGCTGGAACACCACGGCATCGTACGGGCAACGAGAAGCTTCGGCAAGACGAAGCTCTACACGCTCAACGCCAAGAGCCCCGTGGCGCAGAAGATTATCGAGCTGGAGAAAACGCTTATTGCCGAGGCGTTGGGAAAGGCCAGGAAAGAGAAGGAAATCATTGTTGAGCGCTGATTATGCATTCCGCATTTCTTCCAAGAACCTCTTGATCGTCTTCACCAGGTGCTCCGGCTGGGTCTTGACGGGCTCGCAGGCCTTCTTCAAAAGGTCGTCGCCTGAATAACGGGCAATCGACGTCAATGCCTTATCAACATCCTGCTTCTTCTTGGTGGCGGCCTTCCACTTCTGGAACAGCTCCTCCACGCGGCCAGGCACCTGGTCGATGTCGCATCCCAGCAGGGAAGCCGCTTCCTTCACTATCGCCTGCTCGCCCTGCTGCTCCTTTGTGGCGGCCCCGCCGGCAGTGAACTCCAGGCGGACGATGGAATCGGAGATTTTCGTGCTCTTGAGGATTTTGATAGTGCCCGCTTCTGAAGTATTGTCTAAATGAGTGCCGCCGCACGCCTGCACATCCAGCCCTTTGATCTCGACGATCCTCAGGCGCTTGCCCGGCACCGCCCCGCCTTGGTAGATCTTCATGCCAAACGTCTTCTCCGCCTCGGTGCGGGGGTAGAATTTTTTTATGACGGGGATGGACGCTTTGACAATGTCATTGGCTTCTCCTTCAATGGCTTTGATCTCTTCATCAGCCAATGATTGGTAATGGGTGATGTCCAATGTTCCCTTTTCAATGGTCTTCTTCGCCCCGGCCTGGTTGATGTGCTTGCCCAGCACCTTCCGGGCGGCAGCGCCGATGATGTGCGTCGCGGTATGGTGCTGCGCCAGCTGCTTCCGCCGTTCGGTATCGATCTGGACCCGTACCGTGTCGCCTTCTTTGAGCCTTGGCGTCTCTTTGAGGACATGGACGATGACGCTCCCTTGTTTGAAAATATCGGCAATGGATTGCCCGTTGATGGAGCCGATGTCGTGCACCTGGCCGCCGGAGGTGGGATACGCCACGGTCTTGTCCAACACGACATTATTCCCCATTATTTTCAATACTGTTCCCTCGTTATGATCCAGAAGGTAGTTATCGAAGTACAATGGTTCAGTTTCAGGTATTCCGTCCAATGGGAGTTTTTCCTCCCTCTTCGTCTGATGGGCCTGCGCCTTCTTCTGGTGCAGTTCGGCCACCCGCGCATAGAAGTTCTCCGGAACAGGAATCGTCTTCCCGGCAGCCAATGCTTCCTGCGCCAGTGATTCGGGGGCGATGCCCTGGCTGTCGTACAGCGTCAATAGCTTCTCCTCGGTGATGTCTTCCCGGATCATCCTGGCCATGATGCTCCTGGTCTTCTCCCGGGAAGCATGGTACTTGGAGTATTCCACCCCCAGGATGTTCTGCACCGAATCAAGGTTAGCGCTCAGTTCCGGAAAGATCGGTTTTAGGTAATCGGCATGCAGCTCTGCCAGTTTCGGCATCTCAATGCTCCACCCGTGCTTGTCTATCAGGGACAACGCCCGCCGGTACAGCAGGCGGAGGTTATAGCCGCCGCCGACATTTGAGGGCAATCCTCCATCAGCAAGCGCAAAAAGCAGGGCGCGGGAATGCTCGGCCACAGAGTACAATGCGGCAGATTCAGACACGGCCTTCTTCAGCTCATCGACGCCAACCCCCACTTTTGAAGCGACGAACTTCCATGCCTTGTTGATGTCCTCCACCTCGTCGACGTTCAGGTAGGAGGCGAAGGGAAGGAACTTCTGCATCAGCACGGGATCAACCACGACCCCGGTCTGCTTCTTCAGGAAATCGACAACAGTCGGGAACGTCGTCTCGTATGAGGTGGACTTGCCCTGCGAGAACCACGCGTTCCTCTCGTGCCCCATCCCCATGTCGAGGACTTTCAGATTCAGCTCCTTGTTCCCGGAAGGAGTCACCTCATAGAGCATGTACACCTGGTTGCCCAATTCCAGGCCCCTGGAAAAGTACTCCATGCACGGCCCGAAGTTGCCGCCCCCGGCCCAGGCATCCTCATGGAAGGTGATCTCCTCGTTCCGAAGGCCAAGGCCCTGCTTCAGCCAGTTGTGGATGTCCGAAAAAAAGCGCGCCTGCGACCAGTCCTTGGGCTTCATGAAGGCGTGCTGCCCGATCATGACGAAGCAGGAATAATGCGCCCCCGTTATCCCGATGTTGTCAATATCGTTGAAGCGCAGGCACGGCTGCGGAACCACGAGGGGATTGGCCGGCGGCTCCACCTCGCCGGAGACGACATACGGCTGGAAATCATAGATGGACGCCTGCACGAACTCCGTGTCCTCCCGCCACCGCGCCATGACCGGATACCGCTCGATCGGCGTATAGCCCCACTTGGAGAACAGTTCAGCGAACTTCTTCCACACGCCGATGTAATCAAGCTTGTGTGTTGCAGGAGTATTCCCTATGAACCGGAAGCCCCCGGAGCAGGCAGGATCGCCGCATGTCGGCGCATCAACCGTCGTCCAGTAGAACGTGCCACAGGGGCATTTCTTCCTGGCAAAGCCCTCCTTCTTCAGGACAGAGGTGGCGTAATAATCATCGGGATTCTGCGATGCCTTTAATTTGAACTCTTTCTTGATTTCCTTGTCGGTGGGCATCCATGGAGAAGATGGGGAACTCCATATAAAACTTGCCCTGATTTCCCATAGAAACCTATAAAAGCCACCAATGCCCGAACAGCGGCATGAAAGAGGCACACCGTCCTTCTCCTCTCGAAGCGCTCTTCATGCAGAGGATCATCCCGCCTCTCAGGGGGTCACTGCCGGGCAGGATGACCGTGGCCCAAAGCGGCGGCAGGAAGGACGTCATCGACATCGACGTCTTCCACGCCCCGAAGGGGCGCAAGGCGCCCCTCGCCGAAATCAGGATAGACATGCTCTCCTCTCCGGCCGTCCTCTACCTCTTCGCCCACCACGCCCCTCTCGGCTCCCCGCTCAAGAATGCGCTCCGGGAAAATCTCCCCGCCATCGAAAAGGCGCTCCATAAGCGCGTCACCATCGACACCGCATACAATGATGCCTTCCACGCGCTCACCGGAGCCATGCACAAGGTGGCTGAGGAGCTTGAGGAGTTCCGCACCGCGCTGGCGTCATTCACCAGGGTGCCGCACACCTCGGGCTTCCCGAAGTACGGCTACTCCCCCCTGCCCACCATGCTCCGGGAATTCGGCCAGCGCCTCCCGTCGTCGGTGACGTTGGAGCTCTACCGCGGCAGCATTCTGCCCAAGACGGCGGTGCGCTTCCGGTTCGACAATCTCCACCACCCGAAGGAGCAGTCCTGCACGGTCTCCCTCTCGCCGGACCTCTACAAGGAGATCATGGGCGCCCTGAAATACCCGCTCAGCAGGCTCCACGGCCGCATGGAGGACATCTTCAGGAAGGCAGTCCGCATGGATTATCATCCATTGGCAAAGGCATAATTCTCAGGCTTTGCAGAAAGTGTGAAGGGCAGCATCAATCTGCGAGCGTCTCTCTGGTCAGGAAATCAAGGCGGGAGAGGATGCGCCGTCCGGGAGGGGCCCGCCCTTTCGATTGCGGAAGCAAAAGCGAGCCGATGCTGCCCCCATAGTTCTCAAGAACTTTTTTAAACATCGCCTCTTTCTTCCCTCCCATGCTCTCCAAGGAATCCATAGAAAAGGCCCTGCAGAAGGTCATCGACCCCGAGCTGCACCTCGACGTCATGTCGCTCGGCCTCATCTACGACATCATCATAGACGGCACGAAAGTCAAGGTGCTGATGTCCCTCACCTCCCCGGTCTGCCCGTACGGCCCGGAGCTGATAGCGGATGTCAGGAGGAACGCCGCCGCCCTGGAAGGCGTCACCCGGGTGGAAGTCGAGATCACCTTCTCCCCGCCGTGGGGCCCGGAGAGGATGTCGGACGAGGCCAGGATTGCGCTGGGGATTTGATGGGTTGAGAGGCAAATAAAGAATGCGCGCACTGCGGCGCGCCAGGATGTTGCGGGCCGGGGGCGAGCGCGGGGATTTTTTGTCTACCGTTTTCCCGATAACTCTTTTTTAGCGAACTTATGCGCCAGATGCACCGGCTCCGGCATCTTGTGCGGCTCGCGGATGCTGCCTTTGACGAGGGAGGCGGCAGTCGCCAATGACATCCTATGCCCGGGAGACACGCACACGGGATTGGCGTGCTCGCGGGTCTTCACGAGCTGCGCCAGCTTCTCCCCGTCGAGATAGACAAACCCTCCTTTGGTCTCGCCGCACAGCGGCTCTCTGGCGACGCCCAGGGAAGGGATGTCGAACAGCACCCCCAGGTGCGCGGCCAAGCCGATGCGCCTCGGATGCAGCACCCCGTCCCCCGAGAATATCATCACATCCGGCTTCTTCCGGAGGGCAGACAGCGCTTCCCCCAGCAAAGGCCCTTCCCGGTACGCGCGGAACTCCGGCATGAACCTCTCTCCGATGATGCCGGAAGCAAAAGCCTTCTCCTTCACCTCAAGGGTGGAAGCATCGCACACCACCACGCAGGCCATCGCCTTCCCGTCCACGATGTACGCCTCCGCCCCGCCGATGGCCTTGATCCCGGAAAAATCATCCCTGAGGACGACCTTGGGCGCGAGCCTCTTCTGCTCCTCCTCGCACTTGCGTATGTTGAGCATGGCGCTCCCTGTTGAAGCGTTGTTTATATGTGTTGAGATTTAGTGCAAGAAACGCATCGCATCGCTATGTTTATATAGGAGTCTCTCAAAGGATATCCCATGAGATTGAAATTCACGCTCGTGATGCTGGCGTTCTCTCTTCTGCTCCTGGGCCTCACCCTCGCCGGCTGCGATGATAATAGCGCCGCCAATATGGCAGCCGCCAAGCAGAAGTGCTTCAACGACTGCAACCAGGACGCCCAGAAGGCGCAGCAGAACAATGAAACCGTGCCGGACTGCGCCAAGGACTGCGAGGATGGCGTGTACAAGAATCCGGCTGTTCAGGTAGGAGACGCCTCTGATAATGGCCAGAACGGCCAAGGAGCTTCTCCCTCTTCTGCCAATTAGCCCGCCTTTTCTCCTTCTTGCTGTCTTGTAGAACGATGTGTGGGCAGTCTGAAAATCCCCCTTATGCACCTCTTTTCCTCACGGGAAAAGAAAAAATCGTTGGCCCCTCGGGTTGGGTTAGTCGTGGGGGTGGTTGGAAAGAATTACTGAGGAGCCAACGGTTGAACGTGCTTGTGTGTCACCTGTTTTTTGGTTATCTGATGCTCGACCTGGGCGGCCTGCGCATCTCCTGCAGCCACATGAGGCCGACCTTGATCATGTCCTTGTTGAACTTGTCCGAGACCCGGTACGTCTTCTTGTACAGGTCGTAGTCTATCAGCCCCATGCTCTTCATGGGAGTGAGGATGCGGTCGTAAAACTGCCGCTTGTTGTAGCTGACCTTGACCTTCTTGCCGCGGTACGGCGGCTCATCGATCAAATCCGTGACGAGGTTGCCATCGTGCAACCGGGTGGCGAAGAGGGACATTTCCGTCTTCGTTATCTCCCCACCGTTGTCCTTCATCATCTCGATGAGGAGCTTGGCGACGATGATCTGCTGCTTGGTGGCGAAGACGACCTCGAACACATCCTCTGGCAGGTTGAACCTGTCAAAAAGGATTACCATTTTCAATAGGAATGTGGGTACAAGTATATAAATATTTCTATTTTAGATACTAGTATAGGAAAATGTATATTAATGAACAAACTGATTCGCATCTAATTCTTAACTTTTAGATAGTAACAAGAACAAAAGTTTAAAAAGGAAGGGCAATGCCTTCCGTGAAGGTGGATGCATGACCGTTGGCGTTGCTTTAAAATGCGAAAATGCCGTTGTTCTGGCCTGCGACAGCCAGGGGACCGGCGGCAACTACAAGGCCCCCATGACCAAGCTGGTGCAGTTGGACGCTTACCGCGGCCTCCTGTTGTCAGGCATGGCTTCCATCGGCAGAGAGGTTGCGGATGCCCTCGTGCCCCAGCTGAAGGAAGGCGCCCATACCACCCCGGATGTTGCGGAGCGCGCGGCCGATATCATGGCTTCCGTATACTCAAAACTTGCCAAAAGGCATGAAGCGCAAGTGCCTCAGCTGGCAGATGCCTATCCCGCGGCGCTGCTTATTGGGGGTTATGAGAAAGGCAGCGGGCAGCCGCAAATATACACTGTATTCTCCCCCGGGATAGCGACTCCCGTTGAGAATTTTGATGCCATCGGGAGCGGAAGGGTCTATGCCGCTCCAATAGTAAGCAGGGAGTTTTTCTCCCCGATGAATCAGGAAAGGGCCCAGTTTTTGGCGGTGAGGGCAGTCATGGAGGCCTGCGAGCTGGACCCGTATGTGGGCGGGGCAATACGATTGGCCTTGATTCGCGGCGGGGACAAGGGATACAAGGAAAGGACGGACTATGTAGAGACAGAATTCCGGCCAAAACTCAAAGAGATTGCGGCATTGAGGAGGAGTTTGGACGATCTTCTGCTGACGCCCGGGACAAAAAATGAGGATCAGTTGGCGATACTTCTTGACAAGCTGGGCGTGTTTGGGATAGGTGACGACGCATTTGTACGATTATCCGGAAAGGCGTACGCCTCGAGAGATAAAAAATAGGGCGGCTACTGTTGTTCTTCACCCTTTCCAGAAAAAAACCCCTCCAGATGCGGCGCGAACCGCGCGTCCACCACCATCTCCCAGTCCTTCGGGAAGCATCCCAGGTAGTTCTGCCGGGCATAGCGCTCGTCAAGGAACACGATCACTCCCCGGTCATGCTCTGACCTGATGCACCGTCCCGCGTTCTGCAGGCATCTGGTGATGGCCGGGAAGACATAGCCGTAGTCCCATCCCTTGTCGAACCTCTGGTCATAGTACCCGATCAATGAGACAATCTCCAGGGTCGGCTTCTGCAGCGGCAGGCCCACAATGATGACTCCTTTCAGCACCCCCGGCATGTCCAGCCCCTCGCCGAACGACCCTGTCGAGACGCCGAGCAGCGCGGCGTTCTTCTGCGCGCTGAACCGCTCGATGAAGCTCTTCTTCTCCTCCTTGGTCAGCTTTGGCTTCTCCACGAACATCTTCCTGGCGCACAAGCCGTGGAAATGGCGATAGACCGCGTCCCGCATGAAGTAGCTGGGAAAGAACAGGGCGACGTTGCCCGGCACCCCGTCGCTGATCCCGGAGCACCACACCGCGATGTCCTTGTACTGCGCCTCATTCCGCTGGAGGAACTTCGTCGTGGTCCTGGGCACCACCAGCGTCAGCCTGTTCCTCTTGGGGAACGGGTTGGGGTATTCCTTCTCGATGGCGCCATCCACCCCCAGGATGTCCTTGTACATCGCCGTCGGCTTCAGGGTCCCGGACATCAGCACGGAGGCATAGCACGCCTTGAAGACATCCCTGCTCATCAGGGAAGGGTCGAGGCACCGGTACGCCAGCGAGAATCCCTTGTCCTGCGCGGAAAGGATGCGGCAATACCCCTCATCCTCTCCCTGCCACGCCTGCAAAAACCTCCCGACGGAGAGCAGGTAGCTCCGCTTGCTCGCCGCCTGCACTTCCTGGCCAAGCTCGATAAGCTCCTCCACAAGGGAATCATAATCGTCATGGGTCTGCTTGACGATGTCAATGGCCTCCTCTTTGGAAATCTTCATTTCTCCATTGTTTTTCATCTCCTCTCCGTCATCGGCATTGTCCTTGAGCGTCTTTTGCAGTTGGGAAAGCAGATTCTCCAGCAATGGGACGAGTTCGTCCTTCTCCATCTTCTTGGCCTCGGCGATGGCCCGCTCCAGGATGAACGTGCTCAGCTTTTCCGTCGCGAGGTTCCGTATCCTTTCCGGCAGGTTGTGCGCCTCATCGACAATCACGATCGCTTTCCCCATCTCCTTGTCCACCTTGTGGAAGAAGCTCGTCCGGATGCCCTCGTTGAACAGGTAATAGTAATCCGCGATGATGACCTGCGCCTCCTTGCCCAGCTCGATGGCCATCTCGTAGGGGCAGAGCCTTGCCTTCCTGGCCTCCTGATTTGTCTCTTCCACGTGGAGGGGGACGAGCAGTTTCAGCTCCTCCATCGTCCGTTTTGCCTGCACGGTCAGCGCCTGTGAATTTCCTTTCCTCGTGTTCGCGTAGAACTCGCACTGCTGGTCCTCCCTCAGCTTCCTGCAGTAGTCGTGGAACTCCCCGGAATGGAACGCCTCGGCCCCGTCCTGGGAGCACATGCCCCTCTTGCCGACCACGTCAGCGGCCTTCACCGCGATGCCCTGCTTCTGCTTCATCTTCTTGAGCGTCTCGATCACGATGTGGTGCTGGGTCTGCCGCGACGTCAGGAAGAAGATGGTCAGCCCCTCTTTCTTCGCGACTTCGAGCGCCGGGACAAGCGCGGACACGGTCTTGCCGATGCCGGTCGGGGCGTGCATGATGATGTGCTTCTTCGCGGACAGCGCATCGAAGACATCCTCCATCATCTGGCCTTGCACCGGCCGCACCTTCTCGTGGGGGAAGAGCCGCTGGAATTGTTGCATGTGCCAACGAAAACGATGCGGTTTAAAGGTGTTTTGCTTGCTAGGGTCCAGTGAGGATCGGACCAAGGACGACTCCAATGAAATGCGTGCGCTGTGCGCGCCACTCCGTTGGGAGCAGAGCAGGCATGATAAAAACTATGTCCAACCCGGCAAAATGCCATAAAAGGAAACCTTTAAATATTGCTTAGATGCTCAAAACTATACATTCGGGTGGTTTGATGAACAAGGAAGCGTTCAACGTCTTTTTCCGCGAGAAGCCGGCCATGATGCTGGTCGAGCTGAGGAACGCGAAAGCGGAAATCTACGCCTCTTCCCTCGCCAAGCTTGTGGACTGCACGTACTCTCACGTCGTCAAGATCCTCCAGGAGATGGAGAAGGCCGGCCTGGTCAACTTCGACAAGCAGGGCAGGCTGAAGCTCCTGACACTCACCAAGAAAGGGGTGGAGATTGCCGAGAAGATTGACGCCGTCCGGCTGATGCTGTGATTGTTATGGTACGTGACTTATTTGGAAATGTGATGAGAACTGACATTTTTGGAAGAAAAATCTCTAAAAAACAAATAAAAAAGGATGTTCTTGAAGAAAATAGGCGTAAAGGTAGAGCCGCTGAAGCATCTTTTGTCGTTAACGCCCAACTTTCTGGCTACGAAGTAGAGAGAACCGGGAGGGGGCATGATTATCGCATCAGAAAAAGAGACCTAACAGGCAGAGTAGTATACAGTGGAGTAAGAGAAATAAAATCAGGTAACGCCAAATTATCTCAACTTCAGGAGCAAACAAAAAAGAAAAAATCCAATTATAAAGTGATACGGCACGACCCTATGTTTTATTGAGAGATAATCGTTCAACTAATCTTCTCCTCCATCGCCAATCCCCCCAGCACCCGCCGCGCTGACTCGAGGAAGGCGGGTTCCATGGGCGAAGGGAACACTGCCCCGGCCGCATGCTGGTGCCCCCCTGACTCGCAGCCCTCCAATCCCTCGACAATCCTGTCCATCGTGCCCTTCAGGTCAACAGACGGGTCGTCGCGTATGCCCGAAATCCGGAGAGAGACCTTGGTGGAGCCGTCAATGAGCTGGGCAAGCGACAGGATGTACGTGCCGCTCTTCATCCCGTTGCCGCGCGAGATGATGGATGCCATGGTCCCCACTATCGTGGGCATGATCTTGTCCCCGGTGTTGATGATGAGGTAGCCTTTCCCCTTCTCGACATGGGGTGATTCCCTGTTCTCCTCGAACCACCGCATCGCGTTGACGATCTCGCGCTTGTATTCCGCCATCAATGCCACCGCCTTCCTCTTGTGGGACTTGTCCCCGATGCACGCCCCGATGCCCAGTGAGCCCTTCCCCATCCTGCCGCACGCGTTGAGCAGGGTGGAGAACTCCTTCGCGTCTTTCGTGGGAGAGCCTTCCTCCTCCTGCCGCAGCAGATAGACATTCCCCAGCACGTCCTCGGGAGCGGATTCCCCCAACCGGCGCATGATGACATGGGTGATCATGGTGCGCATCTCCTCTTCTGACAAGTCCTTGACTTTCTTCCACCCCGCGCCGTTCTTGGGATTGATGCCGCACTGGTGCAGGAACTGGATGGCCCCTGATTCGGAGCCGGAGACGCCGGGGATGTACGGGTCGGTGGAGTACTCCAGCACCTTGTGCAGGGGCTTGGTCTGCGCCCCGAACAGCCGGAGGCCGCGGATGATCTTGATTTTCCCCTTTTCCACCGCGGTCTGGAGAATCTCATTGTTCAGCCGGGCAAACCCCCCGTCCTCCTGCATGTCCCCAATGGCGCCTATCACCGCGATATGCGCGTACTCCTCCATCCGGGGATCAACGGCCTTCGAGAACAGGTACGCCACCCCGGCCCCGGCGATCTCCTTGCCGCCGTCGATGCCAAAGGCATGGGGATTCACCAAAGTGATGTTTCCCATCCGCTCCGGCTCGGTGAACTCATGGTGGTCGATGATGAACACCTTGCGGTCGGGCAGCGTCTTCCTGATGTCTTCGATCATGCCGGACGCGAGGTCGGAGAAGATGACGGTCTTGTAGGATTCCAGCGCGATCTCATTGAGCACCTCCGGCTTGAGCTGCTGCACGATGCTGATGGAATACGTCCGGTTGTCCAGGTTGAGCAGCTTCACCAGCAGGGCGCACGCGGAGATGCCATCCGCGTCGAGGTGGCTCACCAGCCGCACGGCGTCCTTCCTGTCGAGCTTCCTGAACTCATCCGCTGCCTGCTGGACGTGATGCGAGAATTGCTGGTATGGATCCATTGTCCCTGTCTCTTGCTCCTTCAGCTGGCGGACACTCCGCCCTGCCCGGGCGGCATCGGCTCGCTCTTCGCTTCTGGATTTTCTATCGACGTCCCCATAGCCCACGCAGTGGGTGCCGGAAGCTCGCTTCCGGGCAGGGGCTTCCCCCTGCCGATTTGCCGGGGAGTGTGCTGCACCGCTCACAAATTGATGCCGCCATTCGTCTCCGCCCCGGTTATGTTGGTCATGTCACCCGTCATATGGCGCTAATGGTCATTGCAGGTGCTTATGTAGGTGTTGGTTTTGTCACTTCCCGAATCTCCTCTGCCGGGCGTGGAACTCGGCGATGACCTTCTTTAAATCGTTTTTGGTGAACTCCGGCCACATCTTGTCTAGGAAGAACCACTCGCTGTAGTTGCCCTGCCAGATCAGGAAGTTGCTCACCCTCCGTTCCCCCCCCGGCCTGATGATGAGGTCCGGCTCGCTCTCAAGGTACAGGTTGCGGGAAATCATCTGCTCGTCAATCTCCTTGGGGTCGACATCGTTGTACTTGACCATCTCCGCGATGTTCTTCACCGCGTCCACGATCTCCTGCCTGCCGCCGTACGCGAGGGCGAAATTGACCGTATAGTGCCTGTTCTTCCTGGTGGCATCCATGATTTCCTGCAGCGCCTTCTGGACTTTCGGGGGGAACATCCACAGCCTGCCGATGGCCCTGATGCGGATGCCGTGCTTCTCCAGCTCCGGGCTCCTTCCCAGCCGCCCGAATTCCCGGAGGAAGATGCCCATCAGGAACTCCACCTCCCTTTTCGGCCGCGAGAAGTTCTCGGTGGAGAACGCGTAGAGCGTCAGCTCCCTGATGCCCAGCTCCTTGGCCCACTCCACGAGCTTCTTGACCTTCCCCACGCCGTGCTCGTGGCCCTTCCACGCCTTCATGCGCTGCTTCCTCGCCCATCTCCTGTTGCCGTCCAGGATGATGGCGATGTGCTTGGGGGCAGAAGTCATGCCTTGGGATGGCGCGGCCCGCTTTAAATAATTTGTTGCGGGTGAAGGGATGCGCCCCATTCACAAGCCAAGCAACGAGAAGCAGGTACCTGAAAATGCAGTCACTTGCCGGGTTTGAGGGAATAATAATTAGCCGTCACAGAATAGATTGGCTTGCCTTTTCCTGGCACGGGCACCTTGGATTCGCTCAGAAAATAATAGTCAAAACCCATCTGATTAGCAATCTGCGCAAGGGGACCTCTCGCAAGGTTCACCCCACCATCCCCATCCATGATATTGCTCTCAACTAACTTCAATTCCAGGGTATTGATAGGCACTTCTTTAGGAGTCTTCGCAAACTCATCCTTGACCATTAGTTTTCCATCAGCCCGTACAAGCTCCTGCGCTGCCATGACGCGGGAAGCGTTTGCGCCTATTTAAGCTTTTTGCAGATTACTACGGGAACGGAGTATCAGAGTTTGTTTCCACGGCAGAAACCAAGGGCAGGAACTTTATTTATATAGGCTTAAAATAAGAACCAGTCAGGAAAAACTTGCGAAAATCCAGCTATTTGAGCATCTTGTCATATTCGGCATGCGTCATGATGTCAAGGACTTTGATGGTGCCGTTATGTATGGTGTACAATGCCCGCAAACTGCCTCTCGGCTGCATCTTGAACAGGGAAGCGTTCTCAGGCAAATCATGCTTTCTCCCGAGCTTCTCGTAAAGGTGTATTCCCCCTGTTGTCTTTCTCACGACTTCGTGCTGCTCCACATGCTGCAATTTTGTCTCCACCACATCAATGAGGGAAGACGCCTTATAGCCTGCAATCATGCCGCCTTCCCTGCTCTTGGCCAAATCAGAAGAAAACTCGATGCGCCTGGCGGTTTCTTCATAGGGCTCCTTCACCGGAGCCGAAGCAAGGGGCTCTGGGTAGCCAACAGGACTCCTTTCGCCCTTCCCTTGAGCGGATTTCCACACAAGGTATTCATCAGAAGTCATCCCAGCCTTTACGGAAGTCGACGCTGGGGGCATCGCACTGCACCTGATCCTTGCGGCCTTGACGGCATCGAATCCAACTTCCCCTTTGAGGTAATCTAACAGCGCCTTCTCCAGGCTCTGGAGCTGGGAAGCATACGCCCCGCGCGCCGCGCCTTTCCGCACTTCCCTCTCCACCAGCTCCAGATTGCGCCTTGCTTCGGAGATGATGACTCCGTACTTCATGAATTGGTCAAAATTATGATGTGTATTCCATATCTTTTTTCCTTCCAGTCGAATCTGCAGCTTGGAAAGGAGATAGTTGCCGCTTGCGATCACTCCCGGCAGACCCAACCCATTTGATATCAACATGAGTGAATGGATGCTCTTATAGTCATCATTCTTCTCAACCATGCTGAGGTAAAAAGCAGCAAGCATGAATGCGCCATTGCCCACACATGAAGCGAGAGCAGTTATCTTAGGGTAGCGCGCCGCCCAGGAGCTGAAGGCAGAAAGGGTATATAATCCTCCCGTGCCATAAGCTCCAGAATAAAAAGCCCCTGCTGCCAATGCTCCTGCTGCAGGAGCCATCCATGGCATAATCTTTCTCACTCTGTCCAGACTTTTTCTGAGGGGGCTCCTCTCCAGATTCTCTTCAAAATAGCCGATAATGTGCTCCACATCCGGCAGGGCACGATCCATTTCGACATAGAGATTCTCCACTCTCCGCAAGACGGGAAAGGAAAACCCGCCTTCGTGTTCAGAAACAGCCCTTTCCAGCCTCTTCTTCGCATTGCCCGTCCATTCAAGGACTTTGCGCTGCATCGAGCCGTGCTTCCGCCGTGCCCTGTTATCCAGATACGCAGTGAACAATCCGGCATCATACGAATAGGTGTGTTCGACGGACAACAGCAATTTGCGGAATTCATCGGCAACAACATCGACAAGTTCGGACATGAAGGCGGTAGGCTGCTTTTGGTTTATAAAGATTTCTAAAAATAACTACTAAAAAGTAGCAATATAAAACCCCCGAGGAAGCTATGGTTGCCCGACAGCCTTCCCGAACACGGACACAAAAACATCCTCCGGCACCCTGATGCCCGCCTCCACGAACGCCTTCGCCAGCCCGTAGCCGGTCTCCTCGTCCCCATTGCCGGCCTTGAACACCAGCAGGCGGCGCAGCGTGAACGTGTTCAGCATGCCCTCGTTCATCGCGATGCTGGCCGGCTTCCCGTCCTTGAGCACTGCTCCGGATGAGAAATCAACAGAGAACCCTTCTGCCTTATGGGCTGCCAGCTCCCACTCCACGAGCGCCTTCACCAGCCGCTTCGCCGTTGCCGCCCTGAGATACTCCTCCTTCTTTGCCTCTTCAATGCCCATGAAAGAAAAGAAAGCGATCTCCTGGGCAGGAGGGAAAGAATGCACTTTCCCCAGGTAATGCTTCACCTTCTGCCTGGCCTGCTTCCCCCCTCCTTTCTTCCGCCGCCACCTGTTCTCGACGGCATAGGCATACCTGTACACGGTCCCGGTCTTCCTGTTGCGGATGCTCTTGGTGCGGAGATACATGATACAGAGATACATGATGGTTTGATGGGGTTTCAATGGAATGCGCCCATTGCAGGGCGCCAAGATGATGTGAGTGATGTGAGCCTAAGGCGAACGTGATGGGAAATTTCCTCCCCGTTTGAGTAGAACGGAGCATCCTCACCAATCATTCTCATTCTCACCATGCATTCCTCACCATGCCTTATTTTTTAGGCACCAGGGAATATTTAATGGTTTTGGTCAAAAAAGAGCGTTAAAGAACAGGATAAAGAACATTAAACGAATATTTATGAGTCCGTATCCTGCGTCTACCTGACTTCTTCCTTGAAGTCCTTGCGGAACTTCTCGGTCGATTTCTTGAGCCTGCCGATTGCGCTCTGGATGGCCTTGCGCGGCTCCACGTCCCCATCGGTCTCCACGATCATCTTGGGGTTGCTGGTCTGGGAGTGGCGGATTGCATAGGTGGCAACCTTGACATGCTCGTCATTGTTCAGCTCCTGCTTGAGCGCGTTGCAGAGCGTATGCCCCGCCCCCGGGATCTCGAACTGGAGCCTGCTTTTTTTCTCGTCGAGAATCTTGATGTCCATGGATGCAGGAACCCCGGCCAATTTAAATACCTTGTTGTTTTTCGAGACGGATGCAGCACGCCGCTATCCGGTGGATTCTCCGACGGTGATGCGCCATCGAGGCTTTTAAAGGGAAGTCAAAAAGCCATTCGTGCGTAATCAGGAAGCCTTTCCTTGCCGCGAAACCCCTCAAGAACGGCAAGGTCTCACTTTTGTGGAAAGAGTAGATCAAGGGAGCAATCTGCATGGCCTTCTCGAGGAACTCCCGGTCAGCGTGCGCCTTCCTCGTGCCGAAGGGAGGATTCATCACCACCACATCCGCCGCTCCTTTATAAATGGCCATCTCCCCCTGCACGAAATCAGCAAGCCTGCCCTTCTCTTTCCCCCTTTCCCCCGCCCTCTCCCCTATTCCCGTCTCCCCCTCTCTATTCGTGAACAACCCCTCACTTTCCATCTTTGAGAAGCTGTTTTTGGCCTGTTCAAGGGCATGAGCATCCTTCTCCACGAACACCGCATGGCCTGCGCCAAGGAGAAGGCACCCCAGGCCCAGTACCCCGGGACCGGAGCCAAGATCAACCACCCTCTTTCCCTGAACATCCCCCTTCATGGCAGCCTCCCAGAGCACCCCGGCAGCTACTTCCGAGTCCGTAGGGTACTGCTCCAGCCCCTCTTTTGCCCCTTCAAAGGCAGGCAACCGGGACAATATGATGGCCAGCCTGGCCTTTGTCATGCCTTTTGAGCTCTCACTTTTCATGAACAAACACCAATTTTCCTCCTATTCTCCCCCTGTTTTTCTCCCTTCTTTTTAGGGTTTGCGCCTCTTCCGCGCGGATCCTGCCTCCAAGCCAGGGACAAGGCATCTGCCGGTCCCCGGCCCCCTGAAAAGGCCTCCTTCAGCACCCTCCCAAACCCCTTCTTTTTTCCCTCTTTTTGGCCATCCCATGCCTCATAAGGAGACTTTTCAGCCTCAAATACCCTCCCTGAACTCTCACTTTTCATGAACAAATGGGCTGTGAAGGCCTTTTTGGGGTCTTTTGGGGCCTTTTCTCCCCCCCGAATAGGGTTCTTCCGCCCTCTCCAGAAGGGCCAAAAAGCCTCACTTTCCGGCCTTCTTCCGGCCCCGCTGCCCAGCCGGCCCGGGCGCCCGAATCCGTCTCAGGCCGCTCCTGCCTGCCAGGCGCGCCTGCGGCGCGCGGCGAGTCCCAGTCCCAGTCCCATTCCCGGCGTTTTCTCGACGGCAACCCGACGCAGGGATAATCCCAAGACAGTCCCACCATAGTCCCAAAACTATCCCACCATAGTCCCATTTTATTTAAATTTTTCGTTTAAAATGCTCCCAAAATAGTCCCAAAACATTCCCAAATAAGTCCCACGATTGGAATAGATTTAAATAGGAGCTTTCTTTTGGAAAGGCCATGTGGTCGCTTTTCACCGGCACGGATGCGCTCAGGCGCAAGGTCCGCCAGATGGACGCCGCCCTCCGGACCTCGTTCTCCGGCGTGAGGCGCGACACCGCGAACCTCGGCCAGTGGGTGCAGTACCTGCAGCAGAAGGCCGGGCAGCAGCAGGTCCAGCTCCGGCAGATGGCGGAAGAGATCACCGGCCTCAACGAGGAGCTTGCGGCCATCCCCCGGAAGCCGGAGGACATCAGGCGCATCGTCGACCAGTACTACTCCTACGAGGCCCTCCTCGCCCGCATCAAGCACGTCGAGCGCCGCGTCGAGGAACTGGCCTCCGGAGGGATGCGGCAGCACGTGCCGCAGAGGGCGCAGATGCCTTCCCAGCCGGCACCCATCAGCGCCCAGACCCAGGTGCCATTGCAGGAGCTGGAGCTCATCAAGCAGAAGCTCGCATCCCTTGAGCAGAAGAAGCAGTCCCTGAAGGAGAAGCTCATCAAGCGCATCACGAAGAACTCCAAGCAGTACGTGAAGGGCATCATCCTGAGCTACATCCGCAAGTACGAGAACGTGGCCGCGCTCCAGCTGAAGGAGATGGTGGTGGATGACCAGCAATTGTGCTCGAAAAGCTCGTTCTACCGCCTCATGGAGGAGCTGGAGCAGCTCGAGGACATCGGGGTGGTGAGGGAAGGCAAGGAGAAGCGCTACTTCATGAAGGCCGTGAAGAGGCAGTAAGGAGGAGACGGGGGCGGCTGCGCCATTATCGTGAGCGAATCCTTCGCCAAAAGCCCACAGAAAACTATTTAAACAATCCCTCAGCCGCCTTTCCCAGATTGGGGGTGTATCAATGAACGTATTTCGAGCTATGAAGAGGTATTTCTCTCGTCGTGATGGCGAGTTCAGGGCGGCCTGTGCCGGGGTCAACGAGGAGCTTGAGGAGCACCTTCAGGCCATCAACGAAAACACCAGCGAAATCGCCCAAAACCATGAATATCTCTGCGCATTGGAGGCGAAAATGGACAAGCTCGCCGAGAGGCTGGATCATATGCAGCTCTTCATGGGCCAGTTCGGTTATGGCGATGCGCAGCGGCAGTTCACCGTGCGGCCTCTTTCCACGGAGGAGAAGCGCGTGTTCGTCGCCATCTACGCCAGCGAGGATGCCAAGGGGCACGTCACCTACGCGGACATCTCCAAGGCATTGCTCATGGACATCCAGCTGGTCTCCGGCTACGTCGCCTCGCTCATCGAGAAAGGCGTTCCGGTCGTGAAGCGCTACGTCAATGACATCGCCTATCTCCGGTTGGACCAGCACTTCAAGCAGCTCCAGGCCAAGGAGAATCTCCTCTGCATCGACAAGGCGCAGAAGCAGCTCGTGCAGTTCTGACAATACAACACAACAGTTCTAAATATTTTTATTTTTTATTAAAAGTTTTAATCTTCCCTCTCTTCTAAAAAAGAACGTGAAGGACGGCATCAGGCAAAATACTGGCAATATATCAATCAACATCACGGTAGGGTAGTCCGGCCGGCCAATTATTAATCACATTAATCACTTAATAATAGTAACATTTATATAGAAGAATACATCCTGCCATGCTGCAGTTCGGGGATTTCACATGAAGGGAAAGGCATCACGGGCACTGAACAACGGCTCCAACCGAGTGAAACGCCTTGTGAGGGATTACGCTGATCTCGCATACATACTCGGATTTCAGGCAGCCAAGCCTTACGTCGATCAAAAACTCATGCAATACAGCGGCACGACCCTGGAAGGGCTGCTCGGGGCGGCGCAACCGTACGTGGCGCACATCATTCCCCAGGTTGCAGGCGTGGTTACTGAAGCCGTTTCAGCTTATGGCGCCTCACGACGGCAGGGGAAATCCGCCCCAAGGGCAGCGATGGAAGCGGCAGAAGGGGCCTTTTTTCGCTTCGGGAGGAATTGGTATCTCTTCAACATGGCAGCCGGCCGGCATGATCATTCTTTCTCGGAATACGCGCTGGTTTTTGGCATGACCGATGCGTTGCGGCACTTTAAGCCATTGTCCCGTCTGGCATCTGCTTCAACAGAAACCCTTCAGCGGCCCTCTTGGATCTCGCAGGCACTGCACCACAAATTGCCTCTCATCCCCCTCGGCATTGGCACCTATTTCCGGATAAATGATCTGGGCATCGCTGACTATTTCAATTTTCATGCCGGAAGGCTGGACTTCGGCATCACTGTTCTGCGCGCATATAACCCTCCCCCGGGAAAGACCAATGCTATGCTGGACATGCTTTCAAGTTATGCAAATCTCGTCCCCACCAGGGAAGGAGTAATCGCGTTCTCTGCGGTCTGCGCAATCGCAGCGCTTGAATATGCGCGGGGTTCCTATACGCAGGCCCTGCCCCGTGCATTACGGGACTCCCTTTCCCGGCAACGATCAACATGGAGGGGAAAAGCGTTATCCGCCTCGGTGGCAGCCGCACTCTCGTTCGGCTCAGTTAATTTGGCATATCATCTGCCAGAGATGGCTGTACAGTATCCCCAGCTCATAGAAAACGGCATCAAAACGACGTGGAACGGCGGCGGCACGCTGGATGATGCAAAGAAGTGTCTTGACAGAACTTCTCAAAGAACCCAAAGCAGCCTTGATAAGGCCCTACAAATGTACTCATGCGCTAGGGTGCAGTACAGGGCCAGGTAACCTACTCACAGATCATCCAGCGGGCTCCTCACCCTGCGCAACTGCTCCCTGCTGACGGTGGTGTAGCGCTGCGTCGTGGCAAGGTTGGAATGCCCCAGCAGCTCCTGGATCACGCGGATATCGGTGCCCGCCTCAAGGAGATGCGTGGCGAAGCTGCTCCTCAATGCGTGGCAGAACACCCGCTTCCTGATGCCCGCCTTCTTCGCCGCCGCCACGACGACATGCTGGGCCTGCCTCACTCCCAGTGGGCGGCCATTCACCTGAAAGAGATGCCCGGACAACTCCCTGCCCCCAAGGTACTCCTGGAGGTCCTTCACGAGGCCCTGCGAGAGGATGATGTTGCGGTCCTTCCTGCCTTTTCCCGATCTCACCAGGCCGAAGCGCTCCTTGAGGTCAAGGTCATCTATCTGCAGGTTCATGCATTCCGACACCCGCAGGCCGGAGGAGTACATCATCTTGATGAGCAGCCTGTGCTTGGGATTTTCCACCGCGCCTATCAATGCCCTCATCTCGTCCTTGGTGAGCACCGTAGGCAGCTTTTTTTCGGCTTTCGGCAGCCTGATGGTGGTAAACACCCCTTTTCCCATCATTTCGTCGTAAAAGAACCGCAATGCGCTCATGGAGAGGTTGACGGATGCCGGCTTCAGCTTCTTCTCCCCCAGCAGGTGGGCCATGTAGCGCTTGATGTCCGCTGTCTGGATGTCCTGCGGCTGTTTCTTGGAGAATTCCAGGAACTTGCGGTTATGGAACAGGTACGCCTGCACGGTCTTGCCAGAGAACCCGCGGATCTTCAGCTCCGTTTCAAGGGTGTCCAGCATCTTTCCCTCATTTGCCCCGGCTCATGCGCGCAAAACAGGCCATCGGAGCATATTTTTCGACGAGCCTCTATATAAAACTTCGTCTAATCACCATTATGTGAACTTTTCACGTTGCCTTGCTCTAAAGAGCGTCGGTTTAACATTATTGTTGGCAGAGTGGATTTAAGAAAAGCTTTTATAAAACATTCAAATTATTAATTTAAATGGATAAGCATAACGCCCATAGGAAAGGTAGCTTTCTGGAAAGAATTATTGCAAGGACATTCCACAAGATTGGGTTTGATACTAAACTGAATTCTAAGGAACTTGGCTTTGAAGCTGATGTTATAGCCAGAAAGAGAGGTTTTACAATCCTCATTGAAGCAAAGCAATACGATTCATCCTACCTTAATTTAGGCAGTTTGATTCATGAATGGGCCAGTAAGGGAAAAACTTCTGGTGTTGATAGGACTTTGCTTGTAATAACTGGCTTAAAGGATATTCCGGAGAAATATCAAGAATTGGCTAAGTCTTTAAGGGTTTTTCTTTGGGATGAAGAAACTGTGCATAGATTGAATGATATTGATAGCAAGGACGAGCTGTACAAGGAGATAGGTAAGAAAATGGAATTTACAGATGTTATAGGACAACTCCAGAAGAAGGCACTGAAAATCTTACTGGTTAAAACTGCTGTTGTAATAGCCTTAATGCTCCTTGTTTTACTATACTTTCAAAATATAACAAAAACCCCGGAAGTTTCTGATCAAACCCAAATTATTCAGCCAATCAATGAAGTGGAATCTCCAATAATTACTACAACTGAAAATCAGCCAGAAAAACTCCAGGAAACAGTAGTCCAACAAAGTCCAGAAGAAGAGTTAAAGCAATTTTGCATTGATAAATTCAATGAGAAGTGGCAAAAAACAACGGTGCATAAGACAACTCTCTTTGAAGAATATGATTCTACTTATGAATGGGGGAAAGATAGGGCTTATTCCAACTATAAAGAATCTGAAAATGCTTTAACTAGAAGAGGAACTACTGTTGAAGAGGCCACAAATATTTATGCAAATAATATACTCAAACCTGTTCTGGATAAAGCAGAATTTCCTATAATTATCATTGAAGGCTCATACGAGCTACAAGATAACGTGAAGATTGAAGACGGTGCCGTGATGTGTGATAAAAACGGTATTTTAGAACGTTAAATTCGCCACTCTGCCAACTGTTAAACCAAAATTTTAGCCTTTTGTTCTTCGCATAATGTCCTTACATTATACGGTTCATTCCATTCTCCTAACTTTTTGAATAATCATTCCGCCTTCGGCAAAATTTAGTCCGAGTCCTCGCTGTCCTGCCACATCGCTCGGACTCGGGATTTATTAACCAATGATTTCTCAAAAAGTACGAACATCCATCACGACTTGAGACTCTACACATACGCTTGAGAAATAAAATTTTGGCAACGTGAAAAGTTTTGAACCCTATCGGGCACATAATGTCCGCAACACGAACTTTTTGTCCCAAAAAGTCAAGCGACAATGTGGGTTGCCTCATTGTCGTCGTGTTGCTCTGCATTATACGAAGTTTTTGTCGTGGGGATGGATAAACTGTAAGAAAAACCAACGGAACGGGGGCTGATGTGCCTTCTTACTGAAGTAAAGCATCAATTGCGCCAACTACTTCTCGAACTTTGTCTGGCGTGAGCCTTGCTTGCATAGTGCCACTTTCCTCTCTCCTTAAGGGAGCCTGAATGTCTCTTTTGGCATACTCAAGGAGTTGACTGGATAGGACTGGATTTGTTTCTCTGGGAGAGTAATCTGCTTGCGCTCCCCTCTCCCAAATTCCTGCATCAACAGGCTGAAAATCTCCTGGTTGCTCGGGTTTAGCAGAAGTGAATCTCCTGTAGAAAAGCAAAGCATCGTCTCCTGTTCTTGAAGGATTTAGTCCCAAATGGCCTCCACTTTGCCATGCGGGGGCATTTACCCCTAAAGCAACACCTTGGAACCCATTTGATACGATAAGATCACCAATCTTCACGTCTTTGAGAGCATATTCTGCCATAACAACCACCTGGAGAGGGGAAATCATGATTATTTAAAAATATTCCTATCTTCACTACTTGATAATAATGGCTTTAAATTCTAGGCGCCGCCAATGCGCGCCACGAAAAAGTCCGCATAATGTCCTACGATGATAGTTTCAGTCCCTTTCTTCTCTATCCAACTGCGCTTAACGTGTTGAACGTTAAACGCCCTTTTGGCAAAATCACGAATACGCAAAATCGTGGTGCTTGAAGCGGTGAAAAACAACCTCTGATCCCTTGATTTCAAACACCACAACGAATGAACCAACGTGAACTGCCCTCTTGCCTTTCAGATTATACTGCTTCGGAGGATAATGCTCCGGATTCTCCAGAATCTCGTCCATCTTTTTGTGCAGGCGCTCAATGAGGACCTTGTCCTTCTTGGCGTCTTTCACATCATCAAGAAATGCCTGCGTATGGACTTCCTTGTATGCCATCGCGACCTACATCGCATCAAAAAGCTTCCTTCTTTCCTGAGAATTCCTGATTCTGACAATCTTGCCTTTTCGATAATCCTCTTCGCTTTTCATGACGGCTTTTATGAATTTCTCTGAAAAATTCTCCTCGAATTCAGATTGCACGATATGCCTGCACTTCACGAGCAACTCGTACTCATCCCTTGATATATTTATGGTATCGCTTGCCATGGGCATGTTTCACGTTTGAATGTTTAAATAATTTTCTGTGATTTTGCCAAAAGTCGCCTCAAACAATATTGGCGCAGGAAAAGTGCACTTTTTGAGCCGGCTAGGCAAGTCGCTTGAATCTGCCGTGCTTCAGATCTTTGAGGCTGCTGACGAGCTGGTTCAATAAGTCTTGATCTACCGTTTCAAGCTTTTTCAGTCTTCGATATTCCGCCTTTGAGATAGCCACCGTTTCCATCAAACTCCAATCCCTCAAAACTATATAAAAATATCTATTTTCTCTCTGCAAAAACCGTTCGCCTAATGTCTGTTTTCTATAGTCCCAAGCACCGTTTCCTCTTTTCTTCTTCGCTTAACGTGCCTACGTTACACGCGCTTCTCACACAGCCCCCTCATCTGTCGTCGGGAAAAGCCGTCCGGCGCCCTGTTTCTGCCGGAAGGCCCGCGGCTCCCCCATGAAGATCCGGCCGCGGCTTTTCCCGCATGTCCCGGAAACCAAAAAATCACCCAACCCGGACAGCATCCCCGATCCGGATGCCCTGCCGGTCAGTCGCATTCTGGCTGATCTCCAGCACATACCGGGCAGGGGCGCGGGGCGTGTACCGCGCGCACGGCTCCGCAAGGCAGGGATCCGCTTTGAGGATATCGGCAATCCTCATGTCCTCGCCCACGAAAACCATATCCAATGGAATGAGCGTGTTCTTCATCCAGAATTGGTACGGCTGCGCGGCATCGAACACGAACCACATGCCTTCGTTCTCGCCAAGGGCAGGGCGGAACATCAGCCCTTCAGCACGCTCAGCAGGCGTGTCCGCAACCTCGGCAGTGAAAAAGGCATCAGAACCTATCTGAAGGGAGATTGTCGATTTTTTGGGGGTTTCCGCGCATCCCAGGAGCAAAGGCAAGAGCAGCAAGACCATCAGCAATTTCATGCTTACCGCCTCAATCAACCAGTCCCTTAAATCCTTTGCGACCATGCCGGCAATAAATTCTGAAAAGAATATTTTTATAAATTTTTATTCCTTTCATGATGCTTTTATCATGCATTTATATCACATATTTTAATTTTTTATTATAATTATTAGTTATACAAATATAAAACAAAACACTTTTTAAGAAATAATATTTAATTTAAATATTTTAATAAATCTATTTTGTATAATAATCTTTAAAACAATATTTATACAAAGAAATTATTACAAAATATACTTTGAATTATACATTAATCCCTTCAAAAATAATTGCTATATAGAAAATTAGATTATTTTATTGAAGTTTGTGAATGAAAAGTGAGAGTTAAAATGAAACAAAAACACCCATGAACGGCCAATACTGGAGGAACCATGCCATTTGTTGGGGGAGAGAGAGGAGAAGAGCAATACCCCCTAAGGGTAGTGTCGGAAGCAGTCAGCCGGAGTGAGGGTGGAAACGGGAAGCCAGGGCAACCCCCTGCCGGAATGCTTCCAGGCAGTCAGCCTTCTTTGGCGCGTTGGGACCGGCTGGAGGGACAAAACAGCCCTGCTGCTCAAAACCCCCATCTCTGCAAGGAAAATGAGGTCAAAAACAGCCTTAATGCAAGTATCATAGAACGAAAAGTGAGCATTCAAAGGGGATATCACAGGGCAAAGAGATCCTCATCTGCCGGAAAGGCTGAAGGAACGAGGCGGCTCAGCGCAGCACAGGCCCAGAAAACCAGGCCAAAAACCATCTTCCGAAGGCAAAGATGAGCATTCGTATGGGAAACTCGCTTGGAAACCCCACGGCAGGCATATCAAGAATGCTAAAGTGAGTGTACAAAAGTTAGGCACCAGAGAATAAAGAATGAATATCACATTTATAGAGGCTAAAAAGCCAAAATATCACATTTTAACTATAAAAAATCATCCAACATAGCTCATCCACTTCTTCTCGCTCATCTCCTGTGCCTTCTGGCTCTGGGAAAGAAGCCCCTTCAGCTTCTGCTCGAACTTCTGCGCCTGCACCAACAGGGGCTTGTAATCCACTTCCAGGCCAAGATACCGATCCAGCACCTTGATGATCTCGGCAGCCGCCTTGCTGTCCGGCAGCTCGGACGCGGTCTCGGCAAACAGGCAGGTGATGGGCAAATCCCTCGTCGACAGCAATGCCGCGCTCAGCCCGATGATGATGCCTTCCTCCAGCGGCTTTATGCCCATGCCCGCCAGCTGGGAAGCCGTCTTCTCGTCCGTCGCATGGAAATACGCCTGCGGCTGCCCTTTGGGGTCCCCGGAACCGACGCCTTCGAGCGAGATGACCTCCTTCGCCTTCACCTGGACGGCGAGCTTCTCCACCTGGGACGCGGCTTCCCACTCCAGGCCGCGGGGGGCATTGATGCCGTGCACGAACAGCAGGTTGTCCTGCTTGTCATGGTATAGGGAGATGGCGTCGATGACCTTCTTCTGGTGGATGGCCACCATCGCGGGCATCTCCGGGACGAGCATCCTGCCCACTTTCTCCGTCGTGAGATGGTCGATCAGGAACTCCACCGCGATGCTGCCCACCAGGCCGAAGCCCGGGAACCCGAGGATGATGCGCGGATTCTGGATTTTCGCGTTGAGCTGGATGTCCATGATGGAAAACCCAAAACAGAAATATTTAAATATTTAGCGTATCGGGGATGGGGATATGGACAAAAGAGGCATTGTCACCCATCCGGTCGGACTGTTCGTCATCGGCCTGATCTTGGGCTTTGTGCTCGTCGTGCTGTGGGCGAAGGGCATCGTCAACGTGCCGTTCCCCTTCTGCAAGTGATTGCCATGGACAGGAAAGCATTCGTCACCCACCCGGTCTCCCTCTTCGTCATCGCCATGATCATCGGCGCGGTCCTCGCCATTTTATGGGCGCAGGGCTACGTCAGCATGCCATTCCCGTTCTGCAAGGCTGCGACGCCGTAGGTCCGGGGTTGAGGAATTCTAAACTGCTCATTGCTGCAGCGTTTTACGGTTAGGGGACAGAATTTCCGCCATCGCATGTTCGTCCCTGTCAACCCGTTTGTACCCCATCACGCCTGAAAGAAGGTCAGCGCCATACGGATACACGCGGTAGCCGATGCCGTTGCATCCGAGAAAATAATAGACATTGCTTCCTTTCCGCGCGCCGATGATGGGGAGTCCGTCTGGAGTGCAGGTCAATACGCCATAGTGGTGCGAATTCATCCCTGATGCCCTGAGCGCAGGGATATGGCTCTTGACCCAGGCATCTATTCTTTGCGTGGCATTCGCCAAATGCTCTTGAGGGGGGAATCTTGTATTGCCGTCGTGAACTTCTACATCCTCCCCCCCTATCAAAAAATGGCCATCCTGAAGCGTCATATAATAGTGATTGGTCTCCGCCGTGCCTGGATGGAACACGGCGACGTTAGGGGATGAGCTGGAAGAGAGATTCCGGTAGTCGTAGGTGAACTCAAACGTCCACCAGAGGGAGGTGTTCTTCCTCAGGAACGGATCCTGGAAGAACCCGTTGGTGGCCAGCACCACTTTGTCAGCAAGAATTGTTGTGCCTCCGGCCGCGATAAGCACCTTGCCATCCCGCTCGATGAGGGAATCGACTTTAGCCTGCTCGAGGAGAGTGACATGTGGATGGATGCTGTTGAACAGGCCGAAAAGGTAGGATTGGGCATCAAGGCAATACTGCTCGGGCATGAATATCCCTCTGCCAATGCCGGTGCTGCCGAGCCACTGGTTTACCTGCCCCGAAGATGCCTCTTGGCAATATCCCCTGCCGAGGAGGGAGTCGTAGAGTGCCATGAATTCCTTATGGCGCTTGTCGGTCGGAAAGACCAGCGCAAATCCGTTCTGGCGGATGATGTCCTGCCCGAAGCTGTCAGCCATCCTCCTGAGTGTCGCGAAATTCCGCCGCATAAAATGGAGATAAGAGCCCAGCGCCCGGTTGCCTCCGATGCTCTTGAGCGCTTCTTGGGAATCGGAAAAAAGAGTGGTGGACATCACTCTCGAGAATTTCAAGCCATACGGGGCGATGCTGCCGTTCATCATCTGCTGCGTCCCTTCTATTGCCTTGCCGGCCTCAATGAGAAGAATACTGCCCTTGTCCTTGGACGGATCTCCCTTCACGAACGGCAGGAGCGCATGGGTTGCGTGCAGGCCGGCAGAGCCTCCTCCGATGACAACCGTCTCGAAATGGGCGTCCACATGCGGCATTGAAGCGGGTTGCCTGGCCGTTGCGATCTCAAACCGGTTCCTTTCGCGGCAGAAGCCGACAAGCGATTTTGGATATGATCTGAACGCGGCCCTCAGCGCATCGGGAAGCCCCTCTTTTCCCTCCTTATGGTGGTCATAGGGCTGCCCTGTTCTCTGGCTGAGTACGGGGATATTGGTGAAGTCCCACTGCCACGTTTTGCAGAACAGCTCGAGGAACGCGGGATGGGGGCCGTCGAATGCCGGATCCACCTCCCGGCCAATGAGGCATCCGGCCCTCGCTGCCGCGATAAGGGAATCGCAATGGCTGGGGTCGGGGTCGATGAATCCGATGGCAATCGCCTCAGGCGGCAGCACCTTGTCAAAGGAAGCCCTCAGCACCAGCCGTCCCAGCCCCTTCTTGCGGTCTCTTTCCTTCTCCTGCTCTCTCCTCGCCTCGTCTTTGATGGTGACGCGCTCGCCCACCGGGGGGATGATGGCGTAATCGAAATGATGGTATAGCTGGTCTAGCCGGATTTCCCGCGACAGGACGGTGGAGAGGTATGCCCGTATCCCTTCCCAATTGGCCCGTTTCCTCGCTTCCTTGTAGAACGGCGTGCACCTTCTGTTGTACATCGGAGCCACGGGATGCAAAAGCGCGTAGCCGGAGTTGCTGCCTTGCAGCTCAAGGGACAGACCCCGCCCATGCCCTCTATGGAGATGGTGGATGGTGAGGAACAGCCCATCTGCATTCAGCCCTCCTTTCTCGAGGGGATCAAATAGATAGTTCAGGTCCTGCGGTCCTTCGAGGATGACCTCCTCATCCTGCTGCTCCTCTCCCTCTTCCTCCGAGCCGTACGCATCCAGCTCCTTGAATCGATCGATTGCCAGCTGCTTGTTGATGCGCGCCGTTTCAGCCATGCCGAAAAACCGGATTTCCCCGAGGACGAGGGCATCAACTGTCCGCTGCGGAAGGCCGACCAGCCGCGCATAGCTCCCGGCATCAAGGGAGATCGATGAAAACGGAGGAAAAGCCTCTCTTGGCTGAGGGGGATGTCCAGACGCTTCAAGCTCCTGCTGGGCGTGCTGTAGGACAATTTTAAGGTGAAGGAGGATTGCATCTTTCCACCCATCAGAAAGCCTTGTCTGCGAAAGGTCTCTCTCCAGCTCATCAATACAGCGCAGATGGGCGTCGAAGCGTGCCTTCTCCGTTCCGTATAGTTTTTTCTGGAATCGGCAGATGCGGATGATCTTATCGGCAAGTGCCCGCCCCTCATCAGTCCAGCGGTTTGCCAAGTCCTTTCCGATTAGCTGAGAGAATTTGTCGCTGAGGTCCTGGAGCAGCAGCGTGGCCCTGTTCAGGTAATCGAGGCCCTTTGCATCCATGACTTATCCTCAGGCATGCATCGGCGCCGTGAAGATCCAGATGGCGTTCGCGACGACAAGAAACGCTCCGGCATAGAACATTCCCTCCGGAGTCGAAAGCAAGGGGACGGCGTAGTCGGTGATGTAGGGTATGGTGTATGCGGTGAATTTCGATATGAACGCCACTGTCAGGACGGCATCGATGATGTTGTGCGCGAATGTCAGGAAGATGATCATCATGGACCCGCTGAAGTTCGCGATCTCGTTGATCAGGTCGAGGATGATGAACACCAGGAACAGCCCGAAGCCAAGCGCATACAGGATGTCCGGCAGCTTCAGGGAGAAGAACTTGCCGCTCAGCCCGACCATGAGCAGGCCCATGACTGCCCCGATGATGCAGTCCTCGACGGCAACGGTCAGCTTCATCCTACAGCTCCATCGCCACGGTGGCTATCATCAGGAACAGCCCGAGCACCATGAAGGTGATGTCGAACATGATGCCGGGGATCCACTGCACCGCGAGGAACCCGGAGAGCTTCCCGATGCTGCCCAGGACATGGAGCACGCCCAGGAGGCTGATGACGGCCGCGACGATCAGGCTCGCCCAGCCCACGATGTTGCTGTTCGTGATCTCGATGAAGGAATTGACGACGAGGTAGAAGCCGCCGATCGCGACGACCCACCCCAGCAGCGCCACGGGCAGCGAGAATCCCCACCAGCCCGGGCCGCGGCCGAACGAGTGCAGGAACGGGAACAATCCGAGGAGAAAGATGAGTAGCCCGACTATTCCGGAAACCCAATCCCGGGTCTGCATCATTGTCTAACGACCTCTTTTTGGCAATCTATCTGGCCATCGCCTGCTGCTCAATCTTTTGGAGCTCTTTCTCGCCAGACTCCAGATGGCTGATGATGATGCGGTATCCCTGGGCGACCGTGCGGAAATCCTTGAGGATGTGCGCGATGATCTCGTCAATGTGCCGCACCTCTTCCGCCTGCGGCTTCTCCGGCATGAAGTGCGACTTGACGTATCGATAGCCCATGTCCCGCAACAGGTAAAGGTTGTACAGCACATTCAGTATCCAGTATATTGCCCTCTTCTGGATGAGGAAGGATTCGTGAAATGCGTCATGGATGGCATACTTGGCTTGAGTAAGCAAATCAGGCAGTTTTTTGGCCAGGCTGCCACCTTTGAGGCTCGGGAGCTTGGCCGTGATGGCATTGATGGTCCTGATCTGCTTTGCCGTGGTCTTCACTTCAAATCTCGCGGCCCATTTCGCCAGGGCCGTCTGGCTCTTTAATGTCTGGAACCGCTGGCGAATGACCTGCCTGAGGACACCGTCCCCTTTCTGCGCTTCTATGATGACAGCCATGACATCTTTATACGCTTCGCGCTCCTCCTCATCTGCGCGTTTCATCGCTTCAACCATCCCTTCGATGAGCTGGCCCTCTACGTGACGGAGCCCTGCATTTCCCAGACTCAATCCAGAAAGCGCTTTCCGCAGTTTATTGATGGAGGTAATGAGTGCATCCTCCTGCACTTCCGCCTCATAGATGAGCTTGAAGGCATGATTTGCGGCATCTTTGAGATTGTTCATTGCATGCGCCTCGTCACGCAGCGCTTTGGTGACCTGGTGAGTATGCTCTATCTCCTCCGGCAGCTTCTTGAAGAGGATCTTGTCAGCCTTCCGCAAGTCATTGACCACCTTGCGGGCGTTCCAGCGCTGCTTGAACGACATCATGCCGACTCCCTTGAACAATGTCGAGAAATATTTTGTCCAGTATCCCATGTGCATGCCTCCTGCCCTTTTCTTCCCCATCAAGTTATTTAAACCTTTTGCTTTCGTTGAGCGTCGGGGAGTGGTGAAACCATAATCCTATCCCCCTCCAAACACTCTGCTGAAAAGACCACGTTTTTCCGGAATCCGGGGCTGGCCGTCTACGTTGTCCGGGAAGAACTCAGGCGGGAAGGCAAAGCGCACATCCAGGAGCGGCCATTTATTTTGAGGGTCTTGAGACATCAATCCAATCCCATCCCCACCCCTGCCAAATACCAGGACATAACCCGGTAACAACTCGGTAAACGTCCAACCCAAACGTTCGCAGAACGACCATAATTTTTCCCTTTCCACCACACGGCGATGCTGCGGCATAAGCTTGCCTCCGCTTAGTACATGCCCATATTCAAGGGCATAATTGCTGGCGCTGTCGCCTTCAGTGATGCGGCCATCAATCCATTCTTTCTGCCCCCAAACCCGATGCTCAGGATATCTCAGAATTCCCTTGCATACGTCTGCCGGGACCCTCTTCCCATTGCCATCGGTGGCTTGCCTGCTCCTGACCAGCTCATAAAATTCCGCGAACTGCTCAAGCGTGAGCATGAGCGCCCCCCTCTCCTGCACCGCCTTGTGCGCCTCATACCAGTTCGCCTTCATCGGGGACGGCAGGAAATTTATTGCCACGTAAATCCTGCTTTTCGGGAGATACACAAACTGTTCCGGACTCAATTTTCCGCGCAGGTCTTTCACGGCAGGAGGGGTAACCGGTGGTGGAGCCTCCGCGCTGGCGACAGGAGCCGCCCCTTCACCTTTTCCAACCTTGATTTCCACATTTGTCCAACCCCTCTTGATGGAACTTTGATCTCTGGCTAAAATGGTCGCTATATACACTCCCCCTCCTATTCTTGCAAGCAGGGGCATCTCCTTCTGGCCGAAATACAGATTCTTTGTCTTTTCTGGGATAGACACCATTCCTTTGGCAACCTCTTCCCATTTGACCCCTTCCCCTTTGGATATTTCCAAGCCACACCACGCTTCCGTGGGTTTTCCTGATACGATCTCCGTGCAGATCTTTATCTCGGCTGGCCCAGGCAAGGAGATGACGAACGTTTTGTCACCGGTTTCTATCCCATTATAGCGCTTCCATCTATCACCCTCCCTCGCAAAAACCCATGCAGGCGCAAGCACTATCTCTGGCGAAGGCCGCTGTTTGGCTGGTTCGCTTGCAGCGGCTGGTGGAATGCTGCTTTTCCCAGCAGCCTCTGCCGCTCCACCACCACCCACGACAGTCCCCGGAGCAGCAGCATTGCCGACCTTGATGACAACATTCACTGCATACGGCCTGAACGACGGATCCTTGCCTTCCGTAGCAACAATGGACACGTCATATCGTCCTTCTCCAAGCTGGCTGTTTTCTTTTCGCGTGAATGCGAATTTCACGACACCGTTTTTCGCCACCTCTTTCCGGGCATTCGGGTTTTTTTGATCCCTGTTGTTGATGTAGCAATCTGCCCGGAGCGGAGCGCCTTTCTCAAGCTTGGCGCAGATCTTGAGGTCACAGGGCTTGTCCATGGAGATGACCCCTGCCCCGCCTCCGGCAGGCACTTTCTGATTGATCACTTTCCACGTCCTGCCGTCTCTCGCCTCGACCCAGATGGAAGACAGCTTGGCCTCGGCAGGGAACGGTGTCCTTTTTCCCGAAGGGGGTCCCGCTCCAGATGTGCCTCCACCAAGCATTTTGTACAGCTGCGCAAGCATGATGAGCTGCCCCCTGACCTTTTTGAGGATTGTCCCGACACAACCGGCCTCCTCCGCGTACATCGTTTTTAGCTTTTCAATATCCCCTTTCACCTGCGCATATCTTCCCCTGACCAGCTCGGCAATCCTCTCCTCCGCGGTCCAATGCTCAAGGTCCTTCTCCAGAATTTCCTCCTTTTGCTCTATGCTGGCCAGGGTGTGGATGAGGTAGATGATGGAGAGATCCTTGATTTGCGCTCCCGGAGCCGGCTTGTTGG
>Ga0209541_10001539_pt1 | contig 45590 bp, 49 predicted proteins | sample RifCSPlowO2_01_FD_184027 | JGI IMG/M metagenome (GOLD analysis project Ga0209541, IMG submission 184027) | Groundwater microbial communities from Rifle, Colorado - Rifle CSP2_plank lowO2_0.1 (SPAdes) (version 2) | ecosystem: Environmental > Aquatic > Deep subsurface > Groundwater | place...
AAAAAAGAAAATACCCCACAAGAAACGAAGCTAAATTACTAGAAAAAGCTAAAGATTTAGGTGTTAATGTACCTTCTATTAACAAAATTGATGAGAAAGAGTTTAAGTTACATTTAAGTTATGTTGATGGAAAAATTATTAAAGATTATATAGATAATTTAAATGAAGAAGATGTTAAGAAAATATTTAATGAAATAGGTAAAGAAATTGCGAAATTACATGATGGAAATATAATTCATGGTGATTTGACTACTGCAAATTTTATTTTGAAAGATAATAAAATATACATAATTGATTTTGGTTTAGGTTTTATTAGTGAAAAAGTTGAAGACAAGGCAGTAGATTTAAGAGTATTAAAGCAAGCTTTAGAAAGTAAACATTCTGGAATTTCTACATTAGCTTTTGAAGAATTCTTAAACGGATATAGCAGTTCTAATAATTGTGAAAAGGTTGTTAAAAGATTAGGTCTTGTTTCTTTAAGAGGAAAGTATAAAAGAAAAACTAAAAAATAGTTATTTTTTTGTATAAAATTTATAAATCAAGAATCCTAATAATAAGCCGCCAAGTTCTATTAACCATACTTTTAGTCCAAAATGAAAGAACATAAATACACAAGTAGCTGCACCAAGTACAGCTAGAACTGGGAAATTTCCAATACTCGGACTCTTGAAAGTTCTTTTGTATTTAGTTTTTGAGTATCTTAATTTAATTAAAGATGCGTTTACAAAGAAATAAGCAATAAATATCCCTAAATCAGTTAAAGTGGCTACAAAACCTAAGTTTCCAAAAGAAGCTGCAATTATTGTTGCAATTGCCACCAGAATAACTCCTATGTAAGGAGTTCCAGTCCTACCAATTTTTTTAAAGGCTTTTGGAAGAGTTTTTTGTTTTGACATCCCGTATAAAACTCTTGATCCGACAATTAGTAAAATTAATACTGTATTTGAAGTTGCAAATAATGCTATTATACTCATTAATAACCCGGCTTGAGGAATTTTCATAGAAACAACTTCTGTTAATGGAGCTTTAGAAGATGCTAGTGTTTCCCAGCCAACAACTCCTATTGCAATTACTGAAACTAAGATATAAAGAACTGTTGAAATTATTAAAGATAAAATTAACGCTTTTGGAACTACTTTCTTTGCGTTCTTAACTTCTTCTGAAACATTTACTATATCTTCGAAACCAATATAGGCAAAGAAGATTAATGCAACCGTTGAAATAATCGCTGGGATACCTCCAGGAGGCATTTCAAAGAAGTCTACATTAATATCATTAAAGAAAAAAATACCAACACCAACTACTAATAATAATCCAGAAACTTCAATTATTGAAGCAATATTATTAAATTTTGCTGAAACCTTAATTCCGATATAATTTAATAAAGATAATACTGCTATTAATGCAATTGCAATAACTCTAACATCTCCCCCAACAATATGAGAGAAATAACCTGCAAAACCTAAAGATACAGTAGCAGCTGCAATAATACTAGCTATAACTAAGATCCAACCAACAATAAAACTTAATGTTTCTTTGTTAAACGCTTTTTTTGTATAATTATACTCTGCTGCTTCTTTTGGAAACATGCCGCTTAATTCTGCATAACTTAAACCAGAAAATACAGCCAAGAATGCTGCAATTATGAAAGAAATCCAAAGCATATTTCCAGCAGTGCCTGCACCAACACCAATTAAGGCGTAGATACCAGCGCCCAGAATAATACCAACTCCATATAGAGTCATACTAAATAAACTCAATTCTTTTTTTAACTTGAAATGCCCTGTTTTATTTTTCACGCAAAGAACTCTTGAATTTTCTATTTATAAAGTTTTTTAATTGTTTAGAATGGAATAAATAATAGCAGTTAAACAAGCGATATCTTTTTATATTTTTATGATAGCCTAGTGGGATATGGGTCAAGTCGAAACCTCAGGGATTGAAGGGATTGTTGGTAGAGAGTTAAAGGGCTTCTTTCAGAGACATCTAGATCTTGTCGCAGAGTCAAGAGAACATAGAGAAAAATTGAAAATTGAGCATCCAGAATTACTCGCACAGTATGATGAGATTCATGGCTCATCAGATGATGTAGATTCATTAATTGATAGAAGATTCGACTTTAGTGTAAAAGTTTACCGTTATGATCCGGAATCAAAAATATTTATTGGTGAGGGAAATGACTTTTGTGGGGGGTCTACAATAACTGGAATAATTGATGAAAACATGATAAGATTTGATAAAAACTATTTTGGAGGAAAACCAAGGGATTCAAGGATTTCTAGATTCCATTTAATCAGATATAGTGGGACACTAACAATTAAAAACCAATCAATAGCTATGTCAGGCACTTATGTTCCTATTGGGAATTGTGAAATTTCGAACTATAGAGGGATTTGGGCATTACAATCGGTCCGTGATTCTGTTATAGTTATTTAGAAAATAATATAAATGACTCTAGTATATCATTTATGTGATAAATAAACAAGAATTTAAAGATATAGGGAAAGAACTTAAGAAGTTTGAAGAAGAAAGAGAATTATTAATACAAAAGTCAAGAGAAATTATAACTTTAAGTAAACAAATTATTTATTCTATTCATAGAGATGACATTAAAAAAGCAGAAGAATTAAATAAGCAAATAAAAAATAAAGTTCTTACGCTTTCTAAGAATTCTTATGATACTACTATGAATAATGTTGCCATGCAAGAATATGTTGAAGCTGTTGCATTTCTAGAATTTATTAAAAATAATAAAATACCTAATAGAAAAGAGCTTAAGGTTGAAATAGAGCCTTACTTATGTGGATTGTGTGATTTAACTGGAGAGCTAGTTAGAAAAGCAGTTAATTCTGCAATTAATAAGAATTCAGATGAAGTTATTAAAATTAGAGAATTTATTGATCAATTATATGGAGAAATGTTAATGTTTGATTTTAGAAATGGAGATATGAGAAAAAAATATGATTCTATTAAATGGAACTTAAAAAAAGTAGAAGATATTATTTTAGAAATTAAAATTAATAATAAAAAGTTTAATTTGTAGAAGTTGTTATATTAACGTTTCTTACTAAAATATGTGGTAATACACATGGAATTTCTGCCTCCCAACTTTTGATCTGTTTTGAATCATTGGCTGTTAAGGCAATATTTTGAAGAATTCTTGGCATTAATTCGCTAATTCTTATACCTTTAACACAACCGTTTATTTCCCCATTTTTAATAACAAATATGGCATCTCTAGGAATTGTGGAAAATTCTCCTGTTTCTTGATTTTGAAATCTTGTATACCAAATGTTCGTAACATACAGACCATTTTTTATTTCCTTGAACAGTTTTTCTTTGGATAGGGGATAAATAGATTCAAGAACTAAATTCCAAGGTTGTGGTGCAATTAATCCTGCATTTGCGGTTGTTTCTACGTTGAATTTTTTTGCTGTTGATGAATTATGTAAATATGTCTTAAGTATTCCTTTATTTATGATTATATTATCTTGTGTAGGAACTCCTTCTGAGTCAAATTTAGTTGAGCCTATACCATTTTTCAAAGTTCCATCATCTCTTAGAACGATGTTCTCATCTGCAACATTATGATTTAATTTATCTGCTAGAAATGATAAACGGGCATCTACATTAAATGAAGATGTTGCATCTCCAATCCTATCAAGCAATGGGGCAAAAGCTAGAGGACTAAAAATAATATCAAATGCCCCTTTTTTTCCTGTTTGGGGATTTTTTGATTGTACTGCAATTTCTGATGCTTCTTTGCAACTCTTTTCAATATGAAAATTTTTTAAGATTCTTGATGAATTTGTTATGTGGCCAGAGGCATCATTATCAAAAAAAGACCTTACTGAGAAGTGGATTAGGGAAGATTTGTCTATTGCTTCTACATTGTTTGATGTTAATAGTAAATATTCAGCTTCCGAAGCTTCTAAAAGTCCGGAAGTTCTTTTTGCTCCAACTTCTAAAGACTTATTAATTCCTGCCTCCAATTTATCACTGAAGTCGTAGTTAACTACTTCTTTATCATATAAGTCTTCAACTTTTTTATATTTAAAAGGTCCTTCTGCGATTCCTAGGTATTCATCATTTGGGCCCATTAAGGATAAATTTTTTTTAATTAAACCTATGCTTTTTTCAATACTGGCATTTCTAAAATCTTGAATTGTTGTAGTAACTATTTTTTTATCCTTAGCTACAAATATTGAAATGGAATTATTTACCCAATTCTGGGTTATACTTACCTTGTTATTTGAGAATTTAACTTGATTAGTATCAGTAGTTCTTGAGATTATTACAGTGTCATCTACTACCTTTTTTAATTTATTTAAAATATTTTTTGGAATTTTAGTGTCTATCATTTTATCCAAGTTTAATATTTCTAATACGCATTGAAGGTCCTCCAAACCATACTGGACAGGCTTGCATAGGCTCACCTTTTCCACAATTTCCTGAGTGATATTCTGTGTTATTTGCTACAGCATCAACTGAGCTCCATAGTTTGGGTGTAGTAATTTCTATTATTGGTTTGATTACTGGTTTTGTTATTTTACCATTTTCAATTAAATATGCATCAGCACCTACATATTTTTGGTTAAACCTTTTATCATCAATATTCCATTCCATAAAATTTTTTACAAAAACTCCTTTTTTGACATCTTCAAATAATTCTTCTTCTTTATAGTCTCCTTCTTCTAAAATTGTATTACCCATTCTAATTAATGGTTCTTTATCGTAATCTGAAGCTCTAGAACTTCCATTGCTTTTAATTTTGAAAGCATATGCGGTTTCTCTGTTATGAAGAAATTCATTGATTAATCCATTTTTTATTAAAATTCTTTTCTTTGCCATAACTCCTTCATCATCATATTTATAATAACCAAAGCTATTCTCTATTGTTGGATCATCTATTACATTTACAACGTCAGATCCAATTCTTGTGTTTAGCATTTCTTTAGATACAAAACTTTCCCCTGCTTGAGCTGCTTCTCTTCCTAGGATTCTATCTGCTTCATACGGATGCCCTACACTTTCATGACACATTATCCCAACAACTTGAGGAGCAACAACTAAATCAGTATACTCTTTAGGTGGTTCGATACCATTTCTTAAATTATTTGCCATTGTTTTTACTTCATCCGTAAGAATTTTCTGAATGTCCCATTTCTTTACAATTTCGAAACCAGCAGAAGCACCCCATGGCCAATATCTTTGCATTACTTTATTATTTTCTAGAATTCCAATTTGATACCAAAAAGAAATTCTTGGGATTATACTTTTTATTATGCTTCCTTCTGTATTTTCAAAATGTTGAGTTGTAGTTGAATCTCCTAGAGCTATGAAACTTCCAGTTACCTTAACTCCTTGGGACCTCATTTGTTTTTCTGCATCTAAAAGGAGTTTTGTTTTTTCAGAAAAATCTACATCAACTAATTTTATTTTTTGTTTGACTTCATAATTTTCTTTATATGTTTTGTCAGATTCTAAATATATTAGGTCATTTATTTTTTTGTTAGAAGCCACTTTTCTTAAATTTCTTTCAATTAGCTCTTTTATTTTGTTTTTTTCTAGTTCATTTGTAGATAAAAATCCTAATGCATTATTTAGAATATATCTAATACCAATACCTTCATTTTCCTCAAAACTACCTACTTGTGGAACTTGATTTTTTAGAATAATCCCATTACCTATAGAATGAGTATATCTAACTTCTGCATAAGTTACCTTATTTTTTTCAAGCTCTTTTAAAGCAAATTCAACTAAATCTTCCATTGAACTTTCTGAGCTTCAATGGATTTTATATAGTTTTCGAAAAAATGAAGTAAATTAATACTTAATAAGTTTTTAGAGCTTCTTAAATCCCATAATTAATAATTCCAAAAAACCGGGTTGACGAATATCCATGTTTGGAAATCCTGTTGTAAAATGTTTTCCATTTTCGTTTCTTAGTGTTATTGATGGATTTTTATGGTCCTCATTTATAGATACAACTCTACAGTACTTAGACTTTATAATATATCTAAAATACCCAGGTTTTTGACCTTCTGGAAATTGCATGTCCATATATACCACTGTGTCTCCAACCTTACCAGTTCTATATATAGGCCTATAATAATTTCTAATTTTTGAGGTTAGATTCATTATGTCTTTCTTAGTTTTTTTATTAGGTTAAAAGCTAGTTTACCATCAATTTTGGATTTAAATTGTGACATGACTTTTCCCATTAAGGCATTATCGGAAATATTTTTGTCCTTTTTAATAATTTCTGTTAAATATTTTTCAACTTCTTTTTGATTTATAACTTTATAATTTTCTAAATTTATTTTTTTTCCTTCAATTTTGTCTTTCAAATATTGGTTTATTAAGTTTTGATCAATTTTTTTAGAATTCAAGTTTGAAAATAATTCTTCTAAATCTTTATCTTTAATCTTAGAAATATCTAAATCTTCTCTTGATTTTAAATCACTTAAGGTTAAGGTCATTGTTTTTGCAATTAAGAAAGGTTCTAAATTCTTGAATTTATTTACAAAATTTTCAAATAAAGAAGGATTTTCTTTTACTACTAAGTTTGCTATATCACTATTTAATTTATAGCTATTTTCAAATCTTATAACTTTCTCTGTAATAATCTCAGGGAGTATTATTGATTTAATTCTTTCTTTTAGAATGGGGAATATTGGAACATCTGTTTCAGGATACATTCTTGAAGCCCCAGGGAGAGGTCTTAGAAATTCAGTTGATCCATCTACTTTAACATTTCTTACATGACCAAGTAAATCTTTTTTAGTTTTTAAAGCATTAAGTTGTCTATCCACTTCATTCTTAATTACCGTCTCAATTAACCTTATATCTTGAAATCCTTTAATTTCCACTCTTGGATGCCCTTTAATTGAGATATTAACATCTTGTCTTATGCTTCCAATCCCACGCATTACTTTATTTGTGCTTCTTAAAATCATGCCTATTTTTTCAGCTGTTTCTTTAGCATGCTTTTCATCTAGGATATCTGCTTCAGTTTGAATTTCAATTAATGGAATTCCAAGTCTGTCTAAACGCCAAGTTCTATTATCTTTTGATTCTTTTACATTTTTTGCTGATTCTTCTTCTAAGTATATAGAACCAATTCTTACGTTTCCTTTTGATGTTTCTATAAAACCATTTCTTGCTAGTAGTGCTGTTCTTTGAAATCCAGAAGTATTTGATCCATCAATTACTATTTTCCTCATAAAATGAAGTTCATCTACAATTTCACATTTTAATAGTAATGCAACTTCTATAGCAATATTCAATGCTTCTTCATTTAACTTATTAGGAGGTTCTTCATCAAGTTCAACTAAACAGGTGGTGTCAGAATAAGCTTCATAAATAAATTCTTGGGATTTTTCCATAGCATGTTTTGCTGCTATGTCTATAGATCCAGTTTCTCCTGCAACAGCCCTTAGTTTTCTTTTAATTACGATATCCGAGGTATCATCTCTTAAAATTGAAGGACAACCGCAAAATAATTTATGACTTTGAAGCCTTTGATGAATTTCTAAGCCACATTTAAAACCTAATTCTTTATAATCCATATATTTTATTTTATTTAGACATATTTAAATATTTGGTGTTAATAATTTAAGACAATGAGAGCCTTAGTAACAGGCGGGACTGGGTTAGTTGGATTTAATTTAACTTCTTATTTATATAATGAAGGACATGATCTAGTTATTACAGGACATGATGCTGAGACAAAACTCAGTAATTTTAAAGGTATTTATTTACAACCAAGTTTTATTGGTTTAGATTGGGATAGAATAGGAAAAGTGGATGTTGTTTTTCATCAGGCTGCCATTAATGATACAACTTTATTAGATAAAAAAGAGATGTTTAGAGCTAATGTTGATTCTAGTGTTGAATTATTTAAATATTCTATTGAAAATGGATGTAAAAAAATAGTTTATGCTTCTTCTACTGCTGTATATGGCAATGAAAAAGCCCCTTATATAGAAAATATAACTAAATTAAACCCACTAAATCCTTATGCTGAATCTAAAGTTGAATTAGAAAAAGAAGCGATGAAATTTGCAAAAGAATATCCTGATATTGTATTTGTTGGATTAAGATATTGTAATATTTATGGACCTGGAGAACAACATAAAGGAAAAAGAGCTACAATGATTTATCAATTAGCTCAACAAATGTTACATGGAGATCCAAAAATATTTTTTGATGGAGAACAAAAAAGAGATTATATTTATGTTAAAGATGTTGTTAAAGCAAATATATTTGCTGCTAAATCAAAAGAAAGCTGTATTGTTAATTGTGGTACTGGAAAAGCTACTAGTTTTAATGAAATAATTAAAATTCTAAATTCAATTTTAAATTTAAATAGAAAACCAATTTATATTAAAAATCCATTTCCAGAAAGATATCAAAGTTACACTGAATGTGACATGAAATTAGCAAAAGAAATAATTAATTTTACTCCAGATTTTGATATTTTTAATGGTATTAAAGATTATTATGAAAGTGGATATTTAGTTAGTAATTTTAGATGATTTTTTTTATTTTTTAAACAAGTTCTGAAAATTCTTTTCTTTGATAGGTAACTTATAAGTATTCTTACTGAAAATTTTAATTGTAGAATACACAAAAGCTAGGAATCCAAGTGGCATTGTTATGTAATAAACAATTAAGTTTGACTGAAACACAATATTAAAGTTGTAAATTAAAAAGTAAAATGCTGACGCAACTAATGGAATAATAATTAGAATTAAATAATTAAAATTGTTAGATTTAATTTTATCTGTAAAAAGGTTTTTTGTTTCCATTTTTTTATTTTTATACAATATTAAGAATGATAATACAAGTAATATTGGCAGAATTACTAGAGATGTTGGATTGGCAAGATATGTTACAGTTATGTAGTATATAATTAATAATAATGGCACAATAATTTTTTCTGCTAATTTTGTATTAAAATCTTTACCAATAAATTTATTAAAATAAATAAAGCTTATTATTAATAAGAATGAACTAACTAAGGAATGAATTAAGAAACTTTCAAAAGATATATTTAAACTTGGATCTTCAGATTTCCAAAAAATAGACCATAAAGACCAAAATAAACCGATAAAGATTGATAATAAAACTAATTTAATCTTCTGATTTTTATTAATATATAAATTTATTAGATAAAATCCTAAAGTGAATGAAATCAAAGCATGCCATGCAAGTCCTGTCCAAGATATGGATAATGGAAATGAATTTCCTTCAATACCGTAGAGTGTTGTTGTAAGTAGACCTTCATCCAACCAACCAAATATAGCCCCAGTAATAAAAATTGAGTATATATTCTTAACTTTAAAGAATTTAATTATTAAGATTATTGCATAAGCTACTAATGAATATAAAATAACGCCTAATATAGTTACTAGAATGGTTTCTTCTTGCTTCCAAAAAGACCAAAATACTCTTTCAGAGAAAAAGTAGAGAATATATCCAAGAGATAAAACTAGTAAAAGTCTTTTAATAAAACCCATAATAATTGAGAACTTTATTTGTTTTTAAGTTTTCTCATTTTGTCTTTTAATAAGTGTGGTAACTTTTAATTCCTAAATTTCTATATCCAAGAGACCAACAATCAACATGACAATACCAACCAAAATCAAAGTATAGTAGTAAAGCCATGGTTTCTTTGTATGATAAAAATAATACAAAACACCAATACCAAATAAACTACCAAGAGAATAAGTAGCTACTGGCCAACGATACAAGAATATTCCTAATGTTACAAAGACCACAGCCAATGGTACGGTCATATAAATTGCTTTGTAAAGCACTTTTAGTTTTGACCTGAAAACAAGCCATGAAATTAGGACGATAATAACTACGAATAGACCATGCATTGCTGGCGGAAACCAGTTATAGGTCATATTGAAATCAACTGGTGTAAAAAGTTTAATGAATCCAATTACCAAGCTTTGGAAGAGAAAGTCAAAGAGAAATGTAAGATTTAACAGTATGAAACCAAAGATGACCACGGCTAGGGCCGATAAAATCTTTTTCTCCAGCTTATTTTTAAACAATTTTTTCATTATATTATTACTAGTTATTGATTGCTTATAAAATTTGCTAATTCGTACAGTAGGTCGGCTCAAAAATTGCATTTAATAGCTGTTAGTTGCGTTTTTCTGCAGAAAAGACCGAGGGGGTAGTGCAACGTTTTTGCAAAGCAAAAATTAGCGAAGAATTGCCGAGCTGTTTGAAGTCATAGATATATTTATTAGGTTGCTAAATCATAATGAAAATATGAACAAAATTTTAATGTGGATTTTAATTGCTGTAGCAGTTCTCGGAACAGCTTTTGCTAGTTTTATAATTTATGAATCTTATCAAGCAAGCCACATGGTTGTGAAGAAACCAGCCATTTATCTTTACCCAACAGAAGATTCTTTTGTAAATGTTCAATTGAATATTAATGGAAAAATAACAAAAGATATTCCCGAATACAAAAACGGATGGAATGTGTTTGTAACAAAAGCAGGAATAATAGAAAACAAATATGATTACCTTTTTTATGAAGCTCAATTAAGAAAAATTGAACTTCCAAATTCAGGTTGGGTTATCATATATGAGGATTTAGAAAACTGGTTTGATGTTAATCTGATAAAATTAGGATTAAATGAAAAAGAAAAAAATCAATTCAAAGAATATTGGCTAAACGAATTGCCTAAATCAGATTACTATGAAATAAGAATATTTGAGGATTCATTTTTGAAGGAAAATATGGATTTGATAATTTCGCCACAACCAGATACTCTGATAAGATTAAACTTTAACTTCAAACCATTAAACAAAGAAGTAAATATTCAAGAACCAAAAATAATAACTCCTAAGAGAATGGGATTTACTGTTGTTGAATGGGGTGGCGTATTAGATAATTGAGCCCGCCCGTAGTTTCGTAGCCCTTGTCTTATTGAATATAATCACTGTTATATTCTCCGAACCTTTAGGTGAGAGCCGCAGGCGTGGTGCGACTGAAAGGAGCAAGTAGCGATGGCACAAATTTAGGGGCAGGGGGCGGAATGGCGCGCGCTTTCTACTTTTGAAAAAAAAGTTTCAGGACTTTTGAAGAAATGGCTATTAAATAAATTATCAATATATTTTTCAACACCATTATAATCTGATTGCCAATTATTATACTTTAAAAAACTAAACTTTTTGGAATTCAAGACTAAATCTACTATTCGTTCTTTTTCCCAATGTTGAATTTTATATTTTTGAATCCAAGTTTCAATAAGCAAATGAATTATTTCATGAACAATTGTTTTGTAACCTTTTTTGTTGTTGATATTAAAAATAACAATATTTGGAAGATTATAAGAACCACCAACTCCATAATTTGTTAAATAAACAAAAAAGGTTATTGGGATATCTTTATTGAAACTTTCTTTTAGTTTTTTAGAGAGTTGTTTGTTAATTGTTGAAAAATCCAAAGCAATTTGATTTGCCACTTCTTTATACTTTTTTTTGTCAAATTCTTTTATGATTTGATTTTGAATTTCTTTTTCAGAAGATTTGCCACTTACGCCTTTAGGTAATCTTGGTTTATAACCTTGTGAATTATACCAATCTAATTCCGCAAGAGTATTTTTTACTCTTTTTAATTCAAAATCAATTCCGAATTCAATTTTAAGTTCCATGGTCATAAAAGAATTTAGTTATTTATTAAATTATCTTAAGCGCACTATTCCTTAAGGGTGGGAAAAACTAAATTAAACACATGTCTTATCCCATCGGAAATAGACTATTGTAACACATTTATTATTTTTGCAATCCATTTTTTCATTATTACAAGAATTTTCTGGACCACAATTAGCAATTATCCAATCTTGACAATCAGTAACAAACTCGCAAGAATTTCCCATTGTAATAAAATTACCTGAATTTTTCTCTTTGCACTTTAGGTCATAAGATTTGGGAATTATTGGATTTCCAGATTGATTTAACAAGAATAAAATTCCTGCTAAGACAACAATTATAACAATTGCAAAAATAATTATCTGTCTTGATTTCATATTTATTAATTAATAAAATAGTTGTTATATAAAACTTTCTGGCTCACCGCCAATTGAAACTAACCGCTTTTATTCCCTATTGACGCTTTGTTAGATAAAATCCTCACTTGTTCTTCTACTAATTTCACCTTTTAAATCTTTATCAATCATTTTTCTTACATCTTTGGGATAATTAGAAATTAACCATGCAAGTTTGATAAATGCTGTTTCTGTTGTCATATCTGATAAATTTCCTAGAATTCCAATTTCTTGTAATTTTCTCCCAGTAGAATAAACATTTAAATTAACTCTTCCAAATATACATTGTGATGTAATTACAACCGGAATTTTTTTACTTAACTTTTCAAGTTCTTTAAAAATTAATTCATTTTCTAATGTTAATTTATCTACTTTATTTATTGGCATATGACCTAAACCAGTTCCTTCAATTATTAAGCCATCAAATTTTGAATACATGGAAATTTCTTCTTTTTTCATATTTGGATGAGTTTTTAAAATACCTATTTTAGGATCTTCAAATAGTTTTAAATTTAAATTGTTTTTATCTTTTCTATCTCTTTTTGGATAATCATGATTTAAAATTTCTATTGAATTATCTTTAACTTTTGCTATTGGTTTTACATTTATTGCTTTAAATGCATCTCTTCTTGATGTATGTAGTTTTCTAGTTCTTAATCCTGGAAGAATTAAACAAGAATCATCATTCATATTTTCATGCATACAAATAGCTACTCCACTAAAATCAGATTTTGAAATAAACTGGCAAGCTGAAAATAAATTTTGAAATGAATCACTTGAGCCTCTATCAGAACTTCTTTGAGCTCCTACTAAAATTATTGGGATAACTAAATCTTCTAGGATAAAAGATAAAGCTGCTGATGTATAATGCATTGTATCTGTGCCATGAGTAATTATAATTCCATCATAATTTAAGTTATTTTTAATTTCTTTAGCTAGTAAATTATAATGATTAAAATTTATATCTTCAGAAAAAATATTACCAAAGAACTTAGAATCTATATTAACAATGTCTTTTATTTCTGGAAACATTTTAAGCATGTCTTCATTAGAAAAGCTTGGAGAAACAGCTCCTGTTTTATAATCTACTTTTGATGCTATTGTTCCGCCTGTGTGAAGAATTAATACTTTTTTAAGTTTAGGATTTTTTTGAATTTCAGGTTTTTTAAATTCTTTTTCTTCTTTTTCAGGTTTAATAATGTCTAACTTAACAACATCTTTTTTGTTAATAGAAAAATTATATCCAGAAGTTAATTTTATGACAAATTTTTCAGGATTTTGTGACTTTAGAAGAAGGCCTTTTAGTTCTTCATTTTTTGTTTTTATAACAACATAGTTACCTTCTTTAACCATAGAGACACAATCTGTTGAGAGCTTAAAGAATATTTATATATTAGAATATATATATTATGTTCTCAGAATATTTATATAGGGTATTAATAATATAAAGTTTTAATAAAGAAAAATTGGCAATAAACTCAGTTTTTAGTTGGCGCTAAAATCTAAGTTCGCACTTGCTTTCTTGTTTCGAATTGGTTTTTGATTAGTAACTTATATGTTGGCACACATAAGTTGATTTCTTAGTAGGTAGTACACAAAACTAGAATATAAAGATTATTGTTTTGGAGTATATACCTCATAAAAATTAAAATGGAAAAAACACAAAATAGGGGGTAAGGGGAAAAATGGAGTTTATAATTGGAGAAGCATTAAAAAAAGCAAATGATATGAACTTTGATAATGTCAAAGTTGGACAAGCTAATATAAAAGTTATTGGTGTAGGCGGAGCTGGAAATAATACTGTTACATGGCTCTATAAAAAAGGTATTCAAGGAGCAGAAGTTATAGCTATGAATACTGATAAACAGCACTTAGATATAAGTGAAGCTGACAGAAAAGTCCTTATTGGAAGAGAATTAACAAGAGGACTTGGATGTGGTGGTTTTGCTGAAAGAGGAAGAGAAAGTGCAAGAGAAAATATGTTTGAAATTAAAGAAGTTCTAAAAGGAACTGATATGGTATTTGTTTGTGCAGGAATGGGTGGAGGTACTGGAACTGGTGCTGCGCCAGTAATAGCACAAGTTGCAAAAGAAGAAACTGGAGCTATTATAATTGGAACTGTAACAATGCCATTTGATATTGAAAGAGCAAGAATTGATAAGGCTGAATTTGGTCTTCAACAATTAAGAGATGTTTGTGATACTGTTATAGTAATTGATAATAATAGATTAGTAAGTATTGCTGGTAATTTACCAATTCAACAAGCTTTTGCAGTTGCTAATGAATTAATTAGTACAATGATTAAGGGAATTGTTGAAATAATTGCTGTACCATCTTTAGTAAACTTAGATTATGCAGATGTAAAAGCAATTATGCAAAGTGGAGGAGTCTCTGTTATAGGAATCGGTGAGAGTGACTCAGAAAATCAAGTAGATGAAGCTGCTAGAAGAGCATTAAGTAATCCATTACTTGATGTAAGCTATGAAGGAGCTATAGGAGCCTTAATTCATATAACTGGTGGAGAAGCAATGACTCTTGATCAAGTTGCAAGAGCAGGAGAGATTGTTACTGAAGCTTTAGATCCAGATGCAAATGTAATCTGGGGAGCTAGAATTGATCCAAAGATGAATGGAAGACTAAGAATTATGACAATTATTACTGGAGTTCAAAGTCCATATATACTTGGAAAGAAAGACTACAAGAAAGTTACTAACAAATCACAACAATTTGGACATGAATTAGGAATTGACATAATTAAATAGGGGCATGAATAATTCTTCAACCCCCATACAAGCAAGATTATGCCCCGATTTTAATAAATAAATTTGGCTAATGCTATTATGCATTAGCTTTCTTTTTTATTTTTTTAAGATTTCTTAAAGAATTTTTTATAGAAATAAATTAAGATAACTATAATTACGAAGATAATTAGAAAAGTAATTAATGAAGAATTACTCACATTTGATGAACTTTTAAGTACTTCTTCACTTGTTTTTTGAATTGTTCCTCTTACTACTTCAGTTTCATTTGTCATTGTCAGCTTGGCCTTTCATTATTAAGTCTTTTATAATAAGCTAGGACTAACCAACCTAATACACTTAGAATAACTGTTGCTAATAAAATAAATTTTAGTAAAGCAGAAAGTATTGGAGGTTGGGCAGGACTTCTAAAGCCAATATCTGCTGATCCAAATAAATTAAAACTTAAAATTGCAAAGTAAACTAAAATTATAACTATTAAACTATTTAAAATATTAAATTTAAGAATTGATTTTATATTTATTGGAGTTTTTATATTACTTAATTTTGAGAAATCATCTTTCTTTTGTTTTTTTACTGTTTTTTCCATTTTAACTTAAATTTATCAAATAATCCTCCTTTATTAACTTTTTTACTTTTCTGAGAAAGTTCTATAACCCCAAAACCTTCATCAATTATTCTTTTTCCATATTCATCATGAAATACAAAACCATCTAAATTATATCTTCTTGGCATTGCTGGAGTTTCATCAGAATAGCCTATTGTGATTATTGCCTGAGGTCTTATATTATCAGGAAGTTTTAATATTCTTGAAATGGCTTTTTCATCAAAGGCTCCTATCCAGCAACTTCCTAAGCCTAGATTAGTTGCTTCTAAAAGCATATTTTCTATAGCCGCTGCACAATCTTGAACTGTGTAAAGAGCTTCTCCTCTTAGGCCATAGAATTTTTTTGTATTTTCAGGATTTGAACAAATAACAATAATTTGAGAATTAAACATCCAATCTTGCTGCATTGCTGCTGTAACAATTTGATTTTTTACTTCTGTATCATCAACTAATATAAAATTCCAGCTTTGGAGATTTCCAGCAGAAGGAGCTAAAATTCCAGCTTGAATTATCTTGTAAATTTTAATTCTCTCAACGATTTTATTTTTGTATAATCTTACACTTCTTCTATTGTTGAGAACTTCATCAAAGTCCATATAGAAACTTTTTTATGCTCCAATATATTTAAACTTTACTATATGTATTATTTAGAGTTAGCTGAAGTTTATAAAAGACTTGAAATTGCTTCTAAGAGATTAGAGAAAACTTATATTATTTATAATGTTATAAAAGACAAAAAAGGAGAAGAATTAAAGTATTTAATTTATTTATTAGAAGGAAGAGTATTTCCAAAATGGGATGAAAGAAAAATTGGATTTAGTTCTAAGTTAATTGTTAAGGCTATTAATAATTCTACTGGAATTAGTAATGAACAAATTGAAAAATTATGGGCTGAAAAAGGAGATCTTGGAATTGTTGTAGAATCTTTAATTTCAAAGACAAAACAAACAACTTTGTTTAGTCATAAATTAACCATTGGGAAAGTATTTCATAATATTCAAGAATTAGCTAATCTAGAAGGTAAAGGATCTGTTGGAAGAAAAATTTCATTAGTTTCTGAGTTATTAACTAGTTCTTGTCCATTAGAAGCTAAGTTTATTGTAAGAACTGTTTTAGAATTATTAAGAATTGGAGTTGCAGAAGGAGTTTTGAGAGATGCAATAGCTTGGAGTTATTTTCCAAAAGTTTTAGGAGTTTTTGTTATTTGTGATAATTGCAAAGAACTAGTGCCAATAACAAAGGAATGTGTTTCTTGTAGTAAGACTTTAAGTTACTCAAACTTAGAAGATTATGCAAAGAAAAATTGTTTAATTGTAAATTCTGTTAAAGAAGTTCATAATTTAAAAACTAAAAAAATATGTGTTTATATAAAAGATGAAATTGAAGCAAGAAAAATATATAATTATTTTATTGACAAAGTTCAAGATTTATTTAATTTAACTAATGATTTTAGTCAAGTTGTTGAAGCATTTTATACTAATAAATTAGATGTTAAACTAAACCCTGGGATTCCAATAAATCCAATGTTAGCTGTTAAAGTGGAAAATATAAAGGAAGCTTTGGAAGAATTAGGAAAGCCTTTATTAGCTGAAGAAAAATTAGATGGTATGAGGTTACAAATTCATAAATATGGAAAAGAAATTAAATTTTATACTAGAAGATTAGAAAATGTTACAAATCAATTTAAGGAATTAATGGATGTTATTAAAGAGAATATTGATGCTAAATCTTATATTTTAGATTGTGAAGTTATTGGCTATGATACTAAGACACTTAGACATTTGCCATTCCAATCTATAAGCCAAAGAATTAAGAGGAAATATGATATAGAAAAAACTTCTAAGGAAATTCCAGTAGAAATAAATGTTTTTGATATTCTTTATAAAGATGGAAAAGAATTACTACATTTGAGTCAAGAAGAAAGAAGAAAAATTTTGGAAAAAACTATAAAAGAAAAGAAAGGAAAAATTGTTTTGACTAAGAAATTAGTAAGTTCTGATGAAAATGAATTAGAGAAATTCTATAAAGATAGTTTAGAAAAAGGCAATGAAGGATTAATGTTAAAAAATCTAGCAAAAACTTATACACCAGGAAGAAGAGTTAAAGGATGGCTTAAATTAAAACCTGTTTTAGAACCTCTAGATTTAGTTATTGTTGGAGCAACAGCCGGAGAAGGAAAAAGAGCGAAATATCTTAGTTCATTTAGATTAGCATGTTTTGATGCAGAATCAAAAAAATATCTAGAATGTGGAATGGTAAGCAGTGGAATTAAAGAAAAAGATATGGAAGAAGGAATTAATATAGAAACAATAAATAAATTACTTGGGCCCTTAATTTTAAAAAAATATGGAAGAGATGTTGATGTAAAACCAAAAATCATAGTTGAAGTTAAATATGAAGAAATACAAAAAAGTCCTACTTATAATTCAGGATATGCTTTAAGATTTCCAACTCTTGTAAATATTAGATATGATAAACCTTTAAAAGATATAAATACTTTAGATGATCTGCGTAAGATTCACGATTCTCAACGAGGCAGAAAATTTTGACAGGGGAATTTGTATTTTGAATTATATAATTCTTTAAATAATACTAGGCGAAGATTATTTCTATGAGTAAACTTGTTTATCTTGCTGGGCCAATTCGGGATTTAAATTATGATAGATGCACCGAATGGAGAGAGTATGCTATTGAAGAACTTGCAAAATATGGAATTGTGGGAATATCACCTATGCGAGCTAAAGAATTTTTAAAGGATTATCCCAAGCTTACTGACCAAATATCTGACCATATTTTAGCAAGTGATTCTGGAGTAACTACTCGTGATGTCTGGGATGTAAGGCGTTCAGATGCTATTTTGTTTAATTTATTAGGTGCTGAAAAAGTGTCAATTGGAACGATGATAGAATATGGCTGGGCAAGTGCTTTTAATAAACCTATAATCACAGTAATAGAAAATGCTAAAAGTGAAAAGAGAAATGTACATGAGCATCTTATGATTAGGAGATTAAGTGGATTTAGAATAGAGACTCTAGATGAAGGTTTAGCAGTAGTGAAGGCCCTATTTGAGTATTAATGAAATTATTATAAATTAGAATATTAATACTTTAAAACATATAGAAAGAATCTATAATAATCAAAGAGGTAAAAAGCTTTAGAATATTTATAGAAATAACGATTTTACAATAATAAACTTTAAATACTAGTGTAGTATTATCATCCAGTAGTCTATATCCAATAGTAGTGGGGAACTATAGATTAAATTTGACAGTGATAATATAGTGTTTTGGAAATAAAAAAATGGGGTGATAGGCCTAGGAGGTTAAAGGTCAATGATAGTAAAAGAGGAATTTTTAAGTAAACTCAGACAATTTTTTGGTCTTAATCTTTACGAGGTAAAGATATGGACGGCACTTCTTTCTCGTGGTGTTTCAACAGCGGGAGAGTTAAGTGATATTGGAAATGTGCCAAGAAGTAGAGCATATGATGTTCTTGAAAGCCTAGAAAAAAAAGGTTTTGTAGTGATGAAATTAGGAAAGCCTATAAAATATTTGGCTGTAGATCCTAAAGAAGTTGTTGAGAGAGTTAAAAAGTTAATTAAAGACGATGCTGAAAAACAGGTTCAAAAATTAAGAGATTTAAGTACAACTGATGTCTTGACAGAATTAAATACCCTTCATAGTCAAGGTATTGAATTTGTTGAGGCAAGTGATTTAAGTGGTGCAATTAAAGGCAGGCATAATGTCTATAGTCATATGGAGCTACTTGTTAAAAATGCAGAGAAATCTGTAACAATAATGACAACTTCTAAAGGAATTTTAAGAAAGATTGAAGCTTTAGGCCCTGTTTTTGAGAGGTTAGCAAAGAAAAATGTAAAAGTAAGAATTGCTGCACCTATTACTAAGGATACTGCTAGTGCAATAAAAGAAATCTCTAAATTTGCAGAAGTGAGACACTTAAGCAAGACTGAAGGAAGATTTGTAGTTGTTGACGGTAAAGACTTATTGTTTATGATAATGGATGACAAAGATGTACATCCAACTTATGATGTTGGAGTTTGGGTTAATACGCCATTTTTTGCAAGTGCATTAGAGAATTTGTTTAATGTTACATGGAAAGATTTACCTACAGCAGATAAGGCATTAAAAGCTACTTAATTTTTTCTTTTTTTCTATAATTATTATATAAATTTGTTATTATAGTAGATCTTCTTTTAATTTCTTGGCTTGGAGTTTGTTTTAATTTTAAAGCTTCTGTATTTGGTCTAATTGAATACTTAGAAATGTTGAGAACTTCTGGTTTAAGTTCATTAATTACATTTAAAGTTTCTTGAAAATCTTCTTTAGTTTCTGTTGGATATCCTACTATTATATCTGTGCTTATTGTTATATTTTTAAATTCATTTCTAAATTTATTTACTATATTTTTAAAGTCTTTAACAGAATGAATTCTTTTCATGTCTTTTAGAACGTTTTCACTTCCACTTTGTAAAGGAATATGGATAAATTTCATAATTTTTTCATTTTTATAAGATTCTATTAAAGAATCAATAATTTTAATTACATGCCATGGATTTGCCATTCCTACTCTAATTTTATAATTCCCCTTTACTTTTGTGAGTTCATTTAAAAGTTCTGGCAAGTTAGTTTTTATATCAAAACCATAACAACCATTGTCTTGGCTTGTTAGGAATACTTTATTACAACCTTCATTAATAGATTTCTCCAAGGCTCTTTTTACATCGCCAATTCTATATGAAATTAGATTTCCTCTTGATAATTTTGTTGAGCAGAAATTACAATTATTTAAACAGCCTTGACTTATTGGAATTATAGCAATTTCTTTATTTTTCCTTATTATTGGAACTTCTAATCTTGATAATTCCTTAGTATTAGAAAAGTGATCTTTTTGAGTTTCAACAATTTCGTTTATTTTTAAAATTGAGTTTGTATCAAAAACAGCTGTAACTTCTGGAATGTAATTTCTAATGTTTATTGTTTTTGTTAAACAACCTCCAACAATTATTTTCTTATTTTTTGATTTTTCCCTTATATAGTGAAGTTCCTTAGATTGTGTTTTATCTTTTACAGAACAAGTATTAACTAAAATTAAATCAGCTCCATTTTCATTATTTATTATTTGATGTCCTTTTTCTTTTAAAATACCCGCCATTGCTTCTGAATCAGAAATATTAGCTTGGCAGCCCCATGTCTTGATATATATTTTCATTTTACTTATGCTTGTAGTAAAAAATTGTTTGTGGCAAAATCTCCTTATTAAATTTGTTAGAAAATTGCTTTGTTAACAATTTATAAGGCACGTTGTTTTCTAAATATAGTTCTTTTCTGTTTGTTATCCATTTTCTTTCCTCAACTGTAAGGAAATTTCTGTTTGCTTTGTATTTAATATTTTCTAATTCTCCACCATCTTCTATGATGTTTAGAAAATTAGTTAAGTATTTTATTATTTTGCCTTTATTTTTTGCGTTCTTAGCACAATAAGTCAAATTTTTAGGCATCCCATTTTCTAGAATATGAATCAATAGATCAAGTACATTCTCCTTTTCTTTCCAATAAAAATAGACTCTCCAATTGGAGTTAGTTATTTTGCAATTATTAATAAAACTAATCTCTTTTCTGAATTTCTTAATTTCGTTTGTTTTAGTGAGTTGAATAATGCTAGTTTTTTCGTAAATCTTCTTTATGGGATTAAATCCCATTGATTTTAATAATTCAAATAATTGCTGATGAATTATTGGGTGTTTACAAAAAAAGGTAATATAACCTCTTAAATCGTATCTCTTATCTCTAGTTACATATCTTAAGTTTAGCTCAACACAACCATCACATGAAGCATACATTTGCAAAAAGGCTGCCTTGATAGGTTTCTCTCCCATGATAATGAATTTTGGGATTGTAGAATTAGGGTAACTGATTAATTCTTTGTTTGGACTTCGAAAAGGCTTAGTTCTAAAGGTAGATGTAAATTGATGTAAGTAACTTACTGCTCTGACAGAGCAAAAATATGCTCTTTTTACTTGCTGTTCATGAATTTTGCTAAAATTTCCCTTTACCTTTTCTTTTGGGAATCTGAATACTTTCAGTGACAAGTCAATGAACTTTTTTATGAGGACAGGATCTTTATTAACAAACTTCATCAATAAACCTCTTTCAACTGAGCCATCACTTAGCAAAGCTGCAATTAACTGGGCTAAATCTTCATTTTCTTTTATTCTTTTAGTGTGAATTTCGTAAGCCTTCATATTCTCAAATGAAAATTCTTTTTATGTTCAATCAAAGCTGATTAATAAAGTGGCTTCTTTATTAAGTAATTTAAGCTTAAACCTTTCAACTAGATAATCATGAACTTTTTCTCCAGGACTTGAGGAAATTACATTTTTTCCAGAAATTTCGTGAAATGGAACTGGTGGAAAATAAATTTGCCCATGATCTTCATAGGAAATTCTTGAATCTGGGTCTCTGAATGATGAATCATGTGTTATCATCAAAGTCACTTTTCTTTTTATGCATGCATGAACTCCTAAATTATTTGGGCTTTCATTTTCCTTAATGAATTTCTTGTCATAAGCTCTTAATTGGTGAATATTTGAAATGCCTTTTATAGTCTGTAATTTTGCAATAATCCTATAGTGTATATTTGTCATAAAATTGAGTAGAATATATATTTTTAAGATTAACTATTTAAGTTGTTTAAATTCATTTTCAAAACTAGCTACATCAGCAAATTCTCTGTAAACTGAAGCAAATCTAATGTAAGCCACTGGATCTATTGATTTAAGCTTATCCATAACTAGGTTGCCTATTATTGTGCTTTTAATTTCTGTGGAATCATAATTTCTTAATTCTAGTTCTATTGTATTTGCCATATTATTCATTTCGTCTCCACTAATAGGTCTTTTTTCACAAGCTTTTTGGATTCCTTTTAGTAATTTATTTATGTCAAATAATTCTCTTCTTCCATCTTTTTTAACTACCATTAATTCAAGACCTTCTACTCTTTCATATGTTGTAAATCTTTTTTTACATTTAAGGCATTCTCTTCTTCTTCTAGTTTTATTTTTTAAGAAATCTGAGTCTCTTTTGTCTAAAACCTTTGTTATACGGTTTTGGCAATAAGGACAAATCATCTTAAGTACAAGATATTGTGTGTAAGCTCTTTTTCTAATACTATATTTGGTAAAATGCATAAACTGCTATTTAAAGATTTATAGCCCAGAGGATATTAATTAATGATTATTCAATTTTACAAGAATTAAACCAATCTTTTTCATATAATTTTTGTGGAACTTTGTTTTTGATCTAATTGAGAGCCTGGCTTATTAATTAAAATAGAAAAGTATTTAAGTAAGAATATTCTTACTATTAATATGATTATAAAGACAGTTAAGGTTTCTGATAAGGGACAAATTTCAATACCATTGGAAATTAGAGAAGAAACCGGAATAAATAAGGGTGATGAACTTATAGTGATCCAAAGAGGTAAAATAATTATGATTGAACCTGTGAAAAAATTTAAAGATAAAGTCAAGGACGATTTTTCAGATTTAGCAAAGATTAGTGAAAAGAGTTTGATGAAGTTATGGGATAATAAAGAGGACGAAATTTGGGATCAGTACATAGAGAAATAAGACTCAAGCAAAAAGATATTGTATTATTACCAGTCCCATTTAGTGATCAAAGTTCTAGGAAGGTAAGACCTGCAATAGTTGTATCGAATGATTTAATAAATAATACAAGTGAAGATGTGATTCTAGTTCCATTGACTTCTGTTTTAAAGGAAGTTTCTTATTCTATTTTACTTAGTCAAAAAGATCTATTTGAAGGAAAACTAATTACTTCTAGTAAGATAAGAGTAGACAAAATATTCACAGCTCACAAATCACTTATTAAAATGAAAATTGGTATTATTAAGAAAGATATTTTAAGTTCTATAAAAGCAGAATTATTTAAAATAATATAAGTGAATTATCCATAAGCATAATAATCACCAGAAACTCTTTGTTTTTGATCTAATTGAGAGCCTGGCTTATTAATTCTAGGCCTGTTTGTTTCTTTATCTCTTCTATATGTAATTCCTAAGTCTTTAAGAACTCGATTCATTCCTTCTTTTTTCTCTACAGGGCCATAAACAGTTCCTTTCTTTCCAGAAATTCCTTCAAAAACAAGCATTGAATCAGCTATATAATCAATAAATTGAACATCGTGATCAACAACAATAGCGCACTTTTCATAAACTTCAATAAAGTCTTTAATTACATGAGCAACATTTAACCTGTCTTCTACATCTATAAATGCAGATGGTTCATCAAAAGCATAAATATCTGCTTCTTTTGAAATTGTTAAAGCAATGTGGAACTTTTGTAATTCTCCACCGCTTAAGTATTTAACTTCATGATCTAATAAATTTTGTAAGCCTAATTTTTCTAGTATATTATGTCTATACCAACCTGAAGCAAATAAAGAACCAGATGCCTTCATTAGTAAATCTTGAACTTTTCCTTCAATAGCTTTAGGGTATTGTTCTTTATAAACAACATTATATTTTGAGATTTTTCCTTTATCAGGCTTTTCAATGCCACTTAAAATCTTAAGGAATGTTGATTTTCCTAGGCTATTTGCTCCCATAATCCCCAGAATTTCTTTTTTATGAATTACTCCAGAAGTGACTTTTAAGTTAAATTTATCATAATTTTTTTCTAAGTCAGGATATTCTAATAATATATCTTTTGTATATTTTATTTTTTCTTCAGCTGGAAAATATTTAATTTGATAATTTCTAAATCTTGTATTTTCATTTATTAAATATCCATCTAGATATTCATTAATTCCATTTCTTACACTTTTTGATTGTGAAATTATACCATAACATGCTCTTTCTCCGTAGACTATTACAATTTCATCAGAGACATAATCTAATGTTGCTAGATCATGTTCTACTAAAACTATAGCAGTTTCTTCTGCTAGTTTTCTGATTATGTTTGCAACTTTAATTCTTGAAACTATATCTAAGAATGAAGCTGGTTCGTCAAAATAAATTACATCTGCATCTTTTATAGAAGCTGCTATAATTGCAACTTTTTGTAATTCTCCTCCACTTAAATCTTTAATATTTCTGTCTTTAATATGTTCTATTTCTAATTCTTTTAATAATTTTAAACCTAAATTTTTTTTATCAACTTTTTCAATTAAATCAAAAACTGTTCCATTATAAATTTGAGGAATTAATTCAATTCTTTGGGGTTTATATGAGATTTTTAAATTATTATTATATAAATCTTTTAAATAATCTCCTAGGATAGATCCTTTAAAATAATTAATTATTTCTTTATCATTTATTTCTTTATCATAGCTTCCAAAATTTGGTTTTAAATTTGAAGTTAAAATATCTAAGGCTGTTGATTTACCAATTCCATTTCTTCCAAGGATTCCTATGACTTTTCCTTTTTTAGGAACTGGTAATGAAAATAGTTCAAATGCATTTTTTTTATATCTAAAAATAGGATTTTCTTTTCTTTCAGGTAGGTTTATTATATGAATTGCTCCAAAAGGACAAGCTTTTTCACATATTTTACAGCCATCATTACTTAATTCTTCATTAATCTCTATTTTACCATCTTGAGATTTAACCATGCATTCTTTGCCCATCCTATTATTTGGACATACTCTTAAGCAATAATAAGTTCCTGGACATTCTAAAGGATGACATTTATCTTTTTCAACAATAGCAATTCTAACCATAGAATTAACTTAGAATTATAATTTATAAGGTTTTGGGAATATTTTTATACTAAAGTAAATGCTAAATATTTATGAAATGCAGTATATGTAATGAAAAAATTGAAATAACTTTTTTAGAGAAAATTGAAGGCACTTATATTAAGAAAAAGCCTATTTGTAGTGCTTGCCAGAGAAAATATAGTAAGGAAGAATTACTACAAAAAGTTTAATGCCTCAGTAGCTCAGAACGGTAGAGCAATGCTTTCGTATCTTTGAAAGAAGCATGGGTCGCCGGTTCAAATCCGGTCTGAGGCTTTTTAACTGGGAATTATTTTTTCAATTTGTTCAATGGGAATTTGATCTAAAAAAGGAATTTGTTCTTTTGCAAATTGTAATAGATATTCTTTAACATCAATTTCAAATTCAAAAGGAATTGGTTTGTTTCTGATTATTGGATAATCAATAGTTATATTAAGTTTTACAGTTGCTGGAACATTATCTTTAAGAATTAATTTAGGTAGTGTTTTTATTACTTTATCTAGTTTTATTTTGTTATTTATGGTAATTATATTAACTTTCCCAGATTCAATTTTGAAAGGTGGAGTTTCTCCATTTGCTATTTCTTCACCTGTTTCATTTAGATAAATAGTATATTTTATTGATTTTATAGGAATTGATAATCTACTTGGATTATTTAAATATACTTTGGCTGTTAGATTAAATGAATTTTTTGAAATAGATTTAAATTGGGTAATTTCAAATTTTTCTACTTTAATTTTATCTATATCTTTTGAATAATAAACTCCTGCAATAACTGTTCCTATTAATAATAAGAAAAGAATTCCAAAAATTGCTAGAATCCAAAGCACTAATTTTTTCATTATTATAGTAATTACTTGTTTATTTATATAGATTTTGTATTTTTTAGAATTTAATTTCTATTTAGCAAAATATATTATTAAAGCAGATAAAGTTTAAATAGGATTTAATATATTTGCAACTTTGGAGGGATAAAAATGAACAAAAAAGTATTATTCATTGGAATTATATTAGCAATAATGATCCAAGCTTCTTTTAGCCTTGCTAGTTCTGGATGTCATGTAGAAAAACTTGATGTTAGATATGATTATACTTGGACTAGTGGTCAAGATTATTTGTTGAAAATAAAAGCTTCAAATCCAAGTAATGGTATGGGACTTGATGAAGAGTTAGAAGACTTTAATTATAGAGATTTAAGATGGCTAACTAGACTTCAAATAGATAATCCAAGTAGGACAGGTATTATAAACTTATTAATAAAACAAATAGGTTGGCATGGTGTAAGATTTAGATTGGAAAATATTCAAGACATTGAAGGAGACACAAAGTTTGAGGTTTTTATCTATAAAGGTAGAGACTTGGTACATTATGATAGTGCTATTATACCATTGACTTGTAGACTTGATGTAAATGAACATAAAGATGTTTACTTTGGTAATTTTAAGATAACTAAAGTAGTTAAATCTTAAATTATTTTTATTTTTCATAAAGTTTATTAATCAATAGATCTTTTTTATTTTATGGAAAAGAGTAATACTATAAAATATGTAATTCCTATATTAAGTGTAACTTTATTGTTAATAATTGGGTCTAATTTTTATGTTTATGATAAATTAAGTAATGATTATACAAACAAAATTACTAGTTTAAATCAAAAAATCGATTCTTTGGAAAATGAATTAAAACAAGATGTTGAAAAAGAAAAATTAGCTAGACAAGAGCAATTAAATAATCTAGATACTAAAACTAGTGATATTAAAAAAAGTTTAGAATCACAAGTTAACGATGTAAGTGGAAGTATTGAGGAAGTAAAAAGTAATACTGAAGAAAATTTAGCAAATATAAATAATAAAATTGGAGGTGTGGAAAAAAAGAATTCTTTGTTAGAGAGTAAATTATCTGAGATTCAGGTTTCTAGCAGTGATTTTTCTTCAATAATAGAAGATGTTGTTAAGGCTGTTGCTAGTGTAAGAACAAATTTAGGACAAGGCAGCGGGGTTTTATTTAATAGTAATGGATATATAATAACTAATAATCATGTTATTGACGGTGCTAGTGAAATTACAGTTATTGATTATAATGGAAATTCTTATAATGCTGTAATTGTTGATAGAGATGTTAATGCTGATTTAGCAGTTCTAAAAATTAATGGAAGCTCATTTTCATATTTAAATTTTGAAGATAGTTCTAATATTAACATAGGAGATAGAGTTATAGCTGTTGGAAATCCATTAGGATTGTCTTTTAGTGTAACTGAAGGTATTGTAAGTGGGTTAAATAGGCAAATAGATAATTCTGGAATTGGATATATTCAGACTGATGTACCTATAAATCCTGGAAATTCTGGAGGACCTTTAGTTAATAGTGCAAAGAAGATAGTTGGGATTACTACATTAAAATTTTTAAATACTGAAGGATTAGGTTTTGCAATTCCAGCTAATGTAGTAGAGAATTTTGCTAATAGTGCTTTAGGCTAAAAGAAAGCTTTATAAAGCTTTTTAAGGCTTGTTATTTAAAATGATAATTCCAATTCGTTGCTGGAGTTGTGGGGTTCCCTTGGCTCATTTGTATGACGATTATCTTGAGAGAGTTAAAGCAGGCCAATCAAAAGGAAAGGCAATGGATGAATTAGGGTTAAAAAGATACTGTTGCAGAGCTTTATTTTTAGGACATGTAGATTTATTGGATACTGTTGCTCAATTTAAGAAATTTTAGTTAAGTTTATAAATCTTATTTTCTATCTAATTTTGGACGGCCATAGGGACTTGGAAATACCCGCTCTCATACCGAACGCGGAAGTCAAGCGAGTCTCCGTTTCTGGTTGTACTGTATTCTTATGGGAAGCCAGGAAAGCTGTCCGCCTTTTTATTTTAAAGGAAGTGATTTATTATATATACACAAATGAAAAAATATAAAGGATTAACAATAAAGAATATTTCTATTTTCCTAATATTTAGTTTATTGTTAGCAAATATTGCTTATTCTGCAAATAATAGTCTAAAAGTTCTTATAAGTAATAATAATGTTAAAGAATGTTTAGATAAAGATAAAGATGAATATGGGATTGATAATTTAGATTTATGTAAAACTAATCAAGTAGATTGTGATGATACAAACAATTTAATTAATGCAGAAATCCAGGAGATTTGTGGTAATGATATAGATGAAAATTGTGATAATATTAATGACGTATGTATTATCAATAACGAAATAAGTAATGAAGCTGTAATTGATATTAAAGAAGAAGTTCCAGAAAGTTTTACAAATTCTGAAAAAACTTATTTTTATGGTTATAATGATAAAGTTGAAATAAGCTTTGAGGATAGTGAAGTATATTATTGGTTTCAGGATCATTTAAAAAATACAAGATTAGTTTTAGATAAATTTGGAAATTTAGTTTCTAAAAAAGAATATTATCCTTTTGGAAAGGAATTTAGTACAGAAGGAAATTTTAATCCAAGTAAGAAATTTGTAAGCAAAGAATTAGATGATAATGGACTTCATTATTTTGATGCAAGATATTATAATTCTAATAATGGAAGATTTACTACAGTAGATTCTAATTATAATCCTAAAGAAAGCCCTTATGTTTATAGTTCAAATAACCCAATTAATTTTAGAGACTTAGACGGAAAAGAAAAAACTAAAGGAGACAATATTCCAACTTATACTTCAACAAGCCCTTCAAGTTTATACCAACAATTTAATGGGCCTAATGGAGGAATACCAGCATTTTCAGGACCTTTTGCTTTATTAAGATTAGGTACGGCTATTCATAACTATGTTAGGGGTGATATTCTAGCTCATGAAGAATATGAAATTGCTGCAAATAAAGTATGGAATAACTATTGGAAACAATATGGAATTAGAGAAAATGGGCCTGTGTTATCTGAAACTTTAAGTGTTGAACAAAGAGGATATGGAGATCCTTATCCAATTCCAGTAACAGTAAATGATATTGAAAGAGCAGAAGTTTTAAATAAAATACAAACTTCTAATGGAATGTATCAATTTGAAAGATATGCAAAAGTAGAAGTTAATTCTAAAACTGGAGAAGTTTCTATGTTTGGTGAAGTAGTTGATAATGAAGTAGCAAATCATTATTATGAAACAAAAGATAGAATTGAAAATGCAGATGAAGAAAAAGAAAGATTATTAGCTGATGCTGATAAGTCAAGAATGGGTTCTAAAGAAAGTAAAAATAGTGTTGCACAGCCTGATAATACTTATACAAATATTAGATAAAAATGATAGATTTATATATAAGTTGTTACTAGATAATAGTTAAAATGAAAGCTAAAAATTTAGTTTCAATTGTTCTAGGATTAGCTTTAAGTTGTAAGCCTAGTTCAAGTAATCTTCAGAATAATAATGTAGATATAAGTAAAACTAGGCAAGAAGTATCTTTACCTTATGAAACTAGATTACCTATAATTGGTGATGGTTCTAGTAAATATGCTAATCCTGTTGTAAAAGCTGAGGAATTAAGATTTTCTAATTTAGGAATCTTTGAAGTACCAAGAGGATTAGAATGCCCATATAGTGAAGGTTATAATGCACTTAGTGAAGTAGGAAAAAATAGAAATGATGATGCAGTAACTAAATACTTGCTTAATGCTCTTAAATCAAATAATAAGTTTAATGATTATTTAAAAATAATGAATGAAAGAACTAACTCGAGTACTAGTTTAGATACTTTATTGAGTAATTTAAGAATTGAGTTTTTAAATCCAAATGATTTAGAGTATAATGGACCTATTGTTAGTCAGAACAACTACTGGGAAATTTATAGAAGAATTGTTAGTGCTTATAATAGTAGCGTTGCTGCTAACGCAGGAATAAAATATTATGGACAAGTACCTGCAACAGATATAGAAATACAAGAAAGTAAAGACAGTATTAGAAAAACACAATTAGAAAAAGACATTGATGGTGTTGGCTTTATACCTTACCCAGATAAGGGATCTGCTTTCTATTTGTATGTTAAAGATTTTTAGTTATCTAAAACCACATCTGTTATATTGACCTTCTGGAAGTTCTGGATCTGTGTTTGTCTCTTCTAAACAAGGGTCATATTCACAGCTAAATGTATAACAATTTATATCATTTCTATCTATTTTATTATCTAATTCATCATCTATGCCATTTGCACATTTTGGGGCATATACAATTTGCCATCTATTAGGTTCTCCTGGAACTGGACATGAGTAACCCATAGGAGGGCTGTGTAAGACTCTTCTACAATCTTCAAAACCATAGTTTACAACTCCTGTTCTTGGATCTGTACATCTACATGGATCAGTATTAACTGTACAATAATTGCTACAAGAAGCTGTATTTGTTGGAATATTGTCAAAACCTTGCCATATACTATGACAGCTTACTGGATTTGCTGAAGGATCACAAGCTTCTCCAACATTAAGTTCACCATCACCACAATAACCACATCCATTTAAATTAAAGCCCCTACAATCAGAATTGCAAGAAATTTCTCCGGTTTGATAGTATTTACCTGGCTCATATTGGAAATACTGACATCTTAAACCATTTAAATCATTTCCATCACAAACTTCTCCAAATTCAACTTTGTTATTATTACAAGTATTATCTACTTGACAATTTAAATTAGATGTGGGAGTTGTGATTTCTTGAATAACATTATTATCATTGTAGAGGTATGTTGTTGTTGATTGTTGTTCTATTTTTTTAACTCTTAGGTCATTTGCATTATATGAAATTAAAGTGCATTGATTATTTGGATATGATATTTTTCTTAATCTGTTTTCATAATCATAATAATAATTAGTTGTTAATCCTTGTCCTGATTTAGAGATTAAATTTCCTTTATTATTGTAAATATATGAAAAAATTCCGTCATTTGTTAATCTATTTCTGCTTGCTGAATCAGTATACTGATAATTAACAGTTATAGGATTAGTATTGTCAAAATCTGTTGTTACATACATTACATTTCCAAGATTATCATAACCATATGTAATGTCTTCATGATCATTTTGCCCTTGAGGATATTGTAGATTTGTGTGTTGAATTCTATAAATATTGTCATAATCATAAATATATATATCATTTTGAGCTGGAGCAGCACTTGGGTCACATAAAATTGAATAATCTCTTACTGGCTGACTTTGTCTTTCTAATTCAACTTTTATATTTCCAACTTTATCATATGTATATGTTCTTTGTAAGATTCTATTATTATCCTTATCATATGTTCTGAAACCACATAATAATTTTCTTCCATCATATTTAAAATCAGAAATAATATCATTACCATAATTTTTTTTGAATAAGGTATTATCAGAATTGTATTCATATCCTATATTTGCTTTTTGGATTCTTACGTTGTCACAGTAGACTCTTGATTGAGCTTGTGGTGCTGGACTTTGACCCCATGGATCAATGGAGTTAGCACACCAAATTCTCACTTTTGCTGCATTTTGAGAATCTGCAGTTATTTTATAATTTATGTAATTCCATCTTGTACTCCTTATTTTTATAGAATCTCTTATTGATTGTGGAGTATCTAAGCCACAGGATATTGGCATACCATTTGAGTTTAAGCATTGAGTGAATATTGAGGAATAACAATTAGAGTCATTACATTGTGCTTTTACATAACCTGAGACAGTATAAGTGGCCCCATTTTCAATATTGATTATTTGCTCAAACGCATCTTGTCGTCCTGGTTGTAAATCTATAAATGCAGAAGCTGCTCCAGTATAAGAATCAGTTAAATCTACTCCGCTTTGTGATACATAAAGAGTTTGCCAATTGCTAGGCATGCCATCTTCATTAAATGCTTCGAAACTTGGGTTTTGAACTATATTACTTATGCTTAATTCTACAAGTCTTCCTAAATTATCATAAATATAATCTGCTTTATCGCCATTTGGATATTCAATTAAAGTTATTTTATTTGAATCTTCATAATTATAAAGTGTATTGTAATAATTACCTTCAATAAGGTTCTCTTTTCTAATAATTCTAGCTTTATTATCATATGTAAATGAAGTAATACCGCTTTCATCTATAAATTTAGTGAGTTTTCCATAACTATATCTTTCAGTGTCATAATAATAATGTGAATTTGGAGCACCTTGTGCGTACCTTACTAATTTAATTCTTCCAAGATTGTCATAATAATAGTAAGTTTGATAATTTGAGTTATCTACTTTATTATTTAAATTTCCATTATCATAATATTGATAATTTATATTTCCAAAATCTGGGGAGTTAATTCTTAGTAATTGACCCATAGAATTATGTGTTTTTATTGTATTTTGATTTTCAGCATTAATTATTTTAATTTCATTTTCTAAGACATCATAATGTTTATATGTTTCTAGATTTAGATTATTTCTATCATTTATCGTTTTAGATTTTGTTGCACAAGATTCTGTTGAGCATGTAATTTTCTCATTTCTTGTAATCACATTATTTTCATCTTTAGTTTCTTCCCAATTACTTCCATAAGTGTATTCTTTAGAATTTAATTGTGGATTTTGAATAGTGTCTCCAGGTAATGGAATGAATTTTTTTATTCTTCCTTGAACATCATATTTATCATATTTAATTCTTGGGGTTTGAAGTAATACATTATAAAGTGGAGCTTGATATAGATTAACATATTGATTATAAGCTGCTCCACTAATTGTTAATGGTTCATAGACTCGAAATTCTTTTCCTTGTTTATTATATTCTTTCACTTTTATGGTTACTTTATCATCATAATCTTTTTGCTGGGATTGAATTAGTCTTCCTAGGCCATCATAGAAATATGAAATTGGGTAATATCTATTAAAGTAAGTTTGACTATCTAATTCATTTTTCTGAGATCTTTTTTGAAATAAAGATATTTTAGAAGGATATTCTGAAATAGAATATTGTATTTCTGTATCTGGGTCATCTTCATTAATTTGATTTTTATATATTTTATTTAATCTTCCTAAATCATCATATTTATATTTTGTGAATACTCTTTTATTATACCCATTATTTGGTCCATTTAGAACATAAGTTCCTTGTTCTTTTATATCTCCAGTATTTTTGTAATAAATTGTATATGTAACAATTATAGTATTATCTTCTCCTTTAGCAAATTCTCTTGTTAAATAAGCATGTTCATATGTTTCTGAGTCAGGATAATTATCTGGTGGAAACTCCCATCCAGGTTCTTCAAAATGTTCTGGTTCTTGGGGTTGTGATATAGGATTATTTTTATTTTGATTATTACTATTATTTCTTCCTCTGTTTCTTGGATTTCTAGGTGGATTATTGCATCCATATTGGCGTCCTAATTTGTACATACAATTATAATCAGAGTATCTAATATCAAATAACTCGTTTTGTGGTGGTAATGCAGTACAAGTATGTTGCACTCCATCATTAAAGCAGGCTACAATACATGCTTCACTTCTTGTTAATTGATTACTTTGACAGCCTCTTTCATTAATATCATATGTACATGAATCAAGATCATCATTTTCATCATTACTACAGTCCCCATATCTATAACCATTAATAGGATTAAATTGAACTTTTAACCAGTCTTCGTAATCATCAAAATTTCCTGACCATGAATTTCTATCAACTAATACTTCATTTCCATAGACCTTTAATTTTTGATTTCCTTCTCCGTCAATAGTTTCAATTATGTTTCCTGCATCATCATAATAAATTAAATCTTTATCTATCCATGCATCATCATTAGGATTAGAGTTTCCTTTATTATCTAATATTTGAATTCTATTTAAATTACCTCTAAAAAACCATCCTGCTTTAATTACATTTGAAAAATCACCGCTTTGAAATGCTAATATATCTCTAAATCTCCTATGATTTTTAAAATCATCATAGAAATTTAAACCAAAAGGATCATAGATAGCCGGAGGCAATTCATCATAATAATATTTTTCATATAATGCTATGTTATTATTTTTATCTAAGATTTTTTTTGTGATTGGTTTATCAACAATTTGATAATTGATGTGATAATCTCCATCCCAGAAGTTAAATATATCATTAGATCCTTCATAGATATCATTTCCATGTAAAGCTTGATTATTTTCATCTAATTCTTCATATAAATAATGAGTTATAGTTGTTTTTTTATCATTACCATAATCATTAACAAATAAAGTACCACGCATGAATAAAAGATAATCATTTGCATTATTGTATCTACTACATATGCTTTGATAATTCCAAGGACATGATGAATATACTTTATTAACATCATTTACTTCTCCGTAATCTACAATTCTTCTTGGTTGTCCAAATTTATCATAATTATCTTTATAATCATGATCTGGGTTATTTATTGTGTTATCGCCGCTTTTTTGAGAGGTTAGATATTCAACAAAGTATTTTTTAGGATTAGTACCATCTTCATCATATATTATTGTTAAAATTCCTTGCAGTAATGGCGTATATGTATCATAATCTGGTTCTGCTGCTCCTGGGACACTTCCAAATCTTATTATTTTTCCTAATCTTCTACTATCATAAAAATACTCTGTTGTTTTTTGTAGTTTAACTGCAGCATTTCCTATATTACTATTTCCAGTCGGATCTTTATAATATTCTTCTTTCACTTTTAGTCCACTTTTCCAATTGAATCTTGCCACCTCATCTATTTGTTGATCAGGGTAAATTTGATATGATTGAAAATAAGTTATTCTTGATATTAGTCTTTCATTGTATTCATCAGGTTGGCTGTAAATAGTTGTTGTTTTTAGCCATTCTGTAGGGCTTATATCATATGAATATGTTAATTCAGTTCCAGTTGAATCTATCCACCTTTTTTTAGTTAAAGTTCTTACTATTGGTCTATATTCTATATTTTCCACCGGAGTTATATGGTGTATATTATTGTAGAAATATTCTGTGCTTCCTCCTGTTGGGTATATTAATCTTTTAATTTGATAATTTTCATTATAATCATAGCATGTTGGATTTTCTAATTGTTGGTTATTTTGATTTAAAGTAACTTTTGCTACTAATAATTTATTTGTATCACATATATCACTTGGAATTCCTACAGGACAACTATTAGTTGGAATTGGACATCCATATAAATTTGACTCTCCTTTATAAATAAAGTTTATTTTGTTAATTCCGTTATTAACATTAGTGTATGTAATATAATCTAATTTAGAATTTAAACCTGTTCCTGTGTAATAGAAATTAATTTCTCTTCCTAGTGTATCAGTAATTTTACTTATTAATGGACTTCCATATGTAACTGGATGAAATGCATCATTAAAACCATAGTTTAATGAATTAGGATCATTTACATCTCTTTGATTCATTTCAGTATATTCAACTTTTATATAATTGCCATGAATATCCTCAATTCTTGTTAGATAAACTCCATAATAAGGATCTTGTCTATATTCATGATTTTCATATTGAGCATTTAAACCTATATCACTCCAGATTATAGGTTGTTGGTAAGCTGGATCTTTATTAGATGTGTATTGACCTGCTAAGCCATTTTGAATAGGTCCATCTCCTATGCTTACCCAGTGATTAAAATAATATTTTGTTCCACTTAAATCTGTTAAAACAAAAGATTGAGATTCTTGAACTTCTGTAACAGGAGCTCCATTTTCAAAGTCATGATCATTATAAATTGTAACTTTCCAGAATTTATCTGTTATATATTTTTCTGTTTTGTAATTTCCTAATGGAGGCAATCTAGAAGCTACATCTACAATTCTTTGAGTGCTTCCATCAGGCATTTCTATAATATCCTCTAATTGATTTCTATGCCAGTAGAATTCTTTGGAGATTATCCTTCCCATATTGAAATTCCAACCGTATCCAAGATATTTTGGTTTTTTTAAGGCATCTCTATTATAAGAATCTCCTGATAAAGCTAAATTTTTGTAGTAAATATTGCTGTTATAAATTCTAATTAAATCTAAATTAAGGTTATTTCTGCCAGGCAAACTTAAATCTGTTTCTTTAATGATTAAATTTCCATCAAATTCATTAATAAAGGAATTAAGACCTGCTGTAGAAATAGGTTGATTTGGATTAAAACCTAGTTCTTGAATAGAGCTATATTGTCTTGATAAATCAGCATTAACGCTAGACGAAACTAAAAACAAAAATGCTAAAATTAGGAATAATTTTTTTCTTAACATTTAATCTTAAAATTATATAAATTGTTGCTATTTTATAGTAGAGATAAGTTTATAAAGTTTATCTCAATTTAAAAAGGTTATAATTCTCAATAATAAAACTTAAATAAACTAATGTATTATTGAAATCTATGAGAGGTGGCTTAATTTTAATGTTTATTGCACTATTACTTATTTATGGATGTAAAAGTGAAAATACTGGAAGTGCTATTGTTGATGTTAATAAGGAAATAGAAAAGCAAGGAATTCCTGATGAAAAAGTCATAAGTGTAAATAATACTAACCAAAGTTATTATGTTAATACTACAATAGATTATTCTAAAGAAGCTAAGATGAGGATTAATGATGCAAAAGAAGAGATAAGTAAAACTGTAATTCTTCTTAAAATTAAGGTTGATAAGAAACTAATTAATAGTAGAAATAAGCAAAAAGCAGATAAATTAATTAATAATGCTGAGATATTACTAAGTAAGGCTGAAGAAAGCTATAATAAAGGGCTATATGAAAATTCAATTGACTTAGCAGTAGAAGCAAAAATAAAAAGCATTGAAGCAAAATCAGTAATTGGTTAATGAGAAATAAAAAAATTATTAAGAGAGAAGCAAAGAAAAAGGTTGAGGAATTATTTTTTCATGCGGAATCTGTTTTTAGTTCTGATAAAACCTTAGCTAATAGATATGTAAATATTGCAAGAAAGATTGCTATGAAGGTTAATTTAAGGTTGCCTTCAAAATTAAAAAGAAAATTCTGCAAGCATTGTTATTCTTTTTTAATGCCTGGGTTTAATTGTAGAATAAGAACTAGGGACAATAAAGTTGTCTATTATTGTTTAGAGTGTAAAAAATTTATGAGATTCCCATTCTTAAGAGAGAAAAAATTAAGGAAATCTAGTAAGTTAAACACTTAAAGAATTTGAAATCTTTTTGAATAACTTTATTGGATTCGATTGTAATGTTATTTTTAAAATTTGTGTTAATTTCGGCTATTGATACAAAATAAACATCTGGATTTAATGAAATTTGATAATATCCATCTTTAACTGTTATTTTGGCATAAATATCTTTTGAAGAACCTGGAGCCCCTACTATATACTCTCCATTTTCATCCACGATGTATTTTTTTGCAATAAAGTAAATATTTCCATTATAATTTGAGTATTGTCTATTTTCTTCTACTACTGGTGGCATGCAATCACCTTCACCATATAACACCTGCCCTTTAGCACCTTGAGTTATTTCAGAATCTTCATAATTGTATTCTGTTGGTTTTTGTATTTTTTGGCAGATTCCTGAAATACATTGTGCAACAAAAAACTTATTAGATTGTGGTGGCATGACTGATGGACAGCCTGGAGCAGGCCCACATTCTTCTTTTGACGGACAGTTTAAATTTCTTAAAGTTTCAAAGGCATTTGAATTAACTGCTACATAGCCAGCACGTGAATAATCAACAGGAATGCAAGCTCCCGCATAGCAACAACTTAATCCTAGTTCTTTATTAATTAATTGGCAATCACTATCAGTATTGCAAGTTATATCTATTTTATAGTCTTGGATTTCTATAACTTTTCCTGATTCTGTAGGACATTGTTCAAATTCACAGTTAGGTCCTGTTCTGCCAACAACAGAACCATCTGGGCAAACTTTACCTTCTGCTGTACAACCTTTGATTTCTTGAGGAATATTACATGAAGAAATTAAAAGTATTGGTAAAAATAGCAAAATAATAAGTCTTTTCATACCCACCTTAATAAATTACTTAATTTAAAAGCTTTTTTATTGCTTATTTCTGGATCTCTTTGAATTATTTGTCTTTTTTCCTTGTAGATTTTCATTAGTTCTATGTAGATTTTTGTCCATTCTTCTTTTACGAATTGTTTTTCTAAGTTTAGTTGATTTCCAAAACCTCTTTTTTTTAGTTCTTTTGTTACTATTCCTCCTTTATGAGGATGACTATATAATTTTGGTAAAGGAGAATGAAATCCATGTGAGTAATGAATTAATTCATGAGCTATTGTTAAATCTACTATATGCTCTGGAATTAGTGAACTTTGAAATAATGAATTTACTGCAATTTCAGTATCTTTATTCTTTAAGGTTTTTATATGGCCAAATTTATTTTTCCATTTGCCTTTAAATTTAATTATAACATTATTTTTTTTCTCAACTTCTGGAAATAATAATTGCCAGATGTTATTAAGTCTTTTTTCCAGCCATAATTGATTTCTCATATTTCTAAAATTTGTGTATTTGTTATTATCTATTTAAGGATTTCTGACATTACTTTGTCTATTTCTTTATGAAGTTCTTCAATTGTTCCATTATTTATTATTTTGTAATTTGCCTGCTGGACTAGAGAATTTATTTGCTGCTCAGCTTGATGGGAATCAAGAATTTCGAGATCTCTTTTATTTTTAACTATATTAAATTGACGTGCTCTATTAAACCTATTTTCAAAATCTGAGATAATTCCTATTGTAATTAAATTTGGAAGTTTAGCCTTAAGAAATTTAAGTTCTTCTTGATCTCGTAATCCATTAATAATAGAATTATCATCAAATGATTTTCTATATATCTCTGCTGTGTAAAACTCTGCGCCATATTTTTCTCTTAGTTGGACTCCAGCATATTGAAGTTTACTTTTTTTAGAAACATCATCATGTGATATTATCTTTAGATTTGTTGCAAGTTGAGCTATTTCATCACTAAATCTTACTTTTCTAAAATGATACTTTTGGGTCACATAGCTAGCAAATTCATCCTTTCCTGAAGCTCTTTCCCCAACAAGAACAATATGTACAATTTTCATAACATTTTAAGATGCCCAGTAACTTTATCAATTTTTTCTTCTAGATCTGGGCCTATTGCTAAACAAGTTATAGTTGGTTCCTTAAAAAAAGTTCTTCCAGAATCTGTAATTAGAGAAGCTACAAGTTTCTGTCTTAATGCAGCTTTTTTTAATTCTAGAAGTTCTCTTAAATTTTGAACCTTGGCAATAATTTTAGGCATACCTTGCGATTGCCATTTTTCTATAATATCTTTACTTGATTTTAGGACTGATTCTACAGAAGCATGAGAGCATTGGGCTGCTGTTTTCCCAGTAGGCATTTTTAAGTCCTTTCTAACAATAATAACTTGTTTATAGTTCATCTTTTTGCTGTCTTTTAATTAAAGATCGCCACTTTAAGGGCTTAGTTCTAAATTTGTGTTCAATCTCACGAAGTATAGCTTCGTAAGCTTTGTGAAGAGACATATTTAAATCCCATTCTGCAGCATGAGATCTTAAAAGTCTGCTTGGCTGATCAACTTGAATTCTTATGTGAAATCTTTCTCTTTTTCCTTCTACATCTTCTAGTTTAATTTGTAGGCTAACGTCTACTTCTTTTTTTAAGCATCTGGCTATCTTTTCATAGTATTTATTAGAAATTTTTATTACTGAAGCTTGCTGAACATCTGCTAATTTATTTACACCAACATATTTTATTGCCATTTTCTTCACCTCTTACTTAAGCATACAATATAAATTTCTTTACTTGTTTTTTTACTAGCCATAGGCTTAGTTGCTTTTACAAATCTAAAGTGCTTTTTTAGTTTATCTATATAATTATTTAAGTCTTTTCCTTGAAAAACTTTAACAATAAAATTACCATTATATTTTAATACTTTTAAAGCTATGTATAAAGATCTTTCAGCCAATTCTATAGAAGCTTCAGAATCCTGAGTTCCTGTTGTTTTTGGAGCTATATCACTTAGAATTAAGTCAAAAACTTCTGATTTTTCCTTTATAGCTTTAATTATATCTTTATCATAAACATCTTTTTTAATAAAAATTATATCTAAATTATCTATTTCTTTTATATCTATTCCTATAATAAGGCCTGTATTTTCTAGTATTTCTTTACAATATTGAGACCATGAACCAGGCCAGCATCCTAAGTCTAGAATTTTTTGATTTTTTTTAATTAATTTATATTTCCTATTTAAATCTTCAAGCTTAAAAACAGATCTAGCTTTATAACCTTGTTTTTGTGCTTTTATTGTAAATTTATCTTTCATTTAGTAACCATTAATTTCTGCTTCAATTTTTGGAGTAGTATCTGTTTTACTTATTTTTAAATCCACATCATTAGTTTTTACTTTAATTTGATTTAATTCTTTATCTACTATTATATATTCTGGAGTTATTGGAGATTTAGCTACTCTTGCTAATTTATAGCCTAAAAATTTTAATATTGGTTTGTCATTAGAATCTGCTTTAATAGTGTTATAGAATTTTTGAATTTCTTGGTCTATAACTATATATTCACATTTTTTGTCTTTATTACATATAAAGTTATTTGGACATCCACACTTAGAACATTCTTCAACTAATAAGCCATTATTACAGTATAATGGTTTTTCTGTAGAACATTTATTATAAGGAACTTTATTGTCACAATAACCTAAAAAAGATTCACTATTAGTTTTTATTGACGGCTTAAGACAGCATTTTCTATTAATAATTTTTACAGAATACTTAAGGTCTTCAGTTAATTCTATATAATTAGTATTATCAGATAAGAAAGTAACATCTTTTATAGTATATACAAAATAATCTCCTTGAAAGTTAATATTATATTCTTTTGTTTGTTGTTTATCTTGATAAGCAATAATAAAAATTAATTTATAGTTTTTTGTCTTGTCAAAATTTTCTGGCAAATTTAATAATAAATCTTTTTCAAATTTATTTAAAGGTTCTATAGTGTCTAAGAAAAAACCATCTCCTGCTTCTGTTAAACCCTCTATATATGCTATTGTTGAAATATCTGTGAGTGGAGCAAATTCATTAGTATTTTCTAATTCAACTTGTAATTTTAAAGACTTTCCTGCTGGGATTATATTATTATTTATCATTTCTCCAGCATTACATGATTCTGTTAAAAGAGTTAGTTCTATTAAAGGAGAATCACAAGAAGCTTCGCAAATTCCTTGTGCTTGTTCACAATAATCAGCTAGCTCACATAAATTTGTAGAACTATCACATAAATAACCAGGACTACAACCACATAATGAACAGTTTCTTATTAACTCACTGTTTTGACAAAAAAAAGGTTTTTCTGTAGAACATTTATTGTTTAAAGTGCTATCTTTACAATTTCCTAGAATAGCTAGACTTGAGATAAAACCTGAGCTATTTGATAAGCTAAAAATAATTAATATAAGCAAAATTAATGTAAAAATATAACCTCTTTTCATGGCTTTAATTTAGGCTTTTTGACTTATAAAACTTTCTATAAATATTTTGTTATTATTAAAATTATAATTGGAAGTAGAATAGCGTAAAAAATTAAGAAAGAATAATCTGCTGTACTAAGCTTTTGTTTTTTAGATATAAATAATGGCTTAATTAAATTAAATGATTTCTTGAATGTGAATAAGAATAATAGACCCCAAATTGTAAATAAAATAATTTCTCCGAGTAAATTATTATTAATATGTAAAATTATTTGATAAAAAACTGTTAAATTATAGATTATATGAATAATCATTGTTAAAAAAACATTTTTTGTAATTTCATATAATGAAACTATTATTAACGATCCTAGAAAAACTGAAGCTAATGTTATAAAGCTATGATAATATGAATTTGGAATTAAAAAGAAATGCAGAATTGCAAAATTTATTGATACTACTAAAATTGTTATTAAACTTGAATAATATTTAGATAAATGATTTTGTATTAAAGATCTTTCTATTAGTTCTTCTTTTATTATAAATATTGGAAGATTTATTAAAAAATATAATATTGCTAAAAATGAAAATATGTTATATTGAGATGTGTACCATGAATCAAAAGATGGATCTAGTATTCTTCCTAATAATGGAATTGGGAATAAGAAAAATAATAATAGAAATGTTAACTTAATGTCTTTTATATTTAATTTTTTGATTCCATAAAAGCTTGTTTTTGATTTTGAGTAAATTTTTAAAAGAATTATTATTAGAATTACAATTATTAATGAATATATTGCTGGTAAGTTAAATAAACCAATTTCAAATTTCTTATTTAATGATTTTGCAATTGCACTTGATAAAATTGGAAGGATAATAGTTATTAAAGTATTTGCTAGAATTAACAATAATATTGTTTTTATATTTATTCTTGCCATTTTTCAAATTTGTTTAGTGCTATTAAGACTCTAAATGTTGTAAATATTTGGCCAAAATTTTCTTTATTATCTTTATTTATTGACCATCTTCCATCAGTTTCTTGTCTGTTTATTAGTTCTTTAGTTAATTTATTTAATAATGCTTTGTTTTTATAATTTGTATAAATTAGTACATCTAAGATGTTTGCTATTGTTGTTGTGTCTTTCCATGTTTCTTTATCATTAATTGATTTTGCAATATAATCTTGGAAGAATTTAATATCTTTATTATCATTAAATTCATAAAGCATAGTTAATGTATGGATTGCTGCATTTACTTTTGTTATTTCTATATGATCTTCATTTATAAATGAATATGTATCTTTAACAATTCTGTCTTTTACTAATTTAATAGATTCTTTATTATTTGCTTTAGATATTAATCTTACACACCAAGATTCATCTGCTATGGTTCTAAAGTCTTGATCTCCTTGATAAAAAGATTCTGGAAGCCATTTATCATTTGATAAACTTAAAAGTGCTAAATTTGCCATTTCTTTATCTTCATATAAATAACCTAGAATACAATAAGTATCTAAGGCAATTCCATTATTGTCTTTCATTGTTTCATTAATTATATTATATAATTTCTTTTCTCTCCATAAAGACAATAAAGACTTTAAAGTTCTATCTGCTTCTAAAACTTCTTTATTTAAGGTATTGTAGTTATTAAATTCGTTCTTTATGAAAATTAAATTGAAAAATGAATCTAACTTTCTATATGTAATTTTACAGTTTTCTAAAGGGCAATCTAATTCTTCTCCAGGATAAATATATTTTAAGTAATCATCATTAAAGTTTAAATTGTTGTCATGATTATTTTTTAAGTAGTTTAAACCTTTATTTATTGAACCCTGAGTATTTATTTGAGAAGAACATGACGTAACAAAAATAATTAGTAAAAAAATTAAATAGATTAAAATATCTTTTTTCATAAATCAATGTTATTATTCCTATTTAATAATTTTACTAACCTATACCACATCTGTAAGCGCATACAGGTTTAAGGAGTGGTGAGAATATTGGACTTGATCCAGGCGGTGATGGTGCATTTCCTAAACAACATTCTTCATTACAATCAATATCTCCATCGCAATCATTATCTAAACTATCTGAACATTCTAAAATACTATACTCATCCCATACACCAGGATTAATATTTTTATTATTATCATTGCAGTCATTACCACCACATTCTTTTGAATCTGAACAATAAGAATCTTGATCTATATCGCATCCAGGATCACAAGGAGAACAATATTCATTTATCTGATCATTACAATTATCGTCAAATGGAGTAGCGCAATTTTCGGGCTGATAGATATTGACTTTGTTATTTCCATCATCACAATCATAACCAGGCCACATACAGCCTTCAGAGCAAGAATTATCTCCGTCATTATCACATCCTGGAAGACATGAGCAAGCTTCTTGTTGTTCATCTAATCCATTACAATCATTATCTTTTCCATCATCTTCGCATAATTCCCCAGATGGGAATCCTGGATAACAATAGGAACCACAAACTTCTGGGTCATCATCACAATCATCTCCACCAATACATTGGTCGGAAATATATGAATCTAAGTCAAAATCATCTTGACATATTAAACCACCACAACTTAAATCTATTAAGTCAATATGACCATCACAGTCATTGTCTTTTAAATCTTGGCACATAGTTAAACCTGTCTCAAATGTATCTGGAGGGTGAATTTCAAGGTCTAAATCATCGCAATCATTGCCCCCGCACAGAATATCGTCGTATGTATCGCCGTCCCCATCAGGTATTGAACATGTGGGGTCCCCTATGCATGCATCTTCACATTCAGCATCATTTCCATCTGTAAAAGTATCACAATTATTGTCCTTAGAATCCTGACAAACAGCACAGGTTGTTATCATATTATCTGGATTTGTTTCTGGGGGGGCATTTGGATAAACTGCTGAATCTCCATCATCGCAATCTATAGCTGTTTCACAACCTCCAGCCCCATACCCATCACCATCGAAATCTATGCATATTGTTCCTTCCTCCACACTCCCCCTAATAGTTCCTGTGTCTGTGTGAGTAAGTGATTGATCTTCAAATCTATAACTTACTTCTAGATCACCTTTAAACCTCTTAGTGTTACTAGGCATATCGGGACAGCTTACAAAAATTTGTTTAGATTCACCCACATTTATAATTGCTTTAGGATTAGACTCAGGATCAGGAAAAACACAAAGACCTATTTCTGAACTTATAACTCTGACACTAACATCAACAATTCTAGCAGGAAATCCATTAGTTAAGACTAATTGTATTCCATTTTCACCAATTCTATGTTCACAAGCTAAGCCTGGAGGAAGCACGCAAACTGAGAAACCAGTAATTGATGTTAGAGTTCCTGCTGAAACTAAACCAAATTGAGCAAAAGCAGCGATAGAAACAATAGCCGCCAAAATTGTCCAACCATAGGTCATTAAAAATTCCAGGGCTGCTTGACCTTTGTTATTCATTTTTTTATTTTAGGCCTCTTTTTGCTTTTTGAAATATTTTCTTTATTAATCCTTTGTCTAAATTTATAGTTCATATATAAAAGAATCGCAATTACAATATTATAAATAATTAGAGGTATTATTAATTTTGTTATAATATTTTTAGGAGTAGCATCATAAAGTATAAAATTTCCCGTTATTATTTGAGAATTTATAGGAATTAGGCCTTTATCAATGATATAATCTTTAATGACTTTTTTAAGTATTAAAATATCGAAGATGAGTAACCAAATAGAAGCAAGTATTGTGAACTTTAAGCCCTCTTTTTTCATAATTTATTTCATTAAATTTACCCTTTATAAGGTTTTCTATTTATTTAGAGAATGTGTGAAAAATGTTTAATTATGTAGTATCCCGAAATTATTTCCCAACGCTGGTTTATTTCTAATTTTCATTGTTTTAATTTCCTAATAAATGCTTGAGATGGTGTCTCAAGCAAATTAAATTTAAGACTTCTATGGGGTCTTATATC
>Ga0209541_10001540_pt1 | contig 45567 bp, 52 predicted proteins | sample RifCSPlowO2_01_FD_184027 | JGI IMG/M metagenome (GOLD analysis project Ga0209541, IMG submission 184027) | Groundwater microbial communities from Rifle, Colorado - Rifle CSP2_plank lowO2_0.1 (SPAdes) (version 2) | ecosystem: Environmental > Aquatic > Deep subsurface > Groundwater | place...
TATCTCAAGCATTTTGTTTTCGTATTTTTCTTCTATTCCGGAGAAATCTTCCGAACCGTGCCCCAATGTTTTTCTCTTTGATTCTAAAGAGTCAATTTCTTTTCTGATGGTATTTTCAAAATCAACAGATTTTTTTACTGCTTCATTTTTCTCTTTGATTGCTCTGTGTGCTATAAGCTCCTTTTCCGCCTCGAATCTTTTCCTTTCCAATTCCTCAACGTTTTTTGCCGAGGAATTTCTTTCTTCTTTCAATTTTTTAAGTTCGTTTTTGGAATGGTAAAGCAATTTTGCTGCAGCGCCGATTTTATCGTCGCAATCATTGTAAACGTGCTTAATGTGCTCTTCTGTTATTTTGCTTTGGCAGAGCGGGCAGAGGTCAATTTCATTTACTTTTTTCTTTATTTCCTCATTTCTTTTTATATCTGACTCCGAGACTGAAATTGCCTTTTCGTTTTCGAGTTCTTTCTCGCGAAGTGATTTCACTTTTTCTTTTTCTTCGGATATCTTGCCTGAGATTGATGAAATCGCTTCCTCGCAGTTTTTTGCAGAGCTGAATTTCAGATTGCCGGAAATTTCTTCTATTTGTCTTACAAGACTCTCTGATTCGGCGGTTGCTCTTGCCAACTGCCTTTTCCTGTCCTCGATTCTTTCTCTCAGAGAAAACATTTCTGATTTCTTCGAGAGAATTTTCTTTTTTTCTTTTTCAAGCTCGGCAAGCTCTTCTTTTTTCTTCTTTAACTCCTGCGCTTTTTTAGCGACGAGAGGACTTTCTTTTCTTAATTCCTGGATTTCTTTTTCCAGTTCAGGCACAGATTTTTTCATTTCTTCAATCCTGTGCTCAACTTCGCGGCGCCGGTTTTCATATCCTTCTTTCCTGACTCTTAATCCCTCAAGCTCAGCACGAAGATTCGTAATCTGCTCTCTTAGTTTTCCCTGCTCAACTCCCGCTGATTTTCTGATGTGCAGATTTATCTCATTTATTTTTTCAGAAAATTTGTCAATCTCCTCCTGTGTTTTTTCCGCCTTCTCCTGCTTCTTGTCTCTTTGCGAGGATTTTTCTTCTATTGCTTTTAATATCGCTGAAACTTCTTTCTGTTTCTCGTCGTATTTTTTTTTCAGCAAAGATGCTTTGGCTCTTTTCACTGTTAGCTGAAGCTCGTTATACTTCTGGGCCTGCGATTTTTCCCTCTCCAAATTATTCAAATATGCTGTTCTTTCCCTTAAGATTGTGGAAACTTCCTTAAGCCTCGAATCTGTTTTTTCCAATTCTTTCAACGATTTTTCTTTTCTCCATTCATAGACGGAAATTCCCGCAACCTCTCCGATGATTTTTTTCCTTTCCTCGCCGTGCATTCTTACTATGCTCTGAATCTGTCCCTGCAAAATCAAGTTATAGCCGTAAGGGTCAATTCCTGCCTGAGCAAGGGTTTCAATTATTTCCGCTCTGGTTTTTGTGTCTTCATTTATTTTGTAGATGCTCTGGCCTTTTATCCTTACAATTCTTTTTAGCGAGATTTCGTCTTTGTCTATGTTGAACGCCTTGTCGGAGTTGTCGAAGACGATTTCAACGCAGGCTTCTCTTGCCGGCTTTTCGTATTTAGAGCCCATGAAGATAAGGTTTTTTGCCTTTTCTGCCCTCATTGATTTTACCGACAGTCGGCCGAGCGCAAAACAAATTGCATCAGAGATGTTTGACTTTCCGGAACCGTTCGGACCGATTATCACGTTAATTCCCTTGTCGAAAGGGATTTCTGTTTTTCTGGCGAAACTTTTGAAGCCGTGCATCACAATCTTTTTTATATAAGCCATTTTTAATTTAAAGAAAAGAGATATATAAAATTGTCTGAAAAGCGAAAACTTAATAATTGTCTTTAGATTGTTAAATTCATGGAAATAACGCGAGAATTTAGGAAATTGAATAGAGAAGATGTATCTCTTGCTGGTGGGAAAGGTGCTTCTCTCGGCGAGATGACACAAGCAGGAATTCCTGTTCCTGAAGGTTTTGTTGTTTTATCTGAAGCTTTTGAACAATTTATAAAAGAAACTGATTTGAACGTTGAGATTGACGCGATTTTGGAAACTATTAAACATGAGGAAATTCATACTGTTGAAAACGCTTCGGAAAAAATTCAATCCTTGATTTTAAGCAGAGAAATACCGAAAGATATTGGAAGAAAAATTGTTCAGGAATTTGAGAAATTGAAATGTGAGTTTGTTGCTGTTCGATCTTCTGCGACTTCGGAAGATTCGGCGAGCGCGGCCTGGGCGGGGCAATTAGATTCTTATCTTAATACAACAGAAAAAACTTTACTTGAAAATGTTAAAAGATGCTGGGCATCCTTGTTTACCCCAAGGGCGATTTTTTACAGATTTGAAAAAGGATTGTATGGAACTGAGATTTCCGTCGCTGTTGTTGTACAAAAAATGGTTAATAGCGAAGAATCCGGAATCGCTTTTTCAGTGCATCCTGTAACACAAGATTACAATCAGATAATTATCGAGGCTGGTTTTGGTTTAGGCGAGGCGATTGTTTCCGGACAGATAACTCCTGATAGCTATGTTGTTGATAAAACAGATTGGCGTGTTATTGACGTTAATGTAAACGAGCAGAACAAAGGATTATTTAGAAAATCAGGAGGAGGAAATGAATGGAGAGAGCTGAGCAAGAAGGGAAAAGAGCAGGTTTTATCTTTGAAAGAGATTGTTGAACTCTCTAAACTGATTGTTAAGATTGAGAGACAATATGGTTTTCCTGTCGATATTGAATGGGCTCGCGAGGGCGGAAATTTCTATATTGTGCAGAGCAGGCCGATTACTACACTGACAAAGAACAAGAATATAGGGAAAAAAAGAAATTACATCTTTATCTATAGGTTTAAAGAGCTCCCCTATTTAATTTCAGATTTCTTAATGCAGGCGTATACAAAGCATAACCCTTTCTATTGTTACATTAATGACTTCTGGTATTCTTACTTTCCTAAGGAAAATTATGAAAAATCTTTAAATGAAGGATTGAAAAACATTAAAAGCAAAAGATGGATAGAAAAATTTGAGTTGGAGTATAATGAACTTGTTAGCAAAGCAAAATCTTTTGAAAAAAATTTAAAAACCGGAGAGAAACTTACTAAAAAAGAAATAAGTGAATTCTTTTATTACTTAATATCTCTTCTTACTTATTATTCTCCTTTAGAACATTTCTCAACAGACAATGCTTTTGCAGAATCTGAAAAAGATAAATCTTTAAAACTCTCTGTGAAAAAAATGGGAGAAATGAAATTTTTCTTCAGAGAAAAATTAAATGAAATTGCTCTTTACCCAGAGAGCCTGCTTAAAAAATATTTACAGAAAATAGCTGAAGATTATAATGTTCCATTTGAAGTTTTGTATTTATACTCTTTAGGAGAAATAAAAAAAATTCCAGATGGCTTTAATTTACCAGAGGCGGAAATCCAAAACCGTTCTGCTAAATATGCCATGTTTTATGATGGAAAAGAGCATTATTACTCCGGTGAGGAATCAGAAGAGATAATTAAAGAAATTCATGAAGAACCAAGTTCTGAAAATATATTAAAAGGTATTCCTGCAAACAAAGGAAAAGTAAAAGCTAAAGCAAGAATTTTAGAATATACTCTGGACGACTTTGGCAAAACTGAAAATTTGATTAAGAGCATGCAAAAAGGAGAAATTCTTGTAACTGAAACAACCGGCCCAGAAATAATGGAAGCTTGTAATAAGGCTGTTGCAATTGTGACGGATGAAGGTGGCTTACTTTCTCACGCCGCCATAATTTCCAGGGAACTTAAAATTCCATGCATTGTCGGAACCAAGTTCGCAACTTCAATGATAAAAACAGGTGATTTGATTGAAGTTGATGCAGAGAAAGGAATTATCAAGATTATATCGAGAAAGTGAAGCTCCCACCGTTCGCTTCGCTCATTCCGCAGCAAGCTGCGGGGCTTCACACGACGACTAAAACTCGCTCAGCTTAAGCTGACTTTCTTGATGCGAATATATTTCAATTATCTCCACAATAATAAGATGGTGATATAGCTTTGCCCAACCACAGCAAGCTGTGGGGATTTCTTTTCAATTAAATTTCTAACGCTTTTAATATGGCGACTCTTGCCGCCGTTTCAACTCTGGAAGCCATTTGGTTATATGCCCTTCGGGCATTATCGCGTCCTTTAACATCGAAAAGTGCTTTATCGTCCAGATTATATTCTAATCCCGCGTATTCAGCAAGAGTTTCAATTTTAGGAGAGTATCCAGAACTTTTATAAATTTTAGCAACCCTCTCAAAATTTGATTGGTCAACTGGTAAGATTAATTGTGCTTCCGACCTGACTAATGTCTGCTGTCTTGAATGGTTACCAAAACCCGGATTTACAAAATTAAGAATATAATTATTTCTCCAAGTTTCTTCAATTTCAAACATTTCATCCAAGACTTTTTGAGAGTCTTTTTTTACTAATTCTGCGTAACTTCTTGGAAATATTTCTCTTCTTATAGCCTGTTCCACAAAGGGCGCAATAAATCCGGCGAGGTCTCTAACTTTGGAAAAATCAACCTGCGTTCCGCTAGATGTGATCCTTACATTTGCGTTTAGACCTAATGAATCTAAAATTCTCTTTCCTACAGCTTCAGCTATTGGACTTCTTCCATTATTTCCTGAACATACAAACTCTACGTCTCTATACATGGAACTATCGGAAAATTTAGCTATTTAAAGTATCCTATTATATTTGTTTGGTGCTATCCTGAAATTTGCCTTTTTATTTGGCAAAGATTAAGGAAGATGATTTTTCGGAATACCAATAAGATAATTTACTTTACATTTTAAGAAGATTTTTATATTCTCGTTAATTAAAGATAACTATGTTTTATCTTCGCAAAGGACAACTACCGATTTTTTTCGTTAATCTAATTTATCTGCTTATTTTCCTTTTTGTTTTCTCAAGCCGAAGAAATTATGAGTTCCTCTCGTACATCGGTGTCGTCGTGTTTTTTTCTGTAGTGATTTTAATGACGAACAAAAAAGTAAAATATCCGAACAGTGTTTTGTGGGGGCTGACTTTGTGGGGCGCGATGCACATGTCGGGCGGAGGAATTTTATTAAACGCGGGGACGATGCGACTTTATGAATTAATCTTAATTCCCCTTTCTGAAGAATACGGGATTTTCCGCTACGACCAATTAGTTCACATCATCGGTTTTGGAGTTTCAACTTTGCTGATGTTTAGCTTATTGAAACCGAAATTGAAGGAAATGAAAGGTTTCTCTTTGTGGCTCGTTATAGTAATGGCAGGACTTGGCGTCGGAGCAATGAATGAAATAATTGAATTTTCTGTCACAATTTTCGTCAAGAACACAGGCGTGGGAGATTTTACAAATACTTCTTTGGATTTAATTGCCGACTTGCTCGGCGGGATTTTGGCGGCGATTTGGATTAAGAGGAAGAAAGGAAACATCTAAAAACAATGAAAAAATCCTTTTTGTATGCCAGATGAAAGCAAACTTGAAGAAATAGCAAATAGGATAAAAATAAACGAAGTTACATTAGTTAGGTCTTTGACAGTTTTAGGTTTAGTTGGTTTGGCGGCAATTCCTTTTTTGGGATGGTTTGGTCTTGTTTATTCAGGGGCTATTGGCTCTGGATTACTTGGACGCTATTTTCAAAGGAAACCAAGACATGCTTACAGTGCGCAAAGAATTCTCCGCAGAAAATACAGGGAAGAAATGAGAAGAGAAAGTGAGTTGTTGAGAAATTATAATTAATCGGCGTGAACCAATTTCTTGAAAGCAAGTCCCGTCAAGACAACTCCTACAATAAAAGAAGAAACAAGAAATCCAGTAGAATTAAAATCAACAACAGAATCCATAAGTAACCACAAACTTCTAAATATCAACACCGAAGCAAGCAAAAGAACAAGTTCCCATATCACGTGCTTTATCGGCTTCACAACGCAACAAAGAAAAGGAGGTTTAAATATTTAGCGGACAAATTCCTTAATCCCTTTGTTCTGAATATGAGAAGATATTTATAACAAATTGTTTATTATAATAAATGTCAAATATTTTTGAAGTTATTGATAAAAAAGATAGAAAAATGAGATTAACAGGAGAAAGGTGGGCGCATATAAGAACTGAACATCCAAACGTTGAAAGCTATGAAGAAATAATAGAAACGTTACAAAAGCCGGATAAAATTATCTACGACAAAAGAGAAGACATTGAATATTTCTTTAAATATTTCAAGCACAAAAAGTGGAAATCAAAGTTTTTGAAAGTTGTCGTTAAATATATAAATGAGGAAGGAAGTGTATTATCTGCGTACTTCGCAAGAAATATAAAATGAAAGGAAATATGAGAGTTTATTATGATGAGGAAGGGGACTGTTTAGAGATATTTATAGGTGACGCCAGACCAAACTACGGGGAAAATATCGCGTCAGGCGTGACTGTCTTTAAGGATGAAGAAACAGACGAAATTATAGGTGTAGGCATACTTAATTTTAGGAAGAAAACAAAGTCTCTCAAGGACATTGAACTAAAACTTCCGTTTAAAATAGTTCCCGTTTCTGAATCTTAATTCCTTAACGCAAGTTCTGAATATGAAAATAAAAAAACCTCTTTTTTCCAGGTTTTTCCCGGAAAATAAAATAAAAAATAAATAAATTTAGTAGTAGCTTTCGCCGAATTCTTCTTTTGTCTCAGGTTTTCTTGTCAACAGAACGATTAGCACTACCAAGAGAACGATGAAAACAATTGCAAGGATAACAGTTAACAAAACAGTTGTATTCTGTCCTGATGACTGGTCTTTGCTTTCGCCTTCAACAATTGCCTTGAAAGATTGACTGCCAATCTCTGCTCCGTCTTCGGAAATAACTTTGACATTGAAAGTGTAGTCGTTTTCTCTATCGGAACTTGCGTAGACAGAAACTGTCTTGCTCAATCCGGCAGGGATAACAACGAACGGCTCGCTGACTTCCAAGTTCAATGAACTAGGGCCTTCAGCAATGACTTGGAAAGCACTGATAGAATCGCCTCTGTTGACGATTGTTATCTTGTACTCTCCGCGTTCGCCAACTCCGAGGTCTTGTTCTGCTGAAGATGAAGGGAATACTGCTGAATCTCTTCCTGCTCCAACAACAAGAACTCTTCTTTCAAGCTGTGCGAATGAGTCGCCGTTGAACGCTTCCAATTGTACAGTGTAAAGTCCAGGCGCAACGTTTGAAGGTATCTTCAAATAGGTTCTTCCTATTTTAGAGTCCCTTCTGTCTTCGTCGTAGTCGTTATCGTTTGGGTATAGGTCCTGGAAGAAGGTCTTTGTTTCAAGGCCTAATTCAGGTATTCTTACCCTCAAGAAAACGTCGTCTGCCTTTATGTAACCGATGTTCTTTAGAACTGTCTCGATTTCAAGGGTGCCGCCTGCCTTAACTTCTGATTGCATTTCAACATTGAGTATTTCAATGTTGTAACTTCTTCTTTGAATCTCCAAAGGAATTGCTTTCTCTGTATATCTTCCGTCTTCACTCTCTATTCTTACATAAAGAGTTCTTGGTTCTTGTAAATCTTCACCAAGGTCTGATGGAATTTTCAGGTCAACAATTCTTGAGTAGGTTCTGTTTGGGAAAGCTTCAAATCTTTCAGATTCAGACTCGCTTCCGCCACTGCCAGAAATTCTTGCAATCACTTTAACGTCTGGTGCTTGACTTTCAACATTGAATCCAATTCTAAGCTCAATAGTCTCCCCTGCGAATTGACCGAAGTCTAATTCTTCAACAGGAATACCATTGACCTCAACAACTGTTATTTGTCCAAGGTTTCTTGTCTGTGCACTAACGCTCTGTACAGTCATAGCTATTGCGAATAACGCAACAAGCAAAACCAACAGGTTTTTTTGTGACATGGTCTTTGTTGTTCTTTTCATATTTAGTTAACTATACCTCCTGAAATGCTTTTATAAACTTTATGGTGATGACACCTTTAGACTATTTTATAGTTACAAGTGAGTGGTGAAAAATAGGCAGAAAATATTAAATAGGTGTACCTTGGTATACTCTTATGGCAGAGAAAGATATAACGACGATAAAGCTGAAAAAAGAGACGAAGAAAAGAATTGATAAGCTACGAGTTCATGCGCGGGAGAGTTATGACGAGATTGCCCAGAGAATGCTGGGTATACTTAATTCGGCGCGGATTAATCCCGAAGGCGCCCAGAATAAACTTAGAGAGATTGAAAGGCAGAAGAAGGCTGTTAAGGGTTAGTTAAATCCCAAGTCTGTTCTTAACCATTAATAAAGCGGCCAATGTTGAACCATCATTAATCTGTCCTAATTCTACAACTTTCATCAGAGAGGACTTATTAATTCTTACTGGCTCCAATATTTCAGTATAATCTTCCTTGGTTTCCAATTTTTCAGCCGATGAAACATCAGTCAGAAAAACATAACCTCTATCTGTTCTAAAAGAAGGAGATGGTAAAATTTTTCCTATATATTCTATATTTCCAATATAACCTAATTCCTCTTTTAGTTCTCTCTTAGCCGTACTTTCCGGACTTTCATTACTGTCAACAAGACCCATAGGAAAATTCAGGATAATCTCTCCGGATCCATGCCTGTATTGTCTGACAAATATGATTTCGTTTTTATCAATCGGAACTAAGATAACATAATCTGGCTTTCTGACAACATAAAAGTCATCAATTACTTTGCCTCCGCCAACATCACACTTATGTTTCTCAACTTTTATCCAAGGAGTATCTAAAATTTTTTCAACTCTCAAAACATTCCATTTTTCCATATTTTTCCAGAGAAACAAAAGTATTAAAACTTTTAGCTATTCTTTAATTTCTCCCAAATCTCCAGCCCCTCAACAGAATCCTCGACCATTTCCGGAGACTCGTTGATAATTCTTATGCTTCTGTCTTTAGGAAGATTTTCTAAAAGAGATTGCCATTCTTCTTTCTCTGTTTTCTTATGACGCTTTTCGCCTTTCTCGCCGTAGACTATTCCTGAAAAATGAACGTGCCAGTCCTTTTGCGGGAAAAGGGATTTTATTTTTTCGTAATTAACTTCTTTATCGCGGGCGAGGATATGGGCGAAATCTATACAGAAAGAACAGCCGGTGTCTTTTACTAACCTGGATATTTCTTCAACGCTTCCGAAGACGTTTATTTTTCCCATTGTTTCCGGAGCTATTTTTATTTTCCAGTTGTTGTTTTTTATTTCTTTCTGGATTTCTATGATTCCGTTTTTTATATTTTCGTACGCTTGCTCTTTGTTTTTTCCGTAGTAGCCCGGATGGAAGATAACTACTTTTGCACCAAGGATTTCCCCTATTCTGCAACAATCCAAAATTCTTTTTTTCGTCGCCTCAATTTTTTCTTTTTCCGCGGAGTTCAGATTTACGAAATAAGGTGCGTGTATACTAAGCTCTATGCCGAGCTCCTCCGATTTTTTGCCAATTCTGAATGCGTCTTCTCCGCTCTTGATATAAACGCTGTAAGTGAAAGCTATTTCGCACGCCTTCAATCCTTTTTTAGCATATTGCTCTAAAACTTTCTCCGCGGTTTTTACAGGACCTAATCCTGCGGGTCCAAATTTTATCTGCATTTATTAAAAAGAAGACACAAGTTAATAAAATCTCTTCTAATTATCCGATTAATCTGATGTTGGAAATTTAAGTAATAATAATCTTTTTTTAATATATTTTTGTCTAATAGTGCTTATGAGGTATTATCCTGTCCACAGTGTTGCCAATAATTTTTTCTAATACTGGTCGGTGCCTTCCAGATTTACCTAAAAATTCTCAGAAATCGCTTACAATTTCTTCATACATTTTCAAAGACATTTTTCCATAACGTCCAGCAGAATAATTAATATTATCCCAATGCGAATAAGAACCAAAAGGATCCATCATTATATTTCTTTCATATACAGATTTAGAAATCTTATAATCAATAGATCTCAAAATCGGTAAAAATTCAGCTTCATTCACACGCCGTCTATTATGGGGTCTTCTAAAATGAGGTTCATAATTTCTTAATCTTCTTAAAACACCCGATGGACTAGTTCTATCTAAAACCACGGAGGCGGATAGTAATAAATGACCTCCAAAATAAGGGTTTCCTTCATCATCTAGCTCAGCACTGAAGCCAATATCTTTTTTTACTTGAAATATGCCATCATTAAAGCAGTCTCTGAAAGCCTCAAAAAATTGCCAGTTGTCTTTTACCCAAGATATATCGCTAGAAGAATTAACTTGAGGATTAGAGTAAAGTGCATAATAACCGCCACTAACTTTTCCAGTGATAGCGTGCAGAGCTTTTTCTCTTTCAAGAATAGAAGATCCCATTTCTTTAAGTCCAATACCTTCGGGAAAAGGAACTTCTGCGGGCCCTATGTCGTCTCTAACTGGCAAACCAACCTGTTCTAACGCCTTGACAAAATCGGCCCCTTCCTTTTTTATTAAGGTTTCTCTATGTGTATAAGATCTCATTATAGGAGATAATCCTGCTCTAACTAGAGACACTTGTCCTTGGTTATTTTTATATAACAATTTTTTTATTAGTTGCATCATAAAAAAATAACAAAATAAAATCTTTATATATTTTTGTCGCCTTTTTTTGACGAAAATATTATAAACCCTTAAATTATTATAAAAATATGAAAGAAGAACTTCAACAATATGGTTTATCAGAAAAAGAAACAGAATTGTATTTGGCATCGCTTAAAGCAGGTAAAGCGACTGCTAACACTTTATCTGAGTTAACGGGCATTCGCCGAAGTACAGTTTATGAAGTTATCGAGTCTCTAAAAAGGAAAGGAATTATGGCTTCTTTCAAAAAAGATAAAAAATATTATTTTAGCGCAGCCAAACCCAAAGCACTTATATATCTTCTTAGAGAAAAAGAAAGAAACATCAAAAACATTTTACCTGAACTCGAAAAGTTTTCTGCCTCGACGATTATACGACAAGAAGCGGAGTTTTTAGAAGGAATAAGTTCCATAAAACAGGAAGTACTTAACATGCTTAACCATAAAGAGATACTTGTATATGGGGCGAGCGCAATAGGGGACGAGTTCTTTGGTTCATTTACAGCAAATTTTGCCAGGAAAAGAATCGCTAATAGAGTAAAAATGTGCGCAATTATAGGTAAAACAATACCTGCGCATATGCGAGATTCAGATGTTAAAAGTTTAACTTTTATACGTACATTAGATTTATTCGAGAATCATAAGACGGCTTATTTTATTTATGGGGATGTCTTTCTTACGATTTCGCTTGGGGGAGAGTTAGCTGCTATAAAGATAAAGAGCAAAAACATTACGAATTCACAAAGACAAATCTTTGAAGAATTGTGGAAAATTGCAGAAAAATAATTTCTTATAAAATAGTTTTTTCTTATAAAATAGTTTTTCTGATGCTATTTACAAAACAAGGTTTTATAAATAAATTCTGCCTGATAAAAACATGAAAAGAAAATTATCTCCTTATCTAATTATCTTGGCAGTAGTTCTTTTAGTCGTGGTTATTTTTTTAATAGCCAAAGCCAATTATGGCGGCGGTTCATCATCATCCGATGATTCCAGCCCGGAAAATCAAAGCAATAATGAAATAATAAATGAACAGTTTTGCATGTCCATGGCGGACGCAAGCAAGAAAGACGATTGCTGGGCAGATTTAGCAGAGCAGTCAAGCTATTTGGAGGAAGATGAGCAGAAAGCCGCCCAGATATGCGCGAGAATTTCCGATGAGGAAAAGCACGAAAGCTGTTTGGACAATGTAGCTTATGAATTTGTCTCGACATGCGAGCTGATGAGAACAAAAGACGAAAACCCAAGTGAGTGGTATAACGAGTGCATTTATTTCGTAGCCGAAGATATCGCGACTTGCAAATTGATTAAGAATGATTTGGCTTTGACAAATGACTGCATTTATTTCGTCTCAGAAACTGTTGATAGCTGCATGCAGATAGAAAATGATGAAACACTGACAGACACGTGCATATCGGATGTAGCGAAAACCGAGGCGGACTGCGAGAAAATAAAGAGCGAGAGAATCAGGGAAGAATGCAAGATAAATGTTTTAATGAACGAAGAGGAATAAGCCACACACATTACAATAAAAAGTTACCAATTAACACATTTATTATTCTATTAAAAATTATTTCAATACAATTTAAGGTGATTATGGCATTTAACACCAAAAATAGCCAAGGGTTATATAATAACTACGATAAATATTAATTAATTATTGTCAGACATTACTTGCAATTTAAAATCATTGTTTATATGGTTATTGGAGCTATAACCGCAAAAAATAAAAAAGTTAGTGCCAATCTGGACTAATCGCTTTTTTTAATTCTTCTTGAATAATACTGCTCTCGAAATAGAAATCTTACTTGCTTCTTTCTCTATGAAGCTTTCTCTTTCGCTTCTCCTTTCTGAGTCTTTTTCTTTGCCACTTCCAGCGCATTTGCCCTTTCTTTTTCCAGCGTCGTGAGCTTCTCTTCATGGTGTGCTTTAGAAATAGCAGTTTAAAAATTTATGCGAAGTGCCCCTCACACTCCTTTCTTATCATTTCGCTCTTTATTTTTTCGCAGTCGTTAATCTCTGCCGCGTTATCCTCGATACATTCATCCAAATAGCCTCCTCCAAGTCTCTCTTCGCAGGATTTGACGTCCCCCGTGACAAACAAAACACAGTCAAAATAAATTGCGGAGTCTTTGGAGCTCATAGCAAGGCAGACATCATAGTTGTCAAGTGCTATATTAGATAAGCACTCGTCTCTAATGGAAACCTCGGAAATCTTCAGGCAATACTCAAGGGCTTTTTTCCAGTTATCCTGCTGGTCAAAAACCTGATTAGCCAACCCTACCCAGCAGTTGTCTTTCTCAATTCCCGACGATGATTCACACGTTTTCTTGCTCAGCCCATCTCCAGGACCCATGCTGATAATCCCGGAACTGCTGGCTTGATAAAATACAACACCCAACACAATAACAGCCAAAACAAGTATTACCGTCGCCTCTTCTGCTTTCATTTGTCATAAAAACAGCAACCCTTTATAAATTTTATCTGAGATTTTCATCGCGTTATCCAAAAATGGTTTCGAGTTAAAATTAACTGGATATTAATAATCTCCCTATTCTTCAGCGTAATAAAGATTATCTTTTTTATAGATGGATAAATATTATTTATCTTCGAGAATGGTGGAAAACTTATGTCCTTTGCTATAACATTAACCAATAGATGTTTAAGTTTATAATCATCTAAAAAATTCGTGAAAATATAGGAGAATTTCTTATTCAGATTTCTTATATCCCATCATGAAAAACAAACTTGACAGCCGGTTTATGTATTGATACATTTCGGGGCGGAGTTTATTTTTTTCCAGAAGTTCTGCGAGGTGCGTTTCTAATTCGCGGCAGCGGACGCGACACTCGTTCATTGTTATTGAGTCTTCTGTGTTGAAACGGACGAATTTGTTTGGAGGTTCGCCGAGCGAGTCTATAAAATTCTCCATATCCTGAATATCTTCTTCTTTCACGGGGTCGATAAGGCAGTCTCCTGGACAATTAAATAATTCCCCCGATAGCTGCCAGAGTTTTTTCTGGACCTTTTCTAGCATTTGTTTTTCTTCGCCTTGAGATTTGAGGATTGCTAAGTCAAGAATTGATTGAAGTGAGTCTATTTTACCTACGGTTTTAACCATTGAGTCGTGTTTTTTAATTTCGTTATTTGCATAGTCTTTTGTTATACCGAAGTCGCCTTTTTTTGTGTAGAGTTTTTTCATCTTTTTTTGAAGAGGAGAGATTAGATAAGTTTTTCTCTTCTTCCGAAGGAGAAAGCTATCTGTTGCGAAGAGACGCGGGCAATCTCTCACTATCTTTGGGTGGGAAAGAAAGAAAAATTAAAATTTGGGCGAAGCCAAGCAACATAACCCCATCAAGAATAAACTACTGATAATCTCCTAAATTATACCATAAACAATATTCTTTTAATAAAGAAATCTGGTCTTTGCATGGAGCTTTCAATCCTTCTTTCCTTTCCTGAGAACACAACAATCTTTATAAAAATGATAGTCAGAATTAGAACATGGGTGAGACTAATATCTGGACTGAAAAGTACAGACCTTCTAAGTTTGAAGATATGGCAGGACAGCAGGAGATTATCAAGCGCGTCCATTCCCTTGTTCAGGCGATGAATATTCCTCATTTGATGTTTGCAGGGCCTGCCGGAACTGGAAAATCAACTCTTGCTTTAATAACTGTTAAGGAATTGTTTGGAGAGAGATGGAGAGAGAATTATCTTGAGCTCAATGCTTCCGACGAGAGAGGAATCGATGTTGTAAGACAGAAAGTCAAGGATTTCGCCAGAACAAGGGCAATTGAAAACATTCCTTTCAAGGTTATTTTTTTAGATGAGGCCGATGCTTTGACACATGAAGCGCAGCAGGCTTTGAGAAGGACTATGGAAAATTATTCTAACACTTGCCGATTTATTATGTCATGCAACTATTCTTCAAGAATAATAGACCCTATTCAATCACGTTGCGTCGTTTTCAGATTTAAGATTCTTGAGAAAAAAGACATCCAAAAAATTATTAATAAAATTACTGAGAGGGAGAAGATAAATTTAAAGAACGGCGCGTTTGACACTTTGTACGAGGCGTCGGAAGGCGACTGTAGGAGGGCGATTAATTTGTTACAGGCGACGGCATCTATTTCGCCGGATGTAAGCTCGGATATGGTTATGATGATTTCTTCTAAAGCCAAACCTGCTGATGTCAGGATTGTTCTTGATTATGCTTTAGCCGGAGATTTTGTTAACTCACGGGAAAAGTTGCTTGATGTCATGCTTAAAGAATCAATTTCAGGAAACGAAATAATAAAAGCCATTCAGAAAGAAATCTGGAACCTGCATATTGAACCGGATATAAAAGTTAAATTGACTGAAAAAACCGGAGAGGTCGAATTCAGAATGATTGAGGGTTCAGATGAATTTGTCCAGTTGCAGGCTTTGCTAGCTTCGTTTGTTTTGGCCGGACTGGGGAAGAGTTAGCATGACAATAGATCACAGTGTGCAATCAGGAAGAGAGCATAATTTTAGAGTTAGAACTGCCATTTGGAGAATGAAACATGCGGGACCGAATGTCGCTCGAAAATACGGAAGAGATTTTCTGGCCATTAATGAACATGGAAGAGTAGTAGTTCACGGAGAAGATCCTGATAGTGTATATCGCGAAGCGTACAGAAATGGAAATGGTATAGTTGCCGTCGGAACTTACGATGACCTTATGACAAGATTATACACTCTTCAAAGAAGGAGACTTATGTAATGGCATTATCTGAAAAATATCGCGCTAAAAAATATTCTGATATATTCGGGCAGGAAAAAGCCATTGAGGAAATTAAGGAGTTTTTGAGGCAGTTTCCTAAGAGAAAAAAAGCTCTGATTTTTCACGGGCCTGCCGGAACGGGAAAAACTTCTCTGGCTCTTGCTGCGGCAAAAGAAAATAATCTGGAGGTTCTTGAGTTGAATTCTTCTGATTTGAGAAACAGGACAAAGCTGGAAGAAACGCTCTCGCCAGCGGTTAAACAGAAATCTCTTTTTGGAAGAGGCAAGATGATTCTTATGGATGAAGTGGATGGTGTTACCGGAACGGATATCGGAGGTATACCTGAGCTTGTTAAAGTAATTAACCTGACCAGTTTTCCAATTGTTATGACCTGTAATGATGTCTGGCAGTCCAAACTTTCTCCAGTCAGGGCAAAATCAAAATTGGTTGAGATGAAATCCCTGAAACTTGGTTCCATAATTTCTATTTTGCTTGATATTTCTGAGAAAGAGGGGTTGAATAAAGAGCCGCAGTTTTTGAAGCAGATTGCAATAAAGTCTCAGGGCGATATTCGCGCGGCGATTAATGATTTGGAATCTTATTCCAGAATTGATTCTTTGACTGTTGACGTGACTGAGATGAGGGACATTGAGGACAGCATATTTAATATTCTAAGGAGATTGTTTAAAGAGAGAAAAGATTTCTTGAGGTTGTTTGATAATTCCAACCTTTCGCTTGACCAGATTCTGCTTTGGATTGAGGAGAACATTCCTAAAGAATATAAGAACGAGGCGCTGGCAAAGGCATATTATGCGTTGGGAAATGCAGATTTGTTCAGAGGGAGAATTTATAGAAACCAAAGCTGGAGGTTTTTGGTTTATCAGAATATTTTTCAGAGCGCAGGGGTTTCATTTGCCAAAACTGAGCCGTTGGATGGGTTCACTAATTACGAAAGGCCTAAGAGAGTTTTAAAAATCTGGCTAAACAACCAGAAAATCGCGAAGAAGAAAACAATCGCTAAGAAATACGCTTCTTTCGTTCACTGCTCGACTAAAAGAGTTTTGAGGGATTTTCCTTTATTAGTTCCTATGATAAAACAGGAAAGCGTTCAGAAGAAATTGAAATTGAGCGACGAGGAGATTGCTTATCTGAATGGGCTTAGTTAAGATGAATGAAGAAGAAAGAATTAAGCTAGAAATACAGCACCTTCAATCTCAAAGTGATTATCAGAAATTTGAATATGGACAATATGGCAATTATTTTATAGGCATAATAGCCATCCTTATCTCTATATTTATTCCAACGCTCGTTTATACTGCGGATAGATTTAATGGATCAATAGCTTTATCTTTGTTATCTTTAGAAGGTTTTCTTTTTATTTTATTAATCTTCTCATCATATGATAGAATTATTAGGTCTTCTCGTAAAAATCTAGACAAAATAAGCAAATTAAGTAAAGAGATAGACAGAATGTATAAAGAAATTATAAAATGAGAATTTCTTAAGAAAAACTAATCTCGATAGGAAGCCTTTTTCCGACTTTGGCTAAAACGCTTTTTAGAACGTTTACTCTTTTTTTGAAGCTCAAGATTCCAATGCCTTTTACTTCTTCTGTATCTTCGTCTTTTGTTATAAAAATTCCTTCTTCAATCTCATCTGCGTATTCTCTCTCCGGGGGAGCTCCGAAAGTTACTTCTAGAAAATCTCCCTCTTCATCATAATAAATATCGTAGGTGTTATGCTCTTCTTTCATTTTATTTTATCCTCAAAGTATGATGAAATGATAAAACCCGAGCCGTTTAAATATTTAACTAAGGTCATTAGATATTTATTTTTGCCTTTTTTGTGTTTATAATATTTGTAATAATATCTTACACTTTCGTCAAGGCCATAATCTATTATTTTATCAGGGTTTTTTAGAGTTTCTTTAATTTCCTCCTCATATGCAGACATGAACGGATGTTTTATTGTTATATGACTCCATTGTTTTCCAGACATTCTAATTCTCCTTCCGGTTTTGTCTGTAACCTCAAAAAAAGAACCCATATCTATTTTAGGAAATTATTTGTTATAAAGATTTTGCTTTCGAACGGTTTTGACAGTTTATTCACCTTTAACACTGTTCTCCAAACCCTTAACAGCATCTACGGCTCCCTTTGCCTGATTCACTCTGTCTGTAAAGTCCTCTACGTTGTTTTTGCCTTCAGCTGTTTTGCTTGGCAGGTAAACGTTTTCGTTCATAATTAAGTCCACGTTTCCACGACCTATAACATATCCTCCTGTGACTCTTAATATGCCTTCTATAGTGTCTCCGGCTGTGCCGACTGTTGCGTTGAAGTTATCAAGAGGCCTGTTTCCTAATCCTAGAACGTAGTCTTTATGACCAAAGTTTAGGTCCGCATACATTCCGCTGACAAAGTTTCCGGTTGGTCCGTAAGCAATAACCCGGCTTATGAATATTGGGTCTTCCGCGCTTACAGAAGGTGCATTAGTGATTGGCTTTATGTGAGCAATGTATTTTGTGTCATAGGTTGGTCCTGCCATTGCCGCAAATTGCGCAGTCATAGGTTGTGTTGCAAGAGGGATTATGCTTAATGGGCCATTTGAGGAATTAACAGCGCCAAATCCTAAGAAGACCTCTGACCTCTCTGCCATTGGGTAGGTAATATGCTGAACAGCGACTTCAATTGTTGAATCGTTAAATTTCTCTCTTGCTCTTTTAGTTATAGCTTCGTCCAGTTTTGTTCTGGTTGTAAATGCATTAAAAGAGCCGAGATATTTACTGTCTATGGTTCCGTCATTCGCAACAATCTGAGTTTCCACAATTTCTTTTCCGCTCTTAGGGTCGTCAAATGCTATTTGCAGGCGCGCTCCTTCAAATAGTTCATTATATGAACCATTGTTTTCCACCTTAAACTGTTCCAGTGCTTCAGAAAATGCATCGGCACGAACGTACAATGTGTCCGCAGAATCGTCGATTGTCCATTTTTCTCCGCCCTCATATAGCATTTCTATTTTCTTTCCAAAATCAAAAAGACCGCGCTGTTTGTGGGTAGAGCTAATTTGGTTTGGCCTGAATGCGGGGTGGAATTCCGAACATCCCGCGCCTACAAGTAAACCTGCCAAGCCAACCATTGTGGCGGTAATTCTGTTTCTTGTTCTGTTTTGTTTCATCTTCTTAACTCCTAATAAGTTAAAACACATTCGAAATATCCATACTTAAACATTTTTATTAAACTTTATAGATTAGTATAAATCTATATATATTTTAGAAAAGTTTAAATAATAGATTTAGATTTAATATTTATGAAAAGAAAATTAGTCAGGCAAGGGGTAGCTACCCTAATGATATCTTTGCCTTCAAAGTGGACGAAGGAAAATAAACTAGACAAGGGAGACGAAGTAGAATTAGAGGAACAAGGAAAAGAGCTAATTATCCGCTCGCGAGAGAAGCAAGGAGAAAGGAAAATGTCTGTTAATCTTTCAGGCTTTCATCCTTTAATAAATAAGATTATTATTTCGTTGTATATAAAAGGAATTCATGAATTGGAAATAAAATTTGATGACAATAAAGAGATGGAGATTGTCAAAAAACATGTTATTGAAGAGCTTCTTGGTTTTGAGATAATAAAACAAACAAAAAATAGCATTTTATTAACGGACATCACTGATTCTGTAACTCAAGAGATAGATGAAATAATAAAAAGAATCTTCTTTATACTTAAGGCGATGGGGTCGGAATTAATTAATTCCATTGAGAGCAAGGAGAAAGCAACTCAAGTTATTGAGATGGACCATAACGCCAATAAGTTTGTTTATTTCTGCTTGCGAATGCTAAATCTGAAGGGATACAAGGATTACAAAAAAACGACGCAGATGTACGGCATTGTTTCTATATTGGAGGAGATAGGAGATACATACAAAAAAATCGCCTCTGAAATTGATAACAAAAATAAGATAGATAAGAACCAAGTAGTTATATTTAGATATATCTTAACCTCGATAGAACTATTTGAAAAATTATTATTTAACTTTGAAAAAGGGACTGCTGTAAAATTTGCAAAAAATTATGAGCTGATAAAAAGAAAAATAAAAGGCAGGAATGCTCTTGAATCTGATTTATCTCAAATTAATGAAGCTATAATAAGAATGAACAATTATCTTTTGGTTAATGTCTTTGGTTAATGATTGTCGTGAATGTAAGAGAGCCAGGTTATAATAAATTCTTTATCTTCTTCCGGGATAATATAATTTCCATTTGGACTTTTCGCTTCTACATATTTAGTGAAGTCATTACTATTTGAGATTCTTTTCGCTTCGTCCAAAATTTCCTTGCCTAATCTTGAAGCTACTAAAACATCTTCTAAATCAACTTGGCCATTGATTTGTTTTAATTGGCTGATTGCATTATCTACGCATACTGCATCTCTAAGATAACGAAGACCTATTTGTTCTTTTTTAACACTCTCGGAAGCGTATGCATCAAATGTTCTTTCCATGTAATCTCTGGCTGTTTTTGACCCATCTGCGGCCCCGGAAAGTGTAGTTTTTGCGCTACAATCAACTAAATAGGCAATGCTTCTATCAGGACTAGACATTTTTGCGTAAGGGGTCGTACCATCAATTATCATACCATATCCTGGCACAGGCAAATCTCTAATTTGTTCTGCTTCAAAAACAAATTGTTCTCTTTGATTTGGGGAAGTATCTAGATAAAGCAAGCCTTGAACTTTTTGTCTTGGGTGTTCTATTGGTGGGCTTACAGTTAATAACAATGTTGTCCCCATTACAGCTCCCCCAATTAAAGTGGTAACTGCTGTCCATGTTCCAAATTTTTTAAATGCGCCAAAGACCTCTCTTGTGATAGAATGATTAGCAGTTTTATGCAATTTATCTGCTAAAGTAAGACTCCTCGGACGATAAATAGAATCCGCATATAAACAACTTCTGACAAAACTACCGATTCTTTTATAACTTGATGGGAAGTCAGTCTTAAATTTTGTGTCTATCGCGCTATCAATTTCGCCCTCCGTCATTTCTGCCAGATTTTTCCCTGCTCTTAATTCGCCTTCTAGAGGATACTTTCCGGTAAACATTCTATAGGCAATTGCTCCAAATGACCACACATCTGATGCTTTTGTCGGATGACTCCCTTCTTTGAAACACTCTGGGGCGCGAGTGAAAAAGAAACCCACGTTATCTCTAGAAGGTCTTTCTGCCCAGTCGAGTGAGGCATATGTAGAGCTTCCTAAATCGTTTAAAAGAGCTTTTCCATTTATGTCGATGGCGATATTGTCGGGCTTAATATCTGCATGAGCTCTTCCTATAATGTTGTGCATTTCCGCTATTCCTCTTGCAATGCCTTCAAGACATTCTATAGTCTCATCGCCCCTTAACCAGCAACCTACGTAATTTCTGTTTCCGCTTTCGGAGTCTCCCAAAATATTATTCAAGAATCTGTTATAAACGGGCATTCTAATAAAAGGCGGCCTCTGCTGTCTATTTCGAAAGCGCGGGGAACAACATGGCTGCAAGCCGCTAAATCGCCTTCATTTTTCAGAACTTCAAACGGAGTTAATTCTCTATGCCTCATTTTTTCACGCGCAGTTGCATTTGGGCTCAAGACTTTTAATGCTACCATTCCTCCCCTTACACAGTCTCTCGCCCTGTAAACCGTTCCCCAACTGCCTTCTCCTAAAGGTGCTTCTATCTTGTAATGCGGATGGTCAAGAATTCCATCTAAATCTTGTTTTCTTTCAACGCCTTCTTCATCATGGATTCTCATTTTCTATTAGAAGAGCATAGAATTAGTGTTTTTAAAGTTTGTTAATTAGTAATTACTTTATGATGACATTAAATAATTTATTTGTTATTTTCTAGCAAACAAAACGGCTTTGGTGTATTTTCTGAAAACTAGTTCGATATTCTTAAAGCCTATTTCTTTCATTAATTTAATGGCCTCTCCTTCTTTCATAATAACTTCTGGCTTATAATCTTCTTCACAATGCCGAGTCCATTCCTCAAGTAAATCATATCTGTCGATTTTAAAACATAGCTTTCTGAATTCCTGCATTTGCCATTCAAGAGACTTTTTATATTCTTTATCGTTGTCAAGTGCGTATATATCGCCGTTAACAAAAATGCTTTCTGGTTTCAAGACCCTGTAAATTTCTTCTAAGACTTTCCTTCTATAATCTTTATGAAAATTATGCAAAGTAAAGCCAGAGGCGAAGGCATCGAAAAAATTTGAATTTTGTTTTTTAAGGAATTCCAGAGCATCTGCTTCTATTAACTTTACTCTATTGTTCTTGATGAAATTATTTAAAACTATTTTAGCTTTGGATATCATTACTGGCTCATTATCAACTGCAAAAACCTTTGTTCTCTTGTCAGAATTCAGAATTATCTCTGTTGTATAACCTGGACCGCACCCAATTTCTAAAACATTTATTTCTTTTTCATTTGCTTTCTTAAAATAATCTTTAATTGTCTTTCCGATTGTATTTTGTAAATCATCGAAATGTGGGCACGCTAACTTAAATAATTCGTAATCTTCGCCGATTTTTCCGTGAAATCTTTTGGCTTCCATGATGAAAAACTTTAGATAGAGTTTGTGTATATTTCACCAACTTTCTTCCAATTAATTATATTCCAGAAAGCTTCAATGTAATCGGGGCGTTTGTTTTGGTATTTCAGATAGTAGGCGTGTTCCCAGACGTCGAGACCTAAAATTGGAATTTTGTTTTCCATCAGCGGAGAATCCTGATTTGCCGTCGATATAATTTCCAACTTGTTGTCATTGAGAACGAGCCATGCCCAACCACTGCCGAATCTTGCTGTTGCTGTTTCGGAGAATTTCTTTTTGAACTCTTCAAATGAGCCGAATTCTTCTCCTATCGCCTCAAGAATTTTTCCAGAGCATTTTTGTTTTTTAGGGGACAAAATTTCCCAGAACAAAGAGTGATTCGCGTGACCGCCGCCGTGATTTCTGACTGCTGTTCTTATCGACTCGGGAATTTTGTCAATATTCTTCAGCAATTCTTCTATTTCCATGTCGTGAAATTTTTTTCCTTCCGGTTTGTGAATCTCATCGTTCAGTTTGTCAATGTAAGCCTGATGGTGCTTGCCGTGGTGGATTTCCATTGTTTTTGCGTCGATGTATGGCTCCAGCGCCCCAAAATCGTAAGGCAGAGAAGGCAGTTTATGTTCCATATTTTTTGTTGGGATAAGAAGTATTTAAGTTTTTGCAGTTGTAAACAATATAGAATTATCTAAAATAATACTTAAGGAAGCCATTTCCAGAGAATACGACTTCTCCTGTTATTGGGGCTTTTCCCTCTCCGCTATTTTCTCCGCCACCTGAGTTCTCGGATTCTATCCTCTCTACTTCGGTAATCTCCTCTCTTTCAGGTTCTTGAAATTCACCTTCCCTGAATTCGCCTTGTGGCGACTCTTGAGGAAATCTGCTTGCGCATTCTTCAGGAGAAAGCCCTGTGCATTCTTCAGGAGATCCGCGGAAATCATCTCCTCTAAATTCTCCTTCCCTGAATTCGCCTCTTCCTTCTCCAAATTCTCTTTGCTGTGCACCCCATTCACGCATCACTCTCTCGCAATTTTCACGAGTTGTTGCTCCTGCCTGTTCGCATTGATGAGGCCAGCCACCCTGAGGTCCTCTATTTTCAAATTCTGAAGGGATTCCTTGGACAGCGCCATCGTAACATTTTAATCTTTCCTCGGAATCTTCTATTCTCCTGCAATCAAAACCAAATCCCTGACCTCTATTAGGTCCGCTTCTATCAAATCCCCCTTCAAATTTACGCATTATCTCTTCACATTTTCTTGGGTCATCTCTTGAACTTCCATCTAATCCAGCGTCAATACATTCCTGCGGAACGTTTTGCCTAAACATGAACTTTCCGCATTCTTTTGGATTTTGTATTCCTGCATCAATACATTCAGTGGGGGCATTTAATTCAAACATTATCTTCTCGCATAATTCTCTTGCTTCTCTTTCATTTTTTACATTTGCATCAAGAAGATGCTGTCTGCATTCTTCAGGGGCATGAGTTTGTATCATTATTTTTCTGCATTCGTCAGGATTTGTTGCCCCCGCTTCTCTGCATTCAGGAGGAAGATGAAATTCACGCTGTGCATCGCCGACTCCTCTTTCAATATCATCCATTACGTCCTGCAAATAATCCGGAAGTTCCGGCATTTCTAATTCATCAAGCTGTGTGCAGGCTTCTTCATTCCCCTCGTCGCACGCTGTCGCCAACGGCGCAGCTACTGAACACATTGCTGCAAAATCCGGGAAAGGTATATTATCACACTTGCATTCTCTTCCCTGAGTTTTAAAGCACTGTTCCATTATTCCTCCAAATTCTCTTGCTTCTTCTCTTTGCTGTTCAGTTAAATCTGAATCTAATCTTCTTCTCCAGTCAGGAGCATCCTCATCTTCTTTTATTCCGCATACACGAGAATATTCTCCGGGGTCAAGAGAAGCCAGCTGTTCACAAAGAGCTTTAATTTTTGATGATATTTCAACCGCTATCAACGTCTCGCTTTCTTTTTCTAAAATTATGCCGAATTCCTCTTTATCTTCCTCTGATAATTCCCTTTCAATTTCATTATATCTGTTATAGACTGCGGCAGAACTTCTTCTCAAATTTTCTCTTTTCTCAGGGTCGGCGTTTTCGATAACTTTCTGATAATATTTTTCGTAACGCTCTAATGCTCTTCTGGCGGATTCTTTGTCGCCAGACTCCAGAGCAGAAATTACTTCGCCGGCTTTTTCTTCTTTTACAGATTCGTCGGAGGCAAAATTATCAAACACCTCATCAACGAAATATAAGGCGCTACCTGGACCTGTTCCGCCGTCAGATAACTCAGCGTCGGCGTTTTCGTCAACAGCTTCCTGCAATAAATCAAAAGATTCTTTTGTCGCCTGAACATCCTCTGGATTCATTTCCTGAGATAGAGAAAGATTTGTTAATACAAGCAAAACTAACACAGAAAATAACGCTAATCCTCTTTTTTGCATTGTTAATTTAGCAATTTAAACTTTATAAAGTTTTTTGATTGTATTAAGATTTGCTGTCCTAAATTAGAAGATTAGAGTTTTCCTTGTTCGTAAATTTCTTCTTCGTAACGGTTACAATTAGGCCGAAACTCCTGCCTTGGAGCAAGATTTATTGGACCCGTCGGTTTTATGTCGAGGGTTTCTGCTATTTCTCTGAATATTTCCGGGTAATACCAACATCTCTCGTGTCCTTGATTATCTACCCATTTCTGAACCGCTTTTCTGACTATTCTGTATTTTCTTAATATTTCTTCAACGCTTTCTTCTGATTGTTGAGAATTTCTTGTCATGGAATTAAATCTGGCTTTCTAAAATTTGTTCGAAGATTGTGTAGGGCTGTGCGCCTTCTACTTTCATTCCGTTAATGAAAAATGTTGGTGTTCCTAATTGCCCGCCTGCTGCGTAGTCCGCGTTGACTTCGTTGAGGAACTTCTGACTTTCGAAGCAATCTTTTATGTTGTAGCCCTGCTGTGATGCCCAGACGATTAGGTTTTCACTTGATAGAATTGCCTGATTGCTGAATAATGTGTCGTGGTATTTGTAGTAAGCTTCGTCGCCTCCTTGTTCAAAGACGCATTGAGCCGCGAGCGCCGAAGGGATAGCCATCGGGTGATTTGGAAGAGGATAATCTCTGTAAATTAATTTTGCCTTTCCTGTGTCTATGTAGTTTTTCTTTAATTCAGGAAGTGTTTCAGAGTGGAATTTGGCACAGAATGGACATTGGAAATCTGAGAATTCAATTATTGTTATCGGTGCGTTTTTATCTCCAAGAACTGGGTCGTCGTCTTCGCTAAGCTGAGCTTGTGTTGGTTGAGTAGTTGGCTGAACTTCTTGTTGAGAAGGTATTTCTGCTGTCGGGTCAATAGGAACCAAGTCGCTGATTAAATATTGGCCGTCGAGTGTTGTGTAAATTGGCACGTCCTGCCCTTGGAAGTTTAGAGTTACTTCGTAAACCTGCCCCTTGTCTTCTACTGAAACTAATTCTACTTGCCCCTGTAAATCGGGATTTGATTCAAGAAAATTCAGAACTTTCTCCCCGGCTGTCTGGGCGTTGACTGTGTTTCCTGTGATTGATGCTTTTCCTGCAAAGGCGATGACAAGAATTAAAGCAACTCCGAGTACGATTGTTGAGATTATCCAAGGGTTCTCGCGGAGTTTTCCTATTGGGATTTCTACTGTGTCTTTCTTTGCCGGCTGGACATTGTTAACAGGGGCGATTGATTCTTTTTTTACCGAATGATTATCAGAAATAGATGATTCTTTTTTGTGGCTTGCCTCTTTTTTTGAGGGGTGGTTAGAAGGGGTGGTTGACTCTTTTTTGTTTTCCATTGCTCTGTTTTAGATTGAGAGTTATTTAAAGTTTTGCGTTAATTTGTTTAATGCTTCTAAAGATTTCTTTACTTGGAAGTCTCCGTTTTCTCCCCAGTGTGCGTATTCGTTGAATTGTTCTGGAGCAATGAATTTTCTGTCGTTTATTTCGTTTTCTGCTGGGTCAATTGTTTGAGGTTTGACTTTTTTCACTTTCGCTACGAATCTTCCCGAGTAATTAGTTTCTTTTGTTCCTCTTAGCGTGCTTTTTACGTAACCTATTCGTTTGATGTTTTTTATTTCTAAATCCGCTTCTTCGTCAACCTCTCTTATGAAATTGTATTCAAATGTTTTGTCGTATTCTTCTTTGCTACCGCCGGGCAATGTCCAATTGTCTTTACTTTTTATTTTTACTATGCAGAATTTTCCAGAGTCGTCAAAGATAAAACCAGAGACTCCTGCTATTTTATCTAAGTCTTCAAAATTTGTGTCGTCCGACCACTCACAATCGTAGGTGTTTCCTTTCCATTCAACAACGAACTTCATTTTTTTGTAAGGCTGGAGCGGGTTAAAAGGGTTTTGGGTGGTGGGGAGATATAAAGTTTTGGGCGTGACTTACCCAAGAAAAATTAAAGAGATATAAAAACAAATAAAAAGTGTTTTGTTTCTCTTCTAAGATGTCTGTTTATATAGAAAAAATAAAAGTTAGAAACTTTAAGTCATTTAAAGAAGAGGAGATAAAATTTAAAATACCTTCTGATGACTTTATTGGTTTAAACATTTTTGTTGGAGAAAATAATGCCGGAAAGTCTACTTTGATTGAAGCAATTAATTTTTTGTTTGATGGAAGTAAAAAAGAGTTATCTATCATAAAAACTAAAGATTCTAATGAATCTGAAAAGCTTTTTGTAGAAATAACTTTTTGTGGCAATTTAACAAATTTAATAGAAAACTTCTGCCAACAAAATAAAAAGGAGATATTTAAAAAATATATTTTCAAAGATGGTGAAATAGAACACCTAATCGCAAAAAGAGATGAAGATGATCTAAAAGGGATTTATTTGTATAATAAAGAATTAGGAACTTATAAAAATGAATCGGGTATTGATGCTCCATTTAAGAAGTTATTTGAGTTGGAAACAATAGCAGTGGATAAAAACCCTGATGAAGAGATAAAATATACTTCATCATCCACTATAAAGAAATTGTTGAGTTTGATAACATCTGATTTTGAAGAAAGAAAAGAATATAAGGATTATCAAAGAATCCATGATGTAACATTTAATAAGTCAGACTCAGCCTTAAGAAAAGAAATTAAAGAAATAGAGGACGAGGTTGGAAAAGTGTTAAAACACCAATTTGGAGATTTAAATATAAAACTAAATTTTGATGGATTCAACAAAGACTCTTTTTTCAAGAATTCTAAATTAAAAGTAAGAGACTCCTTTTCCAATGAAGAAATTGACTTTGAAGAAAAAGGAGAAGGCACCCAAAGAGCCATTTCTTTAAGTCTGGTGCAAGTCTATTCTGAATATCTTAAGAAACATCCTGAAAAGACAGACGCCACGAAACCATTTTATTTATTTATTGACGAACCTGAATTAAGCCTGCATCCAGAGGCTCAGAAAAAACTTTTAAAATCTATAGTGGAAATATGTAAGAAGGATCAAATTTTTATCTCAACCCACTCACCTTACTTTTTAACCCCTATGTTATTTAAAAACGTATATAAATTCCAGAATTCATTGAGCGATGGAAGTAAGGTATCTTATGATAAGGAAGATAAGTTAAAAGATGTTCGCGAAAACAGAAAATTTATGTTTCATCATAGAGACATTTTATTTAAAAATCGAGTTTTATTTGTTGAAGGTGCCAAGGATTTAGAAATGTATTCAAACTATTTTATAAAACAAAATAAAGAGCACCACCTATCTTGCATTTATATGCTAGGTGGAAAAGGAGATTTTGGTTCAGAAATCAAGACTTTCTGCGAGGTTTTTAAAATAGACTTATTGTGTATTAAAGATTTAGATCATTTAATAGAGATTATAAAAAAACAACCAAGCATACCTGAAAGAATAAGTCAAGAATCTCAAAAACAGTGGGTTAAGCGTGTTTACGATAAAATAGACTTTAGTAACAAAGATTTGAAGAGTGCGATAAGTAATGAGTTAAAATCTTGTAAGGTATTAGTTAATCCTTACGTCGATGTTGAAGATTTTATTAACCTTGATGGTTCAATTAATAATGAAAGTTTTGAATTTTCTAATAAATTGTTTGATTTTCTTGAATGATTCATTATACTTTCATTTTTGATTTAATTTTATTTGCAAGAATAATATATAAATGTAAACAGCTTTTTTATTAGATAGTTAAAGGCAATAAGTTTGAGGATGCAATAGCACCATTTTCTAAGTGGATGGTTAAAACCTTTTTTAATGGACATTATGGTCAAACACTTTCACAAAAAGTTGAAGATAAAAAAGTAATTCCAAAGAGGAATTTTCATGCTTTTCTTTTTGGTGCTCTTACTTTGGGGGCTTTAGCTTATTTTAGTTATCGGAAGGAGCCCCGAAGGATAAAGAAATACTTTTAATAACCTCCGATCCTTTTCTCACTTGCCTTAAAGTAATCCTTATCAACTTCTATACCTATGAATTTTCTTCCGAGTTCTTTGCAGACAACTCCTGTCGAGCCGACGCCCATGAACGGGTCGAGAACTATATCGCAGGGATTTGATGCAACTTCAATTAACTTCCTGAGAACTCTAAGGGGCTTTTGCGTCGGGTGAAATGGATTTTTCATTCTTTCAGCACCCATGCAAATAGGAGTTTCAATAAAATTGTGCATTTCTTTTTGTGTTGTAAAATTCCACGTGTGTTTTTTATTCCACATACAGACAATCAATTCACAGCTATTTAGAAAACCTGCTCTGTGAACTTTTGGAACAGGATTTGTTTTATGCCATACAACAAATTGGAATGTATCGAACTCGGAGTCAAATGCTTCGTGCCATTTTCCTATTAAATTGTAACTTGTGAAGGCAAAGATATTTCCCGCTGGTTTTAGAACTCTTTTAAATTCTTTAATCCAATCCGATGGAGAAAATTCTTTTTTATCCCATTCTGCCAAATCGTTATTAATCTCCTTCCTCCAAGGTAATTTAATATTCCCTGTTGAATATTTACTAAGATTATAAGGAGGGTCTGTCAAAATCAAATCGACAGAACTGTCAGGAATTTTTTTAATTAATTCATAACTATCTCCGTGCATTAGGTTAAAGTCATTCATCCTTGAGATAGCTCCTTTTTATGTTATATAGGGCTTCTTTAATCATAACTGCACTTTCTCTGTAAGCCGATAAAATAATCTGATAGCCGTCATCAATACAACAAATAAAATTCCAAAAATCTCTGCCTATTAACAACTCGTCTTTAGCAAAAAATTGCTTTACTCTCTCCTGATTCCACGGTTTGTTCTCTCCAAAACGATTGTAAGCCGTTGCAAAAAATATTTTTATTTCTTCTTTTTTCTTTAATGTGTTAGATAGAATTGCATATTGTTCAAGAATTGCCTCTTTTTCTGAACGCGCTTTTTTGTTATCTAAATCGCCACCGATCTTCAATTCAATTAAATAGTGACTTCCAGATTTCCTATCGATTAAATAATAATCGCTGTCGTGTCTTTTTATTTTTGAATTTTTATGAATCTTCTGTCTTAGAACGCCATAATCTTCAACTGAGGGTTTTATTTCTCTTCTTTTATATTTTTCTAAAATCTCAGCTATAATTCCAGTTTGTTCAGCGCTTAGTGGTCCTTGGACATTTTTGTTGACTTCAAAGTTTAATCTTGCTATATTAATTGCCAGAGATTCAAGCATATTTCCTAAAGAACTATCAAGAGAACGCACTAAAGCCGCATAATACTGAATGTCTTTTCCGAGGGCTTCAATAAACACGTTGTGTATTTTCATGTTTATTGTTCCTTCTGGGTTATCCACTTCGCCTTGATGTCTTGCTTCAAATCCTTTTGCGAATGATTCTACCGAAGAATGAATGAGCGCCTTAATCGCCTCTTTAAGATTGATTTTCTTTTGCTTAATAGACATTATTACTACACCAATATTAGTTTAATATGTTAATATAAAAACCTTACCAATTTTGGTGTATGCATAGAAAAGTAGAAGTAAAAAATAAGGAACTTTTTACAAAGATTAAAGAGTTGTCGAATCCAAGCAAATTTCGTATTTTAGAGATTATTGAAAATGGAAAGATGAGTGTAACCCTTCTGGCTAAGAAAGTTAATTTGGCTTTTAATAAGTGTTCTAATTATTGTTCACAAATGGAGAAGGTAAATATTTTAACTAAGGAGAAGAAAGGCAAGAATGTTTTTGTTAAAAGTAGATTAGAGATTAAAGAATTGGAGAAAGTTTTTAGGTAACTTTTTTCTTAAACAAAATGTTTAATTTCTGCGAAGACGAAGATTTTAAATAAACAAGATATATGGACAATTATGCAGGACATTGTGGATAATTTTGAGTCTCTCTCGGAGAAGGAGTTTTCTGAGTATGCGGGGGAATGGGTTGCAGTTGTAGACGGGAAGGTAGTTGCTCATAACAAGATTTTCAAGGAAGTTTATGAATTCATTAAAGAGCATTATTCGCGTGAAAAACCGCTTAATGCTCTAATTCCAGAGGCAACTCCGGTTGTTCTCTCCGTTGAGTAAAATGACTTTTTCATTTAAGTATAAACCAGTTAGATTAGTGTCGGGCAAGTCTATTTTAAGACCCATAATTCCTAAAGAATTAGCAGAAGTAATGGAAATAGAATATGGCGGCGAAAATGAAGTCTCAGGAATTTCAGGAGTGGCTGTGAAAGCGAGAGAAGGAAAATTAAATATTCAGTTTGGCAAGAGAAGAGAAATCTACAATTTTGACATTCCTGTGCTGGTCCCTGAAAAAGACGGGTTAAATTTGATAATAGGAAGATTGGGATTCTTTAATCAGTTTAAGATAACTTTCTCCGAAGCGGAGAAAAGAATAGAATTCAGAAAGACTATTTTTTATAGCAGATAATTGAGTTCTTGACAACAAAACCTTAAATATTTGAAATCCTCGATAGAAGAATGGCATATGATATTGTGATTGGAAGAGGTCCGGAGGATAAGGAGAGGTTTGGGGACAGGGGGTTGATTTATCTTGGCAAGGGGTATGTTAAAATGGGCAACTTTACTTCGCTGTCGAACCGACTTTGGATGGACGTGGCGCGGTCGCATGTTGTTTTGGTGGCTGGCAAACGCGGGACCGGGAAGTCGTACTCATTGGGGGTTATCGCGGAGGAACTTTCTAACCTGAAAGACGAGGCGTCTAAAAATGTTGCTTCTTTGATTTTTGACACGATGGGAATTTTCTGGACGATGAAATTCGAGAACGAGAAAGATAAAGATTTGTTGGAAAGCTGGGGCATTAAGACTAAGAAACTTCCTGTCAAGGTTTTTGTGCCATTCGGGAAAAAGAAAGAGTATGAAGAAAAAGGAATACCTTTTGACGAATCTTTTGCACTGAAAGTTTCTGAATTGGATGCGGAAGACTGGATTACTATTTTTAACCTCCAGATAACTTCCTTGCCCGGCGTTTTGATTTCAAGAGTTATTTACAAATTAAAAGAAGCTTACAGGGATTTCACCTTGGAGGATATTCAGGAAAGCGTTGAGGACGACAGAAAGTCTTCAAAGGAAGTCAAGGAAGTTGTTTCTTCTTTGTTCGGTGCGGCAGACAGCTGGGGGATTTTCTCAAAAACGAAAGAGGGAACTGAGATTTCCGAATTGATTAACGCCGGAACTACAACAGTTTTGGACGTCTCGGTTTACAGCTCTGTCGGGGCGTTTAATGTCCGGGCATTGGTTATTTCCCTGATTTCAAGAAAGCTGTTTAATATAAGAATGACGGCGAGGAAGAAAGAAGAATTAGAATCATTGCATCACGGCGCCGATTATTTGTCCTACGGTTCAGAGAGAGAAGAGCCCCTGATTTGGGTTTTTATTGACGAGGCGCACGAATTCCTGCCGCGTGACGGAAAGACGCCGGCGACTGACGCTTTGGTTCAGATTTTAAGAGAGGGGAGACAGCCTGGAATTTCTCTGGTTTTGGCGACGCAGCAACCGGGGCAGATTCATAAAGACGTGATGACTCAGTCAGATATTGTTCTCGCGCATAGAGTTACTTCAAAGCAGGACATTGACGCACTGAACGAGATAATGCAGACTTATTTATTGAAGAATATAAGGCAACAGATTGACGACCTGCCTGCACTGAAAGGTTCGGCAATTGTTCTTGACGATAATTCTGAAAGGATTTATCCAATCAGAGTAAGGCCGAGACTGACCTGGCACGGTGGAGAAGCGCCGACGGCTGTTAAAGCAAACGTTAGATTTTAGAAAGTTTTAAAAATTGAAAATTTGTGGAATATGCATGGTAACAGTAACATGTGAAGATATACGACAATATGGTTTTGAGGAAGTGGGGGATGCAAAAAATGAAACCTACTTTCTAGACAGACCTAATGTTATGGTGACTGTAAAGAGAAAAGATGATAAATATTTTAGAATAAGCAGGGCCAGAGATAGTATGGGAAGATATTTAGACCCTCAGGACAATCCGAGAGTTTTTGAATATGAAAATTTTAGGGATTTGTTAGATATGTTGGGCAATAGCAGATGGGCTGGAATTGATAGGGAAACTAAAAATATGTTAATTAAACTCGCAAGCTCCTCTCCTGACGAAGATACTACTCTTCTTTTAGAAGATACATACAAAAGAATTCAAACATATAGCGACCATATTAGAACCCAGTTGGAGATAGAATTTGACATTGCTGCGCAGGCTCAATTTCATGAACCAACAAGAAAAAAATACATGTCAGCCATTAGGTAAATTTGTAAAACTGAGGTTGGGGGCTTTTTTCCTGACTTGTTGGGAATTGGCTTGAGTTTTCTTGTTCCGGCGGATAGTATTGATGGGTCTCTTTGTCCGGTGAATTGCCTGCTGTTGAAGAGTCATCTTTAGGAGGATTATCTATTGAGTTCTGGTAAGTGTGGGATTCATCTTCATCGTCTATAAAAGGGGCATAGCCCATTTTTTCTCTTTTCTTTAATATAAGACCAATAGTTATTAAGACAAGAGACATTGCTCCGGAAAGAGATGCCACAAAAATTAATATTTTTCTTTTTAGGGTGCCTGCGGTTTCTTCATCGCTGGAGCATTCGGCAATTTCTGCGGGATTGGTTAATTCTGTGCCACAAGTGTTTAAATCTGTGCAGGTTCTTGTTTGATTTCCATCCATACATTCGCCCCAATCAGAACATTCCCAGTTTTCCTGACAGAATGATGTTGAACTTAATTCAGAAGTGTCTAAAAAGCCGAAGCAACCATCATCTTCAGGATAGTCTACTTTTCCGTCGTTATCGTTATCTATATCATCATTGCATTGCGCATTTCTTTGACCGTCCTGGTTATTTCCGCCACCGTTTCCGTTGCCTGGACCAGGCGGACAGACTCCGCAATCCTGCGAACAACTTGAACAGCTTTCTCCACTTTCACAAATATTATTTCCACATTCAATTAATATTACTCTTGTCTTATCACTGCCATCAATAATATTATTGAATTCGTCCGACAAATTAGCGCTTAGGTTATGCTGTCCCAAACTCAGTTCACTGAATAAAATTGTATCTTCATCAACTCTTTGAGCATTCTGCGGTTCTGAGCCGTTATACAAAATTAAATTATCATCGCCGTTATAAAATTCATACTGTATCGCGTCGTCATCCAAATAAAATACGATATGTTCTTCATTCCTGCCATTAGTCTCCCAATTCAAAACGCTGAAATTAATTTCTATCTCATTTCCTTCTATTATTGAATCAGAAGCAGGCGAATTAATAATTACCTCAGGAGCATCTGATTTTGAAACTTTAACTTCTCCACTTCTTGTGTTTATAGTTTGCTTTTCATTTAACGATGAGACGAAGAAATATTCTGAATCTCCAAATAAATCATCTGTTTCAGCAATCCAATTTGCAGAAGCCCTGTTATTGTTCATCACGACTAATCCTGGCTGTACTCTCGCAGGATTATTTCTGAGAATGTCATCTTCTCTTATGAAAAATTTAATTTCTAATCCATTGCAGAATTGCCCTTCAACGCTTAAAGCTAATTGCTCTCCTTCATTAACTCTCTGCTTGTCCCAGACTGCGTTGCTCAATCTGCATTGGTTGCAGATGCTTGGCTCCTCGGAACATGTGAAACCCAATTCTCTCTGGCATTGTGAAGAGCATCCGTCTCCGTTTTCCAAATCTCCGTCATCGCAAATTTCTCCCTGTTCAATTCTGCCGTTGCCGCAAACTGCCTCTCCTAATTCACATCCTCTCTCAGGAATGCAAATTTCTTCTTCACCGCATAAATTATTATTTGGAATATTTTTACAAATATCGTTGTTTTCATCACAGCGATCTTCAGTGCACATTATATTATCATTGCAGTTTATTGGCTCTCCGTCTTGGCAACCAAGTTCGGGGTCGCACGTTTCTATCCCGTTGCAGAATAAATTATCGTTGCAGATTAATAGCTCTCCCTGCCGGCATATTCCTCCAATGCACTGCTCCAAGCCATTGCAGATATTTTTATCGTCGCAGTCAATATTATCTGTGCATTCAGGAGCAATGCATTCAGGATCATCACCGTCAATCAAACCATCGCAGTCATTATCAATGTTATCGTCGCAGATTTCCTGCGCGCCGTGGTGAACTAAAGGATTTTTTGGCTCACAATCCGTTTCATCGAAATCTCCGTCGTTATCATCATCAACGTCATTCAAGTCAGAAATAAAATCAAAATCAAAATCATTCTCTGGAAAATCCTCAAAATTATCCGGATTATTCTGGTTGTCTCTTTCGTCTTTGTTGCTGTAGCCGTCGCCATCACCGTCGGCAAAATCATATACTAATGAATTTAATTCATTGTTTAAAACACTCAATCTTACATAGCTTTCTATATCTCCTTCAATTTTTTTTACTTTAATATTAATATGATAGAATTTTTTATTATTTCCTCCTCTGTGATAACCTGGCACCCATCTGAAAACCGCTTTATTGCCTTCTATAATAATCTCCGGGTCATCAACATCAGGAGAAATTCCTTTTTCACCGTCGTAAGTGATTTCAAAATCAGCCCCCAAAATACCTCCTTCTTCGACGCTTTCTATGACGATGCTGAAAACATCCCCTTCATTTATTTCATCCTTGGGAACGGCGGAGAAGAAAATCCCTTCGTTCACATAATTAGCAATTCCCTCCCCGATAATATCAAATCTCGTTGTCCCGGGATAAAGAAATAATCTGTCAAAAGGCAGATGCATAAATTTTGAATTGTCAATATCTTTCCCAAAAACATAAGATAAATCTCTTACAAGCTCTGATGCCCCTCTTTCAATCCTTACTCCTTCATCATCCCTGTAAGATTTAATATACATAAATTCTCCGTAATTATAGGCGCCAATTCTTTCTAACATTTCAAAAGTCTGAATTGCTTGGGAATTATAGGGTATTCCTCTTATATTATAAACAGCCTCGTACCATGAACCTCTCCCCATTTGGACAAAATTTTCTCCAAGAGATTCATCCAAGGCAAGAAAGAAAACCGCTCGAACATATTGGGCATCGCTGCAGCCAGGCATATTTCTATCGGCTTCTAAATTTTGATTAATGCATTGCGGGGGAAGGTCTGGCTGCCAGAAACTTATTTTTACTCCGTCAATTTTTAATTTTCTGAAATTCTCTTTCAATCTTGCTATTTCTTCCTGATTCAATTCTAACCTTCCGTCAATATATGCCCGGTAGACTGAGTTGCTGTTGCTGGCACCGACTAAAGGTGTTTCCATCTCTATAATGAATTCGTCGCTTCCTGCATATGATGTAACGTCTCCTATTAAATTTCTTAATTCATCAAATTTCTCAGGATTGTCAAAAAATATTTTCCATGAGTCCGGTTGGTTCCAGCGTATCATAGAGCCCATTTTTACTCCGGGGACAAGTTTAGTACCGGAGTTCTCAGCAATTTGTTTAAGCTCGCTGATAATTGAATTTTGATATCCTGGGGCCGGATTATCGTCATTAAGCCATGCTTCGCCATCATTAAATGCAATTCCTGCAACTCCGACGTGTGTCGCGCCCGCCTTGCCCCAGTTTTCAATTCCTTTTTTTACAATCTCAAGAGCGATTTCATCACGTCCTTCAGGAATATATGTAGTGGTTGTCAGCTCAACCCACGGAATTACTTTCAATTGTTCTCCGGCAGTTTGGTCAAATCCTTTTATTCCTTCAACTTTTCTTTCTCTATTCTCCCCATTGTACAAAAATGAGAAAATTAATTCTTCTTTTATGAGTGGATTTCTTCCCTCACCGATTTCCTCTCCGTCTTCCATTCCATCGGCGTCTGAGTCAGGGCTTCGCGGATTTGTACCCAAAGAAGAAACTTCTTCGAAATCACTTAATTTGTCGTAGTCATTATCCCGGTAATCTGCGTAAGTTTGGTGAAGGAATATCTCATCAAAATCACTTAAGCCGTCACTGTCTGTGTCTCTTGATAAAGGATTTAAAACAAATTGCATTTCAATTTTATTATTTATATTGTCTGCGTCGGGGTCGTCCTCGGCTGTGTATGTTTGCAAACTTCCAAATTTTAAAATCTCCCAGTCATCTTTCAATCCATCGCCGTCAAAGTCTGTCTCGTCATAACATTGGCTTATTTCAAAAGCAAGACATCCGCTTTTGCAATATAGTTTTCCATTATCAAAGTTTTGCGTTTGGCATGTCTCGCTTCCCGTAACATCATCACCTGTTTTAGCTCTTCCGTCCAAGCCGATATCACAAACTTCTCCATCGTCAATTACCCCGTTTCCACAGATTGGAGAAAACAAAGGAGTTTTTTCAAGATATAAAACGGAAACTATAAAGATAATTAGAAAAATAAATATTAAAGGAGTTATTAGTTTTAGAGGGAAATATCTCTCAAGTAAATCGGTAAACCTCTTTTTTTCCATGACCTTAATAAATTTAGATATTAAAAAAGGTATCTAACTTTTGTCGAGTTATCGGAAAGAATTGAACTAAAATATGTTAGATGCAAATATATGCGGACTCTTCTTATAATAATTATAGCCTTTTTTTATTTTTCTAGTTCAGAACTTTGAAGTCGACGCGCCAACGGAATCTCTTGTATCCTATTTCTCCGGCTTTTTTTGTTTTCAGGATTTTGATTTTCTTTTTTTCTTTCGCGCATTCGACGCGGATTTCTTCAAGCATTTCTTGTTTTTCTTCAAGAGGATAGAATCCGTAATAGTGAATTATTCCATTCTTTTTTATTTTTTTTAGCGTTGGGGCGAGGAAAGTATCTTTTAGCTGTGGCCTCGCCATGATTATCCTGTCGAATTTTTCCTTCATCTTAGGCAAAACCTTTTTTACGTCGCCTTGGATTATTTCAACAATATTTTCCAATTTGTTTCTCCTTGTGTTTTCTTTTGCATATTTGCTGCATTCCCTTCCCAATTCCACGCTGACAACTTTTTTTGCGCCCGAGTTTTTTGCTACGATTATTGCGAAAGGGGCGACGCCTCCGAACAGGACAAGCACTGATTCATTTTTTTTAACCATTGACGCTATTTCTTTTCTTTCTGCGCTTAATCTGGGCGAGAAGTAGCAAGTGTCTATATTAAGACGGAAGGCGCAGTCGTTTTCTTTGTGCAATGCTTCCTTGGTTTTTTCTCCTGCCAGGTATTTTGTTTTTTGTGTCCTTAATCTTCCTGAGAATTTTGATTCTTTTTCAAGGACCGTTTTTACTTGTTTGTGTTCTTTTAGAAATTTTTCAGCCCAAAACTTTTTTGTCTTTTTCTTTTCTTCCCTGCCGAACTTTACAATTACAATATTTCCGATAACATCATAGTTTGCCATTTATTTCTTAGTCGCTGATTGTTTATAAAATGTTTTTATTTTTTAATTATAGCTAGGGACCTAAGTTTTTCTCAACATCGTCTAATATAATATTTACAACCCTACAAACGTCAACAAACAAGATTATTGATTTTGAATAATAAATTAATCGAGAAATTATTTAGATATATATTTTGCTATAACTATTAAATCCCTCATGTGCCGGGGGAGGTTTATTATGATAATTGCTGATGTATTATGGATAGATGAGAAATGTTTAAATATAAACCCTTCCTGTATTTTCAATAAGAGGTTAAAATGTCGAAAATTTTAGGTTATGTCGTCGCGATTGTCGGTATTGTCGGATTGGCTTTGTGGGTGATTCCTGAGCTGAAGGCAAACGTCCCTGTTCCCATTCCCGAAGGAGTTTCTGAGAATTTGATTTTGATTGTTTCTTTGGCCGTCACATTGGTGGGGATTTTTCTTATCATGAAAGGGCGCAGGGGCGGTTCCGGCAAGATGAAAGGCATGGAGGTTCCGATTTATCACGGGAAAAGAGTTGTTGGGTATCGTCGGAACTAATTAATACATTAATCAAAAAGATTATAAATATTGTTTTCTACTAATAAGTTAATGAAAGAAATATTGGAAAATGCTGAAGAATTTTTTGATTCAGGAGAAGATAACATAAAGAAGAGAAGATGGAACGCCGCAGTTTCTGATTTCTTTAAATCCATATCTAATTTTTGTGATTATTTGATATACAAAGAAATGAGAATATTTCCTAAAAACCATAATGAAAGATTTGAATTTCTTAAGAAGTATTTCTCTGATGTTTACGATGAAATTGTTGTGTTATTTAAAACTTACAGAGATTCTTATAATTTAAGACTCAAAAAGGAGGATGCAGAAGCAGTCAGAGAATATGCTTTCAAACTCAAAAAGATTGTCCGAAATAAAAAATAGACTCAGGCCGATTTTAAGAAATAACGATGTCATTGATGTAATTTTATTTGGCTCTGTAGTTAAAGGCAAAACTCTCCCCAGAGACATTGATGTAGCAATTATTTCTGAAGAAGATATTAAACCAAATGTAGAGGGGTTTCATTTTTCTGTTTTGAAGCAGAGAGAATTTTTTAAAAATCAGCCCACACTGGTTACTACACTATTGAGAGAAGGGCATAGTTTGAGATTGGGAAAGCCTTTTTGCGAGGGTTTTCGATTTAAATCAGGAGTCATGTTTGTTTATAATTTAACCTCGTTAAATAGCAGTGAGAAGGTGAGAATTGTTAATCTTCTTAGGGGAAAAGGTGGAGGGGAAGGGCTTGTTAAAGAGTACAGATGTGAATGGATTTCAAATAATGTTTTTATTGCTCCTTTAGAAGGAGAATATATCCTTGAACAGTTCCTTATAAAAAATAAAGTAAATTTTAAAAAGTCACATATTTTAATTCATTAAACTAAAATGGTAAAAAATGAGAAAAGAGATAATGTATTAATAAGGCGGTGTTTAGTTGGAAAACTGAAAGAGGAAGGAATTGTGCGGGTTAATAGGGAGGCGCTTGATGAAATTGATGATTTTATATCGGAGGAAATTGATAGATTAGCTGAGCATCTTAAAGTTTCTATTTCTATCAGAGGCAAGAAAACACTTGAAAGAAAAGATGTGGCTGAAGTTGTTGAAGATATTAAGAAAAGGAGTGAGTATTTCGAGATTTAAATCTTGAGAGGTTTTTCTAGTTATTTAAAGGATACGAGATTTTAATTTATTACTGAAGAGGGCGAGGGTATATTGTAGGTTGAATTAAGTTGAATAACCTTTTAATTTATCTTGCCCATGTTTATATGTTGAGAATGGTAATTTTAATAGGGACCAAGTTAATTTAATTATGAGAACCAATACTACTATAAAAAATATTGTTCTTATCGCAGACTCCCATCCGTAGAATCTTCTTGCGTAAAGATTCCAAGCCGATAAGAATGAAAGAGCCAGTGAGATAATTAATGATGCTCCTTTGTCAATTCTTTTTGATAGAAGATAGAAGGACGTAGCAAAAATTATTAGAAATACCCCGATTGCCAAACCTGCAGGATTTTGTAAGTAGTTTTCGAATGGCATTTATTTCTTAGCTCCTTTTAATATTCCTTTAACTGATTGGTCTAAAATTTTCTGATTTAATACTTGTTTTAACTCCTCTTTGTTTTTTATCCTTTCTCTTTGTATTTTAGCTATAGCGATTACTACGGTCCAGATTATTATTAAGAACAAAAATGAGCCCACCCCCCTTATCCATTTGCTAACCGTTCCGCCGACAAAAATAATATTTACTGCGAAAGTGGCTATTAGATTTAAGAAGTTTAGTTGAGCCAATAATATGCTTAAGACGATTGCTACAACTATTGAAGTGTTCTTACTTAAAGGTGTGAAGTTGCCTATAACGTTCCAGAAGTTTAATGTGAAGAATATCCAAAGTATAAATATGAAAAATAAAATTATTGACAGGTCGTAACTCTGTCCGAACAGTACGACAAACACGATATTTACCTTTCTGAAGAAGTTATCAATAAAAGAGATAAATTTATTCTTAAGAAGAACCTCTTTCCATCTTTCGCTAATGTAGTTCCATCTTTCTTCCTCGACTGTTTTCTGTATTTCTTGAACACCTTCAACTACCGTATTATTTTTTATTGCTCTCTCTACATCTTTTGGCGTCTGTGCCGAGGCGATATTTACTAAAATTAATAGGCCTAATAAAAATATGACAAAAACTTTTTTTTTCATTGGTTGTAAAGCAGTTTTGTGTTTAAATAAATAACTAAAAATTTATAAATAGGGATTGTGTATTGTTTGAATGAAAAAAGAGTGTAGCAAGTTGTTTGTTTTTTCTTTGTTGGCATTTTATTTAATGTTGTTTATTATGCCGATAGTTTCTGCTCAAGAGAGTTATGTAATTGAAGATGTTGCTAATAATGCTGCTGTAAGAGTTATTTTTGGTAACCCTGGGGAAAGTTTGGAAGGTTATCAAGGAATTGTTCCTGATGCCGGTTTATCCAGAACCTCTGCGATAGTTATTCATTTTGCTATGTTTGCTATGTTGCTGGTTGTGTTTAGTGATATATTTGGAGGATTTATGCCTTTAAGCAATAAAGTGACTCCTTGGGTTTTGGGAAGTGGTTTAACAATAGTCGCGGCACAATTAGGGTTCATACCTTGGATTGTTATTACTCTTGGTAGCATTACTGCAGGTCTTGGAATTTTTGCTGTCTGGGCCTCTATGGTTATAGCGTTCGGTATGTTTGTAGCAGCCACTTGGGGAGGAGGTATGTTAAAAAATTTGATGCTGAGAAAGGAATCTAAGCAAGCTTCTGTAGCTATCCAAGAAGCAACAAAACAATTAGGTGATTTAGCTAAAAGTAGAGAAAAGTTGGCTAAACAATTTAGTTAACTGACAGAAGTTTTTTACTTTTTCATATGAGCAAATATACTTTGATATACTTCTTCAAATCTATCTACTTTAGAAGGAGAATTTATTTTTCCTTCAATTCCGTTTTCTCTGACGTATGAGTTTCTTCCATCAATAACTTCTTCTATTTTTATTCTTGAGAAGTCTTCTGAGTCTAGATTGATCTTGTCTTGATTATCTATAATTCTGTAATTGTGTTTCCAATTTTGTAGAAATAGAATGTTCTCCCGTGGTCCTTCTTCATATCTAACCCAAAAAACTTCTGAGCTCTCAGGATTATCTACAACTCCATCAAAATCTGAATCTGAACTCATTTTTATTTTTCCCTTATATAATACTTTTCTTCCTTCAGAACCTGGTTCGCCGTCAAAAGAAGAACCTATAGTGCCTGCAATGCCCGCTAAATATGGGGGGATTTTTGGTAAATTAGAAATTCCTTTGTATATCCCAATAGGAACTAAAAGGGCAGTTAGCCCTACAACTGTACCAAACAGACCAAACCCTCCCCTTTTTATTCCTTTCTTATGATGCGAAGGAAATCTTCTTACTCTTTCCCAGACTGTTGGTTTCCTTGCTCCTTTATATTCTGAAGTGTCTTCGTGTGATAATGGGTCTTCTGTCGAATCAGTTGAAGTGTCCGGCTCCATTCTTCTTACTTTAACTCTTATTGGTTCTTTTTCGCTACTTCTCCTATTAGTTGGAGGAATGTTGGAACGGGCTTTATGTTCTTCCTTATCTTCTGATTTTGGAGCATTGTAAATCACTATAGGATGAGTTTCTTCATATGGGGTTGTTGATTGGTCTTCAGTGATTAATCCATTTATGTCTTCTCCTAATCCTTCAACTTCTTCGTAATTGTCGTCGTGCAATCTTTCTTCGAGCGAGTGTCCTGAAAAATTTTCTTCAATCCACATAGATTGTCTTTCGTTTTCCTTCTTTTTTAACTTTCTTACTTCCTTTATTCTATCATCCCAAATTCTGTAAACGTTCATTCCCCACTCTTCTTTTACAAATGCCTTTATCATGTCTACACCAACTTCATGTTTATTTCCTACACGTTTTAATTCTGCTTTAACTTTCACAAAAGTCCAGGGCTCGCTTATTTCCTCAGAGTATTTGTTACCTACGAGACCCCTCACGATAATATTTCCATAACCCCTTGCCCAAGAATGAGGGTCAGGACTAACATTAGCATTTCCAAGCACGCCCTCGAGGCCATTATCTTCATTTTCCATAAAATCCTCTCTTGTTTTAATTATATAAATCTTTCTATATTGTAGTTACTCTTTAGAGATTACAGACAAAAGGTTTATATAGTATGAAGAATGAAAAAAGATATGACTCATTGGTACCAACCTAAAGAAAAGGCGAAAGAATATTTGAGTCATAGAAGGGAAAGGAGGCATGGGGGGGAGAAGGAAGAATGGTACGGAAAGTGGCCTTTTTTTGATTGGACACAAGATACGTTTTACACTCGTAACTTCTTTGATTTTTTGATTGTACCACAGAATCACGCATTAGTGAAATTAAACCTTGGAAGAGTTGGAGAAGTTATCAGAGAAGATAAGCATGGGGGTATCATTTATGACGATAGAACTTCTGAGGAAAAATTGCTTGGAGAACCCCCTAAAATAAAAGGAGAAGCAAGGAGATATAGGGACTTTCCTTATGGTGGAACTTTCGGACCAGGCCTGCATTTTGCTCTGACTTTAATGGGATTATCTGAAATAGCAGTCGTTTATACTGGTCAAAGAGAATTACATCTAGAAAATAGTAATGTTTTAACACGAGACCCTATTCAAATGGATAAAGTTGATGCTTTACTTACTTATCATGTTTATGACCCTCTACTGGCAATGACGGGCACTGAAAGAGGGGAAAGTTTTGAAGACCTAACTAAGCTTTTTGGAGAAGCAAGATTAACAGACACTATAAATGACTCATCACTTGACCAAATTTTAAGAGCAAAGGGGACGCAAACAAATCTTGCATATAATTACGATGATGCAGGTAATTTAGAGAAAGATAGTGAGGGCAATCCAATAATATACAATCCCCTCGAGTTAAGAAGAATTGGTGTCAAAATTGATGGATTGCGTGTAACAGAATATAAACTCCCTAAGAATGTTGAAGAACTCTTCAGCGCCAGAGTTGAAGCAAGCATAGCTGCTGAAGCCGCACAGTTCCATAGAAAAGCAGGAGAGGTATACGATGCGAGCGACCCAAGCCGTGGTGCAAGAGAAGTTTTATGGACACAGAGTGCTTCGCAAAAAGACTCAAATGTTAGCTATGACGTCCATACTGGAAAAGTTGCTGATAGCATTCGTGAATTTGCAAATGCCCTTGCCAATTTATTAAATAAGAAAAGCTAGGAGTGATTAGAACAAAGTCCTTTGAGCGGATTTCTTTTTTTAGCAACGTAGAGCTTTTGAAAATGAAGTTATTTATTTTTGTTCTTCTTGAGAAAATTCTCAATCTCCCTGATAAAATCTCCAAAGTCATTTAAACCATTCGAGATGTTTTCGTAGGCTTCTTCATCATTAACTTCGCCATATCGGTGGACGAGGATATTTCTAAACCCCTTCATGTTCTGTATTTTTTCCGTAACGGAAGGGGACAAAACTTTCTCTTTTTTAAGGGATTCAACGATGCTATCTTCATCATTTGGTGTTGTTTTTGAGACATCTGAATTTATAATGGCGCAGATATCAACTACTAATTGTATAGCGAATTCAACTTCTTTGTATAATTTATTCCTATTTCCTCTGTCCTCCAATTCCCTTGAATCAGCGGGCAAAAATTCTTCAATATAATAGACAGAGTTACTTAAGTCTTTGAGTTTTGAATAAATTGATTCTTTTCTTATCTTACTCATTTTATCCTCTCCAAACCTATGTAATCGTAATATCCTTTCTTAAAATCTTCAAATGCCCTTATAGTCTCATAGGCAATATCATAAACAAAATCTAAATTTCTTGCATAAATTACTTTTCCCCCGAGGGCTGCTTTTCTTATAAACAATGGAGAATCCTGAAAAATTTTAACGTCGTATTTCTTATCTCTGCTCATTGCAATCTGGAATTTGAATCTCTCCTTATTATTCCCTTCATAGTAAACAGCAAAATCATAATCAGACATCTTGTTTGCCTTTCCGCTTGCCTGCGAGCCGAATAAAATAACAAATTTAACTCTATCAAAATCAGGCATCTTTCTCAATTTCCTCATAAATTCTTGCACATTTTTATCCATGATTTAAAATGGGAAAATAACTTTAAATTACTTTCTAAAATTATCAGAGAAATATTAAAACAAAGTCCTCTGAGCGGATTTCTTTTTTAGGATGTGGAGTTTTTCGAGGTTCTTTTTTACCCTGTCGAGAGAGAATTCGTGTTTTTCCACAAGGAGATTTATTATTTTTTCCTCGGAGAGTTTTGGGAATTTTACATCCAGATTCTTTCTTACATTTGGCTTTTTGAATATCTCGAAGACTTCTTTCCAGTCAAAATCCGCCTGGTGCTCCACTTCCCTGAAAATTTCAACAGGGTATTTTTTTTGCCTGACCAAAGCGAGAGCTTTTTTCGGCCCGATTCCTTTAATGCCTTTGGGGTTGAAGTCCGTTCCGACGAGAATTGCAAGAGATATTAACTGGTCGGCGTTGATTTCTAATTCATTCAGGACCTGCTGGTAGTCAATTATTTCTGTTGTTATATCGACATAACCGTTTGCCGTTTTTCTTTTTTTTGAAAGTGTTAAATTTTGCAGTAACCTGGAGCCACCGACAACGAGCGCATCGTAATCCTGCGAGCCGACTGCCCACGCCCCTCCGTCTTTCACGAGCTGAGCACACTGCATCTCTCCTTCTCCCGGCGCCTGTATTACCGGAATTCCCATCGCTTCCAAAAGTTCTTTGCATTCTGAAATCATCTCGTCATTTAATTTTATGAAGCCATTGGCATATTTTCTCATTGAATCTATATCTTCCTCTTCCTTGGCTTTTTCATATTTCTCTCTCGCTGTTTTTTTTATCTCGCCGCGCATTTCCTGAGTTTTTCCCTTCAAGAAGTGATATTCACCGTCGAAAACGTAGATTAATTTTATTCCGTCTGCCAATAAGGAAGTGTTTCTGTAAAAAATTCCGGAGAGATGAGAGGTTATGTTTCCTGCTGAATCCATTAGCGGAGTTCCGTCGGGCTGCCTTATTGAGGAAAGGAATTGATATATTGCGTTGAACGCGTCAACCGCGATTGTTTTTCCTTTTAATTCATGCAGTTCTATTTCTCTTCTCGAAATTATCTCGCCTATTTGCAATCCCATTTAACTTTGAGAAAAAGGCAATTAATAAAATTAACGAGTTAATAAATTAGAAAAAATTATTAAATTAACTGAA